>Ga0268299_1000987_pt1 | contig 63855 bp, 57 predicted proteins | sample NOBtaG_FD_193484 | JGI IMG/M metagenome (GOLD analysis project Ga0268299, IMG submission 193484) | Activated sludge microbial communities from bioreactor in Nijmegen, Gelderland, Netherland - NOB reactor | ecosystem: Engineered > Bioreactor > Aerobic > Activated sludge | place: Netherlands...
GTGATTCTGGTCTGCGAGCTGGGCGGCAAGGGCGGGCCGGAGATCATGGTGCGCTGCCCGCGCGATTTCTTCGCAACACCCGGCCAGAGCCTGACCCTCCATTACGACCTCACGCAGATTCATGTGTTCGACAAGGCGACGACCAAGGCGCTGAAGCGCCCGGCGCTCGCCTAGACCCATTGGAGCCAGCAATGAAATTGAAGCAGACCTTCGGCAGCGACAAACCGGTGATCGGCATGGTGCACCTGCCGCCGTTGCCTTCGGCGCCGCTCTACGATGCCAAGGGCGGCATGGCGAAGATCATCGAGTCCTGCGCCCGGGACATCGAGGCGCTGCAATCCGGCGGCATCGACGCCATCATGTTCGGCAACGAGGGCGACCGGCCCTATCTGCTGAAGGCCTCGCCGGTAACGCTCGCCGCCATGGCCTTCGCCATCGGCGAGCTGAAGCGGTTGATCAAGGTGCCGTTCGGCGTCAACTACCTGTGGGACCCGGTGGCGACGGTGTCGCTGGCGGTGGCGAGCGGCGCCTCGTTCGCGCGCGAGATCTTCACCGGCGTCTACGATTCCGACATGGGGCTCTGGGCGCCCGACGCGGCAACCGCCTTGCGCATCCGCAGCGATTGCCAGCGGGCGGATCTCAAGCTCATGTTCAACATCAATGCCGAGTTCGCCTCGCCGGTCGGCACCCGCTCCATCGCCCAGCGCGCCAAGAGCGCGGTCTTCTCCTCGCTTGCCGACGTCGTGCTGGTGTCCGGTCCGATGACCGGGCAACCGGCGGAAACGGCGGATTTGAAGCTGGCCAAGGACGCGCTGCCCACCACGCCGGTCTTCGCCAATACCGGCGTCAATATCGACAATGTCGGCGACATCCTGAAGATCGCCGACGGCTGCGTCATCGGCAGCCACCTGAAGGTCGACGGCAACACCTGGAACAACATCGACAAGGTGCGGGTCAAGCGCTTCATGGACAAGGTGCGCAAGCTCAGGAAGTAGCCGCCCATGGCGCTGCTGCTCGGCCTCGACATCGGCACCACCTCGACCATCGGCATCGTCATCGACGATGCGGGCGCGACGCTCGCCGTCGAGAGCCGCCCGGTGATCTTCCATTCCGACCACGCCAATTGGGCGGAGGAGGACCCGGCGCAATGGTGGGCCAATGTGGGCGAAATCTGCCGCGCTTTGATGGCGAAGCCCGGCATCGATCCGGCGGCGATCGCCGGCATCGGCGTCACCGGCATGCTGCCGGCGGTGATCCTGCTCGGTGGCGACGGCCGCCCGCTGCGCCGCTCGATCCAGCAGAACGACGCGCGGGCGACGGCGGAACTCCAGCACTACCGCCGCGCAATGGACGAGGCGGAGTTCCTGCGCCTGACCGGCACGGGCTATTCGCAGCAGCTGGTCGGGCCGAAGCTGATGTGGCTCCGTGCGCAGGAGCCGGAGACGTTCCGCCGGGCGTGCCATGCGGTCGGCGCTTCCGACTACATCACCTACAAGCTCTGCGGCGCCCTGCAGGTCGAGCACAACTGGGCGCTGGAATCCGGCTTCGTCGACATCGCCACCGGCGCGTATGACCCGCGGCTCGTCGCGCTGGCCGGGATCGAAGCCGATCTCCTGGCTCCGATCCGCAAGAGCCATGAAGTGGTGGGGGTGCTCACTGCGGCGGCGGCGGCGCAGACGGGGCTGAGAGCCGGGACGCCGGTGGTGGCGGGCTGCGCCGACCACGTCGCCTCCGCTTTCGTTTGCGGCGCGGCGAAGAACGGCGACCTGGTGATCAAGTTCGGCGGGGCGGGGGACATCCTGCTCTCCAGCGACAAGCCGGTCGCCGACCGCCGCCTGTTCATCGACCACCACATCGTGCCCGGCCTCTATTTTCCGAACGGCTGCATGGCGGCGAGCGGCACCTTCCTCAACTGGATCGTGGCCAATTGGGCGGGCGGCGAACGCGAAGCGGCCAGGGCGGCCGGCCTCTCGATCCATCAATGCCTCGACCGCAAGGCGGCCGGTGTGCCGCCGTCGAGCGATTTGCTGTTCCTGCCCTATGTGCTGGGCGAGAAGACGCCGCTGATGGACCCGCAGGCGCGCGGCACGCTGGTTGGCCTCGGACTGCACCACGACCTCCGCCATGTCTGGCGCGCGGCGCTGGAGGGGGTCGTGTTCGGCTTCCGCCATCATGTCGACGTCTTCGGCGAATGCGGCCTCGCCGTACAACGTGTCTTCGCCGCGGATGGCGGGGCCGCCAGCGACCTCTGGCTGCAGATCGCCGCCGATGCGCTCGGCCGCGACGTGACACGCGTCGACCGTCATCCCGGCTCCTGCCTCGGCGCCGCCTTCGTCGCCGGCATGGGCGTCGGCGTGGTGACGGACTGGTCGGCCATCGCCCGCTATGTCGCGCCCGGGCGGGTGTTCCGGCCGCAACCCGCAGCTCAGGCAGCACTCGACGCCAAATACGCGCTTTGGCGCGACATCTACAACCGGCTGCAGAGCCTCTATCCCGCCCTTGGAGCGATTCCGGGCGGGTCGCTTATCTGATATTGCGAGGTACTGGCGCGGCCGCTCCCGGCCGGCGCGACCCTGCGCAATGGCCGAGCCGATTCGAGAGCAGGATGAGAGCGCCGGTGGACCGGGACCGCTGGATCCGCAGGATTGCCGTGGCGCTGGTGCCGTTGTGCGCCGGGCGGTCCCACCCTTGGCGGCGCAGGAATGCACCCCTCTGGCCGCCGCGCCCGCACCGGCGGGCGCGATGCGCGCAGGCGCCGCTTTGGTGCGGTCGGCGGAAGAGGAATTACGGCCTTCGGCGGGGCTTGATGCCGCCGGCATCAAAGAGCGCCTCGCCCTGGTCCATGACCGGCGCGTCCAGGCGGCCGGGCGCCGGGCCGGCAAGGCGACAGGCCTGCTCGCCACCATCGGCGCCGCGGCACCCTTCGTCGGACTGTTCGGCACCGTCTGGGGCATCATGAACGCGTTCATTGGCATCTCCAGGGGCAGACCACCAACTTTGCTGTGGTCGCGCCCGGCATCGCCGAGGCACTGCTGGCGACCGCCAGAACGCCGGCCAGCACAAGGGCCTCTATATCGGCGGTCCGAATTTCGAGGGCTTCGAGGTTGTGCAGCAGCTGAAATAGCGCGCTATATCAGCAGGATGGACGCATTTCCCCGCTGCGGCGAAATGCGACCATCATTGCGATTGCGTCTGATAATCATTCTCATTAAGTTACCTGCCGCCGAACCAGGGAGGTGGGAATGGCTGAAGAATCCGCTCGTCGGAGCTGGCTGAAGAACACGTGCGCGCGCGCCATCCTGGGCGCCGCGATGATCTGCGGCACGTCGGCCGCCCAGGCGGCGGACGTTGCCGCGGTGATCGAGACCTATGCCGACATCGCGCATGCCAAATACGAGGACGCGCTGAACGCCGCAATGGCGCTGGAGCAGGCGGTCAATACGCTGATCGCCCGACCCACGGAGGACAATCTGAAGGCGGCGCGGCAGGCCTGGGTGGCCTCGCGCCCGGCCTATCAGGAGACCGAGGGCTATCGTTTCGGCAATGCGATTGTCGACGATTGGGAAGGCCGCGTGAATGCCTGGCCGCTGGACGAGGGCATGCTCGATTATGTCGCCGATGCCTATGGCACGGAATCCGACGAGAACCCGCTCTACGCCGCCAACGTCATCGCCAACCCGAAGCTCAGCGTTGGCGGCGAGGAGATCGACGCCGCCGAGATCACCAAGGAACTGCTCGCCGCCAAGCTGCACGAGGCCGGCGAGTCCGAGGCCAACGTCGCGACCGGCTATCACGCCATCGAGTTCCTGCTCTGGGGCCAGGACCTGAACGGCACCGGTCCCGGCGCCGGCAACCGCCCGGCGAGCGATTTCGACACCGCCAACTGCACCGGCGGCAATTGCGACCGCCGCGCCGCCTATCTCAAGACCGCGTCCGCGCTGCTGATTGATGACCTGAAGGAGATGGTCGCCAACTGGACCGCCGATGGCGCCGCGCGCAAGGCGCTGCGCGAGGCCGGCGACCAGCAGGCGCTGGCCATGATGTTCGGCGGCCTCGGCAGCCTGTCCTATGGCGAGTTGGCGGGCGAGCGCATGAAGCTGGGTCTCATCCTGCACGACCCGGAGGAGGAGCATGACTGCTTCTCCGACAACACCCACAATTCGCACTACTACGACCAGGCCGGCATGATCGCCATCTACCAGGGCAGCTACACCCGCGCCGACGGCAGCGAGGTGAAGGGTGCCAGCCTGTCCGAGTTGGTGGCGGCGAAATCGCTGGAGATCGACAAGGGCGTCAAGGACGCGATGGCCGCTACCGAGGCCAGGATGAAGCTGATCAAGGATACTGCCGACAGCGGCAAGATGGCCTATGATCAGATGATTGGCGACGGCAATCCGGAAGGCAATAAGATGGTCCAGGACGCGATCGACGGGCTGGTGGCCCAGACCCGCGCCATCGAAAAGGCGATCGAAGCCTTGCAGATCGGCCAGGTCGCGATCGAGGGCTCGGACAGCCTGGATAATCCGTCGGCGGTCCAGTAACGGCGATCCGGCGGGTCGATGCTGACTCGGCGGAGAATGCTCACCACGGCGGCGGGGCTCATGGCGCTGCCGCCGTTGCGCTTTGCCCATGCGGCCGGTCCGGCGCCGATCGACCTCGTCGCGCGCGAGCGGAGCCTGGCGCTGCTGCCGCGGAGCCCGGCGCGGACGCCGATCTGGGCCTATGCCGATGACTGGCCGCTGGTGCTGCGGCTCCCGCGCGGAGAAACCTTCCGCGCCACGCTCCACAACGAACTCGCCGAGCACACCACGATCCACTGGCACGGGCTGCGCATTCCGCTGGCGATGGATGGCGTGCCCTACATGACCCAGAAGCCGGTTGAGCCGGGCCAGAGCTTCGCCTATGAATTCGCGCCGCCGGATGCCGGCACCTTCTTCTTCCATCCGCATTGCGACACGGTCACGCAATTGGGCCGCGGCCTCGCGGGCGCGCTGATCGTCGAGGAACCGGGGGAACGCGGCCTGTTCGCCGCCGACCTGGTTTGCGCCATCAAGGACTGGCAGATCAATCCAGATGGCAGCTTCGGCGCTTTCATCACCGCCAAGGGCGCGTCGCATGCCGGCACCTTCGGCAACATCGAGACGGTGAACGGCAAGCCGGTGGCGGAACTGGCCGCGCCGCCGGGCGGCTGGGTGCGGCTGCGCGTGCTGAACCTCGATTCCTCGCGCATCGTCGTGCTCGATCTTGCGGGCGCGCAGGGCCATATCATCGCCACCGACGGAAACCCGACCGACGGCCCGATCCCGGTCAAGGGCTGGCGCCTGGGCCCGGCGATGCGCGTCGACATCGCCTTCCGCATGCCGGATGGCCCGGTCGTGCTGAACAACGTGTTCTCGACGGTGCCGAGGCCACTGGCGCGGATCACCGCCTCGGACGCGATGGCTGCCGACTCGGACGCGATGCCATTGCTATCGCCCTCGCATGTTCCGCCGGCGGACCCGCGCAATGCCGCGCGCCTGACCTTTGACCTGACCGCCGGCCACGTCTCGCCGCAGCTCGAGGCCTGGCTGAAGGAGAGCGGCCTCGGGCTCGATGCGCTCTGCCTCCCCGGCCAGACCTTCTGGTCGATCAACGGCGCGTCCTGGGCCGGGCAGAGCCACCAGCTGACGCCGCCGCCCTTGGCCGAGCTGAAGCTGGGGCAAACCTACGTCTTCGAACTGTTCAACGGCACGCCGCACCCGCACCCGATCCACCTGCACGGCCACACCTTCAAGGTGCTGCGCTCGACCAAGAAGCAGATCGTGCCGCATCTGGCCGATACCGTCCTGGTGGCGCCCAAGGAGCGGGTTGAGATCTGCTTCATAGCCGACAATCCCGGCGACTGGATGATGCATTGCCATATCATCGAGCACCAGGAGACCGGGATGATGGGGTATGTCCGTGTGGCTTAGGCATCTTGGCGCGGCTGCGCTGCTGTGCGTTCTGGCGATGCCGGCGACGGCCGAGGAATCCATGGATTTCGTGCTCGGCCGCGCGCTGTTCGAGCGGCTCTGGGTGCAGGCGCCGTCTTCCACCAAGGCGGCCGACGGATTGGGGCCGCTGTCCAATGCGCGGGCCTGCGCCACCTGCCATGCCGGCGGCGGGCAGACCGCCATGACTCTCGAGCCGGGCGAGCTGCCGGCTGCGGCGGCGCTAACGCTCCGCGTGGGCGAGGTGCGCGACGGCAGGCTGGCGCCGCATCCGCTGCTGGGCGAACAGGTGCAGACCTCAGCCGTCGCCGGCCTCGCCGCCGAAGGCCGCTTGGTGCTTTCCTATGACGGCCGGACGGTCGCGCTGGCCGACGGAACCGAAATCGAGCTGCGCCGGCCGCGTTTCGTCATCGCCAACGATTCCGGCGTGCCGCTGGCGATCAACTGGCTCTCCCCGCGCCTGGCGCCGGACCTGCACGGCATCGGCCTGCTGGAGCGCATCCCCTTCGAACGCCTCGCCGAGCTTGCCGATCCCGATGATCTCGACGGCGACGGCATTTCCGGCGCGGTGGTGATGGGCACCTATGAGGAGACCGATATCCATCCCGGCCGCTTCGGCTGGAAGGCGAATGAGCGGGACCTCGAACGGCAGACCGCCGCAGCCTTCCATGTCGATCTCGGCCTGTCGACATCCCTGCGCCCGGAGCCCTGGGGCGATTGCACACCGGCGCAGGAACCCTGCCGCCATGCTCCCCATGGTGCGGCCGCCGGCGAGGTCGAAATCAGCGACGAGGCGGTCGCCCTGATCGCCGCCTATCTGCGCGATCTGCCGGCGCCGAGACCCGCCGCGCCCTCGGGCGATGCCACCCGACACGGTGCCCGCCTCTTCGCCGAGATCGGCTGCGGCGCCTGCCACACCGAGCGCCAGCCGATCGCGGATGCCGCTGGCAAGACCGCCTGGATCGCCCCCTATACCGACCTGCTGGTGCATGACCTGGGCGATGGCCTCGCCGACCTCGCCGATGACGGTTCGGTTTCTCCGGCCGTGGAGGCGCGCGAATGGCGCACCGCGCCGCTCTGGGGTCTTGGCCGCCGCGCGGCGAAAGGCCACGCCGCGACCCTGCTGCATGACGGCCGTGCGCGCTCCATCCTGGAGGCGATCCTGTGGCATGATGGCGAAGCGGCGGCGGCGCGTCGGGCGGCGGCTGCCCTGCCGGCGACGGACCGCGCGGCGCTGATCGCCTTTCTGGAGAGTCTATGACCCGAGGCCTGATCGCCTTCCTGCTGCTGGTCCTCGCGGCCGGTCCCGCGCAGGCGCTGACCGAGGCGCAATACGCAAATGCGGTGCGCGAGACGGCGCATGCGGTGATCGTGCCCGGCTATGCGGACCTGGCGAAAGCGACCGCGGCCTTGCACGGCGATCTCGCGGCGCTCTGCACGGCGCCCGATGAAGCCGGGTTGGATCAGGCGCGCAAGGCTTTTGCCGTGACGCTGCAGCGTTGGGCCCGCGTCCAATTCCTCGGCCTTGGTCCGATCGCGGAGCACCAGCGCGCCGCCCGCATTGAATACTGGCCGGACAAGCGCAACGTGGTCGGCCGCCAGCTGGCCGATGTCCTCGCCAGGCAGGATTCGGCCGCGCTGGAGGCGCAGCGTTTCGCCGCCACCAGCGTCGGCGTGCAGGGCCTGCCGGCCTTGGAACGCCTGCTGTTCGAGGAGGACGCCCTCTCGGCCATCGCCGCCGATGCGCCCGGCGCAGCCTTTCGCTGCGCGCTGCTGGCGGCGATCGGCGGCAATCTCGAGACCATCGCCGATGAGGTCCTCGCCGGCTGGACCGGGGGCGAATCGCCGTTCCTGCAGCGCCTCGACCAGCCCGACCCGGAAAGCGAGGATCTGGCGACGTCGCACGACGCTGCCGCGCGATTGCTGAACGATCTGCTCACCGCCACCATCGTCCTGCGCGACATGAAGCTGCTGGCGCCGCTGGGCGAAACGCCGGCCAAGGCCAAGCCGCAGGCGGCCGAGTTCTGGCGCTCCGGCCAGTCGCTGGCCGTGCTGCGGGCCAATCTCGAGGGCCTGCGCGAGCTGTTCGGCACCGATGGCGGCCTGGGCGGCCTGCTGCGGGCGACCCCGGACGGGGCGCCGGTCGCCGCGGCTTTCGCGGCGACGCTGGAACAGGCCTTCCTGGCCGCCGACCGCATCACCCTGCCGCTCGGCGAAGCCGCGGCGGACACGGCGCAGCGCAAGGAGGTCACGGCCCTGGCCGAGCAGCTGCTGCGGCTGCGCGACCTGCTCGCGGGCCCGATCGCCGCCGATCTCAACCTGCCGATTGGATTCAATGCGCTCGATGGCGATTGACCGCAGAACCTTCCTGGCCGGCGCCGGCGCGCTCGCTTTGGCGGGCGCGCTGCGGCCCGCCCTGGCGGCGGCGGCGCGGCCGCGCTATCTCTCCGCCGCCGCGACCTTGACCGGCCGCCAGGCGGTGGTGGCGCTGTCTGAGACAGGCGCGGCGCTGTATGACTTCGACCTCGCCGATCGCGGTCATGGCCTCGCCTTGCGACCCGGCGCGCACCAAGCGGTCTGTTTCGGCCGGCGACCAGGCACCTTTGCGGAAGTCTTCGACCTGGCGACCGGCGATCCTGTCGCGACGATCTCGCCGACGGATGAGTCGCGGCATTTCTCCGGCCATGGTGTGTTCTCTCCCGATGGCCGCTATTTGCTGCTGACCGAGAACGACATGGCGCGCCGCCGCGGCCTGATCGGCGTGCATGACGCGGCGGCGGGATACGCGCGGCTGCGCGAGTTCCCGACCGGCGGCATCGGCCCGCACGATCTGCGCCTGCTCCCCGACGGCGCCACGCTGGTCGTCGCCGATGGCGGGCTGGATCATCGCCATGACGCGATGAGCGCGGCGGAGGCGGCCGATATCCGCTCCGATCTCGCCTATCTCGATTGGCGCAGCGGCACGCTGCTGGAGCAGGTCAGGCTCGATCCCGCCTTGGCGCGCATGAGCATCCGGCACCTGGCGGTGACGGACGACGGGCAGGTGGCGGCGGCGCTGCAGGATTCGGCGGAGGTTCCGGATGGCGAGGTGCCGCTCGGCTTCCTGCATCGGCGCGGCGAGGGCCCGCGCTGGCTGGCCGCTCCGAAGGGCGGCTGGGGCCGCTTCCGCGGCTATTGCGGCAGCGCGGCAGTCGATCTCGCCGGCAATGTGCTGGCCATGAGCTCGCCGCGCGGCAATTGCGTCGGGCTATGGAGCACCGGGACGACCGCAACGGTGGGCATCGCCGACGTGCATGACGGCTGCGGCCTGGCGGCGGCGGATGCGGCCGGTAGCCTGATGATCTCCAGCGGTGCAGGGAATCTCTTCGTCGTCGGCGGTGAGACGCCAGCCACGGCCCTCGGTGCCGATACCCCGGCGGAGTTCCGCTTCGACAACCACCTGTTGCGGGTCTGACTCAGATGGGCTCGATCTCGACCTGCGACGACTTCCGCGTGCCGTAGAGCACATAGAGCCCGGCGGCGATGATGAGCGCGGCGCCGAGGAAGGTGTATTGGTCCGGCATCTCGTTCCAGAACACCCAGCCGCCCAGGGCCGCCCAGATGATCGCCGTATATTCGAACGAGGTGACGAAATTGGCCTCCGCCATGCGGTAGGCCTGCGTCAGCAGCACCATGCCGGCCGAGGCGATCGGCCCGCAGGCGGCCAGCATCCACAGATGCTCGGTGGTGGGCATGACCCAGGCGCGGAACAGGAAATCCAGGCTGGCATCGCTGCTGCCGGCGAAGCGGCCGTCGCCCGCCACGAGCGCGACGATGCCGGCGGCGAAGAAGAATACAAGATTCTGATAGAACGACATCACCGCGGCGGATTCGGTGACGCCCATGCGCCGCGCCATCAGCTGCGCCGTGCCGTAGGTGAGGGCCGAGGCCACCGGCAGCAGCGCGGCGAGATCGAAGGCCGCGGTGAACGGTCGCACCATGACCACCACCCCGGCGAAGCCGAGGATGGTCGCCGCCCAGCGCCGCGGCCCCACCGTCTCGCCCAGCAACGGCCCCGCCAGTGCCACCACGAACAGCGGCGTGGTGAACCACAGCGCGATCACCTGGGCCAGCGGCATGGCCGGGAAGGCGAGATAATAGGTGGTATAGGACACCACCAGGATGAGCCCGCGCAGCGCCAGCCATTTCAACTGCGGCGACAGCAGGTCGCCCAGGCCGCCCTGCCAGCGCACCAGGATGAGCATGATCGGCAGCGCCACGACGCAGCGGATGATGATGACCTGATGGACCGGATAGAGATTGCTGATTTCCTTGATGATCCAGTCCTGGAGGGCGAAGACGAAGACGCCGAGACAGAGCGTGACGGCGGCCAGGACCGGATGATGGGAAACCGCGCCGCTGGCCCGCGGCGAATTGGACGTTGTCACGATGCCCCCGATCGGACGATGAATGGGACTAGTCATGCCAGCGATTTCACTACTCGGCAATCGTGCTGGTGATCGGGCGCCGATCCGAGGGCGAAGGTCGCGCGGTGCAGACCACTTGCGCTGCAGCGCAGCAACAGCGCAATCTAGCGCCACGACTGGATAGGGAACCGTCATTGTGCCTGCACTGCCGCCGGAACAACTGTTCAATCGCTGCGATCCCGCCACTTTGCCGGGCGACAGCACGGACGATCTCGAAGACCTGCCCGGACTTATCGGCCAGGAGCGCGCGATCGAGGCGGTCGCCTTCGGCGTCGGGGTGAAGCGCCAGGGCTACAACCTGTTCGCGCTGGGTGCCAGCGGCACCGGCAAGCACTCGGTGATCGCCGATTACCTGCGCCGCCAGGCGACGCGCCAGCCGACGCCGGACGATTGGTGCTACGTCAACAATTTCGCCGACCCGCAGCGGCCGAACGCGCTGCGCCTGCCCGCCGGCCGCGCCAAGCCGTTCTGCGAGGCGATGCGCAAGCTGATCGAGGAGTTGAAGGCGGTGCTGCCGGCCACCTTCGAGGGCGACGATTACCGCGCCCGGCGCGAGGTGGTCGACGAGCAGTTCAAGCAGCAGGCTGAACGGCCGTTCAGCGATCTGCAGCAGAAGGCGCAGAAGGAGAACGTGGCGCTGATCCGCACACCGATGGGCCTCGCTTTGGCACCGCTGAAGGACGGCGAGGTGCTGCGGCCGGAGGAATTCAACAAGCTGCCCGAGGCGGAGCAGGAGCGCATCAAGAAGGTGATCGATGCGCTCCAGGAGGAGCTGGAGGGCGTCGTCCGCCGCATGCCGGACATCGAGCGCAAGCATCGCGAGGCGGTGCGCGCGCTCAACCACGACATGACGCGCTTCGCCGTCGGCCATCTGATCGAGGATCTGCGCCGCAGCCACCAGGACCTGCCCGAGGTCACCGCCTATCTCGACGAGGTCGAGCGCGACATCGTCGAGAATTCCGGCGATTTCCTGCCCCAGGCACGGATGCCGATGGCGCCCGGCATGGAGGAAGGCGACAGCGCCGGGCACAGCTTTCGCCGCTATCAGGTCAACGTGGTGGTGGAGAACACTCCGGGGCAGGGCGCGCCGATCTATTACGAGGACCGGCCCAACCATCAGACCATCGTTGGCCGGGTCGAGCACATGGCGCGCTTCGGCACTTTGGTCACCGATTTCAACCTGCTGAAGCCGGGCGCCCTGCACAAGGCCAATGGCGGCTACCTGATCATCGACGTGATCCGCCTGCTGCAGAGCGGCATCGGCTATGAATCGCTGAAGCGCGCCTTGCGCGCGCGCGAGATCCGCATCGAATCGGTCGAGCAGATGCTGAGCCTCGCCAGCACCATCTCGCTGGAGCCGGAGCCGATCCCGCTCGACATCAAGGTGGTGCTGGTGGGCGAGCCGCTGATCTATTACCTGCTGCAGCAGCACGACCCGGATTTTGCCGAGCTGTTCAAGGTGCCGGTCGATTTCGAGGACAGCGTCGACCGCAACGTGCACAACACGCTCCTGATGGCGCGGCTCATCGCCACCTCGGTCAGGCGCGAGAGCCTCAAGGCCTTCGACCGCACGGCCATCGCCCGGGTGATCGAGCAGGCCTCGCGCATGGTGGAGGATTCGCAGAAGCTCTCCACGCATATGCGGAGCATCAACGACCTGATCGTCGAAGCCGATCATTTCGCCGGCCTGGCCGGCGCCGCGCGCGTCGATGCCGCCCATGTGCAGGAGGCGATCGACGCCCAGATCCGCCGCACCGACCGGCTGCCGCAGCGCCTGCGCGAGGAGATCCTGCGCGGCACCTTCCATATCGAGACCGGCGGCGCGCGGGTCGGCCAGATCAACGGCCTGGCCGTCATCGGCATGGGCACGACGTCGTTCGGCCGGCCGAGCCGCATCACGGCGCGAGTCCGCCTCGGCCGCGGCGAGGTCACCGACATCGAGCGCGAGGTGGAGCTGGGCGGGCCGCTGCATTCCAAGGGCGTGCTGATCCTCGCCGGCTTCCTCGGCGGCCGCTTCGGCCACGACAAGCCGCTGTCGCTGGCGGCGAGCCTGGTGTTCGAGCAATCCTATGGCGGGGTCGACGGCGACAGCGCCTCGATGGCCGAACTTTGCGCGCTGCTCTCGGCGCTCGCGGAAGCGCCGATCCAGCAGCGTTTCGCCATGACCGGCTCGGTCGACCAGAACGGCCGCTCCCAGGCGATCGGCGGCGTCAACGAGAAGATCGAGGGCTTCTTCGACCTCTGCCGCGACCGCGGCCTCAGCGGGGAGCAGGGCGTCATCGTCCCGGCCAGCAACGTGAAGCATCTGATGCTGCGTGCCGAGATCGTCGCCGCCGCGCGCGAGGGCAGGTTCCACATCCACGCCATCGAGAATGTCGACCAGGCGATCGAGCTGCTGACCGGCATGCCGGCCGGCGCGCGGGCGGCGGACGGCGCCTATCCCGCGGACTCGATCAATCACCGCGTGGCGACGCGACTGGCCGATTTCGCCGACAAGGCCGCGGCCTTCGCCCGCCGCGGCGACAAGAACTGAGGTGCGCCCATGACCCCGGAAGCGGAGGCCGATTTCGCCGTTCACCGCGTGGTCGTGGCGCTCGAATCGGCCTGCGAGAACCTGGCCGCGCTGGAGCGCGCCGCCGAGGTGGCGCGGCTGGCCAAGGCCAGCCTGCATGCCATGTTCATCGAGGACGCGCAGCTGCTGGAGGCGGCGGCGCTGCCCTTCACGCGGCAGGTCAACCTGGGCTCGGCCGTCAGCGGCCCGCTCGACCCCGCCGATATCGAGGCCGAGTTCCAGGCGCTCGCGGGCCGGGCGCGGCGCTGCCTCGAGGACCTGGCGGGGCGGCTCAACGTCGCCGCCAGCTTCGAGATCGTGCGCGGCGGCCGGTCAGCGGCGCTCTCGGCCGCGAGCGGCGGCGATCTCCTGGTGGTGGAGACCGCGACGCGGGCCTTCGGCCGGCATCTGCGCATCCCGACCGACTGGTTCGCCGCCGCGGCGGCCAGCGGGCGGGCCTGCCTGCTGCTGGGCCCGGCCGGTGACCGGCGCCACAACGTCCTCGTCATCCATGACGGCTCGCCGGCCGCCGACCGGGCAATGAGGGCGGCACAGGCACTGGGCGGCGTCGACCACGCGCGGCTCTGCGTGGCGCGCCTGCCGGACGCGCCCGACGAGGCCAGCTTGCGCCGGCGCTTCAAAACCGTTCCGTCCCGCACGACATTCCGCCAGATGGCGGCGATGGATCCGGCCGAGCTGCGCCGCGCCATCGCCCAGGCCGATTGTGGCCTGGTGATCGCGCCGGTCTCCCTGATCGCCGCGCATGTGGCGGAGCTGGGCGGGTTCCTGGCCGCGCCCAGTTGCGCCCTGCTGCTGGTCGCATAAATCCGTTCGGAAGGTGCCATGGCGCGCAACCAGGTGACCCTGTTCGAGATCGCCGGCTTCGCGGTCAAGGTGGATTGGAGCTGGGCGATCCTCGCTTTGCTGATCGCCTGGTCGCTGGCGCAGGGCTTTTTCCCCTCGCTCTACGAAGGCCTGCCGCAGGCCGCCTATTGGTGGATGGGGGTGATGGGCGTGCTCGGCCTGTTCCTCTCCATCCTGCTGCACGAATTGTCGCATTCGGTGGTGGCGCGCTATTACGGCCTGCCGATCCGCGGCATCACTTTGTTCATCTTCGGCGGCGTCGCCGAGCTGGAGGAGGAGCCGCTCTCGCCCCGGGTCGAGTTCCGCATGGCCATCGCCGGCCCGATCCTCAGCATCGTTCTAGGTGCCCTGTTCTACCTGCTGACCCTGCTGGGCCAGGCGGTCGGCTGGAGCGAGCCGGTGATCGGCGTCGCGCGCTACCTGGCGTCGCTCAACATCATTCTGGCGTTATTCAACCTGGTTCCCGCCTTCCCGCTCGATGGCGGCCGCGTGCTGCGGGCCTATCTGTGGCACCGCTGGCGCGACATGCGCCGCGCCACGAGGGTCGCCGCCAATGCCGGCATCGGCTTCTCGCTGCTGCTGATGGGCATCGGCGTGCTCAGCGTGGCGACCGGCGAGCTCGGCACCGGCATCTGGTGGATCCTGATCGGCCTGTTCCTGCGTAACGCCGCTGCCGGGTCCTATTACGACCTGCGCACGCGCCAGGCGATCAAGGGCCGCACGGTCCGCGATTTCATGAGCGGCGCGCCGGTGGCCGTGTCGCCGCGACTGAGCATCCGCGAGCTGGCCGAGGATTTCGTGCTGCGCCATCACCACGAGTTCTTCCCGGTGGTGGAGGCCGGGCGCATCCTCGGCGCCATCTCGCTCCGGGAGATCAAGGACCTGCCGCGCGCGCAATGGGACACGGTCCGGGTCGGCGATGTGATGGTCGGTGCGACCGAAGCCACCATGATCGAGGCGCGCACCGACGCCATGACGGCATTGCTGGCGATGCAGAAGCGCGGCGCCAGCCGCCTGATGGTGGTCGACGGCGGCATCCTGGTCGGCATCCTGTCGCTCAAGGACCTGCTGAAGCGCCTGTCGCTGCAGCTCGATATCGAGGACGCCGCCGAGGGCGTCTAACGCGCTGTCCTGGCGGGAAATTTCCGGTCCTGCGACGTATCAGCGCTAGGCCGGCCGTCGGGCTGCCGGGCGGGGATGTCGGTGCTATCTTTGCAGTCAGGAGCGTGCTGATCACCGCGAGCCGGCCATGACCGACCGAGACGCCACCACGTCGCATCCAGGCGAGGCGCAATTGCTGCGCTGGTACGACCGTACGGTGCCGCGTTACACCTCTTATCCCACCGCGCCGCATTTCCATCCCGGCATCGGGCCGCAGGACTATGCGGCGTGGCTCGCGGCCGGCGACAAGAATGCGCCGGTGTCGCTCTACCTGCATGTGCCCTTCTGCAAGTCGATGTGCTGGTATTGCGGCTGCCACACCAAGGTCGCCGCGCGCTATCAACCGGTCGAGGAACTGGCGGAACGGCTTGCCGCGGAAATTGCCCTCGTCGCCGACGTGATCGGCGCGGCGCGGCCGGTCACCCAGATCCATTGGGGCGGCGGCACGCCGAACATGCTGAACCCTGCCGATTTCGCCCGCATCATGGCGGCGATCGACCGGCATTTCGCCCGCAGCGACACCGCCGAAGTGGCCATAGAGATGGATCCGCGCCTGCTCACCGCGGAGATGGCGGCGGAGTGCCTGATGTCCGGAGTCAACCGGGTCAGTCTCGGCGTGCAGGATTTCGACCCCGAGGTGCAGCGCCTGATCAACCGCGAGCAGCCCTACGCGCTGGTGCGCGACGCGGTGGAACTGCTGCGCGCCCACGGCATCGCCGGCATCAATCTCGATCTGATGTATGGCCTCCCCGGCCAGACGCAGGACACGATCCTCAAGACCATCGATCTCGCGCATTCCCTGCAGCCGGATCGCCTTGCGCTCTTCGGCTACGCGCATGTGCCGTGGATGAAGACGCATCAGCGGCTGATCGACGAAAGCCGCATGCCGGATGCGGTGGGGCGCTGGGCGCTGATGAGGCTGGCCAATGACCGCCTGCGCGAGCTGGGCTACGTGCAGATCGGCTTCGACCATTTCGCCCGCGCCGACGACCCCATGGCGCTGGCACTGAAATCCGGCAAGCTCACGCGCAACTTCCAGGGCTACGCGGTGGAGGACGCCGCGACCCTCATCGGCCTCGGTCCCTCGGCCATCGGCACGCTGCCGCAGGGCTATGTGCAGAACCTGCCCGAGACGATTGCCTGGCACCGCGCCATCGGCGAGGGCCGCCTGGCGACCGCCCGCGGCATCGCGCTCTCCGACGAGGACCGCCTGCGCCGCGCCATCATCGAGCGCCTGCTCTGCGACTTCGCCGTCGATCTCGATGCGGTCTCGCACGCCCACGGCATGACCGGCCGCCGCTTCGCCCAGGAGAAGGTGCGGCTCAACGAGCTTGCGCGCGACGGCTTGGTCGAGCTGGACGGCGATCACGTGCGCATCACCGAGCTGGGCCGCCCGCTCGCCCGCATCGCCGCCGCCTGCTTCGACACCTATCTCGAAACCGGCAAGGCCCGGCATTCGAAGGCGGTTTGAACCCACACAAATTTGAGCCCCTCCACCAAGCTTGGGGGAGGGGTAGGGTGGGGGTTGAATGGCGGGCTTGCTTTGCGGGCTTCGGCACCGAGCCGCGCCCCCTCCCTCACCCTCCCCGGCTCGGGGGAGGGAATAATAGGTATCGGCTGCTCTACTCCGGATACGCGATCGCCACGATCTCTATGTCCTCGATTCCCTTCGGCGTCGGGACCTTGGCGCTGTCGCCGACCGATTTGCCCATCAGCGCGCGGGCGACGGGCGATATCCAGCTGATCCGGCCGGTCTCGGTCTCGTCGATGCCGACGATGGTGACATTGATCTCGCTGTCATCCGCGCGCGCATAGGTCACGGTGGCGCCGAAGAACACCCGGTCGCGGTTCTTCTGCGCCTTCGGGTCGACCACCTCGGCGATCTCCAGCCGCTTGTCGAGGAAGCGCAGCCGCCGGTCGATCTCGCGCAGGCGGCGCTTGCCGTAGATGTAGTCGCCGTTCTCCGATCGATCGCCGTTGCCGGCGGCCCATTCGACCACGCGCACGATCTCCGGCCGCTCCTCGTTCCACAGCTTGCGCCGCTCGGCGACGAGCCGCGCATGGCCCTCCGGCGTCATGTAGTTCTTCCTGCCGGGCGGCAGGGGCGGGAGATCGTCGTCTTCGTCGGTCATCATTCAGGATCTTTATCGTGTCTCGCCCGGGCGCCGCGTGCCCTCACACCCGCATCCGGCGCATCGAACATTTATCACTTTAACTGATTCCGCGATTACCCGCACCTTCCCGCCGGGGCTACGCTCCATGCCGTTCCATAGCAGACGCCACCGAACGAAGGGAGGGATCGTCATGGCGAAATACGCGAAGAAGAAGACGGCACCCCGGTCCAAACGGAAGGGGAAGAAGAGCGCACCGAAACCCAAGCGCATCTTGAATTGCCTGCCTTCGCCGAAGCAGGAGGATGACTGGACCTTCGACACCGCGCTCACCGCCGGCCTGACCGCCGCGCCGGTCGCGCTGCCGGCGAGCAAGGATCTGCGCGAGGCCTGGTGGAAGATCGGCGACCAGGGCAGCACGGGCTCCTGCGTCGGCTGGGCCACGGCGGACGCGGTATTGCGCTGGCATTTCGTCAAGGCCGGTAAGCTGGCGAAGGAGGAGACGCTCTCCACCCGCTTCATCTGGATGGCGGCCAAGGAGACCGACGAATTCACCACGCGACCTACCACCTTCATCGAGACCGATGGCACCAGCCTCAAGAGCGCGCTCGACATCGCGCGGAAATACGGCGCCGTGCCGGACCGGGTGCTGCCCTTCCTCACCGGCAAGCTCTATCAAGACAGGGTTGACGTGTTCTACGCGCTGGCCTCGCGGCTGAAGATCGCCAGCTACATCAATCTCGGCCGCAACTTGACCGATTGGCGATCCTGGCTCGCCAATAACGGGCCGATCCTGACCCGGCTCGACGTCGACGACGCCTGGTACAATGCCAAGGAAAATAACGGCAATCTCGATCTCTACACGCGCCCCGCGCGTCCCGCAGGCCACGCGGTGGCGCTGGTCGGCTACACGCCTAACCGCTTCATCGTGCGCAATTCCTGGGGCACCACGCTGTGGGGCGACAAGGGCTTCGGCTACGCTTCGCTGGCCTATGCCCAGGCCGCTTTCACCGAGGCCTATGGCGTGAAGCTATAGCGACGGAATCCGGCGGCGGGCTCAGCCCCTTCTCCGCCTCCGCCGTCCGCCCTCGTCATCGCCCAGCGCCGCGACCTTCGGCGCCGGCAGCGCCACGGCTTTCGCCAGGTGCGGATAGGGCGCGGTCTTGTGCGGGATGGCCATGGCGCCGACGAAATGCTCCTGGAATTTCGGCTCGACGGCGGTCTCGACCTTTTCCACCTGCTTCACCACGCGGGCGATCTCGTCACGCGACTTGGCGTTCAACAGCGCGATGCGCGCGCCGGTCCCCGCCGCGTTGCCGGCGGAGGTGACCTTGGCGAGGTCGCAATCGGGGATCATGCCGAGGACCATGGCGTATTTGACGTCGATATGGCTGCCGAAGGCGCCGGCCAGCGTGATGCGGTCGACCTTGTCCACGCCCATGCGGTCCATCAGCAGCTTGGCGCCGGCATAGAGCGCGGCCTTGGCCAGCTGGATGGCGCGCACGTCGTTCTGGGTGATGCGCAGTTGCGGCGTGCCGTCATGCAGCAGGTAAGAGAAGGTGCGGCCGTCCGCCTCGATGCGCGGCGATTTGGCGGCCATGGCGCCGTCCACCACGCCGTCCTGCGTCAGGATGCCGGAGAGATACATCTCGGCGATGCATTCGATGATGCCGGAGCCGCAAACACCGGTGACGCCGGTACCCTCGGTCTGCTTGGCGAAATCCGGGTGATCCGACCACAGATCGCAGCCGATCACCTTGAAGCGCGGCTCCAGCGTCTCGCGGTCGATGCGGATGCGCTCGATGGCGCCCGGCGCGGCGCGCTGGCCGCAGGAAATCTGCGCGCCCTCGAAGGCCGGCCCCGTGGGCGAGGAGGCGGCAAGCAGCTTCTGCTTGTTGCCCAGCACGATCTCCGCATTGGTGCCGACATCGACGATCAGCGTCATCTCCTCCGCCTCGTGCGGCGCTTCCGACAGGATCACGCCCGCCGTATCGGCGCCGACATGGCCGGCGATGCAGGGCAGCACATAGATGCGCGCATTGGGGTGGATCTTGAGGTCGATCTCCGAGGCCCAGAACATGGTCGGCCCGTCGGTCGCCAGCGCGAAGGGCGCCCCGCCCAGCTCGATCGGGTTAATCCCGAGCAGCAAATGGTGCATGATCGGGTTGCCGACGAAGGTCACCTCCAGGATGTCTTCGACCGTGCAGCCGGCTTCCTTGGCCACCGATTGCGACAGGTCGTTGATGGCGTCGCGCACGACCTTGGTCATCTCGGTGTCGCCGCCGGGATTCATCATCACATAGGAGACGCGGCTCATCAGGTCTTCGCCGAAGCGGATCTGCGGGTTCATCAGGCCGGAGGAGGCGACGACTTCGCCGGATGACAGTTCGCACAGATGCCCGGCGATGGTGGTGGAGCCGATATCGACGGCAAGCCCGTAGACATGGTCGCGGAAACCCGGCCAGACGGCGGTGATCTGCTTGCCCAGATGCACGGCGACGGTGACCGTCCAGTTGCCCTTGCGCAAAGCCGCCTGCAGCTTCTGGATCACCCGCAGATCGGTGTCGAGATCGGAAAGGCCCCATTGTTCCTTCAGCGCCTTTTCCAGGCGCTGCAGATCGCCGGTCGGGTCGTGCATGTCGGGCTCGGCCACCTCGACGTAGTGCAGCTTCACGATCGGATCGATCTCGATGGCGCGCATCTCGGCGCGCTTGCGCACGACCTGCTTGTGGACCTGGCTGTCCTCCGGCACGTCGATGACCAGATCGCCCAGCAGATGCGCCTGGCAGGAGAGCCGCCGGCCGGGCTTCATGCCGCGCTTGTCGGAATAGCGCTGCTCAACGGGCGAGAAATCGGAGAGGTGGTCGCCCTTGGAGGTGACGCCCAGCTTGGCGAACTCACCCTCGGAGACGACGATCTGGCAGCGGCCGCAGATGGCGCGACCGCCGCACACCGAATCGATGTCGACACCCAACTGGCGTGCAGCCTGCAGCACCGGCGTGCCGACCGGGAAGCGGCCGCGCCGGCCCGACGGCATGAAAACCACCAGCGGATGCTCAGCCCCGTTGCCGTCCTTCACTATGGTCTCTTTTGCCGCTTCCGTGCCTTCCGCCGCCATGCGCTCAACCCCAAACTCAGTGCGCCTATTCCGGCGCCAAAAACACTTCGCCCCCGCGCCGGCGCTTCAGGCCGGGCAGGGGCGAATTCCTTACGCGATTTCGCGGCGCTTAGCCATTGGCCGCCGTCACCGGTGCGGCACCCTCCGGGCCCGCGCCGCCGCCGCCACCGCCCCGGCGGCGATTCTCGCGCCCGCCGCGCCGGCCGCCGGCGCTTTCGCCCTCGGCCGCCGGCTCGCGGAACTTGCGGATCCAGGCGGCGCAATGGGCGTCATGGCCCATCAGCACGTCGCCGCCCATCACGCCCACCATCTCCTCTTGATGGAGCGGGTTGGTGATGGCCGAGGTCATGCCGGCGCCGATCGCCATGGCGAGGAAGCTGGAATTGAGGCCGTGCCGGTTGGGCAGGCCGAAGCTGATATTGGAGGCGCCGCAGGTGGTGTTGACCTTCAGCTCCATGCGCAGGCGCCGCACCAGGTGGAACACCGACTTGCCGGCCTGGCCCAGGGCGCCGATCGGCATGACCAGCGGGTCGACCACGATGTCGGAATGCGGGATGCCGTAATCGGCGGCGCGCTGGACGATCTTCTTCGCCACCTCGAAGCGCACGTCGGGGTCCTCGGAGATGCCGGTCTCGTCGTTCGAGATGGCGACCACGGCGGCGCCGTATTTCTTCACCAGCGGCAGCACCACTTCCAGGCGCTCTTCCTCGCCGGTCACCGAGTTCAGCAGCGCCTTGCCCTTGTAGACCTGCAGGCCGGCCTCGAGTGCCGCGACGATGGAGCTGTCGATCGACAGCGGCGCGTCGGTCAGCGACTGCACCAGCTGGATGGTCTCGGCCAGGATCTTCGGCTCGTCGGCCATCGGGATGCCGGCATTGACGTCGAGCATCTGCGCGCCCGCCGCCACCTGGGCCAGGGCATCGGACTTCACCCGGCTGTAGTCGCCCGCCGCCATCTCGGCGGCCAACAGCTTGCGCCCCGTGGGGTTGATGCGCTCGCCGATGATGACGAAGGGCCGGTCGAAGCCGATGACGACTTCCTTGGTGGCCGAAGAGATGACGGTATCGGTCATTGAAGCAAATCCTTTCTCGAAACCTGGTTCTATTGGGCGGCGGGTTCGCCCGCGCGCCGCTGTTGTCTGTTCCGCATCACGCCGGAGGCCTGGATGATCTCGCTCACGAACTCTTCCTGGCGATAGGCCATCACATGCACGCCGGAAACGCCTTCGATCTCCTTGATCTCCTGAATCAGGTCGATCGCCAATTGCTTGCCTTCGGCGCGCTGGTCCTTCGCCTTTTCCATCCGCCCGAGGATCGCCTCGGGGATGTGCACGCCCGGCACGTTGTTCTTCATCCAGCGCGCGGTCTTGGCGGAGGGCAGCGGCCCGACCCCGATCAGGAAGAACGCCTTTTCGTGCAGCCCCTGCTCGCGCACCTTGTCCATGAATTTGCGCAGGAGCGGCACGTCGAAGCAATACTGGGTCTGGATGAACTGGGCCCCGGCGGCGATTTTCTTGGCGATGTGGACTGCGCGATACTCATAGGGCGGGGCGAAGGGATTGGCGGCGGCGCCCAGGAAGACGCGCGGCGGCGTGGTCAGCTTCCGGCCCGACAGGAACACGCCCTTGTCGCGCATGCCGCGGATGCATTCGAGCAGCGAGGTGGAATCGAAGTCGAAGACCGGCTTGGCCGCCGGCTGGTCGCCTGCCTGCACGCCGTCCCCGGTCAGGCACAGGATGTTCTGCACCCCCATGGCGGCGGCGCCCAGCACGTCGCCCTGGATGGCGATGCGGTTCCGGTCGCGGCAGGAGATCTGCATGATGACGGCGTAGCCCGCGCGGGTCAGCAGCGAGCAGATGCCGACCGAGGACATGTGGCAATTGGCGCCGGACGCATCGGTCGCGTTGATCGCGTCGCAGACCTCGGAGAGCACCAAAGCGCGCTCATAGACGTCGCGCGGATCGGCGCTGTCCGGTGGATTCAGCTCGGCGGTGACGGCGAAACGGCCGAGGCGCAGCACGCGCTCCAGCCGGCCGCCCGAGGAATGCCCCGGCAGCAGCGGCAGCGGCGCCCCAGGATCGAAATGGAGAGTCTCGCTCATGCGGCCTTCCCCGGGTTGGTGGGGGGAGCGGGCGGCGGATTGACGGTCGGAGAGGGCGAATCCTTGGAGGTGCCGCCGGCGATCTGGTCGGCCGCGTCGACCGATTTCGGCACTGGCTTCGGTGCGGACTTGGTGGCGGCCGGCTTCGGCTTGTTGCCGGCCTCGTCCTCCAGCCCCTTGGCGATGCGCACCACGCGCAGCCAGGACGACTTGCCCTTGAAGCGGTTGTCGACCGGTTTTTGCACGTCGAGGATCTTGTGGCCCTGCGGCTCGGCCAGGCCCATGCGCGCCGCACCCGTCCAGGCCTGGACCCAGACGCATTTCATCTCCGGCTTCACCTCGCAATGGCCGTTCTCGCGCACGCCGCCGCAAGGCCCGTTGCGCAGGGTCTTCGGGCAGTTCATCGGGCAGGACATGCCGGTGGAGGACAAGGCGCATTGCCCGCACATCTGGCAGTCGAACAGGAAGCCCTTGGTGGCGCGCTCCATCGCCTGGAACGGCTTCTCGACCTTGTCATAGCCGATCTTCGCCCACAACGGATGCAGCGCGATCAGCACTTTCTCGAAGCCGCGATAGAAGGCATTGAGCCCCTTCGCATGCCGCACGGACCACAGGCGGACGGAATACATCTCTCTACACCCCCAAAAGAAGATCCTTCCCCCCTTGCGGGGGAAGGCAGCGGAGGCTTAGCGAGCAGAGCGAGTTTAGCCGGAGCCGGAAGGGGGGTAGCGCGCCTGCAGGCGCGCATCGCCGGAGGCGACATGAGCGAAGACTCTTTGTGGAAGCACCCGGCGCTGCAACACCCCCCTTCCCACCCTTCCCCCGCAAGGGGGGAAGGAGCAGAGCGAGCGGGCGTCGCGGCTGCGCTAGCTTGGCGAGGGTGAGGGTGAGGGTGAGGGTGAGGGACATCACTTCCCCTCCACCCCGCCGGCTTCGACCAGCGCCTTCAGCTTGGAGTCGTCGAAGGCGGCTTCCAGCTCGGCGGCCTTCTTGTCGGCCTCTTCCTGCAGCGCGTCGCTGACCTCGACGGGTGCGGCGCGGCGCCACTCTGCGAGATACGAATCCGTATCGCGCAGATTGGCGCGCATGGCGGCACGGTCGATCGCCTTCTCGAAGCGCTCGGTCAACTGCACCTTGGCGCTCTCGCGGCCCTTCTTCACGATCACCTGGGCCGGGATGTCCCGCCAGTAAACCACGGTCAAATGCGCCATCACGCCACCTTGCCCTTGATGAACTCCGCCAGCTCGCCATAGCCCGTGCGGCGATACACGTATTCGAGTTTCAGCCGTTCCGCCGCCGCTTCCGCCTTCGCCGCCAGCTTCGGCTCTTCCACTTGCGCCAGGTAGACCAGCTTGCGGTAGTTGCCGAAATAGGCGTCGCGCAAGTCCGGGTGCCTGTCCAAGCCCAAACCCTGCCAGATCAGCCGGTCGAAGTGCCGCACCATGTAGTCGGTCAGGAAAAAGGTGCCCGGCTCCTCGTCCATCAGCTTCTCGAAATCGGCGGTTCCGGCGAACCACTGGTAGCAATGCGGCCCATCGATCCGTTCGACCCCTTCTTCCTCCAGCACGCGGTCCAGCAGCCCGCCGGTGCCGCAATCGCCATAGAGCACGAAGATGCGGGCGAATTTGCCGCGGTTCGCGCGGATCTTGCGCCGGACGCCTTCGGGGATCTTTTCCGGCCGGTTGTGCCAGATCGCGGGCAGGCAGGTGATCGAGATTTGCTCATCCCAGCCATTCGCGCGGCTCACCGCCAGGAACTCCCTGGCGAGCGCGCCGCAAGCGATGAACAGGGTGCGAGAAATCTCCGCCATGCTCCGATCCGGCGCCGTCCGGGTGATGCCTACCGGCGCCTTCCTCTGGCTGAAATCCTTAAGGCCGGCGGGGGTGCCGGGCTGCTATTGCCGCGACCGGGGATCGTCTTGCAGCGACGCGATCCCCGTCGCGGATAGGCTATATGTGGTCGCTCCGGTTGCCGCTTCTAGGCTGTGGCCTTCCTGTGCTGCAGCTGCTTCAGCGAATGCGCGATCCACTGGGCGGTCAGCTTCTCATGCACCGAGTTCTGGCCCAGGCGCTGGCGCAAGGCGGCGAAGTCGACATGATCCAGCTCCTGGTCCTGGTTGAAGCAGGAGAAGACGACAGTTTCCTTCCCGGTCACCGGGTCCTTGTGCGGCTGCAGGCACTGGGCGCAGATTTCCTTCATCATGCATTGCATCGGTGAGTTGATCGAGCCCACCGCGCAATGCGAGGGCTTCAGATACGGCTTCAGCACCTCGTGCCGCGCGCGGGCGACCGCCGCCATCATGCCGTCGGAGCCGATGGCGATGATGCGGTCGACGTCCTGGATCCTGATGGGCGTCTCGCCCAGCTCGCCCTTCGCGTAGGCGAGGATCGACTGCACGATGTTGCCGACGAAGCTCTTGTCCTGCGGCCGGTCGGCGACGAAACCCGGCGCCTCGTCGCTGGACCAGATGACGACGTCGGAGGCCGCCTTGATCTCGTCGATCTTGTAGCGGTCCTGCAGCTTCTTGTAGCCGGCGAAATAGACGACCTTCGACCCCGCCGCCTTCAGCGCCCGGCCGATGGAGAACAGCACGGCATTGCCGAGGCCGCCGCCGGCCAGCAGCACGGTCTCGCCCGCCGGCGTCTCGGTCGGCGCCCCGGTCGGGCCCATCAGGATCACCGGCTCGCCCGGCTGCAGCCAGGCGCAGAGCTCCGACGATCCGCCCATCTCCAGCACGATCAGGCCGACCAGCCCTTCCTGGGTATCGACCCACGCGCCGGTCAGCGCCAAGCCTTCCATGGTCAGGCGCGTGTCCTTGGTGCGCGGGGCCAGGGTTTCGAAATTCTGCAGGCGATAGAACTCCCCGGGCAGGAAATTGGCCGCCGCCTGCGGCGCCTCGACCACCACCTCGACGATGGTGGGGGTCAGGCGGTTGACCGTGCGGATCTTGGCGCGTAGCCGCGTGTTGAGATCGGCGAGGAACGCCTTATGGTCGGTGGCCGGCGCCGGCGGCAGCTTCGCCAGGATTTCCGACACCACCGGCCAGCCTTGCTTGGCGCTGCCCATCGCCTTCACCACGTTGCCGGCGAAGGAGGGATGCAGATCGCCGAAGAAGCTGATGGCGCGGCCGTCGGGGCGCATCTCGGTAATGACGCGCACCTCGTTCGGCTTGGCCAGCTTTTCCGGTTTCACCACCGCGCCGTCCTCGTTCAGCGCCTGGAAATACTGGCCGTCGACATGGAAGTGGTCGGCATCCTCGCGCGCCAGCACGGTGTTGGGCCGGGTGCCGGCCGCCACCAGCACGGCGCGCGCGGGCAGCGCGGATTCGACGCCCTCGGCATTCTTGAAATGGATGCGCTCGGCATGACCGGTCTTGTCCTGGTCAATGCGCGTCGGCGTCAGGCCCTCGGCGAAGCGGATGCCTTCCTCCATCGCCTTCTCCACTTCCTCGTGGTTGAGGGTGTAGGAGGGCGCGTCGATCAGGCGGCGGCGATAGGCGATGGTGACGCCGCCCCAGCCGTCGATGAGTTTGGCGAGCTTCGGCGCCTCTTCCGCTTCCGCCGCCCGCGCGCGCTCGGCGCGGAAGGCCTTGGCATGGGCGATGAACTCGTCCGCCACGTCCAGCTCGATCGCTGAGAACTTCGCGCGCACCGCCTGCTCGCCGCTTTCGGCGACCAGGATCTCATATCGCTTCAGGAATTTCTCCACCTGCACCGGGTAATAGGCCATCGCCTCGGTCGCGGTGTCGATCGCGGTCAACCCGCCGCCGATGACCACCGTCGGCAAACGCAGTTGCAGATTGGCGATGGAATCCGCTTTGGCGGCGCCGGTCAGCTGCAACGCCATCAGGAAGTCCGAGGCCATGCGCACCCCGCGCGACAATCCGCCCGGCATGTCGAGCAAGGTCGGCTTGCCGGCGCCGAGCGCCAGCGCCACGTGGTCGAAGCCGAGGCCGAAGGCCTGCTCGGCGGTGATCGTCCCGCCGAAGCGCACGCCGCCGAACATGGCGAAGCTCTGCCGCCGCTCCAGCAGCAGGCGGATCATCTTCAGGAAGTTCTTGTCCCAGCGCACGGTGATGCCGTATTCGGCGACACCGCCGAAGCCCGCCATGGCGCGGTCGTTCAGATCCTCCTGCAATTCGCGCAGGTCGCGGATCGGCTTGAAGGGCACCCGGCTGCCGTCCGGCTTCACGCCGGAGATCGCCGCATCGAGCGGCTCGATCTTGAGCCCGTCCACGGCGACGACGGTATGGCCGTCATTCAGCAAATAGTGCGACAGCGTATAGCCGGCTGGGCCGAGGCCGACCACCAGCACCTTGCGGCCGCTGGCCGGCTTCGCGACCGGGCGGCGGATGTTGAGCGGGTTCCAGCGCGTCAGCAGCCCATAGATCTCGAAGCCCCAGGGCAGGCCCAGCACGTCTTTCAATGTGCGGGTCTCCGCCTGCGGAATATCGACCGGGTCCTGCTTCTGGTAGATGCAGGACTTCATGCAATCGTTGCAGATGCGGTGCCCCGTGGCCGCGCACATCGGATTGTCGACCGCGATGATGCCGAGCGCGCCGATCGGCAAACCGTCGGCCTTCGCCGTGTGCATCTCGGAGATTTTCTCTTCCAGCGGGCAGCCGGCCAGCGTGATTCCGAACACGCTCTTCTTGAACGTGCCGTCCTTTTCCTTGAGCCCGCGCGAGCAGCTGTCCTTGCCCTGGTTGTGGCAGAAGATGCAGTAATTGGCCTGGTCCAGCGCCTGGTTCAGGTCCATGCCGGGATCGGTCAGGTGGAACGCCTCGCGCGCGCGCTGCTTGTCCTCGGCCAGCTTGAAGGTCGGGATGCCGTGCCGCGTCTCGGTCTCCAGATGCACCAGATGCATCGGGTCTACCTTGCGCGGCGCCTTGAACAGCACGCCCTTGCGGTGCAGCGCCTTGCCGGCCTCCGTCTGGGTCGCCCAGGCGGCGTATTTGGTGGCGAGCGCCAGGCCGAAGGCGTGGGTGTTCTCGTCCTTCTGCCATTCCTCGATCCTGGTGGCGAAGGTGAGCTCGTCGAAGCTGCCGCCGAACAGGCCGGTCAGCTCGGTGCGGATCGAATCGGCGTCGAAGGTCCTGGCCTCGGCCTCCGGATGCGCCTTCAGCGCCCGGCGCTGCACAAACAGGCGCTTCACCGCATAGATCGGCGCCAGCTCGGAATGCTGTCGGCGCAGCGCGCCCAGTTCGTCGGCAATGCCGAACAGCGCGCCCAGGAAGTCGTCCAGATGCGCCGCGGTCTCGAGGATCAGGGTGGATTCGGCCTTGGCGTCGAGCGATTTCGGCACGGCGCGCGCCGCCAGCAGGCGGCCGGCCAGCCCCTCATCGCTCTTGCGCAGGGCATCGACGAACAAACCATCGATCTTCGCCAGACCGGCGGGGTCGTAAAGGTCCTCAAAGCGTAAGCCGTGGGCGAGACGCAACTCAGTCATCGCGAGCCTTCTAAATCACAGAAAATTCTTGGGAATTTGCCAATCACCGCGGGTTTCCTTACAGGTTTCACAGCGCCGTGGCAAGAAAGCGATCGGCATAGAAATGCATAAAGTCAGTGTGGAATAAGCATCGGACTGGCATTTGTCGCCGCCTTATCATCTCCCGGTGCCGGCGAAGGCCGTATGATCGGCCAAGATGCGGAGGTTATCGCCATGCCAAATGCCGCAGACGATCTGCCCCAGGGCGCTCGCGAAAAGCTCATCCAGCGCAAGCAGGAATGGGCCGAGGCGGGCCGCCTGCTGACCGGCCAGGCCGCCATTTCCGACGCCCAGCGCCTGCCGCCCGGCCAGCGCCTGGTCACTTCCTGGCCGGTCCTCGATCTCGGCGCACAGCCGAAGATCGACCTGAAGCTTTGGCGCCTGGTGGTGGATGGGCTGGTGGAAAGCCCGATTACGCTGGACTGGGCCGGCTTCGGCCAGCTCCGCCAATCGGAGCTGGTGAGCGATATCCACTGCGTCACCGCCTGGTCGCGCTACGACAATCGCTGGCGGGGCGTCCGTGTGGCCGATCTGCTGGAGGTGGTGCGGCCGAAGCCGGAAGCCAAGTTCGTTCTGTTCCAGTCCTACGACACCTACACCACCAACCTGCCGCTGGCCGAGTTCGCCGCGCCCGAGGCCCTGCTGGCGACCCATTGGGAGGGCGCGCCGCTCACAATCGAGCATGGGGGCCCGGTCCGCGTGGTGGTACCGAAGCTCTATTTCTGGAAAAGCGCCAAGTGGGTGAAGCGCATCCAGTTCGTCGCCGAAGACAAGCCCGGCTTCTGGGAGGTGCGCGGCTATCACAACCACGGCGACCCGTGGGCGGAGGAGCGCTACAGCTAGCGGTCACGTCCTTGTGATCGCCGCAATTCCGTCAGCGTCTCATCATCTGTGACTTGGTTCACTGCCCGCGGCTGCGCCGGGCGAGAGGATACCCCGAGATTCTTCTGGAGGAGTTTTGGTCATGAAACAGCACGACATACGCTTTGCCGCGATCATCCTGTTCGGCCTGCTCGCGGCGCCTGGCGCCGCCCTGGCGCTCGGCTCGGATTCGACGCCGGAGCCGCAGCAGGTCGATTCCTACAAGCAGGCGAAGGATCTGATCGACGACGAAAAATACGCCAAGGCCATTCCGCTGCTGCAGCAATCGATCAAGGAGAAGGGCGAATATGCCGACGCGCTGAGCCTGCTCGGCTATTCCAACCGCAAGCTCGGCGACAAGGCCAAGGCGATGACCTATTACACCAAGGCCCTCAATTTGGAGCCGCAGCATCTCGGCGCCAACGAATATCTGGGTGAGCTCTATCTCGAGCTGAACGACCTGCCGAAGGCCCAAGCGCGCCTCGCCATCCTCAAGGGCGCCTGCGGCGATTGCGAGGAATACGAGGACCTCGAAGAGGCGATCGACGCCTACAAGCAGGCGCACGGGCTGTCGTAAGCGTCACTCCACCGTCTTCATCACTCTGTCGTCATGGCAAGGCTTGGCCTTGCCATCCACGGGTTTGCCGCCGCGACCCGGTTTTTTCTGAAATGGACTCGTGGATGCCAGGCCAAGCCCTGGCATGACGAAATGGACGTGGATTCTCTATTCCGCCTTCCGCACCACCGCATAGCCGCGCTGCTCGCCGGTGCGCTTGCCCTTCGTCGCCATGGCGCGCGCCAGCCGCTCCAGCGGCGCCCACATCGGCTCGTAATCCTTCTTGTAGACGTCAAGCACCAGCACGCGGTCGCGCTTCGCGTCATAGGCGCCGAGCGGCGAGAAGTGTCCGACATCCGTGCCGTCTTCGTAGAAGACGTCGAGATGGAAATTGCTGGCGACGAATCCGGGCGCGCCGGCTTCAAGCTCCGCCAGGTTTGCGCGCAGGGCCGGCAGGCTCGCCCCCGCGTCGGCGACCGGCACCATCTCGACCCGCCAGGCATCGCCGCAGGCGAAGTGGCGCAGCGCCCGCGTCATTGCCTCGGCGAATTCGGAGAGCGTCAGGCCGTGCCCAGTCTCGTGCTGGATCGCCGCCCGCCATACCTCGTCCTGCAGCGCGTCGAGCAGGCTCCGCTCGCTCACCGGCGCGCCGATCTTCAATTGCCCCTCGTGGCCGCGGATCGCGTTCAGCAGCATCACGCTCGTCGCCAGCGAGCAGGAGGAATCGGTGTGCTGCTGGATCAGCTGCGGCGCCAGCGCCCAATAGGGGCTCAGTGGATTGCCCCGCACATGGGCGTGGTCGAGGCGCAGGGGTGTCAACTCGCTCATGCTCAAGCTCCCAGGCTCCTTGCGTCGTCCAGCGCATAGGCGATCAGCGGCTCCTTGCGCCCGCGCAGCGCGACCTCGACCCTGCGCCCGAGACCCAGGTTCATCTCCGCCGCCACCGCCGCCGCTTCCGAGACCAGCAGCTGGCAGCCCTGCTCCTTGGTCGCCGCTTCCAGCCGGCTGGCGATGTTGACGGTGTCGCCGATGGCGGTCAGCGACAGGGTGGGGGCGAAGCCCATCTCGCCGACGATGGCCGGGCCGAAATGCACGCCGATGCCGATCCTGAGCGGCGCGCGCAATTCGGCCGCGTGCTGGGCGTTGAACGCCCCGATCCCCTCGGCCATGCGTCGCGCCGCGTCGAGCGCCTGCGCCGCCGCCAGGTCGGGGCGGCCACGCAGGCCGAACACCGCCATGACGCCGTCGCCGATGAACTTGTCGACATGGCCGCCGGCCTGCTGGATCGCCGTGCCGGTGGTGCGGAAATACTGGTTCAGCAGGAACACCACGTCATAGGGCAGGCGCTGCTCGGCCAGCCCGGTGAAGCCGCGCAGATCGGCGAACAGGATCGCCACCTCCTGCTCCTTGCCCTGGCTGAGATCAGCGCCGAACAGCGCCTTCTGCGCGCTGGTACCGGGTGGCATCAAAGGCTGGATGGTCACCGGCGCGTTCGGCCGCACCTGGCAGGCGAGGCGGATTGCGGGCGCCGCGTGGATGCGCGCCAGCACGCGCGCTTCCTCCTCGCCAGGCGGCGGCAGCTGCTCGCCCCCGGCGAGCACATGCACCCGGCAGGTCGAGCAGCGGCTGCGCCCGCCGCAGACCGAGGCATGCGGGATGTTGCCGATGCGGCTCGCCTCCAGCAGCGTGGTGCCGGGCTGGATCACCACCCGCCGGCCGTCGCCATAGGTGACGGCGATGGCCCGGTGCCGGGTCGCCAGGAGGCGCAGCCCGCGCAGCACGAAGACGCCGCCGACCAGTGCGCAGAAGCCGAGCGTGAGCCAGGTGCGCAGGCCATAGATCGCCGCGACCCCGGCCGCGTCCGGCGCGTTCACCGCGGCCAGCATCGCCTGGGTCCAGGCAGGGTCCTCAGCCAGCCGCGCCACCGCGCGCGCGCCATCGGCGAAACCCAGCAGCGCCAGCACGGGGATCAACAGCGCGGCGGCGCCCAGAGCGAGCCGCCAGCGCGGAAACCAGGGTTTCACCCTGAGCCAGTAATTGAGCCCGATGCAGCCGTGAATCCAGGTGACGACGAGGGCCGCCGCCTGCATGGCCCCGACGCTCGGCGCGGCCACCCAGATGGCCCACAGCACGAAGGCATAGCGGTCGTCGAGGCCGTAGGCGCCATGGGCATAGGCGGTGCCCAGCACATGCAGGATGAGGAGCGGCGGGGCGCTCAGGCCCAGGATCAGCTGCGTTGCCTCCAGCGCCGGCATGCGCAGGCTCTTGCGCCGGTAGAGCGCCCGCAGCCCGATCAGCAAATGCAGCAGGATGGCGAGGAACAGCGCCAGCTCGATCGGATCGAAGCGCCAGAACGCCAGGAACACGGCCCTGCCGGCTTCCATCGCCGCCAGCGAAACCAGGCCCAAGGCATGGCTCAGATTGTGGGTCAGCACATAGGAGAGGAGGATCAACCCCGTGGTCAGGCGGGTTATGGCGACGATCCGCCCCCAACGGCCGGTCTGCGGCGGCACTGGCTTCCTCTCGATTCGGCGCGGCTGTTCAAGCTTCCTTGCAGCGTGATAATAGACGCCCGCCAACGATGCGCAAATCGACTCGGGCGCCATGCTTTGCAGGTGAGGGGCATTGCGCGTGAGGGCGCGGCGAGAGGGTCTGGCAAGGGAATGACGACGGAAGATCCGGAACGGCAGCGCCGGCTGGCGCGCGAGAAACGGCGCGAGGAGCGGCGCCGGCTGCTGATGAGCGGCCCGCCCTCGCCCTGCATCTCGGTCTGCCAGATCGATCCCCAGACCGGCTGGTGCATCGGCTGCCAGCGCACCATCGACGAAATCCGTGACTGGATCATTTCCACTCCGGAGGAGCGCCAGCGCATCCTCGATGCATTGCCAGGACGGCGCGGCCATGGCGGCTTATAGGGCTTCGCGACAGCGTGTGGCGCGGTGAGCGGCGCTTCGCCCTCACGGCGCGGCGCCTCGACGCGGATCGCGACCGTCCTTCTGCAGCTGGCGGTCAGCCTTGGCCTGGTCGTGGCCCTGGTCTTCATCGTCGACTGGCAGGGCGTGCATCACGCCGCCCGCGCGCTGTCGGCCGGCGGGCTCGTTGGCGTCATCGCGCTCAACTTCCTGGCCCAGGCGGCGTTGATCTGGCGCTGGCGCGCGCTGCTCGAAACGGTCGGCGTGCGCGAAAGCCTGGCGCGCTCCTGGCGCACGGTCTTCGCCGGGCTGTTCATCAACAATTTCATGCCCGGCACGCTGGGCTCGGACGGGTTGCGCATCCTGCTGATGGCCCGCGCTTGCGGCAGCGCCCCGGTCGCCATCGGCGCCATCGCCTATGAACGCGCCATGCAGGTGGCGATCTATGTCGGCCTCGTCGCGCTGGCCGCGCTCTGGCCGATGGACTGGCTGCGGCCCTGGCTGCAGCTGCTGGTGATCGCGGCAGGCGCCTGCGCCATCCTCGCCTTGCTGCTGCTGTTGAAGTGGCTGGGCGGGCGCAAGATCAGTCCGGCACCCCCGGGGGCCAGCCTCGTCGCGCGCGGCTGGGCCTTCCTCGGCGCCATGCTGGCCGAAACCGGCCGGATGCAGGTTCGCCTGCGCCGCCATCGCCGCGCCCAGCTGCTCTTCGCCCTATCCAGCCTGGTGAACGTTGTCCTGGTCATCGCCGCGGTGATGGTGACGCTGCATGACATGGGTCAGGCCGTCGCCCTGCCGGCGGTGGTCTTCGCGCTCGGCATCGCCATGATCGCCTCCGGCCTGCCGATTTCCTTCGGCGGCATCGGCGTCTACGAGGGGGCGCTGGTGCTGTTCCTCGGGCTCAGCGGCGTGCCCGCCGAGGCGGGGTTGCTGGTGGCGCTGGTGGGGCGCGCCTGCGGCGTGCTCAACAGCCTGGTCGGCCTGCCGAGCGCCCTAATGCTGTGGCGTGAGCGCGGCCTGGCCGGCTGAGCCCGGCTCCACGTCCTCGACATAGAAGAAGTCGCGGCCGACCGCCCGGATGCTGTGGCTGACGGGAATGGGAAACAGCACCCGCAGGAAGGAATGCGGGTAGGGAAAGAAATGGAAGTGCGGGTTGAAGGTGTATTCGAACTCGCGCTCGCGCGGGACCACCAGGATGAGGCGCCGCCGGGCGATGCGCCGCAGCTCCATGAGTGCCGCCCGGATGTCCAGGATGTGCTCCAGCACATGGGTGCAGATGACCGTGTCGAAGGCGCGGTCGGCGAAGGGCATGTGCAGGATATCGCATTCGCGGAACGAGACATTCCCCGCTTGTTCCGCGTTTTCGAGGGCGAAATCCACGCCGGTGAAGCGGCACGCCTTCAGCTCGGGCGCCTGCGCCAGCTGTTTGACCAGATAGCCGGTGCCGCAACCGACGTCGCACACCTCGGGGCCGACGACGTTCCGGCGGATCAGGTCGATACAGGCGGCGGAATTGTCCGTATCGTCATGGACCCGCGGATGGTCAGCATAGAGGGCGCGGTATTCGGCGGCGGTGAGGAACGGGGCGCGCCGCCGGAACTCGGCCAGCCGCTCGACATGCGCGCCGGCTATCGCGCGCATCAGAAGCCGGAACGGCCGGCTGTCGCGGAGGATGCCTGGAACCAGCTCCTCGATGACAAAGCGGATGCGGTTCGAGACTTCGCGTCGCATGGTGTCCGTTTCCAGCTTCTGGCGCCGCGGCCCCGGAGCGGGGCGATTGCAGGCCGCGGCGAATATTGCTACCTCTCCCGGCAACGCTAGTCCTCGAAAAAAGAAGGAAAAGTTAAGGTTTGTGCGGAATCGTCGGATTCGTCGGAGAGCACAAGCCGGACGTCCTGGCGGCGATGACCCGCGCCCTGGCGCATCGGGGCCCGGATGGCGAGGGTGCCCACATCGATGCCGGAAGCGGCCTGCATCTCGGCCAGCGCCGGCTGGCGATCCTCGATATCGCCGGCGGGGTGCAGCCGATGTGGGACGCGGATCGCCGCTGCGTCATCGTCTTCAACGGCCAGATCTACAACCACGCGGAACTGCGCCGCGAGCTGGAGGCGGCGGGTCGCCGCTTCCTCACCGACCATTCCGACACCGAGGTGATCCTGCAGGCCTATCTGGCCTGGGGCATCGAGGGCATGCACCGCCGCTTCAACGGCATGTGGGCCTTCGCGCTCTATGACACGGCGAAAAAGCTGCTGCTGCTGAGCCGCGACCGCTTCGGCGAGAAGCCGCTCTACTATACCGACCAGAGCAACGTCTTCGCCTTCGCCTCGGAGACGACGGCGTTCCGGCAACACCCGGCGCTGACGCTGTCGCCCGGCGCGCTGCCGGTGCAGAAATATTTCGCCTATGGCTTCGTGCCGGGCGCGGCCAGCATCTACGACCGGGTGCGCAAGCTGCCCGCCGGCGCCTGGATGACGCTCGATCTTGCCACCGGCGCCCGCGCGCTGCGGCGCTACTGGTCCTTCGAACTGGAGCCGGACGAGGGCGTCCGCGCCGCAGATGTCGGCGGCTATGTCGAGGAATTGCGCGCGCGCCTGAAACGCGCCGTCGCCATGCGGTTGGCCGCCGACGTGCCGGTCGGCGTGCTGCTCTCCGGCGGCATCGATTCCTCGAGCGTGGTCCATTTCGCCGCCGAGAGCACCAACCAGCCGGTGAAGACCTTCTCCATCGGCTTCGACGAGCCGAGCTTCGACGAATCCCCTTATGCGGCGCGCGTTGCCACGCACTACAAGACGGAGCACGTGGTCGATCACCTGACGCTCGCCAATGCCGCCGGCATCGTGCCGGAGATGCTGAGCCGGCTGGACGAGCCGATCGCCGATTCCTCGCTGGTCGCGTGCTACCTGCTGTTCCGCCATGTACGGCGGCATCTGCCCGTCGTGCTGTCGGGCGATGGCGGCGACGAGCTCTTCGCCGGCTACGAGACCTTCAAGGGCCTGCGCTGGGCGAAGCTCTACGACGCCCTGGTGCCGCACCGCCTGCGCAGCGCGCTCAGCTTCGTCGCCGGCCTGTTGCCGGTGTCGCACCGCTACATGAGCCTGGATTTCAAGGTCAAGCGCATGCTCTCCGGCCTGCGCGAGGAGCCGGGGCTGTGGAACCCGGCCTGGATCGGCCCGCTGGCGCCGCGCGACCTGGCCGAGGCGCTGGCCGCGCCCGCGCGCACGGAGGAGGTCTACGACGACGCCATCGCCGCGTGGAATGCCACGGGTCCGAAGGGCGACCTGATTGACCGCACGCTGCAGTTCTATACCCGGCTCTACCTGACCGACGACGTGCTGTTGAAGACGGACCGCACCGCGATGATGCATTCGGTCGAGGCGCGGGCGCCCTTCCTCGACAACGACGTGGTCGATCTGGCGCGGCGAATTCCGAGCCGGCTCAAGCTGCACAACGGGACTACGAAATTTATCTTGAAGGCCGCGATGACCGGCCTGCTGCCCGATTGGGTGCTTGCCCGCAGGAAGCAGGGTTTCGGCGTTCCGGTCGGGCAATGGCTGGCCAAGGGCGGACTGCAGCTTGAGCCGCCGGCCGATTCCGGCTATTCGATCGCCCGGCCGGTGCTCGAGAGGATGCTGGCGGAGCACAAGCGCTTCGCCGCCGATCACCGCTTCGCGCTATGGGCGCAGCTGGTGCTGCAGAGCGCCGCGCGCCATGCCTGAACCGGTCTAGCCTGAGGGAAATATGGATCAAGCCGTGTCGGAGATCGCCCTGTCGGTGGTCATCCCCCTCTACAACGAGGAAGACAATGTCGCGCCGCTCTGCGACGCCCTGCTCGCGGCGCTCGTCCCACTGGGCCGCAGCTTCGAGATCATCCTGGTGAACGACGGCAGCCGCGACGGCACCGAGGCGCGCCTGGCCGAGGCGGCGAAGCGCGACCCGCGCATCCGGGTGCTGAACTTCCGTTCCAACAAGGGCCAGACCGCGGCGATGATGGCCGGCATCGACTATGCCGCCGGCGAGGTCATCGTGCCGATGGACGGCGACCTGCAGAACGACCCGAAGGACATCGGCCGTCTGCTGGCGAAGCTGGAGGAGGGCTACGAGGTCGTCTCCGGCTGGCGGCGCGACCGGCAGGACAGCTACATGATCCGGACGTTCCCCAGCAAGATCGCCAACTGGGTCATCTCGCGCGCCAGCGGCGTGAAGCTGCACGATTACGGCTGCTCGCTGAAGGCCTATCGGCGCGAGGTGCTGCGGGGCTTCCGCCTCTATGGCGAGATGCACCGCTTCATCCCGATCTACGCCGCCGCGCAAGGCGCCCGCGTGGCGGAGATCCCGGTCTCCCACCATGCCCGCAAGTTCGGCCAGTCGAAATACGGACTCAACCGCACGATCAAGGTCCTGCTCGACCTGCTGGTGGTGAAGTTCCTCACCAAATACCGCACCAAGCCGATCTACCTGTTCGGCCAGGCCGGCGTCGGGCTCCTCATCCTCGCCTTCCTGGCCGGGCTATGGGCGATCTACCTGAAGCTGTTCCATGGCACGTCCTTCATCCAGACGCCGCTGCCGCTGCTGGTCTCGCTCTGCATCATCAGCGGCCTCATGTGCCTGCTGATGGGGCTGCTGGCCGAGCTCATCATGCGGGTCTACTACGAATCCCAGGGCAAAGCGGACTACCGGGTGAAGTCGGTGCTCAACCCGCGGGAGGGCGCTGCCGCGAACGACACCGCGGGCAGCAGCGCCATCGAATAGCCGATCTCAAGGACAGGTGATCTTTCGATCCCGGCTACGATCGGCGAGGCTATCGACGCGCAGCACGACCGAGAACCCCTTCTCCCGGGCGCGGCCGCAGATTTCCTCGTCGCTGATATCGCTGCGGGTCTCGGGTGCCGCGCCCCAGCCGCCGTACCCGCGCAGCGAGAATTGCTGTGGGCAGGCGGATTGCACCGGAAGGTAGCCGTAGATCGCCGGCACGCCCGCCATGGACATCGGGAAGGTCACCTTGCCGTCGCAATCGGAGACCAGCGGCCAGTAATCCGAGTCCACGGCGAGGTATGCGGCACCGGCATTGCCGGCCTCGGCCTTGTAGGCGCGCAGGGCATCCACGAGACTCTTGCCGGCCTGTGGCGGAGGCGGCAGCTGGAACACGCCGAGCCCGTAGGTATCCCAGGCGCGGCGGCCGTCCTCGCGCCAGCCTTTCCGGTTGTCCTGGTCGTAATAGCTGCGGTCGCCGGTGTGCAGCAGCGCGTTATAGGCCATGAAGATGTTGAACTTGAGCCGCACGTCTGACGCGCCCAGCCCAACGCAGGCGACGACCGCCAGCACCGCGCCGGCCCAGGCCAGGCGCCGTCGCGGCGCCGGCCAGGCGGCGATGCGGCCCGGCAAGCCGGCGAGCACCGCCGTCAGGATGGGCAGCGTGAACCAGCCGGCCATCAGCATGAACTGCAGGGCGTCGCCGCCGTCGATCCACATGAGCAGGCCCGGCAGCATGCCGACGAGAATCGCGATCGCCAGCGATTCGATCAGGAAGCGCCGGGTGCCGCGCGCGACGTCGCGCGTCAGCAGCACCAGACAGAGAATTGCCGCAAGCGGCTGGGCATAGACGAGCAGCGGCTTTCCGAACCCGCGCTCGACGAAATACGGCGTCCCGAACAGGATCGTGCGGGCGCCTTCCTGGTCCACGGTCAGGAGATAGGCAGGGATGAAGACGATGCCCGCCGCGATCGAGACCGCCCAGAAGCCCTTGCCCAGTCCGTAGCGCCGCAATGCCCAGTACCCCACCAGGCCGCACCAGACGAAGCCGTTCGAAATCTTGGTGATGCCGAACAGGAACACGCCGAGCACCGCCAGCCACCAGGCCGGCCGCGCCGCGCCGGGCCCGCCGGCGCCGTCGTTCAGGAGGCGGATGATCGTGGGCGCGCTCAGCATCATCAGGACGCCGCTGAGCAGCAGCGGGTCGCTGTAGCTCGACAAATTGCCGACCAGCGCGCTCTCCAGCAGGAAGGCGGTCACGCCGCTCCCGGTGGCGAGCGCGAGCGCGCCGAGCCGGCGCTGCGGCATCAGCGTCCGGCCGATCACCAAGGCGCCCCACCCCGCGGCAAAGCTCATCAGCGGGACAAGCAGCGGGATCTTGACCGCGATCATCGACAGCACGACGTCGAAGCCCGTGCCGCGCGACAGCAGGGCGGTCAGCACATCGCCGCCGAAATGGTACCGGGTGAAGTTCAGGCCATCGATGCCGGTGCTCGGGAAATGGAAATAGCGGATCGCGTTGGCGATCGCCGCATGCATGAGCATGTCGCCGTCGGTCCGGCCGGCGAGCGCCAGCTGGTCGGCGACGTAGTTCACGTATTTGATGCCGGCGATCTGGATTGTGCTGATTGCCAGGACCGCCAGGAACAGCGCGAGCCAGAGGGCGGCGCGGCCGGGCGACAGCGTCGGCCGCCCGATCGCGCGCAGCGCCGCCCCCAGCAGGAACAGGGCGGCGGCGAAGACCAGCAGCTGCAGCACGATGCCGAAGGCGACGAGGATGAAGCTCGCCAGGAAGGCGACGATGGCGAGCGGCCCGACCCACTTCACGCGGCCGGGCGCACGCAATGCCCACAAGGTCGGCCCGAGAACGGTGCAGACGAGGATCGCCGGTCCGATCGTGTAGGAGAGAACGGGCGTCGGCAGACCGGTGCGGAACACCACGATGAAGGCCGCCTGGGCGAGCGACAGGCAGATGGCGAAGAAGGCCAGCTGCAGCGTCGTCCGGGCATTCTCCGTGTGCAGCGCGGACTCCGTCGTCGATGAAATCGTGCCAGCCATGGATTCCCCTGCCGTGCCGCCTTGCGAGAGGCAAAGTCTATAGTGGGGGCCGCCAAATTCGTCCAGCCGGGGATCGGATGAAAGGCGGCATCGGGTCGCCGAACGGCCCGCCGCGGATGTCGTCAGGACAGGCTGTGGTCCGGCTTCTCGGCAACGCCGACGACCTGCAGGCCGCGCCGCGTCCAGTTGCGGCGCGAGGTGATCCAATCGTCGAACCGCGCAAAGGCCCGGGTGATGTCGCGGATGCCGGGGACGAAGCGGAACAGCCGGTTGAAGACCAGCACATCGCTGTTCATCAGCAGGCAGAAGCCGAAGAAGCCATAGGTCCGCCAGGACGTGAGCCGCAGCTGTGCCGCGCTCAGATAGGGCGCGGTCTCGTCGTAGCGGAGCGGCCGTTCGGTCTCGTGGTCGAGCGCCGGCGAGAGGCGATAGATGATCTTCCGCAGCATCAGCCAGGGCCAGAAATCGCTGACCGGCTCGCGGAAGTAGAAGCGGCCGCCGGGCTTCAGGATGCGCGCCACCTCGCGGAACAAGGCGGCGCGGTCGTTCACGTGGTGGATCCCGCCCAGCATGAACACGCTGTCGAATGCGCAATCCGCCAGCGGCAATCGCGTGGCGTCGCCCTGGACGAAGGCAAGGTTCGCCGCGTGATGGTCCTTGCGCGCGGCGCGCAGCATGTTGAGCGAGATGTCGACGCCGATCGCGCGCTTGAACCGCCCGGCCACCAGCTCCACCGCCTCGCCGCGCCCGCAGCAGATTTCCGCGACGTCGCCGAGCCCGTCGGTCGGGAGCTGCCCGAGCAGCGCCTGGTCGAGATAGGCGGTGTATTCGCGCGTATGCGGATAGGAGAGATTGGTGATGTAGGTGTCGGCGACCCGGTCGTAATGCGCCTGCTGCGTCTGGGCATCGGACGATTCCGGGCTGGCGGCGAATTGCGCGATGCCGGCGGCGTCGATCGGATATTGATGGACGCCGTCCGCCGCGACCAATGTGCGGCCTTGGAACTCGAGCGGCTCGCCGGTCGCCGGACAGCGCAGAAGGTCGAGGAAGGCGCGGATCTCTCCGCTGGCCGGAGCAGCCGTGTGGACGCCGCTTTCCGCGTTCATGGTGCCGTCGCTCGAGCCATAGTGTCCATCGTGTCGGGGCAGTTCCGCCGTTCGCTTCGCCGCCGCGCGGGCAGCGGCGAACCTGCACTAGACCTTTGGCAGGGTCAAGAAATCGACGGCAGGATGCGGTCGCCTATGCCGCCGTGCCGCCCACCGTCAGCCCGTCGATGCGCAAAGTCGGCTGGCCGACGCCGACCGGGACCCCCTGGCCGTCCTTGCCGCAGGTGCCGACACCCGGGTCGAGCTTCATGTCGTTGCCGATCATGCTGACCTTGGTCAGCACGTCCGGCCCGTTGCCGATGAGCGTCGCGCCCTTGACCGCCGGCCCGATCCTGCCGTCCTCGATCAGATAGGCCTCGGAGGCGGAGAACACGAACTTGCCCGAGGTGATGTCGACTTGGCCGCCGCCGAAATTGACCGCGTAGAGGCCCTTCTTCACCGATTTGAGGATCTCCTCCGGCGCGTGGTCGCCGCCCAGCATGATGGTATTGGTCATGCGTGGCATCGGGTGATGGGCGAAGCTCTGCCGCCGGCCGTTGCCGGTCGGCTTCATGCCCATGAGGCGGGCGTTCTGCCTATCCTGCAGATAGCCGGTCAGGATGCCGTCCTCGATCAGCACCGTGCGCTGGCTGGGCGTGCCCTCGTCGTCGATAGTGAGCGAGCCGCGCCGGTCCAACAGCGTGCCGTCGTCGATGACGGTGACGCCCTTGGCCGCCACCTGCCTGCCCATCAGGCCGGAAAAGGCCGAGGTCTGCTTGCGGTTGAAATCGCCTTCGAGCCCATGGCCGATCGCCTCGTGCAGCAGGATGCCGGGCCAGCCGGGGCCCAGGACCACCTGCATCTCGCCCGCCGGGGCGGGGACGGAGCCCAGATTGACCAGCGCCTGGCGCAAAGCCTCGTCGACGCCTGCTTTCCAGGTGGCCGGGTCGATGACGTGCTCGTAGGTGAAGCGGCCGCCGGTGCCGTGGCTGCCGGTCTCCATGCGGCCGTTCTCCTCGACCATGATGGAGACGTTGAGCCGGACCAGCGGGCGGATGTCGGCCGCCCGGCTGCCGTCGCCGCGGATGATCTGCACCGCCTGCCAGTTGCCGGAGATGGACGCCATCACCTGGCGCACCCGCGGATCCTTGGCCCGGGCATAGGCATCGATCTCCTGCAGGACTCCGACCTTTTCAGAAAAGTCCATCTTTGCCAGCGGGTTATCATCGGAGTAGAGGTGCCGGTTGGTGCCCACCGGCGGCTCGGCCAGCGCGCCCCCATGGCCTGCATGCACCGCCTTCACCGTGGCCGCCGCGCGCTTCAGTGCCGCTTCGGACAGGTCGCTGGCATGGGCATAGGCATGCGCCTCGCCGGCGACGGCGCGCAGGCCGAAACCCTGGGTCACGTCGAAGCTGGCGCTTTTCAGCTTGCCGTCGTCGAAGGACAAGGCCTCCGACTGGTTGAACTCGAGGAACAATTCGCCATCATCTCCGCCCGTCAAGGCATCGGCGACGATGTTTTCGGCCCGGGCGCGATCGAGGCCGGCGCGGTTGAAGAACAGATCGTCGGTAACGGCGATGGCGGACATGGCACTGCCTCTCGGAATGGATCGCGGGGCAAGATAGCGCCCGCTCCCGGGTCTGTCAGTGGATATGGCCAGCCACGCGGCGCGGCGCAACGGCGAATGCGGCGGATCGTCGCACAGCTTGGCGAGACGCTGGGGCAGCGAGTCGCGAGGCACGACCCAAGTCCCCGGAATGCTTGAGCTTTCCGAGGGGCGGGTGTAGCTTGCGGCCAACCGTGGGGACGGGGGGTGCGGCGCGCGTGTCGCACCGGCGAAAGCGCCCGGCATCCGCGATGACTACCAAGCGCACGTTGGGTCATGATGCCGCCAGGCAACCATGCCCGCATAGGGGTTGTTTCGCCGCGCGGCAGGTTGCCGCTCCGGCGAATGCAGGAACAGGAAGCGACATGATGACTAGGTCGAAGATCGGGGCGATGGCAGTTGGGGCGTTGCTGACGGCGCTGTCGCTGCCGGCGATGGCGCAGGAGCCGGTGCTCGGCGCGCCGCATGACAAGGGGCTCGGCCTACAGGCGCCGGCGACGGCCCTGGCCGAGGAGCTGGACTTCGTCCACAACGCCATCCTGCTGCCGATCATCACCGTCATCACGCTCTTCGTGATGGCGCTGCTGCTGATCGTGATCTTCCGCTTCAACGAGAAGCGCAACCCGGTCCCCTCCAAGACCACGCACAACACCCTGCTGGAAGTGGTGTGGACGGTGGTGCCGGCGCTGATCCTGGTGTTCATCGCGGTGTTCTCCTTCCCGCTGCTCTACCGGCAGCTGGAGATCCCGAACCCGGAGCTGACCGTCCGCGCCATCGGCCACCAGTGGTACTGGAGCTACGAATACCCGGACAACGGCAACTTCACCTTCGACGCGCGGATGATCCGCAAGGACGAGATCCAGCCGGGCCAGAACTACCTGCTCGACACCGACAACGAGGTGGTCCTGCCGGTCGGCACCGACATCCGCATCCAGATCACGGCCACCGACGTGATCCATTCCTGGACCGTGCCGTCCTTCGGCGTGAAGCATGACGGCGTGCCGGGGAAGGTCAACGAGAGCTGGTTCAACATCAACCAGCCCGGCATCTATTACGGCCAGTGCTCCGAGCTCTGCGGCGTCGAGCATGCCTACATGCCGATCAAGATCCGCGCGGTGAGCAAGGAAGACTTCCAGGCCTGGGTGGCCGAGGCGCAGACGAAGTTCGCGACGGTCGACGGCACGCCGCCGACCCAGAACGTCGCCGCCGCCGAGTAAGCAGAATTCGATTCGAGGGATAAAGCCATGAGCCCCGTCACCACCTCTCACAGCTACGGCCACGACGACAACGGCGACCACAAGCCGGGCTTCTTCGTGCGCTGGTTCTATTCGACCAACCACAAGGATATCGGCACGCTTTACCTGATCTTCGCGGTCTTCGCGGGCCTGATCGGCGGTGCCTTCTCCATCTACATGCGCGCCGAGCTGATGCATCCCGGCATCCAGTATTTCGGCGACGATGCCTCGCCTGACGGCCAGCACTGGAACGTCATCATCACCGCCCACGCGCTGATCATGATCTTCTTCACCGTCATGCCGGCTTTGATCGGCGGCTTCGGCAACTGGTTCGTGCCGCTCATGATCGGCGCGCCGGACATGGCCTTCCCGCGCATGAACAACATCAGCTACTGGCTGACCGTGGTCGCCTTCATCATGCTGGCCAGCTCCTCGCTGGTCGACGGCGGCGCCGGCACCGGCTGGACGCTCTATCCGCCGCTCTCGAGCGACGTCTACCAGGGCGGGCGCGCGGTCGACATGGCGATCTTCTCCATGCACATGGCGGGCGCGGCCTCGATCCTCGGCGCCATCAACTTCATCACCACGATCTTCAACATGCGCGCCCCTGGCATGACGCTGCACAAGATGCCGCTCTTCGTCTGGTCGGTGCTGGTGACCGCTTTCCTGCTGCTGCTGTCGCTGCCCGTGTTCGGCGGCGCCATCACCATGTTGCTGACCGACCGCAATTTCGGCTCCAACTTCTTCAAGCCGGAAGGCGGCGGCGACCCGATTCTGTTCCAGCATCTGTTCTGGTTCTTCGGTCACCCCGAGGTGTATATCCTGATCCTGCCGGGCTTCGGCATCATCAGCCAGGTGATCTCGACCTTCTCGAAGAAGCCGGTCTTCGGCTATCTCGGCATGGCCTACGCCATGGTGGCGATCGGCGTGGTCGGCTTCGTCGTGTGGGCGCACCACATGTACACGGTCGGCATGGACGTCGACACGCGCGCCTATTTCATGGCCGCCACCATGGTCATCGCGGTACCGACCGGTGTGAAGATCTTCTCCTGGATCGCGACGATGTGGGGCGGGTCGATCCGCTTCGACACGCCGATGCTGTTCGCGGTGGGCCTGATCTTCCTGTTCACCATCGGCGGCGTCACCGGCGTGGTGCTGGCGAATGCGCCGGTCGACGTGGCGTTCCACGACACCTATTACGTGGTGGCGCATTTCCACTACGTGCTCAGCCTCGGCGCCGTGTTCGCCATCTTCTGCGGCTTCTACTACTGGATCGGGAAGATGTCGGGCCGGCAGTATCCGGAATGGGCGGGCAAGCTGCACTTCTGGACCACGTTCGTCGGCGTCAACCTGACCTTCTTCCCGCAGCATTTCCTGGGCCTGCAGGGCATGCCGCGGCGCTACCCGGATTTCCCGGAGGCCTTTGCCTTCTGGAACTACTGGTCGTCGATCGGCTCCTACATCTCCTACGGCAGCACGCTGTTCTTCGTCGGCATCGCCATCTATACCGTGTTCGCCGGCCGCCGCTGCGCCGACAATCCGTGGGGCGTTGGCGCCACGACGCTGGAATGGACGGTAAGCTCGCCGCCGCCGTTCCATACCTTCGAGACGCTGCCGCAGTTCAAGGGCGAGGCCCATCACTGAGGCGGAAATCGAGCGGCGGCGGTTCCGACCCGCCGCCGCTCAGCTGATTGCCGGGCATGAAGATGAAGCCGAAAGCCGAGACCGCAACCGCCGCCCAAGCTGATCTGGACGTCGCCTTCGTCCAGGCGGGCGGGCGCGTGCGCGATTTCGTCTCTCTGCTGAAGCCGCGGGTGATGTCGCTGGTGGTGTTCTCGGGTTTCGCCGGCCTCGCCGTCGCGCCCGGTGACCTTCACCCGCTCATCGCCATCGTCGCCGTGCTGTGCATCGCGGTGGGTGCCGGCGCCTCGGGCGCCATCAACATGTGGTTCGACCGCGACATCGACGCGATCATGAACCGCACCTGCGGCCGGCCGATCCCGCGCGGCTATGTCGAACCGGAAGCGGCGCTCGCCTTCGGCCTGGTGCTCGCTGTCTTCTCGGTGCTGCTGATGGGGGTGGCGGTCAACTGGACCGCCGGCGCGCTGCTCGCCTTCACCATCTTCTTCTATGTCGTCATCTATACGATGTGGCTGAAGCGGCGCACGCCGCAGAACATCGTCATCGGCGGCGCCTCCGGAGCCTTCCCGCCGATGATCGGCTGGGCCGCGGTCACCGGTGACGTCAGCCTCGCCTCGATCTCGCTCTTCCTGCTGATCTTCATGTGGACGCCGCCGCATTTCTGGGCGCTGGCGCTGTTCCGCGAGGGCGACTACGCCAAGGCCGGCGTGCCGATGCTGCCGGTCGTGGCGGGGCAGGAAAGCACCAAGCGGCAGATGCTGGTCTACACGCTGCTGTTGCTGCCGGTCGCGCTGGCACCGGCGGCGCTCGGCGTGGCCGGCTGGCTCTATGTGACGGTCGCCGTGGCGCTCAACGCCGCCTTCATCGGCCATGCGATCGCCGTGCTGGGTGAGCGGGCGGGTCATCGCGCCGCCAAGGCGATGTTCGGCTTCTCGCTCGTCTATCTGTTCGCGCATTTCGCCGCCCTCGTGCTCGATCGCGCGCCGGGCCTCTTGGGCATGCTGCCATGGCAGTGGAGCCTGTGATGACGGCACCCGTCCTTCCGCCGGTGGAGCGTGAGCGCCGGCGCCGCCAGCGGGCACGCAACTGGGCGATCTTCGCCGCCCTCGCGGCCTTCGTGGTGATCGTCTACATCGTGACGATCGTGAAGATGAAGGGCGGCTGAGCCATGACGCCTGTTCGTCACGACCGCAACCTCCGGACCCTGATGATGCTGGTGGGCGTGGTCGCCTTCATGACCGGCCTCGCCTATGCCTCGGTGCCGCTCTACCGCCTGTTCTGCCAGGTGACCGGCTATGGCGGCACGCCGCAACGCGCCGACAGCGCGCCGAGTGTCGTTTCCGACCGCGTGGTCAACGTCACCTTCACCGCCGACGTCGCCGGCGGGCTCGGCTGGCGGTTCCGGCCGCTGCAGAACTCCCTCGACCTTAAGGTGGGCGAGAATAAGCTCGCCTTCTATGCCGCCGAAAACCTGGAAGACGCGCCGGTCACGGGCCAGGCGACCTTCAATGTCTCGCCGGACACCTTCGGACCGTATTTCACCAAGATCGAATGCTTCTGCTTCCAGAGCCAGACCCTGGCGCCGGGCCAGAAGGTGGAGATGCCGGTCAGCTTCTTCATCGACCCGGCGATCCTCGATGACCCGGCGCTGAAGCACATCAACAACGTGACTCTGTCCTACACCTTCTTCCGCTCAGCCGAGCAGCAGGACGGGAAGGTGGGGCAGATGCAGACCGAGAGCATCAAGGCCGCCGCGTCTGGCGAGGCGGCCGGCGAGACGGTAAATTGACTGAACAGGCGCGGATGAGCTTTGCATCCGCGTGGGGGTAACGAACAGCCGCCCGGAAGCGGGCGGGATGTCGAGATAAGGGAAGACGCAAGCATGAGCGCCACCGATACGGCCCACAAGCCCAACCATCCGTACCACCTGGTCGATCCCAGCCCGTGGCCGCTGGTTGGCTCCATCGCCGCCATCGTGCTGACCTACGGCCTGGTGCAGTTCATGCACGGCAAGCCGTTCATCATCGGCGGCGGCCCGGCCGGATTGTGGATGGCGCCCGGCATCATCCTGCTGCTGGTCACCATGCTGTTCTGGTGGTGGGACATCGTGAAGGAGGCCGAGCATCAGGGCCACCATACGCCGGTGGTGCAGCTCGGCCTGCGCTACGGCATGGCGCTGTTCATCGCCTCGGAAGTGATGTTCTTCGCCGCCTTCTTCTGGGCGTTCTTCGACGCCTCGCTGTTCCCGAAGGAGGCGATCGGCGGCGTCTGGCCGCCCGAGGGCATCCTGGTCTTCGATCCGTTCAGCCTGCCGCTCTTGAACACGCTGATCCTGCTGACCTCCGGCTGCACCGTCACCTGGGCCCACCATGCGCTCCGCGAGGGCGACCGCAAGGGCCTGATCCACGGCCTGACCTTGACCGTGCTGCTCGGCCTGCTCTTCACCGGCGTACAGGCCTACGAATACGCGCACGCGCCCTACGGCTTCAAGGACACCGTCTTCGCCTCGACCTTCTTCATGGCGACCGGTTTCCACGGCTTCCACGTGATCGTCGGCACCACCTTCCTGATCGTGTGCCTGATCCGCTCGATCAAGGGCCACTTCACGCCCGACCATCATTTCGGCTTCGAGGCCGCGGCCTGGTATTGGCATTTCGTCGACGTCGTCTGGCTGTTCCTGTTCATCTTCGTCTACATCTGGGGCGGCGGCGGCGGACCTTATGCCACGCACTAAGCGGCCGGTTTCCTTTGTCACGGGTTCGGCGAGGCGATGAGTGCCTCGCCGATTTCCACCGGCCTGCAATGCCGCTGTCCGCGCTGCGGGCGCGGCAGGCTCTATTCCGGCTACCTGACGCTGGCGGAGAAATGCGAGTCCTGTGGCCTCGAACTGCGCGCCATGGACAGCGGCGACGGGCCGGCCTTCTTCGTCATGTTCCTGGTGCTGATCGTCACGGTGCCGCTGGTCTTTCTGGTCTACGCCCTGTTCGAGCCGCCGATCTGGGTCCATATGGTGCTCTGGCCGGTGGTGATCATCGGCCTGTCGCTCTGGCTGCTGCGGCCGGCCAAGGCGATCATGGTGGCGCTGCAGTTCAAGCACCGCGCCGGCCCTCATCACTAATCCGCCGCCACGGCTGACCCGATGCTGAGCTCCCTGCGTTTCCGCCCGACCCTGTGGCCGACCCTCATCACCGTCCCGGCGGTGCTGGTGATGGTGGGCCTCTGCATCTGGCAGGTGCAGCGCCTCTATTGGAAAGAGGCGCTGATCGTGGAGCGTCAGGCGCGCGTGGCGACGGAGATCGCGCTGCCGGCGCCCGGCGCGGATCTCTCCCAGGTCGAGTTCCACCGCGTGCGCCTGGAAGGGACCTTCCAGCACGACAAGGAGCTTTTCCTCGGTGCCCGCTCGCGCAACGGCAATCCCGGCTACCAGATCCTGACGCCCTTCGCGCTGGCCGACGGCCAGCTGATCCTGGTCAATCGCGGCTGGGTGCCGGTGGAACGCAAGCCGGCCGGGCGCCGCGCCGAGGGCCAGGTGGCGGGCCAGGTCACGCTGGAAGGCGTGCTGCGCCTGCCGCACGAACAGGCCTTCATGCAACCGGACAACGAACCGCAGAACAAAATGTGGTTCTTCGTCGACCTGCCGGCGATGGCGACGGCTGCGGGCACGGCGATCCGCACCGACCTCTATGTCGATGCCGGTCCGGCGGAGAATCCGGGCGGCTACCCGCTGGGCGGCCAGACCCGGATCGAGATGCCGAACGACCACCTGCAATACGCGCTGACCTGGGGCTTGCTCGCCATCGCCCTCGTGGTCATCTATGTGCTCTATCACCTCAAACTGCAGCGCGAGCGCCAGTCATGACGGCACCGGTCAATTCCTACGGCCTGCTCGAATCCCGCTTCCGCCGCCTGGCCACCTTGCAGGAGGCCGCCGGCATGCTGCATTGGGACATGGCGACCGTGATGCCCGATGGCGGCCGCTCGGCCCGCGCCGAGCAGCTGGCGACCATCGAGGTCATCTGCCACGAAGTGCTGACCGCGCCGGAGACCGCCGACCTGCTGGACAGCGCAGAGATGGGCAAGGCGGGCCTCAACGACTGGCAGCGCGCCAATCTGGCGGAGATGCGCCGCACCCACACCCACGCCACCGCCCTTGACGCGCAGATGGTCGAGGCGATGAGCCGCGCGGTGACCGCGTGCGAAGCGGTGTGGCGCGTGGCCCGGCCGAAGGGCGATTTCGCCGCCGTCTTTCCGCTGCTCTCGGAAGTGCTGAACCTGACCCGGCAATCGGCCGCAGCGCGGGCGGAGAAGCTCGGCTGCTCGCCCTACGAGGCGCTGATGGACCGCTTCGAGCCCGGCGCGCGCGAGGCGGAGATCGACGCGGTGTTCGCCGATTACGGCGCCTTCCTGCCGGAGTTCCTCGGCCGCGTGCTGGAGCACCAGGCGCGCCTGCCGAAGCTGGTGGAGCCCAAGGGGCCGTTCCCGCAAGCGGTGCAGAAAGACCTCGCCAAGCGCATCATGGCGCAGCTCGGCTTCGACTTTCATCACGGCCGGCTGGACGAAAGCCTGCACCCGTTCTGCGGCGGCGTGCCGGAGGATGTGCGCATCACCACCCGCTACAGCGAGGATGAGTTCGTCCAGTCGCTGATGGGCGTAATCCACGAAACCGGCCATGCGCTCTACGAACGCAACCTGCCGCAGGATTGGCGCCTGCAGCCGGTGGGACAGGCGCGCGGCATGGCGATCCACGAAAGCCAGTCGCTGCTGATGGAGATGCAGGCCTGCCGCAGCGGCGCCTTCTGCAAGTATCTCTCCCGCGTGCTCTCCGAGACCTTCCCGAACAATGACGCGGCTTTCGCGCCCGAAAATCTGCGCCGCCTCTACAGCCGGGTGCAGCCGGGCTTCATCCGCGTCGAGGCGGACGAGGTGACCTATCCGGCCCATGTCATCCTGCGCTACCGCCTGGAGCAGGCGCTGATCCGCGGCGATCTCCAGCTGGCCGACGTGCCGGCGGCGTGGAACGAAGGCTTCAAGAAGCTGCTCGGCCTCGATGTGCCGAGCGACCGCGAGGGCTGCCTGCAGGACATCCACTGGTACGACGGCGCCTTCGGCTATTTCCCGTGCTACAGCTTGGGCGCCATGACCGCGGCGCAATTTTTCGAGGCGGCCTGCAAGGCCAAGCCGGAGATCCCCGCGGAAATCGAGCAGGGCAAATTCGCCACCCTGCAGGGTTGGCTCAACGCCAACGTCCACGGTTTGGGCTCCAGCCTCTCGACCCTCGAGATCATCGCCAAGGCCACCGGCCGGCCCCTCGAAACCGCGGTCTTCAAGCGGCATCTGGAGCGGCGGTATTTGAACTAGCGACTCCTATCCCCCTGGACGGTCAGGCAACCATATTTGATGAAGCGTACGCTTGAGTTCCCTCCCCCAAGTTGGGGGAGGGATAGGGTGGGGTTGTTCTCTCGGGCGAAAAACGCGCGTGTGGCGGGCGCCATCGCCCCCACCCTAACCCTCCCCCGCCTCGGGGGAGGGAAATGCTGCCGTCGATGGCCCTCAGGCAAGCCAAATGCCCCCAAATACTCACTGGTTTCAGGGCCTTCTTGCGGCCAAGCTTGGCGCTCTCTAAGGTCTGCCCCGAAACCTTGCCGAGGACCCCTTGCGCTATATTTCGACCCGCGGCGCCGCGCCGGCGCTGAGCTTCTCCGATGTGCTGCTGGCCGGCCTGGCGCGCGATGGCGGCCTCTACGTGCCGGAAACCTGGCCGCGCCTGACGGCGGATGAAATCCGGGCCCTGCGGGGGCTCTCTTACGAGGAAATCGCGCTCCGCGTCATGCGCCCCTTCATCGGCGGCGAGATTGCCGATGCCGATCTGAAGGCGATGATCGATGCCGCCTATGCGAGCTTCCGTCACCAGGCGGTGGCGCCGCTGAAGCAGCTCGACGACAATCTCTGGCTGATGGAGCAGTTCCACGGGCCCACGCTCGCCTTCAAGGACCTGGCGCTCCAGCTGGTCGGCCGGCTCTACGATCATGTCCTGGGCCAGCGCGGCGAGCGCGTCACCATCATCGGCGCCACCTCGGGCGACACCGGCTCGGCGGCGCTCGAGGCCTGCCGCGACCGCGCGGCCATCGACATCTTCATCCTGCATCCACAAGGCCGCGTCTCCGAGGTGCAGCGGCGGCAGATGACCACCATCCCCTCCGCCAATGTCTTCAACATCGCCGTCGAAGGCTCGTTCGACGATTGCCAGGATCTGGTGAAGGCGATGTTCAACGACCACGCCTTCCGCGACCGCATCAGCATGTCGGCGGTGAATTCCATCAACTGGGCCCGCATCATGGCCCAGATCGTCTACTACGCCGTCGCCGCCGTCGCGCTCGGCGCGCCGGACCGTCGCATCGGCTTCGCCGTGCCCTCGGGCAATTTCGGCAACATTTTCGCCGGCTATGTGGCGCGGCAGATGGGCTTCGACCTGGCGCCGCTGATCGTCGGGTCCAACCGCAACGACATCCTGGCGCGATTCTTCGCCGGCGGGCGCATGGAGATCGCCGACGTGGTGCCGAGCCTGTCGCCCAGCATGGACATCCAGGTCTCGTCCAACCTGGAGCGGCTGCTGTTCGACCTGTTCGACCGCGACGGCGCCAAGCTGGGCGCGGCGATGACCGCGTTCCGCCAGACCGGCAGGTTCGCGGCGCCGGAAGCCGGCTGGAATCGCGTCAAGGACCTGTTCCACGCCGCCGCCCTGGATGACGAGGGCACCGTGGCGAAGATGCGCGCGCTCTACCAAGCCACCGGCGAGTTGATCGATCCGCACAGCGCCATCGGCATCCATGCGGCGATGGCCTGCCGGACCGATCGCGAGACGCCGATCGTCGCGCTCGCCACCGCGCATCCGGCGAAGTTCCCCGACGCCGTCCTACGGGCCACCGGAATCCGGCCGCAACTGCCGGATTTCCTCGCCGACCTTCACGAGAGGCCGGAGCGGATCGCGGCCTTGCCCAACAATCTCCGCGCGGTGCAGGATTACGTCCTGTCGCACCGGCGCAACGATCGGAACCCCTGATGGAAGGCTCCATTCCCGACAGCGTCCGCATCACCACCCTGCCGAACGGGTTCCGCGTCGCCACCGACCGCATGGATTCGGTGGAGACGACGTCGCTCGGCGTCTGGGCCGGTGTCGGCACGCGGCACGAGCCGGCCGAGCATAACGGCGTCGCCCATCTGCTGGAGCACATGGCCTTCAAGGGCACGACGCGGCGCAGCGCCCGCGACATCGTGGTCGAGATCGAGGATGTCGGCGGCTTCCTCAACGCCTATACCGGGCGCGAGCAGACCGCCTTCTATGCGAAGGTGCTCGCCGAGGACACCGGGCTCGCGGTCGATATCCTGGCCGACCTGCTGCAGAACTCGGTGTTCGACGCCGACGAGCTGGTGCGCGAGCGGGCCGTGGTGCTGCAGGAGATCGGCCAGGCCGAGGATACGCCCGACGACATCATCTTCGACCGCTTCCAGGAGGTGGCCTTTCCCGATCAGGCGATGGGCCGCCCGGTCCTGGGCCGAGCGGAGATCGTCCGCGACCTGCCGCGCGACGTGGTCGCCGGCTACATGGCCAGCCGCTACCGCGCCGACCGCATGGTGCTGGCCGCGTCGGGAAAGCTGGAGCACGACCGGCTGGTCGATCTGGCGGCGAAGCTGTTCGACCGGCTGCCGACCGGCCCGTCCGTGGTGCCGGAGCCGGCGCGCTACGGCGGCGGCGACAACCGCGCCCAGCGCGAGCTCGAGCAGGTGCATCTGGTGCTGGGCTTCGACGGCGTCGGCTTCGACCACCCGGACTACTATGTCGCCGCGGTGCTGTCGCAGCTGCTGGGCGGCGGCATGTCCTCGCGCCTGTTCCAGGAGATCCGCGAGAAGCGCGGGCTGGTCTATTCGATCCACAGCTTCACCAGCTCCTATCAGGATGGCGGCCTGTTCGCCGTCTATGCCGGCACCGGCGAGGAGGAGGTGGCGGAATTGCTGCCCGTCGTCTGCGACGAGCTCAACAAGGTGACGACCGACATGAGCGCCGCGGAAGTGGCGCGCGCCGCCGCGCAGCTGAAGGCGGCGACCCTGATGGCGCGCGAGAAGCCGAGCGCGCGCTGCGAGCAGCTGGCGAGCCAGCTGCTGATCTACGGCCGGCCGATCCCGCCGGCCGAAGTGGTGGCGCGCATCGATGCCGTCACCGTCGGCGACCTCGTGCGCCTGGCGCAGCGGCTCTTCGCCACGAAGCCCTGCCTGACCGCGCTCGGCCCGGTCGCGCGCGTCATGCCCTATGACGCGCTGGTCGGGCGTCTCGGCTGAGGCCGCCGGCGATGTTCGATCTCGGTCCCAGCTATGTGCCGCTGCCGCCGGAGCTGGCGGATGCGCGGGTCCGGCTGCGGCCGCCGCGCTTCGGCGATTTCCGCGCCTGGCAGGAGCTGCGCGCCGGCAGCCGCGCCTTCCTCGAGCCGTGGGAGCCGACCTGGGAAGCCGACATGCTGACCCGCGCCGGCTATCGCAAGCGGGTGCGCCTGATGGCGCAGGATTGGCGCGATGATCGCGGCTACGGCTTCCACATCTTCGACCGCGCGGACCAGGCGCTGGTCGGCGGCGTCAACCTCACCGGGGTTCGCCGCCGCGCCGCGCAATTCGCCAGCCTCGGCTATTGGATGGGCGTCGATCACGCGGGGCACGGCCTGATGTCGGCCGCCTTGCGCGTGCTGCTGCCCGCCGCGTTCCAGAATTTCGGCCTGCACCGGGTGGAGGCCGCCTGCATCCCGGAGAACGCGCCCAGCCGCGCGCTGCTGGCCAAGTTCGGCTTCCGCAGCATCGGCCTGGCGCGCGCCTATCTGCGCATCGACGGCGCCTGGCGCGACCACATCCTGCACGAGCTGCAGATCGATGATTTGATGGCCTCGCGCGGCATGGCCGGCGCGATCACCGAAAGGCGCGCAGGCGAGCGCGAGGCGGCCGCACCCATCGCGGCGGAACAGGGCGCGATCGTGGATCGGCAGGTTTAGCGGATCGCCGTCAGGCGTTGCCGTGCTGGCCGGAGAGCAGGCGGAAGTCGATGCCGATCTTCTCGATGCTGCGCTCCCACTTGTCGGTGAGCTGGTCGTCGAAGATCAGCTCCTCGTCGGCGGGCACGCAGAGCCAGGCATTGCCCTGGATCTCGGAATCGAGCTGGCCGGGGCCCCAGCCGGCGTAGCCGAGCGCCAGCAGGCTGCGCTTCGGCCCGTGGCCGGCGGCGATGTCGCGGAGAATGTCGAGCGTCGCGGTCAGGCCGACCGCATCGCCGACCGGCAGCGTGGCGTCCTCGCGGTAGTCGGAGGAATGCAGCACGAAGCCGCGACCGGTCTCGACCGGGCCGCCGTTGCGGATGCGGATATGCTCGCTGGCCGGCGTGGTCGGGATACCGAGCTGGTCGAGCAAATCGGGGAAGCTCAAGGAGCCGACCAGACGGTTGATCACCAGCCCCATCGCCCCGTCGGTGGTGTGGGCGCAGATATAGATCACGGTGCGGGTGAAACGCGGGTCGCGCATGCTCGGCATCGCCACCAGCAACTGGCCGGTGATGAAACCCTGGTGGATGAGACTCTTGCCCATGGCTCTCACGTAATATCCGTTTGATCCGCCAGCAAGATGGGCCCTTGGCCACGATTTTGTGACTGCTTCGGGCTCACATGTAACGTATTATTCCCCCGATTGGTTGGCAAATGATGAATCGCCGGAAACCCTTTGGCTGCGCGGTCCGGCTGGCGGTCTTGTGCGGAATCGCAGCCGTCGGCGCGTTCCTGCTTGCCGTGGTTTTGCTGGTCGGCGCGCCGCAGCGCGCCCAGGCCGACAACCCGCCCTCCAGCGCGCTGTTCCAGACGCCGCAATCCACCGCGCAAATCGTCGCAGCCGTCGCGGGAACGGGTCGTCTTGCGGCGATTCCCACCGCTGTCCACATCGTCCTGCAGCCCGGATGGAAAACCTACTGGCGCGCGCCGGGCGATGCCGGCTATCCGCTGCAGATCGACGCCGCCGGCTCCACCAACGTCGCCCGTGCGGCGCTCGCCTGGCCGGTGCCGCATCGCTTCGAGCTGTTCGGGCTGCAGACTTTCGGCTATGGCGACGAGGTCGCCTTTCCGCTCGACCTGATGCCGGAGCGGCCGGGCGAGCCGGTCGCGCTGAAGGCCAAGCTGCGCTATCTGGTCTGCGAGACCATCTGCGTGCCGCAGGACGCGGTGCTGTCGCTCGACGTGCCGGCTGGCCCGGCGATGCCGACGAGCTTCGCGCCGCTGGTCAATCGCTTCGCCTCCCTGGTGCCGCAAGGCGCAGAGCGCCTCGGCTGGCGGGTCGACTCGGTCGGCTTTCGGTCCGGCGCGGCGGCAGAGAGCAAGGTCATCGGCGATCTGGTCATCGACCTCGCCACGACCGGCGAGCCTTTCGCGGCGCCCGACGCGATCGTCGAAGGCCCGCCGCATCTCTATTTCGGCAAGCCGGAGGTCGAGCTCACCGCGGGCAATAGCCGGGCGCGCCTGACCCTGCCGGTCGAGCGGCTCGGGAGCGGGCCCGACATCGCCGAAAGCGATCTCACCCTCACGCTCTATGACGGTCTCCGCGGCACGGAGCTGCAGGCGCGGCCCGCGATGCTGGCGGCCGGCACCGGCGTCTCGGCGATCGGCGCGATGCTGCCGATCCTGCTCATCGCGCTTCTCGGCGGGCTCATCCTCAACGTCATGCCCTGCGTGCTGCCGGTCCTGGTGCTGAAGCTGACCGGCGTACTCGACGCCGCGGGGCGCGAGCGCGCGCATCTGCGCGGCGCCTTCCTGGCGACGGCTTCCGGCATCGTCAGCTCCTTCATCGTGCTCGCCCTCGGCCTTATCGCGCTCCAGGCGGCGGGGGCTTCGATCGGCTGGGGCATCCAGTTCCAGCAGCCGGTCTTCCTCGCCGTCATGGCGCTCGTCTGCATTCTCTTCGCCGCCAACATCTGGGGTCTGTTCGAGATTCCCATGCCGGCCTTCGTCGGCAATGTCGCCGTCGCGGGCGATGCGCGGCTCACCTCCGGCCATGCCAAGTCGTTCTTCACCGGCGTGCTGGCGACCGCTCTGGCGACGCCGTGTTCCGCGCCCTTCGTCGGCACCGCGATCGGCTTCGCCCTGGCGCGCGGGCCGGTGGAGATTCTCGCCATCTTCGTGACCCTCGGCCTCGGTCTGGCGCTTCCCTATCTCGCCGTCGCCGCGGCGCCGGGGCTGGTGCGCCTGCTGCCGCGGCCCGGGCCCTGGATGCGCTGGCTGAAGGGGCTGCTGGGCGTCACGCTGCTGGGCACCGCGATCTGGCTCATCTCGATCATCGGCGTGCAGACCGGCCTGCTCGGCGCCGGCAGCGGCGGCGAGCGGATCGGCTGGCGCAGCTTCGACGAGGCCGTGATCACCGCGGAGGTGGCGGCGGGCAGAACCGTCTTCGTCGACGTGACCGCCGATTGGTGCCTGACCTGCCAGGCCAACAAGTCGCTGGTGCTCGAGCGGGATCCTGTGGCGAGCCGGCTGCAGGGGGCTGGAATCGTCGCCATGAAGGCGGACTGGACCAATCCCGACCCGACGATCTCCGCTTTCCTGGAACGTCACGGCCGCTACGGCATTCCCTTCAACATCGTCTACGGCCCGGCGGCGCCGGAAGGCATTCCGCTGCCCGAGCTGTTGAGCGATGCCGAGGTGCTGTCGGCGCTCGACCGGGCGGTCGCCGCCCCGCAATGACCGCACAAAATATGTCGACATAAGGCGCTTGAGAGCCTGACGGGTGCGGCCTATCCTGCGCCTTCATTCCCATGGGAGAGGCAGAAAGGACCGCAGATGAGCATCAAGGTTGGCGACAAGATCCCCTCGGTGAAGCTCAAATACATGGACAAGGACGGCATGCAGACCGTCGACAGCGCGGATCTGTTCAAGGGCAAGAAGACCGTGCTGTTCGCGCTGCCCGGCGCCTTCACGCCGACCTGCTCGGCCAAGCATCTGCCGGGCTTCGTGCAGAACGCCGAGGCGCTGAAGAAGAAGGGCGTCGACCAGATCGCCTGCCTGTCGGTCAATGACGCCTTCGTCATGGATGCCTGGGGCAAGGCGCAGAATGCCGGCGACAAGGTGCTGATGCTGGCCGACGGCAACGCCGATTTCTCCAAGGCGGTCGGCCTCACCATGGACGGCACCAATTACGGCATGGGCCTGCGCGCCTGTCGCTACGCCATGGTCGTCGAGGACGGCGTGGTGAAGGCGCTGAACGTCGAAGCGCCGGGCGCCTTCGAGGTGTCGAGCGCGGAAGCGATCATGAAGGCGCTGTAGCCGCATCGGTTGATATTGGCGGGATCGGCGGCCATCCGGCCGCCGATTTTTTATACTGAGGCAAGATTTCAAGAGGGGTGGCCATGAAGATGATCGTCCGCAACCCGACCCAGGGCATATATCCGGCGAGCGCCGACTACGTTCACGCCATGGAAGTCCAGAATCCGCAGCGCATCCTCTATGTCGCGGGCACCATGGGCCTTGACTCGAATGGTGCGGCGGGCAAGACGCTCTCCGAACAGCTCGAGCTCATCTGGTCGAACATTCGCACGATCCTCGCGAGCGCGGATATGACGGTTGACAATATCGCCCGTCTGACCAGCTACCTGCGGGACCCGGCCTACGCCGAAGAGAATGCCAAGGCGCGGGTGAGGGCGCTGAACGGCCGCGTCATCCCGACGACCGGCATCGTTGCGCAGACCCTGATGAGCGACTGGCTGGTGGAGATCGAGGTGATCGCCGCCGCGTGACGGCTACAGGATACTCGCATCCTTCAGCTGCCGGATCGCCAGCCGGGCCAACTCGTCCGCGCGCTCATTTTCGGCGTGGCCGGAATGGCCCTTCACCCAGTGCCATTTGACGTGATGCGTCTCGATGGCAGCTTCCAGGCGCTGCCAGAGATCGACGTTCTTCACCGGCTTCTTGTCGGCGGTCTTCCAGCCCTTCTTCTTCCAGCTGTGGATCCACGTGGTGATGCCCTGGCGCAGATACTCGCTGTCGGTGTGCAGGTGGATCTCGCAGGGCCGCTTCACCGCCTCGATGCCGCGGATCGCCGCCATCAGCTCCATGCGGTTGTTGGTGGTGTGCTCCTCGGAGCCGTTCAGCTCCTTCTCCACCGCGCCGAAGCGCAGGATGGCGCCCCAGCCGCCCGGCCCCGGATTGCCGCTGCAGGCGCCGTCGGTGAAGATCTCGACGATCTGCTTCTGCTTCCCGGTCATCAGATGCCATATGCGGCGGCGCTTTTCGCCTGCCGGTGGAAGGTGAGCTTGCGGCGGTATTCCAGCGGGTCCTTCGGCTTCACGAAGGCGCCCGGCGGATGGTTGAGCCAGTCATAGAGCCGGGTCAGCAGGAAACGCAGCGCGCTGCCCCGCGCCAGGATCGGCAAAGCGGCGATCTCCGCCTCCGGCAGCGTGCGGTGCGAATCATAGGCCCTGACCATCAGCCGCGCCTTGGTGGTGTTGAAGCTGTTGTCCGGCTCGAAGCACCAGGCATTGATGCAGATGGCGAGGTCGTAGGCCAGGAAATCGGTGCAGGCGAAATAGAAATCGATCAGGCCGGAGAGCTTGTCGCCGAGGAAGAAGACATTATCGGGGAAGAGGTCGGCATGGATGGTGCCGATCTCGAGCCCGCGCGGCCAATGTGTCTCAAGGTAGCGCAGCTCGTCGGCAATGAGCGCACCGAGGCCGGCCTCGACCTCGTCGGCACGGACCTCGGTCTTGGCGGCCAGCTCGCGCCAACCGGCAAGGGATAGGTTGTTCGGCCGCCGCATCGGGAAGTCGCGGCCCTTGACGTGCAGGTCCGCGAGCGCGGCGCCCAGCAGCTGGCAATGCCGCTCGTTCGGCCGCCGCGGCCACATGCCTTCCAGGAAGGAGCAGATCGCTGCCGGCCGGCCGCACAATTCGCGCAGCGCCTTGCCGTCCCTGCCGTTGAGCGGCGTCGGGCAGTTGAGCCCCTTGGCCGCCAGGTGCTGCATCAGGCCGAGGAAGAAGGGCAGGTCCTCGGGATGCACCCGCTTCTCGTAGAGCGTCAGGATGTAGGCGCCGCTCGCCGTGTGCAGCAGGAAATTGCTGTTCTCGACCCCCTCGGCGATGCCCTTGCACGACACCACCTCGCCGATCTCGTACTGATCGATGAAGGCGCGGAGCTCGTTGTCGGGAACTTCGGTGTAGACGGCCATCGGCGGCGGATCGCGGTCAGGAGGAGAGGGGTGGCAGGATCGGCGCGCGCTTACGCGGTGAGCGCGCGCGGCAGCTTGAAATGCGTGGTCTCTTCGGTGACGGAGATTTCCTCGATCCGGGTCAGGTAGCGCTGGCGGATGGCGTCGATCGCCTCCTGCACCAGCACTTCGGGCGCCGAGGCGCCGGCGGTGATCCCCACCGTCTTGACGCCGGCGAACCAGGCCCAGTCGATCTCCGCCGCCTTCTGCACCAGGTGCGCGCGCTTGCATCCCGCCACTCGCGCCACTTCGACCAGGCGCTGCGAGTTGGAGGAATTGGGCGCGCCGATCACCAGGATGAGGTCCGAACGCGGCGCGATCACCTTCACCGCCGCCTGCCGGTTGGTGGTGGCGTAGCAGATGTCTTCCTTGCGCGGCCCGTGGATCTTGGGGAAACGCCGGCGCAGCACGTCGATGATGCCGATCGTGTCGTCGATGGACAGCGTCGTCTGGGTGATATAGGCGAGGGTGGCGGGCTTCTTCGGCGCGATCGTCTCGGCATCCTCCGCCGTCTCCACCAGCGTCACCGCGCCGGCGGGAAGCTGGCCGATGGTGCCGATGACCTCCGGATGCCCGGCATGGCCGATCAGGATGATGTGGCGGCCGGCGGCGAAATGCACCTCCGCCTCGCGGTGCACCTTGGAGACCAGCGGGCAGGTGGCGTCGAGATAGAGCAGCTTGCGCGCCTCGGCGTCTTCCGGCACTGATTTCGGCACGCCATGGGCAGAGAACACGACCGGGAACTTGCCGGGGATCTCGTCCAACTCCTCGACGAAGACGGCGCCCTTGCGCTCCAGCTCCTCGACCACGTGGCGATTGTGGACGATCTCGTGCCGGACATAGACCGGGGCGCCATAGCGCTCCAGCGCCCGCTCCACGATCTGGATGGCGCGGTCCACCCCGGCGCAGAAGCCGCGCGGGGCCGCCAGCAGCAGGGTCAGAGCGTCCTTGGCCATGCGTCGTCCGTCTCCAATGCGCCCCCTCCCTTAGCCCTTTTGCCGGGACCGGGCAACCGGCGATTTCCGCATATATTGCCGCCGCTTATGGCATTTCCAAGGCGCCGATGCGGCGCTATCCGCCTTGTGGAGCGGGGGGCGCTTCCGTTACTCTCCGGCCACGGCCCGGGGGCCGGAAGGACGCCCCGGGACCGGGATGCAGCCGAGGACGGGGATATGCCATGGCCGAGCCGGTGATTGCCCAGAAATCGCCTTTCAAGGTCGAGGTGGTGAAGGGCAAGAGCTATTTCTGGTGCGCCTGCGGGAGGAGCAAGAACCAGCCCTTCTGCGACGGCTCGCACAAGGGCTCGGAATTCTCCCCCATCAAGCACGAGGCCACCGAGGACAAGACGGTGTTCTTCTGCGGCTGCAAGCACTCCGCCAGGAAGCCGTTCTGCGACGGAACCCACAGCCGCCTCTAGCGCCAGATCGCCGCCGCCCGCCGGCTCACACAGGAATTCACGATGCACTTTCCCGGACTGAAGATTGGCACCCGCGCCGCGCGCCGCGCGGCCCTCGCTGCGCTCGCCCTGCTGGCGCTCGCGAGCTGCACGGCGAACGAGGATCTCGCCTCCTACCCCTGTCCCGCGGTCCTGCCGGTGCGCGACGCCGCCTACATGACCAAGTTCGAGGGCCAGAGCCAGGATCTCTCCGATACGCTGTTCGAGGCGAAGCTCGACGCCGTGCTGCCGGCCGCCAATTGCGTCTATCAGCTGAGCGACAACGGCAATTCCATCGTCTACGACATCCGCGTCCAGTTCCTCGCCCAGCGCGGCCCGAAGGAGCGCGAGGGTGCCGCCAAGTTCGACTACTTCGTCGCCGTCACCGGCCCCGGCGGCAAGCGCCTGGCGCGCGAAGTGTTCCCGACCGAGGTCGTGTTCGAGAACAACGCCACCCAGGCCATCGTCGTCGAGGAGATCCAGCCCACCATCCCGCTCAAGGCGGGCGAGAACGGCGACTGGTACCGCATCTATGTCGGCTTCATGCTGACCGAGCAGGAGCTGGCCTACAACCGCAAGAATCCGCGGTAAATCCACCCCTCTAGCTGCGCTTGATCGCGCCCAAACAGGCGCCGTTCTTCGTTGCTCTCATAATCAACAACATAGTTGACTATCAACATACATGTTGATAATATCCGTCCCATGATCGGAGCGACGACATTGCGGCTGGCGGAGGAGGTCAAAGAGGATGACATCCTCGATGCCGTCTTCTTCGCCCTCTCCGATCCGGTGCGCCGGGCGATCCTGGAGCGGCTGGATGACGGGCCGCTGCTGGTCTCGGAGTTGGCGGCGCCCTTCGACATCTCGCTGCAGGCGGTGTCGCGCCATATCCAGGTGCTGGTGCGCGCCGGGCTGATCAGCCAGGAGCGCACCGGGCGCATCAGCCGCTGCTCGCTCGAAGCCGGGCCGGTCTATGACGCGGCGCTGTGGATCAACCGCTACAGCAAATACTGGCAGGACCAGTTCAACGTCCTGGCCGTCGCGCTGCACGACATCGAAGCGCGCAAGAAGCCGGCGCCGCGGCCGAAGCGGCGCAAGACCTGAAGCCAGGGGATTTTCGCAAGCCATGTGTTGTTGCACAGGAGGAGTATTATGGATCACCGCATTGTCGCCCGCGACGAATGGCTCGACGCCCGCCGCGCATTGCTCGCCAAGGAAAAGCGCTTCACCCAGCTGCGCGACGAGCTCAGCGCCGAACGCCGCGAACTGCCGTGGGAGAAGGTGGAGAAAAGCTATGTCTTCGATGGCCCGGCTGGCCGCGAGAGCCTGGCCGACCTCTTCGCCGGCAAGTCGCAGCTGATCGTCTACCATTTCATGTTCGCGCCCGAGTGGGAGGAGGGCTGCAAGAGCTGCTCCTTCTGGGCCGACAATTTCGACCGTCTGCCGGTGCATCTGAAGCACCGCGACACCACGATGCTCGCCATCTCCCGCGCGCCGCTGGCGAAGTTGGAAGCGTATCGCAAGCGGATGGGCTGGAGCTTCAAGTGGGTCTCCTCCGCCGCGTCCGACTTCAACTACGACTACAACGTCTCCTTCGCCGGCCCGCGCGCCGGCCGGTCCCGCACCGACTACAATTTCGGCGCGTCGGCGGATGACGCGCGCTATACGGGCGAGGAATTCCCCGGCATCAGCGTGTTCTACAAGGACGCGACGGGCGACATCTTCCACACCTATTCCTGCTACGCCCGCGGCATCGACATGATGAACAACGCCTATCACTATCTCGACCTGACGCCGAAGGGCCGCGACGAGGGCGACGGCATCATGGCCTGGCTGCGGCGCAATGACGAGTACAAGGACTGAGTTACGGAGGCCGACATGAACTACAGCGCGGGCATGGGCCGCATCGCCGGCTACCGGCAGGAGATCGCGGAACTGCGCAAGAAGATGCGCGCCGCCCAGGCGGAGATCGAGCCGCAGGAGGTGCAGGACTACGTCTTCTCGAGCCTCGACGGCCCCCGAAAACTGTCGGAGCTGTTCGGTGGCAAGGAGGATCTGATCCTGATCCACAACATGGGCAAGAAGTGCCCGGCCTGCACCCTCTGGGCCGACGGCTTCAACGGCGTCTATCCGCACTTGGCCGACCGCGCCGGTTTTGTCGTGACCTCGCCGGATTCGCCGGCGGTGCAGCGGGAATTCGCCGCCTCGCGCGGCTGGCGCTTCCCCATGGTCAGCCACGAAGGCACTAGTTTTGCCGCCGACATGGGCTATCACAGCGAGCGTGGCTACAAGCCGGGCGTCTCGGTGTTCCGCAAGCACGGCAAGCGGATCCTGCGGGTCGGCGACACCCGCTTTAATCCCTTCGACGACTTCGCCGGGATCTGGCACCTGTTCGACATGCTGCCCGGCGGGGCGGGCGGCTGGATGCCGAAATTCGCCTATTGAGCGGACGAGCCCGGATTCCCCATCGGTCGACAGCGCCGGCCCCGCGCCCTTATGCTGTATGAGGCGCGGCGGTTCATCCACGGGATATCCGGGTATGGGCGAGCACGATCGGCACCACCACCATCAGCATCACCAGCCCGGCGAAGCGGCAACCTCGCCCGTGGTCGCGGCCGGGACGATCTACACCTGTCCCATGCATCCGCAGGTGCGCCAGGACCGGCCGGGCAACTGCCCGATCTGCGGCATGACTCTGGAGCCGCTGCTGCCGAGCCTGGAGGAAGGGCCGGACCCGGAATTGGTCAGCTTCCAGCGCCGCTTCTGGTGGACCCTGCCGCTCACCGTGATCGTCACCGCATTGGCGATGGCGGGCCACTATCTGCCGCGTGTTTCGGTGGAACAGCGGACCTGGATCGAGCTGGTGCTGTCGCTGCCGATCGTGCTCTGGGCCGGGGCGCCGTTCTTCGCCCGCTGCCTGGACTCGATCAGGCGTCTCAGCCCCAACATGTGGACGTTGATCGGCATCGGTGTCGGTGCGGCGTTCCTCTACAGCCTTGCCGCCACCCTCGTGCCGAACCTGTTCCCCCAGGCGTTCGAGGCGCATGGCCGGATCGGCGTCTACTACGAGGCGGCGGCGGTCATCGTCTCGCTCACCCTGCTCGGACAGATCCTGGAGATGAAGGCGCGCTCGCAGACCTCGGCCGCCATCAAGTCGTTGCTCGGCCTGGCGCCGCGCACGGCGCGGCGTATCCGCGACGACGGCGGGGAGGAGGATGTGCCGCTGACCCATGTTCATGTCGGCGACAAGCTGCGGGTGCGTCCGGGCGAGAAGGTGCCGGTCGACGGCGTCGTCGTCGAGGGTCGCTCGAGCGTCGATGAATCCATGATCACCGGCGAACCCGTGCCGGTCGAGAAGCAGGCCGGTGACAGGGTGATCGGTGCCACCATCAACGGCAACGGCAGCCTGGTGATGCAGGCGGAAAAGGTCGGCGCGCAGACCATGCTGTCACAGATCGTGCAGATGGTGGCGCAGGCCCAAAGGTCGCGCGCGCCCCTCCAGCGCATGGCCGATGCGGTGTCGTTCTGGTTCGTGCTGGCCGTGCTTGCGATCGCCGTGGCGACCCTGGCTCTGTGGGCGCTTGCGGGGCCGGAGCCGCGCTGGACCTATGCCGTCCTCAACGCG
>Ga0268299_1000988_pt1 | contig 63853 bp, 57 predicted proteins | sample NOBtaG_FD_193484 | JGI IMG/M metagenome (GOLD analysis project Ga0268299, IMG submission 193484) | Activated sludge microbial communities from bioreactor in Nijmegen, Gelderland, Netherland - NOB reactor | ecosystem: Engineered > Bioreactor > Aerobic > Activated sludge | place: Netherlands...
AAAATGGCCGCTTCGCGATGCCCTTGAGGGTGAACAAAAGGCCGATGGTCATCAATTCGCTGGGCCAAAGGAGGCTGTCCGGATGCTTGGTCTGGTCACGCATTTCGTCATCGACACGGCAGAACAAACCAACCACGATTTCTTCGGTGTTCACGAGGGCTGCTCCAGGAAACTGGGAATTGAGAGGCGGCCCTCGTGGCACTCAAACCCTTACAACGTCAAGAAAATCAGCTGCCCCCGTGACAAATCGGGGAAGAGGGGACCCCGCACCAGTGGTTAGTATACCCGCAGTTCTGCTGTATTCCGAATGCACCCAAACGCTACACTAACATTGGCCCCGCTGCAGGAGAAGACTGCTGCATTGAGTTCTTCAAGTTGATCGATGAGCAGGTGAGGTGCTTGTACCCACCAGGTATTGCAGTCCACGTGCTTGCTGATGCTGCGCTCTATGCTAGTGCATTTCAAACACACCAAACCGAGGTGGATACATATTACTCCACTCTGCATGATCGCATTCGATTCTTAGACGCGGACCGGTGCGTCAAATTGCACGATTATTCCGAGTTATTGAGAAGAGAATGCCACCCCGACTATCAGCGCCTGTACTATTCGTATGGGAAACTAGTCTGGTCCGGTGATCCTAGCCGATTAATACCCAATACAGATCTTGAAACACTACGACGAAGTGTCAGGTGCTCTGTGAACACGCGACGCTTTCAACTTGGGCACAAGGATCACCGAGCCATCTTCGGGCCTTCACAATTCAGGTATCCTGACCACACGCATCACGAGTTGATTGAACGGCTCACCGACATCGCACTCCGCGAGGTTATTGCTATCCGCCTTGCATGCGCCGAAGTGGACATCTCAACCAGACTATGGCCACAGGCAATCCGAGCCACATGCCACAAGGGTCCAAAGAATGGGAGATGGGCAATCGGACTTAAACCATACCCTGAGTACTATGGAAGTTGCAAATTGCTTCCCTATCATGGAATGCCGGTCGTGAGACTAAATTCACACAAGAGACCGAAACTTACCATCGTCCCCGAGGTACTCTTGCGCAGTGATATATCCTTGACCAGAGTAGTTCTCGATGGTAGTGATGAAGTATATTTTTATCTCGACTCTAGCATCAACGCTTCTATAGCGTGAAAGGAACTAATCATGAGGACTAACCAGATCGGCTTCGAAACCACTGGGAGCAGTGATGTCCTTCGGACTTATAGCAGGGACATTCTGCTAGGCAATCACGATGTCTTGGTTGAGACTAAATTTGTAGGGATTAACATGGGTGATGTCATCAGAAGGAAACGAGGCGGAGTGGAGTGCGGGATCGGTCATCCCTTTATCCCTGGTTTTGAAGGGGTCGGAAGGGTTGTCGAAGCTTCCTCTGAGCATGCTGACCTCTTAGGAAAATCGATTGCGTTTCTTACTCCCTTCGGTGCGTACACCACACACATTGCGTTAAATCGTTTCCAGATTTTTGTTCTGCCTGATTCGTTCGAATTCGAGCCTCAGCTCGCCGGTCTTATCTGTACAGGTCTGACTGCTTGGATGATACTACAGTCGCTTCCGAATGATTTCGGCGGTCGCATTCTTGTCCCGGGTGCAGCAGGGGGAGTTTCCAGTATCCTGTTGCAGCTCCTGCGAGAACGAAACATTTTCTCGCTGGGGCTGGTATCGTCGGATGTGAAGGCATCCTTAGCCCGCAAGAACGGTGCAACGATGACATTGACGTGCGCCGAGACTCCCTTCAATAGAGACCTTCCAGAGCTCAAAGCCGATGAATTCGAAGCGGTGGCAGATGGCGTCGGAGAATCCGTGCTCGGCGTGATTCAGAAAGTGCTGAAACCAAATGGTCGGTGGATCGTCTACGGAACCGCCTCCGGTTCTTCTACTATTATGTCCGCAGACCTCATAAGAAGACGACACTTGATGCAAGGAATTCTGGTCTTTGACTTGCTAGCAGACCCACATCGACTGGAAGAAGGATATGCTTTCCTAATTCGAGCACTTTCGAACAATGTTCTCAAGTCAGACACAACCATCTGTGAAGCATCACAAGTCGGGGCCATCCACTCGCAGATCGAGGATCGGACCTTAGTTGGTCGAGCCGTAATGGACGTGTCAACACTTTGCCTTGCATGAGCCGCTTCAGCCAGCGGTGACACATTTCCTGCACACACTCTGGAGATGGATTCAATGGAAATGGCTTCAGCAACCTTCCGGCATGTCGATGGAATGTTTCTCGAGAGTGGTAAGAAGCTTTGTCCCCTTGAGGTCCGCTGGTGTAGCGCAGGGAAGGGGCCAATAGTGTGGGTTTGTCCGCCATTTACCGCCTCTCCAAATGTATTTCAGTGGTGGAGTGAGTTGTTCGGCCCAGGCAAGTTCTTTGATCCTTCTCGCTACACGATTGTTTGCCCGGCAATGATAGGATCTAGCTACGGATCTTCAGGTCCACTTTCCGAAATGGTGGAGGGAGGTAGTAGATTCTATGCAGAGTTTCCTAGAATTACGATGAGAGACATAGTTGGCGCATCTGAGATGTTGCGTCGCTACATGATGATCGAGCGGGTGCACGCGTTGATTGGCCCATCCATGGGTGGGAAGCAAGCGCTAGAGTGGGCTGTAACGGCGCCAGAGGTCTTTGACCACCTTATTCTTATAGGTTGTAATGCATCGCAGTCTCCATACAATGTTGCTCTGAACGAGGCCCAAAGGATGGCCATTGAAGCCGATCCTACTTGGACAGCGTCTACCGACGTTGCCGGGCAGGCGGGGCTGATGGCTGCGAGAGCCTTCGCTGTTGCTACATACAGGACTCATGCCATCTATCAGGCTACTCAAGGTGGCTTGAACGAAGATGGGGTGTTTCGGGCCGCCGCGTATCAACGGCACATTGGAAAGGAACTGAGCTCACGATTTTGTGCGGTTAGTTATCTAAGATTATCCGAAGCTGCTGACAGTCACGATGTAGCACATGGACGAGGCTCCTTATCCTTCGCGCTTTCTAGAGTCACTTCGAAGTGCGCAGTCGTCTCCCTTGAAGCGGACTTGGGGTATCCGGAAACCGAAATGAGAGCATGGTCTAGTCAGATTCGTAATAGCAGGCACTATCATATTCAAACGATCTACGGACATGACGGTTTCTTGAAGGAAAGAGCAGCGCTCGAAGCCATATTTGTATCAGAACTCGGAGGGGCCGGCGATGCCTAGTCGTTCTAGAAAGCCAATCATCTTATTGGACTACGATGGCGTGATAGTTAACAGCGACGACTTCAACCGTGAAACGATACGACGCGCGGCAAAATCACTGGACATTAGTTTGCCGTCCAACACGTTTGAGAGATTTTTTGCCGGTCGAAGTCTTCGAGATGGTACTCGTGCTCTTGTTTCCAATTACGATCTCGGAGTTTCGCCTGAGGAATTCATCCGCGCTAAAGCATCGTTTGATGACATATACATTGACACTGTCGATGTATATGAGGATGCGAAGGAGTTCTTAAAAGTGACAGGTGGGCGAGCGCGCCTGGGATTGGTCACCGGAAGTAGGCGATCATTGGTCGATCGATTCTTCTCGAAACATCACATGGATGGCCTGTTTGAATCGATCGTTTCGTCCGAGGACGTAAAGCGTGGGAAGCCCGCTCCAGACCCATATCTGCTAGTCTTGGCACAAATGCGAATCAAGAAGAGTATTGCACTTGCGATTGAAGATTCTCCGAGTGGGGTCCAGTCTGCCCGCAGCGCAGGCATTTACTGCCTTGCAATAACCCACACCCACTCGGCAGAGGTACTGAGGGAGGCAAGTGCAGTTGCATCAAGGCTCTGTTTTGATCATGTGAGTCTCTTGTGCAGGGAGACGCAGGATTGTTGGATGTAAGCGTCTACACCGTATCACTAGGGTGAGGTTGGTTTTTTGTGCGAAGAGGCTAGTGCTCGCGGAGCACTGCTCACGGTCGCTAGAAGAAGATGCGCGGAAAGAGCAGTGCACCAAGTAGCGTGACTTCGGGGGAGCTCGAAACTCAGTCCTCGAGATCGTTTCGGCCCTTACGATGATGAGTGCCTTACTCCCGCGGCCGACCTCTCCTTGCCCCAACATGAAGGCATTCTGCGTACTTCGCTTTGTCATTTGGCCATTATCTCCTTTATCTGGTATGTTGCCTCCCGCGAAGGTGGGACGCTCGCTTGCCTATTGCGTTCAAGGCATCCACACGTTTCCGCGCGCGGACCCTCGTGCGGAGCCTCCTTGAGCGCGGCTCGGCGGCGTCCTGTGTCGCATTCGTCATCAACCAGAAAAGGAGAACAAACATGACAGACAAAAAGAAACCGATCCAACGAGTCCAGTCCGGCCCCGTCACGGGGGCGATCTGGGAAAACCAGACGAAGGAGGGCGAGGCTTTCTTCTCGGCCACTTTCGAGCGCAGCTACAAAGACGGCGAGGAGTTCAAGAACTCATCGAGCTACGGCCCGAATGACTTGGCGCACCTGACAGCCTGCAGCGTGAAGGCCTCGCTGGCAATCGACGTCCTGATCGCCGAGCGCGGTAAGGGTTCGCGGTAAACACTTCGCCCCGCCAATCTTCGGGTCGGCGGGGCACTTTCATCATCAGAAGGAGCAATTCATGGGAGACAGAACGGAAGCAAGATTCAGCGTCGCAACGAACGACTTGGATCAGGTGCGAGAAATCTTAGGCGAACGAAATCACGAAGTCCCGAACGCGGTCGACAGCCCGGAGGGCATTTCGATTTTTACGATTCCGGACGCGAACTATGGCGGAGAGTTTGAGGTCGAGGCACTCCGCAGCGCGGGCATCCCCGCCGTGGTCGAATACGCGGCAGGTGGATCATTCCCCGCTGGAGTCATCGTGTGCGACGGCGACGACATCATCGATCGCGAACTTCATGACGGCCACCTAGTCGTCCGATTCATCGAGCATCTTGACGGCGTTCCTCCCGAGTCGATTGCCGAGGCGCGGCGATTCTGCGCCGCTCGCAAGCGAGCATTTGACCTGATGTCCTCTCGATAGCATTGTGCACCCTTCCTTTTCCTATCGCCCCGGGGCGGTATGGCGCCCCCGCTGATAGCATCGCACGCACCGGAGGATTCGCATGGAGTACGACCCGTTGGAAGCCGAGTTCTACGACCTGAACGCGAAGCGCAACGAGGCTAGGAACTTCGCAAAGCGCTTCAACGAAATCAACAACGTGCCGCACTACGAGGCGATCCGTGTAGGCGAGTTTCACGAGGACAAGATGATGGCGCACGCGTTCTGGGAGAAGTGGGCGGAGACGAATCGTGAGGAAGCCTACTCGATCGAGAGGAGGGCGGCCATCCGAGCAGCTCAGGACAAGGAGGCCTCGGAGAAGGCAGTGGATCGAGGTCGCGACAAAGGCGACGAACGTGAGCGGGAGAGGTGAATCGAAGGGGGCACTACTGCGAAGCGAAAATGTTGAACGATCCGTCAGAATTTGGTACAATGCGAGTCGGAGGTGCCCCATGAACGATGAACCATTTAACCATGCAGGACGAGTGGCTTACGAGGAGGAACTCGCGGAGCGACGCGTTTCGCTCGACGATTTCTTGCAGCAGCCAGGAGCCCACATTGTTCGCGCGCGAGGGCGCGACGATCCCTTGCGCATCGATGGCGGGGACGGGAATTCATACGTCTTGATCGACGCCAGAATCTACGGAGCTCAGGTCGACGAGCACCTTTTCGCTCTCCGAAATTCGGGAATGATGTCCCCTGATATCGCGGCCATGTACGACGCCACGGGGATGCCGGAGATGGTCAAGAGTCGGAAGTGACCTCATCGTCGATTGCGCGAACCTCGACCGAGTACACATACGGATCGGTCTCCGGGCCGATGTCGTGCCTTTGATCTTCCGCTCTGATCGATTCCACACGCTGAATCAAAAACGCTTCGTAGAGCGTATCGAGGGTGCGACCTTTCACGATCACCGAATGGCTCGAGAAACGCATCGAGATGGTGTCCTTGTCGTAGCGTGAAAAAATCAGATATGGGTAGGGGAATGCCCAATGTTCGCCCGCGAGTGTGCGCAGATCGAGCATCATCGCGGGGCCGAGTCCTTCGCGTAGCTTGACGCAGCGATTGGTTTCATCTTTCGCGTTCACGATAACGCTCCCTCAGTTTGGATTGAGTGTTTTGGTTAGCGTACGGACGACCGTACTTCGCGATTACCTCCGCAGCGCGAGCACGCTGGCTGGCATCCGATCCAGGCGCCTCGCGCTGAATTCCCAGTGCGTTCGTGAGCGACCGCGCCTGGCGCGTTGCCCAATCGCGTGCAGTGGACGCAAGACGACTGACGAACGTCGCTTCGGCTTCAAAAGACTTCGGCTTCGGCGCGATCAGCTCTGTGGCGGAGAGACGTTGTCCGGACTTCTCGACGGCCTTCAACAGCGCCTCGCGATCTTCCGTGAAGATCGTCACGCTTTCCTTCCCTCGCGAGACAGAGACGTAGAACTGCTGCATGTTTGTGGCCGCGAGTGACTCGTCCCCTTGCGCGATGAGGACGCGATCAACGGTGCGCCCCTGCGCAGCGTGCGACGTCGAGACGTATCCGTGCGTCATGTGCCCGTACGTTCGCGGCAGTTTCCATCCGTTCGCGAGAAGGAGGTCGCCTTCTGGCGTGAATGACTTCAGTTGATGTACACTGCCGTTGTGAACGTGGTGCTTGCGACCATTCATCGTGAATCGGATCTGGTCGCCCGGAGCGAGCGGGAGTGCCTTTGACTCGAATACTCCGAACCGCGAAGCGAGATTGAGTGGCAACTCGCGCTGCTCGCCATTCTCTTTCAGCACTTTGACATCTCTGCCCTCGACATGCGATATTCGCGCACGTTCACCCAGCTTAAATCCCGGTGCCTTGCGGTTAAACTGGACGACCATGCCTGCTTCGTAGCGTGCGGCGTCCGAGCGCTCTGCTTCTGTGAACGGCAGGGGAACTAGGCTCTCGACGATTCGCTCTTCCTCACGCGGCGCGATGCGCTGGTCCCGGCGCAGTCTCTCGCGGAGCAGGGCACTCACCTTCTCGCCTTCGGCGTGCGTTGGCGAAATCGCGAGGACACTTTTCCCGGACGAGACGGCGTTCGCGTACAGCTCCACCATCGCGGCGTGGCGCGCGTGAGTGTCCATCTCACGAATTGCACCGTTCGCATCGAGCATGCGGAATCCTTCGGCGACGCGACCATCGCTCAAGGCCGCCACTGCCTCTCGGTATGCGCCCTTTTGCCTCTGGATGGTCTTGAGTTCGGGCGACTTCAGGTCAGCTCGTTCTTCGAGCAACCGAAGTGCATCCCCGCGTTCCACCGAGAAGTGTTGAGCCGGATCCCCCGAGAGGACAACGCGCGCGTTGGTTTCTTCCGCAATCCGAAAGACTTGGCGCAGGGTCTTTGTTCCGGCCAGCCCAGCCTCATCGATCCAAACGACTTGGTTGCGGATCTTCTCTCGCATCGAGGGCTCCGTCAGCAGGCGAGCGAGTGTGTCAGCGTTCGTGAATCCCTCTGTCCGAAGCACCCCTCGGGAAGCCTGCGCCGATGGTGCAAACGTGAAGACCTTCTTTCCTCCTGCCTCAATGCCGGCGACGGCTTCGCGCATGATCGTGGTCTTGCCAACGCCGGCACGACCACGGAGCAGGGTGACGCGATTGTGCGAGCCGAGCAAGCTCGCAACCGCCGCGCGTTGCTCTTCAGAAATCCGCTCGCTCTTAACTTTGTACCAGATCGAGCCAAGCGCACGACACGCGTTTTTTCCTGCTCGCGCGAATTCGATGAGTTCGCGTTCTTCTCGCAGCACTTCGGCCGTCGTGCAATGAGTGCGGCCGTTGATGGGAGAAGAGAGCACCTCGCGGCGAAGCTGGCGCCTGCGAAGATCGCTCTCAACTTGCGCAAGAACCACAGAGCCAACGCCGCATCGCAGCGCAAGTTCCTGGAGCTTTCGCTCAGGCACTGCTGATGCCCGCTCGAAAGCATGCGCAAGCGCGTGAGAGCAGGCTACCTCACACGACTTCTCGGGAGGCGCGACAACACCATCGCCGCGAAAACGCATAGCCGCGTGGACGGCCGCGCGCTCTTCGAACGATAGGCGGCTTTCCCACTCAGTCCTCAGATCATCCTGCGAGAGCTCCTTCTGCTTCCGCTCTCGCGTCGCAGCTCCGAGGCGATCCTTGGCTTTGGCGGACGTGATTCCTCTCTCCAAAGCCAGTCGCTCGATTTCAGAAGTACGGCGCGAAAACTTGAGGAGAGTGGAGCGACTCAATCCTGCTAACTCCCAACCCTTTGCGGTACGCTCGATCTCGAACCCAGCCTTACGAAGCCGGTTAGCCAACTCCGCGTGGAACACGGACTCGAAGAATGGCGCATCCGCCTTGAGTTCCCCAAACTGACCTGCCTTCCAGCGCCCCTCGACTTCATCGAACGTGGCATTGAAGGTGAAGCAGTGGGAGTGCAGGTGTGGATCCGCAACGCCGCCCACGGGACGAGACGTAAAATGGATGAACTCTCCCCAAACCATGTTCCCCGTCGGACGATCCTCTGAGCGACCGCGAATTCGAACGCGTGTCAGCATCTCCCTTTCCATGAGCGCCATTGTTGCGGAGACCGATTCTCGGAAAGCGTTCAGGATCGCGACATCGCGGGTCAGAGCGAACACGAGCGAAACGGACTTAGGTGCATGGAAGTTGATATCGTACCCGACGCGTCGGTTGTCGCGCGTCCGCTGTGTGAGTTGCCTGCCCGTTCCCGGATGCTTGTTGCCGCACAACGCGGAGAACGCGTCGCGGGCAACGGCGCCCTCGAGCCCGAGCAAGGCCGCGCCTCTTCCACCCCAGCGCCCGACGACCTCTTGGTCGCACGTGTAATAGTCCTCACGGGAGAGTCCTTCAGTGTAGTATGCGCGAGCTTGATCGGCATTGACGCTTTGGATGAATCGTAGCATTCGATCACATCCTCAAACCGCGCGTTCCAAAGCACGCACGCGATTTCCTCTCAGGGTTGTAAGAATCGATCTGAAGGCGATGGGGGTTTGAATCAACATCGTGTGGTGCTCCGGGGTGAGTACCCTCGATACAGTAGATTTTCGCGAAGGTGAAGTCACAATTTTCGGACGAAGAAGGGTGAAGATTCTGAGGCAGTAAAGTCCTACAGACATCTCCCCTTGGCACCTTAATCAGGTGAAAATCGCTAGGTTGGTGAACTGACTCAAGAAGCTTGAAATTGAGGGCCGCCAATGCGACTGAGTTCGCTTGGGCACAAACGACTGCAGACTCGCGGGGGAGCGGTGCATGGACTTTTGGAAGAGGGGCGGCGACGCACCCAGAAAGAACCCATCCGACGCAAGCGCCGCAGCGTCGATTCTTGACATCCCGCTCCTGTGGATCTCGCCGCATGACGTGTGGCGTGTTCGAGATGCCTGTGAGGGAACTCAAGTCTTCGGGGCCACGGGGTCTGGAAAGACTTCGGGAAGCGGTCAGTCGATAGCGAAGGCGTTTCTCGCCTCCGGCTTCGGCGGCATCGTCCTCACTGCAAAGCCGGATGAGAGAGCGCAGTGGGAGAAGTACGCCAGAGAGGCGGGAAGAGGCGACTCGCTCATCATTGTGTCCCCGACCGAGCCATGGCGCTTCAACTTCCTCGACTACGAACTGAGGCGGCCGGGACTCGGGGCCGGGGACACAGAGAATCTCGTCCGACTGTTCTTCACTGTCCTTGAGATCGGCGAAGGCAAGAGCGGGCAAACTTCGGACCCGTTCTGGGATCGCGCCGCCAAGCAGATGCTCCGCAACGCTATCGACCTTTTGACTGCGGCGAAGGGGCGACTCGTTCTTGCCGAGATTTACGACCTCATCACTTCCGCGCCGACGAGCGTCGATGAGACGATGAGTGAGGCATGGCAAAGGAACTCGCTGTGCTTCGAGTGCATCGCTGAGGGCGATGCGCGTGTGAAGGGAACGGAAAAGGAGCACGACTTTCGGCTCGCGTCCAAGTATTGGCTCCGTGAGTTCCCGACCCTCGCAGAGAAGACTCGGTCTGTAATCGTCACCACGTTCACCAGCATGGCAGACTGCTTTCTTCGCGGGAAGCTTCGAGAGATGTTCTGCACAAGCACGAACTTCGTGCCCGAGCACACTCATCTGGGGCATATAGTCATCCTCGACCTGCCGGTGAAAGAGTATGGCGAAGTAGGTCGATTCGCACAGGTCTTGTTTAAGCATGTCTGGCAGGGCGCGACAGAACGACGTGTGGTCGAGACTGGCACGCGACCTGTCTTCCTCTGGGCCGATGAGTCGCAGTACTTCATCACTTCGACGGACAAAGACTTTCAAATGACCGCGCGGAGCGCGCGCGCATGTACGGTCTATCTTACTCAAAATCTGCCGAACTACCTCGCCAGCCTCGGCGGTGATCGCGCGGCAGCCGACTCCTTGCTCGGAAATTTCCAAACGAAGATTTTCCACGCCAACGGTGATGCAACGACGAATCAGTGGGCGGCGGAGTCGATCGCTCGGAGTTGGCAACAGCGCCGATCGGGGGGCACCAGCGGAGCAGCGGGCGAGAAGTCGAGCCACAACTCGAGCTACAGTGATTCTCTGGAGTTTGAGGTCCTCCCTGGCGAGTTCACGCGGCTTCGCAAGGGAGGTCCTGAGAACCAGCAGCAAGTGGAAGCAATCATCCATCAAGGCGGGCGCATTTTTAGTAACGGCAAGACGCATTACCATCTCATATTCAGGCAGAGATCTCAATGAGCACTCAGAACGAGACACCGGCGGGGCAGGAAGTGATCCAATTGGCGGCCTCCGCGTATGACGCCTTCGCACCGGAGGGAGCGTCGGCAAGTGCGGCGAGCGGGGCGCAGTTTGGCGCCGCGCTTGGAAGGCAGATAGCCAAGGCAGCTGTATGGGTGCTCTCATTTCTTACACTCTCGGTGGAGATACTCCTTCGCAGGAACTTCGGGCAGCGCTACCTCACGCCGTTCAGGTGCTTCATGATCGCTTGCGGAATGGGGGCTTGGTTCACGCTCGTGAGCGCGGTTTCCGTGTTCGGAACACGAAACGCATTCGTCCTCGCGAACTTGATTGGCATGACGGGTCTGGCGTACCTCGCGGTTCTGGTGGCAATGGCCTACCACTTGCGGGAAATCCACCTGAGGAGGCGAAACAAGGTCAGGCTGCACAGCCGATACGCTGGCGATTCTTGGAGCGGTTGGGCAAGACTCCCCTTCTACGACGCAATCGGCGGGCACATGGGGGTTCAGTACTACCTTGAGCCAGGATTGCTTTGCATCGCCGGATTGGTTGCGACGTCGGCACCGTTCTCCGTCGCGATTGGAGTGTGGCTCTGGTACTCGGGACTCGCACTTGCCATTAAGGGGGCGATCCAGCGCTCGAATGTCGAGGGGCAGGTTCTCGATGTGGTCGACCGTCAGATCGAATCTGAAGTGCTCAACGGTCTGGTCATGGAATGGAAGGACACTGGGTCCAAGACCACCTGGGGCTACGTTGTCCCCTACGCGATGAAGACGGCGCCCCAGAAGGATCGAGTCGCATTCGCGACATCCAGTACCAAGCTCGATCCCAAGCTGCGAGAACTCCTTGAGGATGCGCCATACCACGAATCCCCCCAAGCCTAACTGTGGCGAAGGAGAAACGCCAGAGGAGCGAGCGCGAGTATCACACGTCTGATAATCGCTGTTAAGCCGTTGAATTCGTGGGGAGAACATGAGTTCACGCCGCCTTCAGCATTCGGGCAAGTACGTCCTGAAGGGGAGTCGGTTCTCGGAGCGCGTCGGCCGCGATGCGCGCGACGGCGCGAAGCCACGGAGACTTTGACTTCCGGCACTTCCCCAGAGCGGCGAGCGCTTCAGGGGACGGCGCGCTCATTTTGGCGAGCGCATAGCAGCAAATAGCCGCGAGATGAACATCCTCGCTTTCGCTGTTTGTCGCATAGACTTCGAGAAGCCGCGAGATGTCGCGGATCGCACTCTCGCTGGGAATCGCACGCTTTCCGAGCGCAGCAGCCGAGTGGAAAGCGATCCATGCGTCGCCATCGAACATGACCGACTGGAGGAAGGTTAGACACAGGGCCGTTTGGTCGAGCCCGGCGCGGTTGATCGTCGCAACGATGTCTTGGCGTCGCCCCTTCGATTCAGAGGAGCGCTCACCTGAAAGGGCGCGGAACGAATGGACGAGCAGCGCGGCGCCTTCTCGACCAGATCGGCCGGCGGCTTCAAGGGCGTGGTACCAAGCAAACTCCCCACGTGGACGGTGCATGGCAGCCTGAACGACCTCGACGAGTTCCGGGATCGTGCGCGAGCTTTCAGGCTGCCGAAGAGACTCAACAAGCTCCACCTGTGCAGAAGTGGCGCGATTTGATGCCGAGCCCAACGCGGCGAGGTTCATGCACTCCAACTCGTACGCGTCGCGCTTCACCGCCCCTCCCAGCAATGCGCTCCGAACGAAATGGACCCACATGGGCCGCTTCGCAGGATGATCCAGAAATGCAGCGACGATGCGGTATCGCGTGAGCACGTTCGTGGAGGTGCAGAGCAAGTCCCCCAAGAACGGCACGACGGAGTCCGTCTGGCGCAGCAATCGCGTTCCGATCATCACGACATGAGAGGAAAGGAATGCCCGCTTGTCGCTCGCGATTGCGGGGAGCCGCGCCGCGAGTGCCCTCGCCTGAGCGTCCGTGAACTGAAGAGTTGAATCTTCGAGCACAGCATAAGCAAAGTGCCGCACCTGCGCGTCGTCACTCTCAATAGCGTCGAACATTAGGTCGAGTAACTCCTCTTCGAAGACCTGCGAAAATCTGGAGAGGTCGAGTTTCCCCTCTTCTCCTGCGAGTTCGACTGACTCCCGTAGCGCGGGAGGCAGCGCCAAACCCAGATCCCATCCTAGCCGCTCGCACGCATCGCACAGGTCCGCAAATGCGGGATGGCGCGTGCCTGCGAGCCACTGAGTGACCGCGGACTTCCCCTTCCCGAGGAAGGCGGCCATCGATCTCTGACTCATGCGCCGACGAGTCATTTCAATGCGGAGGGCTTCAGCGAACCAATTCGGCTTCATTCTCGTGTCCGGTAAAATGGGCTCGTAACGCGATCAAATTTCTGTTGCAAGTGGGCACAAGATGAAGTCTCATTGGTCGCACCGCAAGGCGAATCGAGTGTGGCGCCAAAAAAAAAATCGCCACGAAGAGGCAAGGAGGAGAAAGCTATGCGACGCACGGAACTTCCCGATCTGAAACAGTCGGCCTGCTTCGACAGAGAGGGTCTCGCCGAGTATCTTGGCGTTACGGTCGGCTGGATCGACAACGCAGTCTGCGAGCGCAGAATCCCCTACTTGAAACTCGGGCACCGCACCGTCCGGTTCCCGAAGGACGCGATCCAGAAATGGCTCAACGAGCACACGTTCGACCCAAAACGGGAGAAGTGACATGCCTGCCGTATCCAAACCCTCCTATCGCGCGCGCTCGTGGGAGTCCCACGGCGCAACCAAGAGCGCCTGGGAAGTCTCATTCTTCGTCATCGACGGCCAGAAGCGCCGCCGCGTCCTCCGCAGCGGATTCGCCACAAGGCGCGCCGCAGAAGCCGCCTTCCGAGACTACTCCAAGGAAGTCATGGACGGTGACTTCGACAAGAAGCCCGCTATCGCGGCGCCGACGTTGAAGGAGTTCATGGAGCGCTACTTGATCGAGGGTACGGCCGGGAAGCGGGCTACTTCCATCGAGAATGATCGCCTCGCCTTTGCTCACTTCTTGAAGCACGTCCCCGGGCAATTGCGGATCGATGAAGTTCGCCCCGAGCACATCGATGCATTCGTGGCGAAACGCCTAAAGGAACGGCCACTCCGGGGCAGCAAGCGTGCGATCTGTTCCGAGGCGACGGTACGTCGAGAACTCACTTCGATTCGACTCCTCTTCAACGTCGCCATCCGCTGGAGGCTGATTGCCACCAACCCGACGGAAGGAACTGTGAAGCCCTCCCCTCCCGAGGGCGACGTTGTGTTCTTGGAGGTAAGCGAGCAGGCCGCACTCCTGCGGGCGTGCGGAGAAATCGACGGGAAGACGAGCAGCGAAAAAGGAATCTCATCGCGGCACAATTCAGGGCAGGACACTCCGTATCTACGCCCGCTTGTCGCAGTTGGGCTCTACACGGGACTTCGAGCCTCCGAGATCTTCCACCTGAAGTGGAGCGACATCGACTCTCAACACAATCGCATCACGGTTCGCAATTCTGCAGGATTCACGACGAAGACCAAGCGTATCCGCGCACTTGAGATTCACCCTGCCCTCGCGCGTGAACTTTCCGCGTGGCATGAGTGGTTCTCCCGCGAGATTCAGCGCGCAGTTGAACGAAGCCATGACAGGAAGCTCCACGTTCAGTTGCGACGCAAAGCCGAGGAGCGGGTTGCGATTCTCCGGCGCTGCGAGCCGCAGCCTGATCGTCTCGTCTTTCCTTCCTTCCGTACAACACGCGCAGAGGACGGTTCTCCGCAACCGTTCGACAACATCCGCAAGGCGCTCGCGAGGGCGGTATCCGAGGCGGGCATCAAGCGATCCGTGGGCCTTCACGCGTTGAGACACACCTTCGCGGTCACACTCGCCCGGCAAGGTGTGCCCATCACGAAGATCAGCAAGGCGCTTGGCCACAGCAGCCTGAAGACCACTCAGATTTATCTGAGGTTCATGCCCGACGAGGGTGCAGACGTTACCTGTCGGATTCCCGATCTGGCGCTCGTCTCGCCCGCAGGTGCGGGGAAGTGACCCCTTCACACATGCGACTTTCGCGACAGGTTGCACAAGCATCAGGAAGCACGGAAGTGCATGCAGAATGGGTGAGAAGAAAAGTCCAAGCCATTCGAGAGCCGACACGGGAACTGCAGCATTAGTGCAGCATGAGGTGCACAAGACAAAGGGCCGCTTTGCAGCGGCCCTTGTTTCTTCCGGGTTTTACTGGGGAATTTCTGGTGGAGGTGAGGGGAGTCGAACCCCTGACACCCAGACTGCCAGCCTGGTGCTCTACCAACTGAGCTACACCCCCGGCGGAAGCGTCGGAGTCAACCCCCGGGCGCCTCGGCGCGTCAAGCATGGATTGCGGTGGCGCGCCAGGAGCACTCGTCCGAAGCGCAACGAAGTATTGCGGGCAATGAGAACGTCCTGATCAGGGGCCCGAAGCGAAGGAACGCGTGTTCGTGCCAGGAGGCACGGGGCGCGCGCCGGGTAGGTGCGCGGGGAGTTCGCCGGTAAAGTTCGCGATGGCTTCATCCACGGCGTACTTGCAGCAGTACGACGCGAGGAACACGTCGGGATTCCAGCCGGACTGGCTATAGCCGCCGTGACGGCCGCGCACGACGTATTCTCCGAGGAGGGTCTTCTCGTCGATGCCCTCCATCAGCTCGCCTTCGATTTGAACTGACGTGGCGCCGAGCCCATAGCCGATGAGGTAGCGCGAGAACGATTCACCTGTGCCGACGTTGGTGATGCGTGACGAAACGGTGACGACTCGATACCCGGCAAGGAGTGGGTCGCGCGGATCGAACGCCCAGCGCACACGCACGGGATGCGGATACGCGCGCAGCAGGTAGCGATACAGACGCTCGCGCGTGGTGAAGAGGATCTCTTCGCGGTCGTCTTCGTCCATCTTGAGCGCGGTCTTCCACTCGGTCGGCGCGATGATTAGGAGAAGTGGCTGGCTCGTCGATGTGTCGAGCCCGAGCGATGTCGGCGTCGGGATCGGCTCACCCGATTTCGCCAGAGCGGTGAGCTGGGCTTTGGACAAGTAGAGTCCGGCGAAAGTCTGGTCCTGTGGTTCCGCGATGGAAATGCGTATCGCCGGTTGATTCACAGTGGTGAACGAATCGGATCGTTTGGCGATGTCGCCAACGGGGCGAATCTTGGTCGAGCAGCCTGTGGAAAAAATCAGGAGGGCACTCAGCGTCCCCATCATCGCGACGCGCGCGGGCACGGGGCCCAATTGCATGCGCCTCATCCCTTCGAGGAAGCGACAGATGGCGGCGTTAAGCGAATGGATGTCAGGCGTGGGTGCCATGGGTGGCTCGCGGTGCCAGGATGATTCGCGGGTCCCCGGGGCGTGGCATCCGCCTCGCGAGGTGGAGAGCGGCGCGGGCCGGTGCGTGTGCACTCGGCCCGCGTTCTCTCTATGGATGGAGGGTCATGCAGCGGATGTGTGGTCCGCGGTTCGTGGATCATGTGCCCTGTGCGAGGGCGGTCTTCTGGACGGGCATCTTTGCCGGGAGGATCACGATGACCGAACGACGGTTGAGCTTACGCGCATCTGCCGTCGAGTTGTCGGATTCCGGGCGGAATTCGCCGTAGGTCGTCGCGGAGACGAGCGTCGGGTCGAAGCCCTGCTTGTTGATCAGTTCATGCACGACCGAGAGCGCACGTGCGGAACCGAGTTCCCAGTTGGACTTCCAACCGGACTTCTTGATGGGCACATTGTCCGTGTGTCCCTCGACCACGATTTCCTGACCGGGGAAGTTGACGGAGATGATGCCGGCAACCTGGGCGATCAGCGCGTTGCCTTCGGCGCTGAGTTCTGCGCGCCCCGGGCGATAGAGGAACTGCTCTGCGATCGTGAGCGTGATGCCGCGCGATGTCTCTTCGAGCTTCACGTTCATGTCGGCGAGTTCGCGGCGAAGCTTCTCCATCTCGGCGGCCTTGTTGTCGACCGACGTCTGGAGGATCTGCGCCTTGTTGTTCGCGTCCTTGAGCTGCTGTTCCTTGAGTTCGAGGTCATTCTTGAGGCCGCGCAGGTCGCCCTCGAGCGCACGACGATCACGCTCGGCGGCTTCCTTGGCACGCAGTGCATCCTCGAGCGAACGATTCGCCGCAGAAAGGCGGTCGTTGAGGTCGCCGATGCGCTGGTTCTGTCCCTGAAGTTCTGCATTGAGCGCCGCAAGTTCGGACTGTGCCGTCGAGAGGTCGTTCGCACGCATGTTCAGTTCGTTGTTCTTTGCCATGAGGTCGGCGATGCGACTCTCAAGGTCTGCCTTCTCCGCATTGAGTGCGGCGATCTCGTCGTTGGAAGCGGTGTTCCCGCGAAGGGCGGCGAGTTCAGCTTCCTTGGCGGCGAGCTCCGCACGCATGTTCTGGAGTTCGCGTTCCTGATCGGTCTTGTTCACCTGATCATAGGCGTCACCGGCGAGCCCGCCGACAGCGGCACCGCCGCCTGAACCCATGACGATACCGTGTGCGGTACCGATGGTGCCTACGTTGTGGCCGACAACACCGCCTGCGATGCCGCCGATCGCTCCGCCCGCTGCCGCGCCCTTTTGGGCACTGCTGCAACCGGCGAGGAGTGCTGCGGTTGCGATGACCGTGCTGATGGCAAGTCTGCGAAACATCATGATGATCTCCTTCGCGCTGGACGGATCCGCCATGCTTCGTGCGGCGCATCCAGGTCCCCGGTAGCGCCCCGCCACGGGGGCCTGCGTCCTGGTGGTTCAGCGACCAACGGCTCGCGAGGGGAACAGCATCAAGAAAAAACGACGTGCAATAAATCGTTTCGAATGAATTCGTCAGAGCGATCGAATCCAGCGTCGTTAAACTCGAAGAATCACGTCGGTTGTATGAGCTCTCTGTGTCTCATGTGATCGCTGTGGCCACTGTTCCTTCCACAAGGAGCACAAAGAGCACAGAGACAAGCTGCGCATCACTCCATCTGTTTCCGGAAACGCGCAACGCTCAGCCCGATGATTCCGAGGCAGCACATGCTCAGCCCAAACGCCCATCGCGCGAGATCCTGAAACTCGGCCCCGCGCAACACGATGCCCCGCAGAATCTCGATGTAATACGTCACCGGGATCGCATGCGTGACGATGTAGATTGGAAAGGGCATCTGGTCGCGCGGGAACATGAATCCCGAGAGCAGCACCGATGGCAGCATCAGGATGAACGCGAACTGCATCGCCTGAAGCTGTGTCTTCGCGCGCGTCGAAACCAGGAGGCCCAGTCCCAGCGAGCACACGATGAACAAGCCGGTGAGCGCGAGGAGGAGAGGCAGGCTGCCTACGATGGGAACCTGAAAGAGGAACACCATCACGCTGAGCACCACGAGTGCCTCGATGAATCCGAGCACGGCGTACGGAACAAGTTTACCAAGGATCAGTCCGAGACGTCCGACCGGTGTGACGAAGAGTTGTTCCAATGTGCCCAGCTCCCGCTCGCGCACGATCGAGAATGCCGTCAGGAACAGCGTCACGAGTTGAAGCACGATACCGACGAGGCCGGGCACAAGGAAGTGCGAGCTTTCCAAATTCGGGTTGTAAAGGAGTCGCGGGCGCACATCGATCGGATAGGCCACGACGCCGGTCTCGTCGCGCGCGGCAACGTTTGGCGCGGCCTCCGCAAAGGGGCGCGCGATCTCGACCGACTTGCGAAAGCCCAGCAGATTCGATGCGTTGAGTGCCGATGTCGCGACCTGCGAATCGCTTCCGTCGATGAGAACCTGCACATGCGCCTGCTCGCCGCTGACGAGCGCGTCGCTGTAATCGGGAGGCACGATGATGCCAACCTTTGCGCGACCCGATGCAATCTGACGGTGAAAGGACTCCTCGTCGGTGACGCGACTCGTCACACGGAACGTCGTCGTATTGTCGAAGGCGTCGACGAGTTCCCGCCCAGCCCTTCTTCCATCCAAGTCGTAGGCGACGACGGGGATGTTCTTGATATCGAGGTGGATCGCGACGCCGAAGATGATCGTCTGCAGCATCGGGATGACGAAGATGAAAAAGAGTGTGGATGGCTCGCGGCGGATGTGAACGAATTCCTTGAGCAGAATCGCGAGCAGCCCGTACGTCGCGCTTTCGGCGGGTTCGTGCGGCTTTTGTCGAGGCGCCTTCTCTGGAGTGTGTTCGGTCGCGCGCGGAATCTCCGGCGCTCCGGCAGCATCGCGCTCGCGGTCGCGCGCGCGGCTCAGCGTGACGAACACGTCCTCGAGCGACGGCTCGATCGCGCGCAGGTGCGCGACCTCTCCTCCTGCCGCCGCCGCGAGCGTCGCATCGTCCACGCGCTTGTCGGCGAGCACGTGAATCGTCTGCCCAAACAGCGTGGCATCGAGCACGCCCTCCAACCTGCGCAGCGGACCGAGCCGTTCTGTCGCGTGCGGCGTTTCGACTTCGAACCGCCTCGAACCCGGTGGCGTCACCTCGGGCAGCGCCTTCAGCGTCTCCGGTTTGCCGCAGACTATCAACTTCGACAGGTAGATATAGCCCGTGTCGGTGCACCTCTCGGCCTCGTCCATGTAATGCGTCGTGACGAAGAGCGTCTTGCCGCGCGATGACAATTCGAAGAGGAGATCCCACAAGTCGCGGCGTGCGACGGGGTCGATGCCCGCAGTTGGTTCGTCGAGGAAGATGAGATCGGGCTCGTGGATCATCGAGCAGGCGAGCGCGAGGCGCTGCTTCCACCCACCGGAGAGGGTGCCCGCGACCTGCTCCATGCGGTCGCCGATCCCGGTGAGGTCGATGACCGCCCGGCGCCGCTCCTCGAGCCGATCGTGTTTCAGTCCGTAAATGCGACCATAGAAATCGAGGTTCTCATCCACCGTGAGATCCTGGTACAGGCTGAATTTCTGTGACATATAGCCGATGCGGCGCTTGATTGCCTCGGCGTCGGCGACGACGTCATAGCCGAGCACGGTCGCGCGACCGGACGAGGGCGCGAGCACACCGCACAACATCCGGATGATTGTGGATTTGCCGCTGCCGTTGGGCCCGAGCAGGCCGAAAATGCTCCCGCGGCGAATCGTCAGGTTGACGTCGTCCACGGCGAGCAAATGGCCGAACGAACGCGAAATGCGCTCGGTCTGAATGACGACGGGTTGCTCCATCAACGGCTGGCCTTCGCAGGATCGAGCCACACATCCGCAGGCATGCCGGGGCGCAGCTTGTCCTTCCCCCCGTCCATCGTGACCTTGATGCGAAAGACCTGCTTCGAGCGCTCCTCCGGGGTCTGCACGTTGCCCGGGGTGAACTCTGCGCGGCGCGAGATGAACGTGATGCGCCCCTTGAAGCGGTCGTCTGGGAAACTGTCCGCCGTGACGGCGACGACCTGATCGAGGGTCACGTTGAGTCGATTCTCCGGCACGTACGCGCGCACCCACAGGTTTCCGTGATCTATCAGCGAGAGCGCCGGTGCGTTCGCCCCGACCATGTCGCCCGGTTGAAGGTCGATCGCCTCGACAACACCCGCGACCGGCGCGCGAATCACCAGCTCCTCGATCTGGCGGTCGATGCCTGCGAGCGATGCCTCGGATGCGGCCACGGCGGCGCGCGCCTGGTCGATCTCCTCCGGGCGGAAGCCCTTGCGGGTTAGTTCCCACGCCTGACGCGCCTCTTCTGCGCGTGCGCGTGCGGCGGCGACGATCTCGGGGCGCGTGCCTTCCTCGAGCAGTTGAAGTGCGGCGCGATTGGCGGCGACCCGTGCCCGTGTGACTTTGCGTTGGCTGATTGCCGCGTCGAGCCGCCCCTGGCTCGACGCCTCCTCCTTGCGGAGGGATTCCGTGCGTTCGAATTCGCGCTCCGCGAATTCCGCCTCGGCCTCGGCGAGCTCCACCTGCGCGCGTGCGGCGTCGATTTCAAAGGGGCGCGCGCCGTTTTCAAGTTCCGTCAATTGCGCGGCGAGTTGTTCGTAGTTGGCCTTTGCCTGGGCGATGTCCTCCTCGCGGAATCCTGCTTCGAGCCGCGCAAGCTCGGAACGCCTTGATGCAAGATCGGCTTCCGCCCCGAGCCGGCGTTCGGCCCAGTCGTACTTCTCCAGTTCCACGAGCGCGTCACCGGCAACGACCGTCTGCCCCTCGGTGACATGCACGGTCGCGACACGCCCTCCCAATCGCGATCCTACCCGGATTTCGTCCGCCTCGACAAACCCCGACATCACGTCGGTCGTAGGGCGCTTTTGACTCGCGAAAAGCGCCGTGGCCAGCACGATCGCGAGCAGAAGGATCACAACTGCAAGTCTGTTCATCCGGGACTCCTTGCGACGGGCGGTGGGTCGATGCCTCCGCCTGAATCGTCGCGCGCCGGACCCGGTGCGGCGCGATGGCAAAATCAAGGCGACCCGAGTGCCCGGGTCGGGGGCATCGAATCATCCACTTCGAGGAATGCCCTTCTTGTGCCCCCGATGAACAGCGGATAGATAAGGTGTCACCTGTGTAAAGGATCCGAACTGAGCCCGCATGAAATCCTTCGCCATCGTTTTTAGCCATCTGACGAGCCCTGCTCGACGGCGAAACCTCCTCGTGCTTGGAAAGCTGCTCGTTCTTTTCCTCTCGCTCGTGGCGCTGTTCAGCATCACATTCCATTACCTGATGGAATTGGAGGGGCGCAGTTTCTCCTGGGTGACGTCCGTCTATTGGACGCTTACCGTGATGTCCACACTCGGGTTTGGCGACATCACTTTTCACTCGGACGCGGGTCGGGTCTTCTCCGTGATCGTGCTGCTGACTGGCACAATCTTCCTGCTCGTTCTGCTTCCGTTCATGTTCATCCAGTTCTTCTATGTCCCCTGGATGGAGGCACAGGCCGCCGCCCGTGCCCCCCGCGAACTCCCCGAGAAAGTGCGGGACCATGTGCTCCTGACCGGGCTCGGGCCGGTGGAACGTGCGCTCATCAAGGTGCTCGACCGTTCGTCGATTTCGTACGCCGTCGTGGTTCCGGACTTGACGGAGGCGCTCTCATTTCACGATCAGGGCTTCAAGGTCATCCTCGGGGAACTCGACGACCCGGACACCTACCGGCGTGCGCGCGTGGAGGATGCGGCGCTCGTTGCGACGATGCGCGCGGATACAACGAATGCCAACGTGGCGTTTACTGTGCGCGAGGTTTCCCCTTCGGTGCCCATCGTCGGCACGGCGGCGGCGTCGGCCTCGGTGGACATCCTGGAACTCGCAGGTTGTACCAAAGTGCTCGAACTCGGCGAGACGCTCGGCAAGGCGTTCGCCCGCCGGGTGCTCGGACGCGACGCGCGCTCGCACACGATCGGCCACTTCGGACGGCTGGAAATCGCGGAGGCTTCGGCCGCCGGCACCACATTGGTCGGCCGCACGATCCGCGATTGTGGAATCCGCGAGAAGGCCAACGTGAATGTCGTTGGCGTCTGGGAACGGGGGAAGTTCGTGACCGCCCGCCCGGAAACCACGATCCAGGAGTCCAGCATCCTGGTGCTTGCAGGTTCCCCCGAACAGATACAATCCTACGACGCGGCATACGGTCGCCCGGACGAGCTTCCCGCGCGCGTCGTCATCATCGGCGGTGGCCGCGTGGGGCGCGCACTCGGGCGCGTGCTCGCCGCCAAGGATGTCGATTACCGCATCGTCGAACGCGTCGCCGAACGCGTAAGGGACCGCACCAACTATGTCGTCGGTGATGCTGCCGAACTCGAAGTGCTCCTCGATGCAGGTATTGTCGAGGCGTCCTCCGTGGTCATCACCACGCACGACGATGACATGAACGTTTATCTCACCATTTATTGCCGAAAGCTGCGCCCGGACATCCAGATACTGGGGCGCGTAAACCTCGAACGGAACATAAACACGCTCCATCGCGCGGGGGCGGACTTTGTCATGTCGTACGCCTCGACGGGTGCGAACCTCGTTTACAATCTCCTTCAGAAGCGGAACATCCTGCTCTTGGCAGAGGGACTCGATATCTTCCGCGTGCCCGTGCCGGAGTGGATGGCGAATCGATCATTGATCGAGTGCGATGTGCGTCGCTCCACGGGGTGCAACGTCATCGCGCTCGTCGAGGCGGACTCTTACGACATCAACCCCGACGCACATCGGGCCCTCCCTCCCACGGCGGAGCTCATCGTGGTTGGCGACGTCGAGGCAGAAGGCAAGTTCATGAAAAAGAGCTGACCCAACTTCCGTGCTAAAAAATTCGCATTGTGTTTGAAGCATCTGCAACTCTCCTGCGTTCAACCCATTGGACCCCGAATTCGGGGATGGGGGCACGGCATGGAGACACGGCATCTTGAAGCGGGTTGGGTTGAAGAATCGGGCGCAGAACCGACGGCGGGGGAGCGGCAGGCTTCCCGACTTGCGGCGTGGCTTTTCGGGGCCACGGTGGTTGGTCTGTTTCTGCTCCAGTTTATAGCCCAGTTGGGCTGGCACACGGAGGGGGCGGCCACGCCCCCAAGATCCCCTAAGATTCAGGACGAAGAAGCAGCCGCCCTCCTTGGCGCGTGGCGGAAAGCCTCCCAAGGGCATCCCGCGCTCGGCGAAGGCGCAGGCGCGATCATGCCAGCCGCAGGAGTATTTTACGCGGAGTACAACGCCGCAAAGCCGCCCTCCGAAAGGGCGCCCAAGGACCTCCGCGAGTTGCGCCGCAGGCTGAACGTTGGTCCGTTGCCACCTAGGTAGGTAAGTCCTCAGCGCCTCCGCGTGCCCCCCCGGTGGCCCCCCTCCGGACGTGCCCATCGTCCTCGATTCGTCGTCGCGCCCTCCTTCCCGTTGCGCGCAAGAAAACCACGCTGCGGTTCCCCCTGAAATGCCCTCCCTGATGCGCAAAGAGGCGCGAAACGCGTGATTCGCACCGGATGGAGTGGGGGGCCGTGGACCGGATTTGGGACTTTATTTTGGCCTTGCGCTTTCCAATTATCGGCTGATCCTGCGCCCTGAGTCCTGATTTGTACGGAGTCAATCTCAGCCGGGCTAAGTCCCGGCGGCAGCAGGGAGTTGGATATGAGCGTTATTCGAAGAGCCAGAAGTGGAGTGAGGGGGTCGCTCCTGATTTGTGGAGCCCTCCTCGCAGTCGCGGTGGTGGGAATCGGTGCGGACGAGAAGCAGCTTAGCTGCGACCCGCTATGCAAGCACTCGGTCGCGGGGCCGCAAAACTGCGCCATCACATTCGGTGCATGCAAGGTAGGGATACCCATAGTTGATCCGCTCTGGGGTCTTACCTGTTGTTTGGCCGAAGGGGGTACGATTACGCCGATCGAACCCACGGGATCATGCACCGTCACCTATAATGTAAACGAGTCCTATTCCCGCACACTCCAGCCTGCGACGATGCCAGGCTATCAGGCGAAGGAAATCAAACTCGACTGCACAGTATCGAAAACGTGCACTCTGGCCACCATATCGCAGACCACCTGCGCTGGCGTCGTGACCACCTTTCGATGCAGCTCAACACCGCAAGTTACGGGGGCCTTCCAGTGTCACATCGACCCCTGCTGATTCAGAGTCGTCCCCACGCGGCGAATGAGCCCGCAGCGACCATTCACACACTCTTTGGGGGGCGACTCTCATGAAGTTCAGGATCGCGACCGTATCCGGAGCCCTCATCGCGCTCGTCTGCGGCACATTTACGCTAGCCCGGGCAGAGAACAAAGCCGGGACGAACCTTCGGCCAAACACCACGGAAGAGCTGCGGTTCCCGCTTAACTACCAGTACGACTACATCTATTCCTTCACAATTCAACCCGGAGTCCTTCAGGAGGCTTCGGGGCTGCCTGAGCGGTTGAGTGTGCTGACTGTCAATGACTCCGCGGTCGAAATGATTATCGCGGAAGGTGTCATTTCCGTCCAGTGTGACGGCAAGCAACTCTACGTCCGAAATGATGTCACAAGGGCGACGGGAAAGCTTACCGGGGCGGGAGGTACCAAGGATGTTTCCCACCGCCTTGCCGAGCATACGGAGTATTGGTTGTTCGGTGATCCATCGGTGACCAGTGCTACCTCAGGGCGGATTGCAGGTGGCCCCGAGGGGTATAAGCTCGAAATCAGTGATATGAGTTCCTTCGATTCTCTGCTGACGAATTCCACCATCCTCCCCGAGTTGGCAGCGAAGTTCCAAACAACGTCGTTCGTTCCAACAGGAAGGAAGGGGGCCGCTGCCCAATCGCGTGATATCGAGATTGATTGTGAAGAAATCACGCGGATCGAACATCAGACCGAAGTGGAGAATGCGATCGCGTATGAAACCCGGGTTCCCTTGTCGGCGGTGGCGCAGGGGGATGTTTCCGATGAAGCAGAGTCTGTGACTCTTGTGACGGAGGATGCCCAGTCCGGCCTGCCGCTCGAAGTCGAATCCCTGATCGAAAGCGGATCGGAACGTTCAACGATGACCTCGCTACCCATGGGTTATCAGAAGTACGAATGGTCGAGCATTTCGGGCACCCCGCTGCCCAAATTGGTCGTCGCCGCAACTTCCTTCGAATCGGTCGAATACGCAAAGGCCGGGAAGTGGAACTCGCCCCAGGTGCTTCCCCCTTCCAACATGCTCGTACTCCGGTTGAAGAGTGCCTCTGCTGGTGCCGAAGCGGAGGAGGGTTTCTCGATCCCAATCCTCCCCGATACGAAGATCATTCAGGACAACACCTCGAATCCCCCCCGGACGATCCGTCCGTAAAAGCAGATGGCGGCTCGGGGCAGGAGAATCCCAACACTGCCCCTTGCCCCCCCGCCCTGCTTCGCCTTCCTCTTTGCGCCGTCAAACAGACCCAACTGAGAGAGGCAATTCTCCATGGAAACAACCCTGATTCTCGTTAAGCCGGATGGCGTTCGGCGCAAACTGGTGGGCGAAATCATTCGCCGGTTCGAGGCCAAGGGCCTCACGCTACGCGGCATGAAACTCCTGCAGATGTCGGGCGAGATGGCCGACAAGCACTACGCCGACCATGTCACCAAGCCATTCTATCCGGAACTCAAGACGTTCATCACGAGCGGCCCGCTCGTCGCGCTTGCGATCGCGGGTCCGGATGCCATCGCCCTTTGCCGCAAACTGATGGGCAAGACGAAGGCCGCCGAGGCTGAGCCGGGCTCGATTCGTGGCGATTTCGCCACCGTCACCACGGAGAACCTCGTGCATGGCAGCGACTCCCCCGAGAGCGCCGCCAAGGAACTCGCGATCTACTTCCGCCCGGAAGAGCTGATTGGCTAGTCCGCCACGGCATCACCCAAAACGCATGACGCCTGGTGAGGATGGATTCTCGCCAGGCGTTTTTCTTTTCGGGAAAATCTCGTGGACTCTCAACGCAATCACACCTCTCCCCCCGATCAGCACGGTCACTCCGGTCAATGCCGTCCTCGATGTGACAATTCCAACCCTGCCCCCGGCAAACTCCCGCCTCATCCACCCCCGGGCGCATATCCATTCGGATGCGCCACATGCCATGCCCATGCGTCGCTGACGATTTCTTCGATGCCGCTCCTGCGGGGGACCCAGCCCAAGACCGCTTCTGCCTTGGCGGCAGAGGCAATGAGTCGGCTCGGATCGCCGGCGCGGCGGGGGCCCTCGACGACCTTGATTTCGCGACCTGTCACGCGGCGGCAAACATCGATGACCTCGCGCACGGAGAACCCCTGACCATTCCCAAGATTGCAAATCACGGGGGCTCCACCGGCACGCAGATAGTCGAGCGCACGCAAGTGCGCATCTGCCAGATCGGCGACGTGGATGTAGTCGCGGATGCACGTGCCGTCGGGGGTGTCATAGTCCGTGCCAAAGATCGAAATCGATTCGCGCTGGCCGAGGGCGACCTGCAGGATGAGCGGGATCAGGTGGCTCTCGGGCTTGTGATCTTCTCCTCGATCGGGAATTGCACCCGCCGCGTTAAAGTAACGCAGGGATGCATAGCGCAGCCCGTACGCGGCCGAGTAGGTCTCCATGACCTGCTCCATCATGCGTTTCGTCAGACCATAGGGATTCGCCGGCGCGGTCGGGTGCGACTCGGTGATGGGAACCTCCTGAGGCTCGCCGTACGTTGCGGCGGTCGAGGAAAACGCGAGGCACTGGATTCCGTGGTTCTTCATCGCGCGGAGCAGTGTCAGGGTCCCGCCGACGTTGTTCTCGAAGTACTTGGCGGGATCGGCGACCGATTCCCCCACGAGCGAGAACGCCGCGAAGTGCACAACAGCGTCCGCACCGCTCGTCGCGAAGACGGTCTCGACGGCGCCCGGGTCGCGGAGGTCAACCGCGTGGAACTCGACATCCGGGTGAAGCGCCTCACGATGCCCCGCGCTGAGGTGATCGATCACGACGACGCGTTCGCCGCGCGAGCGGAGCGCCTCCACCGTGATGCTGCCGATGTAGCCTGCTCCGCCGGTGACGATCGTGGTTGCCATAGGGGTTCCGAAATTTCCTGAGAAAGTGATATCTGCACCCGCAGGGTCATGCCCGCCGGGATGGGGCGCAATAATTCGAATCGGCGGGGCGCCCGACCGCCCTGTTGTGGGAGAAACCGCTTAACAGGGCTGCCCTCGTGCGGGAATCGCAGAACAAATCACCCAAAGGCCCCCTCCCCCTTTGACATCCCGAGGCTTCTCCGGTGAAAATTTAATCAATTTGCGTGAACTTTGCGTTTCAGGTCCGCCCAACACGAACGGGGTCACCCATCGACGAAATGGCTGCATCCGCCATCGCACTGCCCGAAGAGAAGAAGAAAGCGCAGACCGACAAAGAGCCGCTGTATAATCTGGTTCTATTCGACGACGACACACATTCGTACGCGTATGTGGTGCAAATGCTCGTGGATTTGTTCGGCAAGACGCAGTTGGAAGCGTTCGATATTGCGCGCAACGTGGACTACCTCGGCGAAGCCGTGGTGAAGACCTGCGGCCTTGAGGAAGCCCTTCTGGGGCGGGAGAAAGTCCTCAATTATGGCCCCGATCCCCTCGTTCCCGAGAGCAGCGGCTCCATGATCGCCGCCGTCTTCGAGGCCGAGTAACTCCCCCGCCGTTCGCATGACACCGACGCGCCCCGGGTCGCGCGCGGTGCTCGGGCCGGGCATCGCCCCCCTTCGATGAACCCCCTCTCACATACGGACGAGATGTTCATGCGGCGCGCGCTTGCCTTGGCGGTCGCCGCGGCAGGCACCACACGTCCCAACCCCGCCGTCGGGGCGGTCATCGCCCGCGACACCCAGATCATTGGCGAGGGCCACACGGCACCCGGCGGTCGCCCCCACGCCGAAACCGAGGCCATTCGCCTTTCCACCGGGCCAACGCAGGGCGCGACGATGTACGTCACCCTCGAACCTTGCAAACACACCGGGCGCACCGGCCCGTGCTCCGAGGCCATCATCGCCGCCGGGATTGCTCGCGTTGTCATCGCCGCTCGCGATCCGAACATCACTGCTCGGGGGGGATTTGAACGCCTCCGTGACGCCGGCGTCGAAGTCCACACGGGCTTGCTTGCTCCCGAGGCAAAGCGGATCAATCCAGCCTTTCACACGTTTCATGAATTGGGGCGCCCATTGGTGACGCTCAAGTGGGCCATGACGCTCGACGGGGCGACATCCACCTCGACCGGCGATTCCAAGTGGATCACGGACGAAACGGCCCGGCTGCGCGCGCACGAAATGCGTGCGGCACACGATGCCGTTGTCGCAGGAGTCGGCACCGTGATCGCCGACGGAGCCCGCCTGACCGCGCGCGGCGTCCCCGTGCAGGAGGGCGTGCCGCTGCGGCGGATTGTGCTCGATTCATCGCTGAGGCTGCCGCTGGATGCGCCTTTGCTGGAGTCCGTGCCCGGGCCGAAGCCGATCGTCGTCTGTTGCTCGGATGCCTCCCCCGAACGCGCCGCCGCGTTGGAGCGCGCGGGGGCGGAGGTCTGGCGCACCTTGCGCGGGAAAGATGGTCGCGTCTCGCTCGCGGACTTTGTGCTCCAGTGTCGCGCCGCCGGAATCGCGTCGCTGATGGTGGAGGGGGGCCGCACCCTAGCGGGCGCTTTCGTGGAACACGGATTGGCAGATCGCGTCGCGGCATTCGTCGCGCCGAGAGTGCTGGGGGGCGGCACGATGGCCCTCGGCCCCGTTCAGCGCACCGTCATACCTTCGTCTGTTTCGGAGAGTGTTGCGCTGCATGACATGAGGGTTTCGCCAGCAGGCGATGGGCTCCTGATCGAGGGATGGCTGAGTCGGCACCTCTTCGAGTGATGCCCGGAATTGAATCACGAATGCGTGGAATAACGAGTCCCCTCGGGTTGTAAGTGTATCGTCGGGCTTGATTACGCTCTTCCATGCGCGGCAAACTTGCGTTGAACAATACATTCGGATTGGTCCGCACCCAATGCTGCTCTCTGTCTGCGTTGTAGTACGATACTATTCGCGATTGTTCGAGGAATCGCTGACGTTCCTAGCTGAACTCCTCAAGGACGAGGAGGGAAGCGCGGAGATCATCATCCTCTTCAATGCGACGGACGAGCGCCTTCTGGCGCTGGCTGAACGCACGGCACAGAACTTCCCTCAGATCTCGCTCGTGGCTTACGAGGGGACACGCCTGCGCCGCGATCTGATGTGGAATCTCGCGCAGGAGGCGCGTGGAAAGTTCCTCTGGTTTCTGGGTGACGGCGTGCTCCCGATGAAGGGCTCCGCCTCGCTCATTCTCAGCATCATCAACGACGACAAGCTCTCGATCGGGATGAAGGTCCTCCTGCTGAACACCGGCAAGTTCGCCGAGGACTATCAGCGCGAAATGCAGAACATGGAGGAACTCGTCGTCTTCAAGACGATCCGCGAGTCGAACCAGTTCCCGCGCGGGCTCGACTTCATGAAGTACTTCACGCTGGAAGACCTCCTCGCGCCGCACGCGATGGTGTTCGAAAAGGCCGCGTTCCTGCGTACGTCGTTCGCGCGCTATCCGGACGCCATGGAACACCCGCACCTGATCGCCCTCCTCGAGTGCGCGAACCAGGGGGGCGCGGTTTACTTCCCCCGCATCTGCACAATCGCACGCGACGAAGGCCTGCAGAAGGACACGGCGCGCCGCATGATGCTGAACCACTGCGAGCTGCCGATGCTCTACAAGCGCGCGGCAGAACTGGGCGTGCCTCGCGGCAACTCCACGACGAGATTGAATCGCATCCTCGGGCGTTCGTATCGCGAGTGCGCCATCATGCTGCTGCATCGTGAGCAGTTCCAGCCCATCATCGAGGAAGTGTGGAAGTACCACTCCAAGAAGTTCATCTTCTGGTTTACGATTTTCCCGATGGATGTTTTCCTCACACCGGCGTTCATGAGACGGCTCGCGAAACGCATCTTGCGCAAGACCTCTCCTGACATGATACTCGACTCTGCCTAGAATCGAATTCGCACCGGAGATTCGCCCCAGCCATGTCGTCGGACGAACCTGTCCCCGGTTCCACGCAGAAAGCGCCGCCATCCCCTCCCACGGATAGCGACCCGAGCTCTGTTCGGGCACTCGGGCGTGCGGAACCCCCGGTGACCGAGGCGGACAAGGCCACCGTGTGGCATCTCTCGTTCGCGAACACGCTCGCGCAGGAGTCCGCCCCTAGGCGCGATGATTGGACGCCGGAGCCCTCGTCGTATACGTTGATGCGCATGATCGCGCGAGGTGGTTTTGGCGAAGTCTGGGAGGCGTCGCAGGCTACCTTGCGTCGCCGCATCGCGGTCAAACGCATCCGCCCCGACCTTTACGAAAACGAAGCCGACACCGAGGGTTCATTTCGCGCGCATGAGATTGCTTTCCGCCAGGAGGCGATGACCACCGCTGCGCTCGATCACCCCAACATTCCACCCGTGCACGACCTTGGCCTGGACGAAGATGGTCGGCCGCTGCTGGCGATGAAGCTCGTCCGAGGGCAGCCGTGGGATGCGATCCTCACAGAGGATTTCACGACTCTTCCGGTCCCGGATTTCCTGGCGAAGCACTTGCCAATTCTCATCGACGTCGCGCAGGCGGTCGCGTTTGCGCATTCACGTGGAATCGTGCATCGCGACATCAAACCGGCGCAGGTGATGGTGGGGGCATTCGGCGAAGTCGTCCTGATGGACTGGGGACTCGCGGTGTTGTGGGACCCGAACCAACTCGAGGCCGCGATTCCCGGAACGCCACGCAGCATCGCCCCCTCTTTGCGCCGCGCGGCGAATCCCGCCGGCACTCCGGCCTTTATGGCACCGGAACAAACGGAGCGCACGGCAGAGAACGTCGGCCCCTGGACCGATGTCTTCCTGCTTGGAGGGACGCTCTATTATGTGCTGACAGGGCAATACCCGCACGCGGGTCGTTCCAGCGAGGCGCTGATGTTCCAAGCCGCGCTCTGCGAAATCCAATCCCCTGCGAACCGCATCGAGGGTCGCGAAATCCCGCAGGAGCTCTCCGACCTCGCGATGCATGCGCTCGCGCGAAATCCAAAGCACCGCGTCCCCTCGGCCAAGGATTTCGTGGCCGCATTGCAGGACCTCGTTTCGGGTGCGTCCAAACGCAGGGAGTCGCTCGGCGTTTCCGACGCGGTTCGTGAGCGACTCGGGGCATTGTCCGGAGACTACCGCGAATGCGGGGAGCTGTTGGTCCTGCTCGGCAACGCGCGTGTGCTTTGGCCCGAGAACCCGGCGATACCGGAACTCCGGCGGCGAGTGCTTGCGGGGTACGCCGAGTCCGCATTGCTGCACGGCGACTTACTTCTCGCACGCGTGCAGGGAGAGCGACTCGAGGGGGGGGCTCTGCGGGATGGCCTGATGAACAGGATCGCCAAGGCCGAGGAAGACAAGCGTCGCCAGGCCGACGAACTGGAGAGCGCGAATCAACGCCTGCGAGGGCACCACGCACGCGCCGAAGAACTCCTGAACTTCATGCTCAACGACTTGACGGAAAAACTCCAGACGATCGGACGCCTCGACATTCTGGATACAGTCGTCGATCAAGCGCTTGGGTACTTCAACGCGCTCCCCGTGCGTGAGATGACGAATGACATGCTCTCCCGACGCGCGCGGGGCCTGCGGCTCGTCGGTGAAACGCACATGGAACGCGGCGATGTCGATAGTGCCGAGTCATCGTTTCGCGAAGCGTTCACCATCTGCGAGGGGCTCGTTTCCGTGTTCCCGGCGAATCAGGATTTCGCACTCGAACTCGCGGAGTGCTACGCGGCCGTGGGGCGCGTTGTCCGGGCGCGAGGTGACCTTGAACGCGCCGGCGCTGCATTCAATCAGGTGGACTCGATCCTCCTTCCGATGTTTCGTGCGCACCCCTCCGACCTGCGGCTCAAGGAAGCGGTGGCGCTAAACTCGAATGCGCTCGCCGATGTGCTCGCGGTGGGGGGAAACATCGAAGGCGCGCTCGAGCGCAATCGGCGGTTTCGCGAGCTTGCAGGAGAATTGGTCGCGCGTGATCCGGAAAAACCCACGCTGCAAAAGCACCTCGCAGAAGGGCACGGAAACTATGGCTGGCTGCTCAAGGCTCAGGGGCGCGCAGAGGAAGCGCTCGACCAGTACCGCATCGCGCTCGACATCTCGCAGCGCAACTACACATCGAACCCGTCAAACATGCGATCCATGGGCGACCTCGCATTCATGCACAACAAGCTAGGCTGGGTGCTTGAAGGGATGGGAGATCTGAAGGGCGCGATCAGCGAGTTCCAATCGTCCTTGGGCATCATGAAGCAACTCGTCCGGCGCGATCCGTCGAATATGCGCTGGCGACGCCTTCTCTCCGTCAGTCATTCCCGCGCTGGCCGTGCGATGGAGGCAGCCGGAGATCTCATTGGCGCGCGCCACGAGTTTGAAGCGGCCGTTGAAATCCTCGAACCGATGGCCGCAGGCGATCAGAAGGACGCGTGGAATCGCGAATGGCTCAGCCGTGCGCTGGTGGGGCTGGGTCGCGTTTGTTCCACGGCAGGGGACGCGGAGTCTGCCCGCGCGCTCTGGGCACGCGCTGTGGGGGTGACAAAGCTCAACGTGCGGAATTACAAGGCTGCCGAACTCCGCCACATCTCGACACATGCTCAGGCGCTGCTCCACCTCGATCGTCTAGATGAAGCCAGACCGATGGTGCTTTTCCTGCGCGACAAGGGATTCCGCGATGAAGATTTCGAGGCTGCGGCGAGGGCACACGGATTTGGTTGAGCACGCGTTAGTGTGACTGTTTTTCAATGACGAGAATGTACCGCAAGTAACACGACGAGTGGACCTCCGCCCAGTTCTCGACGAGCAGCACCTTCATCGAGAGCGCGCCGCGCTTGTTCCAAACTCGCTCCACCAGATGCGGCACGTCGTAGAATCGACCGTGACGATTGTGCCATGTGCGCGACGCATGCAGGCGCATGTCCGGCTCGAACTCGACGCGTGCATCCGCGCTGAGCATCGGATCCGTCAAACACGAATAAACATGACAAAGGTAGAGCGGCGCGACAACGCAGCGCGCCCCGGGCTTGAGGAGGCGCCCGACCTCCGCAATGAAGCCGGAGTCAGAGTCCCCCTCGAAGTGTTCATACGAACAGTGGAGCGCCATGGCATCCGCGATGCCATCCTCGAGCGGGATCGCCGCGGCATCGCCGCCGATATGGCGACCGTGAATCCCGAGCGGAAAGTCGAGATCCTGTTGGTATGCGATGACGCCAAAGAGGCGCTCGTTGATCGCAGCGGCGACTCCGTTCTGGCTCGCAATGTCGATGTAGATGTCCTCGCGTTGCAGCTCGAGCAACATCGAGGTGACAAAGTGTTCGAGCGATTTTTCCCAAATGTTCTCCGGATAGTAGTCGGGGTGATGTGTCTCGTAGTCCGCGCGCTTGCGAAACTCCCGATACGCCTCGACGTCGATGCGATAGGTTTCTATGGGGATCGGTGAGGCGCGGAGCGCGCTCTCTATCGCGCGCTCGTTGAGCGTCAGCTCGCCCTCGGTCTTTGGCTCGCGAAGGCGCTGGTAGGCGCGCGACCAGGGGTCTCCCCTCAACCAATCGAGCATCGAAGACATGCGGCGAGGAACGCCCTCATTCACGAAGGAATCGGGGAACGCAAACGCATGTTCCCTCGGGTTGCATCCATCCGGACGCACAATGACGATGCACCATCTACTTTCTGCGGACAAGACCTCGATGCAATCATCCCTGCTTTCTCCTGACTTTGCCGACGCACTGCATTTCGCCGCGACCCTCCATTCACACCAGATTCGGAAAGGGAGCGGCGTTCCCTATATCAGCCACCTGATGTCCGTCAGCGCGATCGTGATCGAAAATGGCGGAACCGAGGACGAGGCGATCGCCGCACTGCTGCACGATTCGATCGAGGACCAAAGCGAACACCACGGAGGCGCGGCCGTCCTGCGCGAACGAATTCTGCGCCGATTCGGTGCGAATGTTCTCGCGATCATCGAGGGTTGCACGGACGCGGATACTTTCCCCAAGCCGGAGTGGCGCGAGCGCAAGGAGCGCTTCGTCGCACACATCGCGCGAGCCCCCGAGCCCGTTTGCCTCGTCGTTGCGGCGGACAAGCTGCACAACGTGCGCACGATCGTGGCCGATCTGCGCTCTCGCGGTGATGAGCTTTGGGGAATCTTCAACAAGCCAAAGGCCGAAACGATGTGGTACATTCACGCAATGACCGACGCGTTGGATGCGCGGCTTGTCACGCGTGGTCGCGCCATCATCGACGAACTGCACAGTCTGGAACGTGGCATCGAGGGCCTCAACTGACACGCCCTCGCGCCGAGGCCATCGCCCCGTTTCGCGACTACTTTGCGAAACGCAACAGACGCCCTTCGCAATTGGCGATGCTGGCGTTCGTCATGCTCATGTTTTCCGGAATCTGCGGATTCGGCAAGCAGGCGATCACGTTGATGCCCTCGATCAAGTTGTTCATCCAATACACAGCATTGCGGTGGGCTCTGGGCGAGTTTCTGGTTTGCTGGCTCGCGGCGGATCACGCGTTCTCCGAACTCGGGGGGGCGCGTCGAAAGGGGCGGTTGCGTGACTGGCTGGCGACGCCGACCAGTCTGAGCGAAATCGGCGCCGCGTTCTCGCGAAGCACGGCAGCGCTGTTGGCGGCGGCAGTCGTCGCAGCGGGAATCGTCGAGGCGTGCGTTCCCTATGGCAGCAACATGCTCGCGCGGATCCTTGGAGACGATGCGCGCATGCAGATACTCTATCAGGTCGCGATCGCCGTTCTCATCACGGCGTGCCATGTCGAGTCCGCGCGATACGCTGCGGCGCGCACGACGCAGTTGGCCTTGGCCAACGCGCCGACGTCGGGTGCCTGGGTGAACACGCTTGGGCGGATGGGGTACGAACTGCTAGTTGTGAATGCGATCTCGGTCCTGCTCAGCTATCTCCTCACCGCCGCATTCACCGGGAGGCCGCTTTGGCCCGTGATGTTTGCGAACCTGCGCGACCCGGGATTCCTCACGATTTTTCTCGTGCTGCTGGGGGCGACGAATCTCGCGTTCAAGATCAAGCTGACGCGAACCGCCCTGCACCGGATCGGCACCATGCAAACACCGGATACCGTGCCCGACGCAGGGTGACGGTCACTCCCCCTCGGGGGATTGCATCTTCGACGCGATGAGGCGATCGAGCGAGAACAACCCCGCGCCGTTGCGCAAGATCGGCAGCGCCCCCGCGATGAGCACGAGGTTGTATTCGAATCCGCTCTCGGCCATCGAGAACCCGTTCTTGCCGTGAACGAGGCCGATCGCGACGAGCATCGTGAAGATGATCGGAATCGTCGCCGCGCGGGCACCGAGCCCCAGCATGAGCATCAGGCCGCCACCAAGCTCCGCCGCCGTGGCGAGGTACGCATTCAGCAGTGGGAGTGGGACGCCCATCGAGTCGAGCCCCTGTGCGAAGCCCGCGATCGTCGAGTCCCCGGCGAACTTGCCGACGCCGTGAAAGACAAACACGAATCCGACGACGAGCCGAAGGAACATCATCGACCAGTCCTTGTTCGTTTCAAAAATGCAGCGAAGTTTCGAGAGTTGCATGGAAGTAGGATCCTTTGAGTCCATTGTTGGTGTTGAAAGCTCTGTTGTCTAAACAAGAACTGAGCCTGGGTTGGGCCGGGGCGGGAGGAGAGTCTTACTCCCCTTCTTCCTGACCGAAACGTGCCTTCTCCAGAAGTTGGCCCAGGGAACGAAGTTCCGCCTGGGTCATGTGCGCGAGTTGATCGACGTGAATCTTGGCCGTCGGCGCGTCGAGTCGCGCAAGCAGGTCAAGACCCCGCTGCGTGATCGTGACGCGAACCACGCGGCGATCCGCCTTCTCCCGAACGCGGCGGACGAGCTTTGCCTTCTCAAGTCGATCAAGCAGGCGAGTCACGTCAGGAAGCCGCGTAATCATGCGCGCGCCGATCTCGTGACACGGCAACCCATCCACCCCCGCACCGCGCAGAATGCGCAGCGCGTTGTACTGGGTGCCCGTGATGTCCTCCCTCTTCATCAACTGCTCGAAGTCATACTGGAGGCGATCCGCCGTTCGCATGATCTGCAGGAACACTTCCTCTTCGATACTCCCGAAGGGCTTCGTCTGCTTGATCTCGCGTTGCAACCGGCTGGTCATGTCGATGGCTCCGAAGGGCATGGCAAATCTCCTGTCATGACAATATTTGGAGGTGCAGGAGTCAAGGGTTGCCTGTGGTCGGGCAACCCTTGGAATTCATGCAGGGGTGAAGACGCCCGAACCTCACGCGGCGGGCGCGCTGTCATAGTAGAATCGCTCGTGATAAATCCTCCCGTCGCGCCAGCGCTGCACGGCAACCTGCGTCATCTTCACGTGGGCGCCGCCGACGGCGATGAACTCCATCGTGGATTCGTAGAACGTCGTCGAGTCATCGCCCGTGGCCGCGAGAACCTCGAAGCCGATCCATTCCTTGACGGAGGCCAGGAAGGCCTTTTCGCGTTCGATGTTGGCCGCGAGCCCGGCGGTGCCGGGCTTGGCGTTCTCGGCCATGACGACGTCGGGCGTGTAGAATTCGTTCATCGCATCGATGATGCGACCGGTGCGGATATAGTCGAACATCTGGTTCAGACGATCGAGGGGTGTCAGTGTGGCGGTGGTCATCGGAGTGGGCTCCTTGATTAATTGTTACAACAACCTTCGTTGTGACATGTATCAAGGAGCGTGCCAGAAACACCCGTGCCTCCCCGAAGCGGGGAGGCACGGGTCCGGAGCTTGGATGGTTGGATTACTCTTCTGCCAGCAACTCGGCCTCGCGGGCGCGCTTCATCCCCGCGCGCATTTCGTCGTCAGCGACGGTGCGGGTGCGGTCCCAAGCCAGCGTGGAAGCGAGTGTATCCGCGAGGGGACGCGTCGTGAGCCCCGCCGCCGCCGCGCGAGAACAGTCGACTTTGCTGAAGCCCTCATGTCCCTCCAAGGGGAGCCAGAGTGGAAGTTCGGACCAAGGGACGACGCCGTGCTTGAGCAACCAAGCCTCATCGCGCCATTCGAGCGTTCCCCCGTTCGGCGCGGCCGCGAGCGCGCCCTCCAGCAGATCCCGCAGCGTCAAAGTGGCGCCAATTGACCCGGTCGCATTCATGACGCCCATCGTTCGATTCTCCGCCAGACGCACCATCCACTCGGCCAGATCGCGCACGTCGATGAACTGCGTCGGAGTGTCGGGATCGCCGGGGGCGAGGATCCGCCCCCCTTTGGCGCAGCGACGTACCCAGTACGTGAAGCGATCCGTCGGATCGTACTCGCCGACGATCAGCCCTGCGCGCACGGAGGTTGCCCTGCCGGGAAACGCGCGCTCGGCTTCCCGTTCGCAAAGCACCTTGAGCGGCCCGTAGGTCTCGCCGTTGATTTCGTCCGGCGCATCCGGCGCGAGTTCCCCCACGGGCGACGACTCGTTGATCCCCGGCTTGCTGACATCCGAGTAAACCGAGATCGAAGAAACGAAGATGTATTGTCCCACGCGGGGTGCGAGGATCTCTGCGGTGGCTTTCACCTCGCGGGGAAAGTAGCCGCACGTGTCGATCACCGCGTCCCATTCGCCGAGGGCGAGGCCGGAGAGATCCGTCGTGCGATCTCCTTGGATATGGCGCACGCCAGCGGGGAGGTTATCCTTGGAATTGCCGCGGTTGAATGTCGTCACATCATGTCCGCGCGCCAAGGCCGCAGCTACCGCATGCCGCCCCAGAAATCTCGTCCCTCCGATGAACAACAGACGCATGGTTGGTCTCCTTTGACTGAGGTATACGCGAGAGGCGCCGGACGCTTCTTGAGAAAATCCCGTTTCCCCCGCCCGATGCCACCCGGCATGCAAGCGTTTCATCAAGCCACGAGTCCCCCCTGCCCTCCATGACACAGAACGCATCTGCACGCCCGAAGCCCACGACGAACGCTGAGCTTTGCGAGGAACTCGCGCGGCGGCTCAAGGCCAATGCCTCCCACCCCGCGAAGGCCATCGCCAAACAGCACGAAAAATCGAAACTCACCGTGCCCGAACGACTGACGCTGCTCTTCGACAAGAAAAGCTGGCGCATGGAGATCGGCGCATTTGCGGCGGACGACATGTACGAGGAGCACGGGGGCGGCATCACCGCGGCGGGTTGCCGTGTCGTGATCGGTCTGGTACATGGGCGCCCGACGATGGTGATCGCGAACGATTCGATGGTTAAGGCGGGCGCATGGTTTCCGATGACGATCCGCAAGATGTTGCGCGGTCAGGAAATCGCCATCGAGAATCGCCTCCCCACCGTGTACCTCGTGGATTCGGCGGGGGTGTTCCTCCCGCTGCAGGAGGAGATTTTCCCGGACAAGGAACATGCTGGGCGGATCTTCTATAACAACTCGCGCATGTCGGCGATGGGCATCCCTCAGGTCGCGCTCGTGTGCGGCCCGTGCGTGGCGGGTGGCGCGTATCTCCCCGTGCTCAGCGACGAAATCATCATGGTCAAGGGAACCAGCAACATGTTCCTCGCGGGGCCGTATCTCGTTGAGGCAGCCATCGGCGAAAGGGTCGATGCTGAAACGCTCGGCGGAGCGGCCATGCACGGCCAGCATTCAGGCACCGCGGACTTTGAGGAAGACACGGAGCAGCTCGCGATCGAGCGTGTCCGGGAGATCGCCCGCGACTGGCCCCGCGCCAGTGCTGGGCTGACCCGCGAGGAACCCGCCGCACCCAAGCGCCCCGTCGAGGACGCGCTGACAATTCTCCCGGCGATGCGGCAGATGGCGTACGACATGCGGAAGCTGCTCGACTGCATCGTGGACGAGGGGAGCTTCGCCGAATTCAAACGCAACTATGGCAGGTCGCTCCTCTGCGGGATCGCGCGCATTGATGGCTGGGCCGTGGGCATCGTCGCGAATCAGCGCGAGTTGGTGCGCAGCGGCGGAGGCGAAATCCAGATCGGCGGCGTGATCTATTCGGACTCGGCGGACAAGGCTGCGCGCTTCATCCTGAACTGCAACCAGAAGGGAATTCCGATCATCTACCTTCAGGATGTGACGGGATTCATGGTGGGCTCGCGAGCAGAACGCGGAGGCATCATCAAGGACGGCGCCAAGCTGGTGAATGCGGTCTCCAATTCGCGCGTCCCTCAGATCACCATGATTGTCGGCAACTCGAACGGCGCGGGGAATTACGCGCTGTGTGGGCGCGCGTTCGGCCCGCGGTTCGTCCTGGCCTGGCCGAGCGCCCGTGTTTCGGTCATGGGAGGCGAACAGGCGGCGAAAACCCTGCTCTCCCTCGAGAAGCAACGTCGCAAATCCAACCCAATGACGACAGAGGAAGAACAAGCTTTCCTTGCCCGAACCATCGAACACTATAATGACTGTTCAAGCCCGTATCATGCGGCCTCGCGTTTGTGGATCGATGCAGTGATCGATCCGAGGGAAACGCGCGACTGCATCAGCCGGTTGATCGCCGCGTGCAACGAGGCGCCCCTCGCGCCGACGTTCAACAACGGCGTCATGCAAACCTGACCACCCCGATTCTGAGGACCCACCCATGGCCTACGAATTCCTCAAAGTTACGCGCGAAGGCGCGATCGCGCACGTCGAACTCAACCGCCCTCCGGTCAATGCGCTCAATTCAGGGTTGGTTGAGGAAATCAGCAAGGTCGCCCTCGAGCTGCACAGCGACGAGAGCGTGAAGGTCGCGCTTCTCTCCGGCGCGGGCAAGCACTTCGCCGCAGGCGCGGACATCAAGGAAATCGCAGGGCTGGAACCCGGGGATGCGGTCGATGATTTCGCGACGGCCGGGCACGAGTCGTTCCTCAACGTCGAGCGCGGTCGCGTCATTTGGATCGCGGTGATCCGTGGATTCTGTCTCGGTGGTGGCTGCGAGCTGGCGATGGCGTGCCACATGCGCATTGCGGATCGCTCGGCGATCTTTGGTCAGCCGGAAATCAAGCTCGGCATCTGCCCCGGCTTCGGCGCGACGCAGCGCCTCCCCCGTCTGATCGGGATCCCTCGCGCGATGCACATGCTCCTGACCGGAGACCAGATCGACGCGCTCCAGGCGGAGCGCTGGGGGCTCGCGACACTGCTCGCGCCTGAGGGTAAAGACGTCGCCGAGTTCGGCCTCGAGACCGCCCGCAAGATCGCATCGTACGGGCGTCTCGTCATCGAGGCGAACCGCGAGTTGCTGACCTATAACCTCGAGTTCGACGCCGAGCGTGGCATGGATCGCGAATCGGAACTGTTCGGCGAACTTTCCAAGAGCGAAGATATGCGCGAGGGATTCAGCGCATTCATCGGTAAACGCGAGCCAGTCTTCAAAGACAAGTAACGCTCGTTCGGGTCACGGCCCGATGCGGAAGATATCCCCATCGCTGATGGTGCCATTCGTCGGGTCGTACTCGAGGTCGGCCAGCCCGGTCGCCAATGATCCGTATTGGGTGCGCACGTCCAAAACGATGGTTGGGTTGGTCTCTTCCATGAAGTGAATGACCGCGCGCTCGTTGATGTCACCCATGCGCGAGGGGTTCCCCGTGTCCGAAAACGACGAGAGCGGATTTGTGTTCGTGGTGCCCTTGCCGTTCGGATTGAGCACGTCCGCGTCCGGCCCGAACGAGGTCAGGATGAACCCGTTCTTCGTGGCCTTGGCATCGCGATAGCAGTACGTGAGGTTCCCGCCCACCTGCGCTGCGAAGGGATCGAGCAGCACCGTCGTCAGGTAAGCAACCGGCGTCGTGAGCGTCGCGAAGTCGCGCCCCGCGACCTGACCAGCTAGGCCACGCGAAGCGAGCGTATAGTAACCCGACGCCAGTGGCCCCAGGAAAAGCTGGATGCCCTCGGGATACTTGGCCGGGTTGTCGGTCCCCTCGGGGTAACGGTTGTGGTCCACGCGATAGGACTCGATCCCGACCACCATCGTGCGCAGGTCGGACTTAACTCGGCTGACCTTGGCGCGCGTCTGAGCTTCGAGGAAGTTCGGCACTGCAATCGCCGCCAGGATGGCGATGATCGCCACAACAATCAGAAGTTCGATGAGCGTGAAACCAATGGAACGATGCATTTGTGACCCTGAACCGTGAGAGATGCCCGGCATCCCCCGGGCGAAGTCCGGCAAGGTCACCGCGCCGGTTGAGCGGCGCAACGATTATTTGGCATGCCAAATTATTTGCGAAGGAGTCAAAGGACGGGTTGTCGCGTCAACGGAGGGCCCAGTGCCGATCGGAGGGGGTCGTGAGGAGGGCGTTAGCTTGGGGGGAATCGCGAGCTACGACTCGGAAGTCCAGGACTCTGCCTGCCGCCTCGAGCTCCTCCACCTGTGATTCAGAAAGCTCGTACTTGCATGACTTTCCACCGAACTTGATGATCATCGTTCGAAAGGCGCTCGGGACGAGAACGGCAGGGCACGCGTGCAAGAGGATGATCCGGGGGAACGAGGCGCTGCAATCGTGGTCGATGAAGGATTGTCCTTGGGGAGTTTGGCGCCCCCGCCTGAGTACCGCTCAGCCCCCCCTCCCCTCCCCCGAAGCCCGCTCCAATACCTCCGTCACATGATCCGCAGTCTTCTTCCATGAGTACCTCGCGACGTTTTCGCGGCCGTGGGTGGTGAGTTGGGCGCGGAGGGCGGGGTCCTCGGCGAGTTGGGCGACGCCGCCGTCAAACGTGGCAGGCTGGTCGGGGTCGAAGAGCAGCGCGCCCGCACCGGCCACCTCGGTCATCGGTTCGCGGTCGGCGATCAGCACGGGAGTGCCCGCACGTTGTGCTTCGAGAATCGGAAGGCCGAAACCCTCCGCAAGCGAGGGAAAGAGGAGCGCGGTCGCGCCTTGGTAGTACGCGGTCAGCTCCGACGCCGGGACGTGGTCGATCACCTGCACACGGTCCGCGACGCCAAGCGCGGCCACCGTGCGCTCAAACCTGGCGCGCGCGCTCTGGGGCCCGAGCCCACCCGCCACGAGGCGATGCGGAATGCGCCCGGCCAGCCACAGGCCTGCGAGCCGCTTGAGCATGAAGTCCCAATTCTTGTGCGATTTGTAAAGGCCCAGTGCGAGGAAGTACGGCGCCCCCGCGCAGGGCGTCATCGCCGCGCCGGGCGCGGGAGAATCCGTCGTGCCCCCCGGGCCGAGCGGCACGCGCAACACACGATGCGCGGGAAATCCGAGCATCGTCTGGAGCTGCACCTTGACGTGGCGCGACGGCGTCAGCACGTACGCGGCGCGACGCCTCAGCGCGGCGAAATATGTACGTGAATACGACGACGTGCCGCGACGCGGCGGATGCGACCAGTGGATGACGTCCTGAACAAAACACACCAGCGGCAGCCCCGAATTTAGCGTCGTCGCGTAGTGCGGCGAGAAGAACACGTCGCCGCGCCGCGCCCCGTGCGCGGAGAGCGAATGCACCGCCGCCGCGGGAGAATACATGCGCGCGCTCCACGGCACATATCGCACGCGTTCCGCCGATCGACCTGGCGCATCGTGAAAGATGCCGGCCACGAGGGAGCCGCCACCCATCAGCGTCAGATCAAACGGCGGCGGATTGTCTCGCCAAGTGCGCAGCAACGCCTCCAGCGTGACGCCGATCCCACTGCTACCCGCCATGCGCGCATCGACGAAGACCCTCATCGGCGCCCCTCGACGATCGTGCGAACCGCCGCAGCCAGCGCGAGAACGTCGGCTTCGTTGGTGGCGCGGCCGAACGTGATCCGGAGCGCCCCCGCCGCACGTTCGGCGTCGCCTGGAAACATCGCCGAGATCGCGGGGGAAATCTCCATCACGCCGGTGGAACAAGCGGCACCGCTGCTGGTGTCGAACCCGCGCGCATCCAGAGCGATGACAAGGTCGGATCCCTCGAACCCGCGAATCGAAATGTTCACAAACCCGGCCGCGCGCGGCTCGTCCCCGTTTCGCGTGAACTCAATTCCGTTCGAGGTGAGCGCGCCGAGCAACACGCCCTCCAGCGCGAGTCGTCGCGCGGATTCGGCTTCGCGCTCCGCCACCGCGAGGCTCGCGGCGCGCGCGAACGCCACCGCGAGCGGCACGGCCTGCGTCCCCGCGCGCAACTCGGCCTCCTGTGGGCCGCCGGTGATCTGCGCGGTCAGCTTGGCCACGCCCGGTCCCGCGAGCGCGCCAATCCCGAGCGGGCCGCCGATCTTGTGGCTCGAAATCGTGACGAGGTGCGCGCCGAGTTCGTTCACGCGCAGCGCGATTTTCCCGAAGGCCTGCGACGCATCGCACAACCAAGGCACTCCGCAAGCGCGCGCCCCGCCGAGGTCCTGCACGACGCCCGTTTCGTTTTGCACAGCGAGCAAACAGAGCAAGTCCGCGCCTCGGGCAACATCGATCGACGCGCGCCCCGACGCCTGCACGCCGAGCGCCGTGACCTCGACGCGATGGAGTCGCAGGAGCGCGGTCAACGTGCCCCGGATGCACGCGTGCTCGAGCGCGGAACTCGCCACGCGCAGAGGCCGGTCACGCTGTGCGTCGACCATCCCCCGAATGGCGAGGTTGTTCGATTCCGTCGCGCCGGAGGTGAATACGACCTCGGTTTCGCGTGCGCCGATCGCCTCGGCCAACTCCGCACGCGCGCCCTCGAGCAACCGCCGCGCCCGCTGCCCTCCCCGATGCACCGACGACGCATTCAGCGGCTCGCCCTCCAACTCGCGCAACACCGCCGCCGCCTCCGGGCGGAGTGGCGTCGTCGCTGCATGGTCGAGGTAAATCCGTCGGGTCATCGCGTCGCGCGAGCATATGCCGCGCGCGTGGAGGAAGCGCAAGGGCGGGGGGAGGGCGGTGTGGCGGTGATCGAGTTTGACTACGTCCGCGCGTGATCCTGCTTCTGCCAGCACTACCCCGGCGATGAGCCCCTGATCCAATGCCGGCGGGAAGGGCGACGCCGACTGTGAGCTGGGGTCACCCTGTGCACGCAGGCCGGGATGGATCACACCACCTTTAAGGCAATCACCGCGGTCGCGCCGCCGACCTCCACCATGGATTCGAACCCGCCGGAGGCGTCCTCGTGAGCGTCGTTAAAGTGGCGCGCGAGAGTTTCCGCGGCGATGTGAGGACCGTGTTTGTCCACCGCGGCGGTGACGTCCGCATCGTCCGAAGTGATGCGGAGCTCGATGCGGTCGGTGTACGCGAGGCCCTCCTTCTTGCGCATGTCCTGAACGAAGCGGATCAGGTCGCGAGAGATTCCCTCGAGCATCAGGTCGCGCGTGACGGTGAGCGAGAGCACGACGATCACTCCCCCGCTGGAGGCGCAACCGCTCTCGGGATCGCGCAGTTTGAACTCGGCGGTGAAATCGCCGGGCACGAGTTGCATGTCCTCGAAGCGCGCGATTCCGTCGTCGCCGAGAACGAACTTCCCACCCTTGGCGGCGGCGAGCACTTCCTTGAAGCGGGCTCCGAACTTCGGCCCGAGCACCTTGGAGTTCGGTTTGATTTCGTTCGTCACCACGGCCGCCGGATCCGCGAGGTGGAGCAGTTCCTTGACGTTAAGTTCACCCGTGATTTCCGTGCGATAGGCATCCAGCAGCGCGGGATCGATGCCTGCCACCTGGAGCGATTGAAGCGGCTGGCGCACCTTGATGTCCTTCGATTCGCGGATCTGCCGACCGAGGTAGATGATGTGCTGCACGGTTTCGGCGTCGCGGACGAGCGCGGGGTTGATGAACTCCGGCGCGGGCGCGGGCCAATCCTGCAGATGCACGGATTCCTCCGCGCCGCAGAGCCCCTGATAGATCGATTCCGTGATGAACGGAAAGTACGGCGCGGCGATCATCGTATACTTGCGCAGTACGGTGAAGAGCACGCCATACGCTGCGTTCTTCGACGTGGTGTCCTCGCCCGACCAGAAGCGCGGGCGGCTGATGCGGATGTACCAGTTGTTGAGGCGTTCGATGAAATCCTTGAGCGCGTCATACACGCTGACGATGTCATAGGACTCGGTAGCGGCCTCGACCTTCTCGCGCAGCGTTTCCAACTTCGCGAGGATGTAACGATCTGAATCGTTCGCGGGTTGCGCGGCGAACGCACTCGGGTCGGGACCGGGGCTCCATCCATCGATGTTTGCGTATGTCGCGAAGAAGTGATAGGAATTCCATAGCGGAATCAGGTACGCGCGCATCGCGTCCTCCACTTCGCGGCGGGCAAAACGCATGTTTTCCCCGCGCATCACCGGCGTCGCGAGCAGCGAGATACGCAACGCGTCGGAGCCGAATTCATTCACGATGTCCATCGGGTCGGGATAGTTCTTCAGGCGCTTGGACATCTTGCGCCCGTCCTCCGCCAGGACGACGCCGTGGCAAATGACGTTGGAGAATGGCGGCTTGTCAAATAGCGCGGCACTCAACACCACGAGCGTGTAGAACCACCCGCGTGTTTGCGCTATGTATTCGACAATGAAATCCGCCGGGAAGTTCTTCTCGAACCATTCCTTGTTCTCATAGGGATAGTGCACCTGTGCATAGGGCATCGATCCCGACTCGAACCAACAGTCGAGCACTTCCGGCACGCGACGGAATGTGCCCCCCGCGGGCGAGGGAAACTCGATCCTGTCCACGTCGGGGCGGTGCAAATCCGTGACGGGCTTGCCCCACTTTGCGGACAACTCGGCGACGCTGGAGGGGACGTAGAATTCCCCCGTCTTGTCGCACTTCCACACGGGGATCGGTGCGCCCCAGAATCGATTGCGAGAAATCGCCCAATCGCGCGCCCCCTCCAGCCACTTGCCGAACCGTCCCTCCTGGATGTGCGCGGGGACCCAGTTGATCTGGCGATTGGCCGCGATCATCTTGTCCTTGATTTTCGTGACGTTCAGGTACCACGTCGGTACCGTCTTGTAGATCAGCGGGGAATCGTCGCGCCAGCAGTGCGGATAATTGTGCTCGAGCGTTTCGTGGCGCACGAGCGAGCCACGATCCTTGAGCAGCTTGATGATGTCCTTGTTCGCGTCGTGGACATTGCGTCCCTCAAAGTCGTGGATCTCGGAATTGAATTTGCCTTCGTGATCGACGGGGTTCGGGTGTGGGAGCCCTTCGCGATGCCCGGTCTCCGCGTCGTCCTCGCCGAATGCAGGCGCGGTGTGCACGACCCCCGTGCCGTCCTCAATCGAGACGTATTGTGCCGACACGACACGGAAGCCCCCCTCCGCCGCGAGGTGTTCATAGTACGGAAGCAGCGGCTTGTACTTCTTGCCGACGAGTTCGCTCCCCGGCGCGGTGCGGATGGTCGGATAGTCCTTCAGCTCGCGGTCGTATCCGCTGCGGCGCTCCTGCGCGATCCAGTAATCCCCGTCCTCCGCGGACACCAAGTCATAGAGGATTTCCGGCCCCACGGCGAGGGCGATGTTGCTGGGCAGTGTCCACGGCGTCGTCGTCCAGGCGAGGATGTATTCCTTGCGCGGACCGCCACCGTTGAGCACTTCGAACCGCAGCGTCAGCGATGGGTCCTGGCGCCCCCGGAACGAGTCGTCCATGCGCGCCTCGAAATTCGAGATCGGCGTCTGGCAGCGATAACAGTACGGGACGACCTTGTTGCCTTCGTAGATGAGTCCCTTCTCCCACAGCGCATGGAACACGCCCATGACCGATTCCATGTAGGAGAGGTCCATCGTCTTGTAGTCGTTCTTGAAATCCACCCAACGACCAAGGCGCGTCATGACCTCCTCCCACTCGCGCGTGTAGCGCAAGACTGCCTCGGAGCAGAGCGAGTTAAACTTCTCAATGCCAAGTTCCTCGATCTGGCGCTTGCCAGAGATACCGAGTTCCTTCTCGATCTCGTTTTCGATCGGAAGCCCGTGGCAGTCCCACCCGAACCGGCGCTCGACGGCACGCCCGCGCATCGTGAAGTAGCGCGGCACGCTGTCCTTGATGTAGCCCGTCATGATGTGGCCGTAGTGCGGTAACCCCGTCGCAAACGGGGGACCGTCGTAGAAGACATAGTCCTTCGCGCCCGCGTCCTTGCGCTGCGAAATCGAGCGCTCGAATGTGCGGTTCGCTTTCCAGAACCGGAGATTCTCCTCCTCGAGCTGCGGGAAATTGACCTTGGGTGAAGTCTCTGGAAAGTTGCGACGGTTCGAGGATTTCATGATGTCTTGAGTGATCTTCGCGTGGGTATGCTGTCCGACAGTGAAAACCATTAGTTGAGCGCCGTGCCGCGCGGCAAGGAAAGGCCATTTTGCGAAAGTGCTTTAGGGGGCGCCGCGTGGGCAGAAGGATTCTGAGCACCGCAAAGGCGCAAAGTGCGCAAAGAAACTCAGGAGCCAGGGCGTATGACCACAGTGGACACGGGGGTCGCTGAGAACACCTCTTTGAGAGAGGCCCTCAAGAGTGGGGCTACTCTCGGTGTCTCGGTGCCCGCCGTGGTCAACTCGTCCAGCCCTCCAAAGCCCGGCGTCGCTCGCTCTGCTTTTCTTTGCACCCTTTGCGCCCTTTACGGTGGATTGTCTTGAAACACTTCGCACGGACCCCCTCGACATGACTACCCCCCAGCAACACTGGAACGCCATCTTCGCGACGAAGCAGGACGCCGAGCTCGGTTGGTACGAAGGGGACGTGTCGCAGACCCTCAAGTACGTCGATGCAAGCGGGGTCGGCGCGAAAACGACCGTGTTCCTCCCGGGGGCGGGAACGTCGTTGCTGGTAGATGCACTCTTGGAACGAGGGCATCGCGTGATCGCGAACGACGTCAGCGATCAGGCGCTCGCGAAACTGCGTGCGCGACTCGACCCGCTCGTGGGGGAACGGCTCGATCTGATGCATCACGACATCTCGACGCCGATCCCGGGAGGCAGCCCAAGCTGTGATCTCTGGATCGACCGGGCCGTGCTGCATTTCCTCCTGGAGGAGTCGGCGATCGAGGGGTACTTCGCCAACCTGCGCGAGAGCGTTCGCCCGGGAGGCCACGCACTCTTGGCCCAATTCGCGCCGGATGGTTCACCGAAATGCGCCGGGGTGCCGGTTCACCGGTACTCGGTGGGGGACCTGACTGCCCGCCTCGGGCCGGGTTTCGAGCTGGTCCGCGAGGAGGCCTATACCTTCATCAACCCCTACGGGAGCCCAAAGCCCTATGTTTACGGGCTTTATCGGAGGGGGTAAGGGGCGGCACCCTCTTTCGCACTTCGCACTTCGCACCTGGCGCGGCCAAGCCGTCTCTGGATCGGGCACCTCAGCACCTCATCTAACTGCTTTCTGCCGTTGACGCGCGGGGGGGCCTTTGGCTCACTTGATCGCTCGCCCACGGGCGACCATTCGATTGCTCCTGAACCGACGAGGTAACCGAAGTGCCGAATAAAGTTTCCGCAGAGAAGCGCGTACGTCAGGCCGCCAAGGCCCGCGAGCGCAACCGTGCAGCCCGTTCCGCCATGCGCAAGGTCATCAAGGACGTCCGCACAGTCACAGACGCCGCAGCCCCGTCGGCCGCAGCAGTCGAGACCGTATCACCGAAGCTGGCTGCAGCGCAGCGCAGCCTCGGCAAGGCCGCCAAGACCGGCCTGATCAAGAAGAACAAGGCGGCTCGCGTCACAAGCCGTCTCGCTCGCGCCGTCAATCGCGCGCGCACTTCGGCCCAGTAAATTTGTCGAGGCGCTTGCGCCTCGCCGAGAACGTGTGCCGGTGGTCCGCTCGGCCGGTGGACCTCAGACTTTTTTTATAGTCCCCGCCACACTGTCGGAGGGGCGCCGCAAGGCGCCCCTCCCCCTCCCAACTTGAAAAGAGCCGCTTCCCACGTGGAAGCGGCTCTTTTCACATGCGCGAACATCGCGGCGCGTCCAAGGCACGAGACGACCATCCGCCTCTCCACGGACGGATATCCCCATTCCAGCTTGTGATGGAGTTGAGCGGTTCTCTCGGGAGAGGCGCGGCGCCTATCCGTTCTGGCGCGTCGCCTCGCGTGCACGCGCCACCGCGCGGTCCGGCTGCGCATCCGCCATGATGCGCTCGATCAGGGATCGATTCTCTCGCACCCAGCGAGCAAGGCGGCCCACGCCTTCCTTCGATCCGACTTTCGGATTCCAGCCGAGGGCGTTCTTGGCGCGGGTGATGTCGCTGACGAAAACACGCTGATCCCCCGGTCGCCAGTCACCATCCGCGGGGCGCACCTGGATCCCCATCTCGGATTCGATCAGGGAAATCAGTCCGCGCAGGGTGAGGCGATTTTCCGCTCCCCCGCCGATGTTGAAGACCTGGCCCGCCACCGAATCGATGCGATCCAGCGCGGCAAAGTACGCCGCCACGAGATCGTCCACCCAGAGCACGTCGCGCACCTGACAACCGTCGCCGAAAATCGTCACCGGCCGGCCGAGTTCCGCAGCGATCAGGAACCAGGCGATCCAACCCTGATCTTCGACGCCGAACTGATGCGTTCCATAGATGCATGATTGGCGAAAGACGACCGTGGGGATGCCGTAGATACGCGCGTAGTCGCGGACGTACTGATCCGCGGCGCCTTTCGAACACCCATACGGCGAATGAAAATCGAGGCCCTGCGTTTCGGGAATTCCCTCAGGGTGATCGACGTACTTGTACTCCGACGCGGCGGAGTCGAATTCGATCCCGACGTCCTCCATATGGCCATAAACCTTGTTCGTCGAGGCATAGAAAACGGGAGTACTGCGGTCAAACTTGCGGACTGCCTCAAGCACGTTGAACGTTCCTTGGGCGTTCACCTCGAAGTCGTGGCGTGGGTCAGCGACGCTTGTGGTGACGGCGACCTGCGATGCTTCGTGGAAGACGCAGGTGTGTCCCCCTTTCGGGAGTTGCGCGAGTGCGCTTTCGAGCGCGGCCGCGTCGCGGATATCCCCCTCGACCAGGTGGATGTCGGGGTGAGTGCCGAGCAGGAGCTCCAGATTCGCGCGCGACCCACGGCGGGAAAGATTGTCGAAGATCGTTACTTCTGCCCCGCGACGTGCAGCCTCGCGGCACAGGTGGGAGCCGATAAACCCGGCACCGCCGGTAACGAAGAAATGCGATGTCTTTGCCAATGGAAAATCCATCAGGGGTTGAGTGGTCGTCCCGACCGTAGATCCTTCGGGAGGTTGAATGAATCGAGTGTCGTCCGCACCAGCCCGATTTTCCGCCGGTTCGGCCTCACGGGCGAGACGCCCGTGCCACCTTCTTCACGCCGGAGATTCGTGATGTGGGCGATGCCCCTGGCGCATCAACCGCCGAAGTTCGCGGCAGCGCGGCTCGCGGGCAACAGGATCAATGCGCAAAATCCCTTGAGCGCTCCCACTCGCCGCACGACCACGAGGCGACGATTCCAATGAGGAACGCGCGCATGAACATCCTCGGCCCGCGGGCCAAGGTCGTGATCTGCGGCTGTGGCTCAGGATTGAAGTACCTCAGCACGGATCTCTTCTCCGCGCCTTGGGCCACCTCAGTGCACGTGGTGGTGATGCGCCCCGTGCGAGTGACCCGCGCCGTAGAGCTTCTCGAAGGTCTCGTGCGTCAGTGCCTCCGACGGTGGGCCGTCGGCATGTAGCACGCGGTTGAGGCAAAACACGCGCGTCGCGTGTTGATAGACGACACCGATGTCGTGCGAAACGATCAGGAACGACGCGGTCGGATGCGCCGCGCGGTACTCTGCGAGGATCGAATAGAAATCCCCTTCGCCCTGCATGTCGATCCCTGCGAGCGGCTCATCGAGGAACAGGATTTCCGGATCGTCGAGGAATGCCGCGGCGAGAAGGAGTCGCTGCATCTCCCCTCCGGAGAGCACGCCGATCGGGCTGGTGAGCTTTGGCTCGAGGCCGAGTTTCTTCGCCATCGCGAGTTGCGCGTCCGGCGTGGCGACAGGACGCCCCGCGATGCGAGCGCGGCTCGTGGCGTAATCGGCGATGAATTCTGCAACCGTGAGGGGCAGCGTGCGTTCAATTGGAAAGTTCTGCGGAACGTAGCCGATGCGGGCGCGTGTGCGGCGGTCCTTGGCGGGCATGCCAAAGAGTTCGATGCTGCCCGATTCGTACTCCATCAGTCCGAGAATCGCGCGGACGAGTGTCGATTTCCCGGCGCCGTTCGGCCCGATCAGCATACAGAAATCGCCGGGGCGCATCTCAAGGGAGACGCGATCGAGAAGGGTCTTCCCTTCGCGGCGGACTGTGACTTCCCGAACTCGCAGGTGCGGCTCGGCGGACTTGGTCACGGCTCTTCGGGTTCGGAGTTTTCGTCTTCGGGTGTGGCCTCTTCCCCTTCTTCGGCCTCTTCGGAGCCGGCGACAGGGGTGGGCGCTGGTGTGAACGCGACCGCGATTTCGCGCGCGCCCTTCAGGCCAAGCGCGAGGTTGATCGTGTTCTGGCGCATCTGCTCGACATAGTGGCCGGGCTCCGCTTCACCGGAGACCATCGGATCCACCATGATGAACCGCATGGGCACGTCGAGCGTGAGGCGCAAAATCGACAGCGATGGCTCGCCCGGGGCGCGAACCACCACGGGGGGATCCATGTGCGACATCATCTCGCGGAACCGCTTCACTTCTCCTGCGTTTGGTTCGCGGTCGGTGGCGAGCGTCAGATACCCGATGACTTCGATGCCGTGGCGTTCGAGTAGGGGTTCGATGCCCGGACGCTCCAAGGCGACCTTGGCTCCACGATAAGGGGCCAAGAGACGCGTGGACCAGTCCGAGAGCTTGGCGAGTTCCTGATCGTAATTCGCCGCGTTCTTGCGGATGACGTCTTCCTTGTTCTTGTAGTTGCGAACAAGTTCATCGGTCAGGGTTGCGATGTCTTTGCGGGCGTGCTCGACGTCGAGCCACTTGTTCGCCGGGCGCGCATCGGGGGATGCGTTCTCCGGCATGAGCGTGATCAACGGACGCTTCTTCTTGTCCCCGGGGAGGTTGTCGAGGATCCAACGATCCTCGGGTCCTCCGTAGATCACGATGGCTTCGGCTGCCTCGAGCTGGCCCTCCTGATAACGGCCCATCTCCTCTTTCGAGAGCTTGGCGTTACCGTAAAAGAGGGCAGCCGGCTTCTGAACTCCTTCGAGGAGCGAGCCGGTCCAGCTATTGATGGCACTGAAAGAAGTAACGATCGTCTGGCGCGGCGGATCGAAGAACGGCTGCGCCTTGTTGCGATCTCCCTTACCCCCCTGCGCTGGCACCTCAGCGATGACCCCGATCAGGAGTGCTGCCGCGATGGCGATGTTGCGCAGGGAGGAGGAGAGGTGCATGTCGTTTACTTCACTTCCTTGTGGAGGGTCTGCTTCTTGAGGAACTTGTTGTACTTCATGAGCTGAAGTCGTTCCGTCGTGTTCTTCTTGTTCTTCTTGGTGACGTAGCGGGAAACCCCGGGGACGTCGCTTTCACGCGACTCCGTGCACTCGAGGATGACCTGGACGCGATTGCCCTTCTTGGCCATGACTGTAATTCTCCTGAAACTCTCGGCGCCGCGATGAGTTTTGCGGCTGCCGGCCCGGTTGAAACCCACCCCGGGGAAGCTGAGGAAGTTAGGGGGCAGGCCCCCCGCACGGCAAGGTGAAAGACAGCAACGTCCCGTTTTGGTCCTTGGGCACGACCTCGCATTCGGTGTCGGATCGCGCTCGACGGCGGCGCGCCAATACCCTTGTTGCACCAATCCTGCCAGAAACGAAGGCTTGAAACAGATCCTTCATGCCCGACATGATGGATACGCTGTTTCGAGCGATTCCTTGAGCCTGTTCGCTGCTTTTTGCGTTCAGGCATGGGGGTCCATACCGTGCCGAGGGGTTCCCGATGCCCACGATCGACCAACTCTTTGACGTACTCCTAAGCACCAGTGCGTCAGACTTGCACCTCGCCGAGAACAGCGTCCCCCGCATGCGTCTCCACGGCAGCGTCGTCAACATCGACGGCTGGCCAGTCCTTGACCGCGACCTGATCCGCAACATGCTGATGGAAATCTGCATGGAGAAGCGGTGGAAGAAGTTCGAGGACTCGGGCGACTTGGATTTTGCGTACGCGCTCGAGAATAGGGCGCGATTCCGGTGTAACTATAACAAGCAGGCGTCGGGCTACGGCGCTGTGTTTCGTACGATTCCGTCCGAGATCAAGACCCTCGAGCAACTCGGCGTGCCGGCCGTCCTCAAGACCTTCGCTTACTATCGATCCGGATTGGTGCTCGTGACGGGGCCGACGGGGTCGGGCAAGTCCACGACCCTGGCCGCCGTGATCAACGAGATTAACTCGAACCTCTCGCGCCACATCCTGACGATTGAAGAACCGATCGAGTTCGTGCATCCACCCAAGCTCTCGGCGATCGTGCAGCGCGAGGTCGGCATCGACACCCCGTCGTTTGCCTCGGCGCTCAAGGCCGCCAGCCGCCAGGACGCAGACGTCATCCTCGTTGGCGAAATGCGCGACCTCGAATCCATCTCGCTCGCCGTGACCGCCGCCGAGACCGGCATCCTCGTGTTCGGTACATTGCACACGAACAGCGCGATGAAAACCGTCGACCGCATCATCGACGTGTTCCCCTCCGACCAACAGAACCAGATTCGTCAGATGCTCGCGGTTTCGCTCCGCGCGGTGTGCGCGCAGCTCCTCCTGAAACGCAAGGGTGGTGGCCGCATCGCCGCCAATGAAATCATGATCCAGAACCGAAACGTCGCGAACTGCATCCGCGAAGCCAAGACGGTCCAGCTCCTCTCGGCGATCCTCGGCGGCAAACGCGAGGGCATGCAGCTCATGGACGACTGCATCGACGATTTCCTCCGCCGCGACCTGATCGAAGGATCCGAGGCCTACATGAAGGGCATCGACAAGGATCGGTTCAAGCAATACGCCCCCGCGGCTGGCGCCCCGGCGCATTGATTCGATCAATTCGGTCTCAAATTGAAATGGGCGGGAGCGATCACTCAATCGCCCCCGCCCATTTCGCTTTCTAGGGTTTCCCCAACTTACGAACAACCGGTCGTGCCACCGCAGTTGTCGCACTTGAGGCAGGTGCCGTTGCGCACGAGCGATAGCGATTGGCACGAGGGGCATGGGTCGCCCGTGTAGCCCTTGAGCCGCGCGATGCGGATTTCCGTCGCCGTCGCGGATGCCGTCGCCACCGCGCTGGTGAACGTCTGCAACACGTCGGTCACGGCAATCGTGTTCGCGAGTTTCGCCTTCGTGCCGTTGCCGCCGCTGGAGGCTCCCCCGCCGTTGCCGTTGGGGATGACCTTGGCCATCGGTGCGTCGGAAACCGGGGCGGTCGCATACGGGTCGATGTGCTCGCTCCGGGTCGGGCGAATCAGGCTGGTGTCCACGACTTCGGACGCGTCCTTGATCGTGACTTCCGACTCTTCCTCCTCCTCGTCATCGTATTCACCGAGGGCCGAATTCGCGTACATCGCGTCATGACGCAGGTCGTCCGGCGAGACATGCGCGAGATCGGTGCGACCGAGGTAGCTGATCGCGAGTTCGCGGAAGATGTAATCGATCACCGAGGTGGCGCGTTTGATGTAGGGATTTCCCTGCACGCCGCCGTTTGGCTCGAAGCGCGTAAAGGTAAACGCGTTCACGAATTTCTCGAGCGGCACACCATGCTGCAATCCGAGCGACACCGCGATCGCAAAGCAGTTCATCAGCGAGCGGAAAGCCGCGCCTTCCTTGTGCATGTCGATGAAGATTTCACCGAGGTTGCCGTCCTCGTATTCGCCCGTGCGGAGGAACACTTTGTGCCCGCCAACGATCGCCTTCTGCGTGTAACCCGAGCGGCGATCCGGCAAGCGGCGACGGCGCGAGATGTAGCGCATGATGATCTTCTCGGCGACCTTCGTCGGTGACTGGTCGCTCGTCATCAGGTGCGACTTGTCGTCATCATCGTTCCCCTCGGCGTCCTCGCTCGTTGAGTTGAGCGGCTGGCTCAGCTTGCTGCCGTCGCGATAGAGCGCGTTCGCCTTGAGCATCAACTTCCACGAGAGCATGTACGCGCTCTTGACGTCATCCACGCTGACTTCGTTCGGCATGTTGATCGTCTTGGAAATCGCGCCACTGATGAACGGCTGTGCCGATGCCATCATGCGGATGTGCGATTCAGCGGAGAGGAAGCGGGTGCCGTAGCGACCGCACTTGTTGGCGCAGTCGAACACGGGGAGGTGTTCCGCGCGAAGGTGGGGGGCGCCCTCCACGGTCATGCGACCGCAGATGGCGTCGTTCGCGGCCTGGACCTGCTGCGATGTGAAGCCGATGCCCTCGAGCATGTTGAACGAGAAATCATTCAACTGCGCGTCGGTTAGCTTCAGGCGCTCGCGGCAGTTCTCCTCGCCGAGCGTGTACTTGTTGAAGACGAAGTTGATGTCGAACGCCGAGGGAAGCGCCTTCTCCACCGCGGCCAACATCTCCGGGGTGAAGCCCTTCGCTGCGAGTGTTTCGCGATTGATCGCCGTCGCGCCGTCGAGCTTCAGACTTCCGCGGCAATACGCGACGATGTCCTCGATCTGCGCCTCGCTGTAACCCAGCGTGCGCAGCGCCGTCGGCACGGCCTGGTTGATGATCTTGAAGTAACCACCGCCCGCGATTTTCTTGAATTTCACGAGCGCGAAATCGGGCTCGATCCCGGTCGTGTCGCAATCCATGAGGAGCGCGATTGTTCCGGTCGGCGCGATACACGTCGTCTGGGCGTTGCGATACCCGTGCTTCTCCCCCGCCTCCAGAGCGCGGTCCCATGCCTTGCGGGCGGCCCAGAGGAGTTCCTTGGAGACATTCGCGGGATCGATCGGCATCGGGTGGATCGTGAGTCCCTCATATTCCGACTGCGGGGCCGAGTACGCCGCCCGGCGGTGATTGCGCATGACGCGCAGCATGTGGTCCGCGTTGCGTTCATAACCCGGGAACGGGCCGAGTTCCGACGCGATTTCAGCGCTGGTCGCATAGGCGACACCCGTCATGATCGCCGAGAGCGCACCAGTGATCGCGAGCGCCTTGGGCGAATCATACGCGACGCCATCCACCATCAGCAACGCACCCAGATTCGCATAACCCAGACCCAGCGTGCGGAAGTCATACGAAAGACGCGCGATGCGCTCGCTCGGGAACTGGGCCATGAGCACGCTGACCTCGAGCGTCAACGTCCACAAACGGCACGCGTGTTCGTACGATGCGATGTCGAATACGCCGTTCGCGGCACGCAGCGTCAGCAGGTTGATCGACGCGAGATTGCACGCCGTGTCGTCCAGGAACATGTACTCGGAGCAGTTGTGGACGACGATGCCGTTGGCGATGAAGCTGTCACCTTCCACATTAATGGCATCGAAGACTGGCTCTTCGCCGCAGGGCGTGAGGGTGAGAAGTTGGGAGGTCCCACTCAGATGTAGAAAAGTGGAGGTCAGCGAACTGGTTTGGAAGTCAACGAAGCCACTGGGCTTGCAGCCACGCAGGAACCCTACCTTCTCGTCGAACACTCCAAAGTCAGCCGCATCAACGAAGACGTGAGCAGGATAAGAAGGCAGTCCGCCCTTGACTGCGCGTGCCGGCACGCCGAGTCGGGCTAGAATCCTTACAGTCTGCTCTGCTAGATGCTCGTTGCTCAGCGGTAGCCCAAGGGATCTCGTCGCCTCGTTTGGCCCAAGTACGAAGTAGGATTCGGCGGAGAACATCCCCCGAAGTATGCTGGCCTGCTCCTCGAATGTAAGGGACTCGACCACTTCGAGGAATTCTCTGCACTCCGCGCTCCCTGTGCTTATCTCTTCAACTAGACGAAGTACAGCTTCGATCTTGGCAAGCCGCGACGCTTCATCCGGAACGCATGAGTCATAGTCGAGACTCGGGTCCAACCCTGCCACTTCAAGTACGAGCTCGCGGATGGCGGGACTCCCGCCGATACTGATCACTGCGAAGTGCCCCCGAGCCGGCAGGAAACGGGCAGGAGTCATCACTACTCCGGCGACTGCCAACTTTGGTGAGGTCGCTTTCACGGAGCTGAGTGAGGTCGCGACCAGAATCTCATCCCCTCGATTCAGATCCTGAGCCGCGACGTAGCCGCGATTGGCCGTACGAACCCGATGGTCTCCGGTCAACTTCAGAAGGAGCCCGTTCTTGAGGCGTAGCTCGAATATCTGCTTCGTACCAGTCGGTGCTACCCGCTCAGCAGTGACGAGTCGTCCATCTCCATTGAAGAGCCGGACGTTTTCACCGACGATCGAATCAATCCGCTTCCACCCCTCTGCTGTCGCCACCAACGTATCACCCGTCACGCACGGATTGCTCGCGTTGATGCTTCCATCTGCCGGGCAGGTGTGCCATTCGTTGATCGTCGTGTCGTACTGAAGGCCCGGATCGGCGCAGGCCCAGGCGGCGTAGGCGATCTTGTCCCACAGGTCGCGGGCACGCAGCGTGCGCGAGGTCTTGTTCGTCGTGCGCTGGATCAGGTTCCAATCGCCGTCCTTCTCGACCGCGGAAAGGAACTCGTTCGAAAGGCGCAGCGAGTTGTTTGAGTTCTGGCCCGAGACCGTCGTGTACGCAGCGGACTGCCAGTCGGTGTCGTACTCGTCGAATTCGATCTTCTTCCAACCCTCGCGGGCGAGTTGCAGAACGCGCTGGATATAGTTCTCAGGAATGTGCGCATTGCGGGCGGCGCGCACGGCCTTCTTGACGACCGCCGCGAGCGGACGGGCCTCGACCTTGCCGGAACCGGGCTTCGCGACTTCGGCGTCGCTGTCGGCAGAGTTCGTGGCACGCCCCGATGCGCCTTCCGGCGAATGGTACGCGCGCATGATTTCGTTCAGGTGGCGATTGCACGCCTTCGACCCCGCGACGAGCGCCGCGACCTTCTGCTCCTCGGACACCTTCCACTCGATGAACTCCTCGACATCGGGGTGATCCACATCCAGGCACACCATCTTCGCCGCACGCCGCGTCGTGCCCCCCGACTTGATCGCCCCCGCGGCGCGGTCGCCGATCTTCAGGAACGACATCAACCCCGACGAACGCCCCCCGCCGGAGAGCTTCTCGTCTGCGCCGCGAATGCGGGAGAAATTGGAGCCAGTACCCGATCCGAATTTAAAAATCCGCGCCTCACGCACCCACAAATCCATGATCCCGCCCTCGTTCACGAGGTCGTCGGCGACGGATTGGATGAAGCAGTTGTGGACGAGGATGCCATCTGCCACGAAGCGAGCGTTGGCGGCGACTTGCGGATCGAAGCTCAGACTGTCCATGGTCATGATATCGTACACCGGTGACACGAACTTCGTGTCGGCATACTCGAACAGTAGATCCACTTTCTCCTTAAACTCCCGCTCAAGTGCGTCCAGATCCTCCTTGGCTCGATCGAAGTTCTCGAGATCAAAGAGGTATCCTCTCGAAACGGATTTGAAATCTTCTCCTAATTGGGGAACCAACTTCAAGAATTCCGCGCCCTTCTCCTTCGCGTACTCGTTGACGGTGAAGCTCCTGCGGGCCTTCGCGACAGGCTCCCAGAGGTCGTTAATCTTCTCAGCGAGAGCGTTGTACTCTGGGTGTCCCTCGATGTTCTGAATGCGAACGCTCCGCGTTACGTCGCATTGGACCGATTGGGTGCCGTCCGCGTTGATGTCTACGGTGATCGCTTGGTTCAGATAGAAGTCGTGCGCAGCCTTCCAGCCTGGCGACCCGCCGGTTCGAACTACTGCGACCAAATGGTCAGGAGTACAACGGAGAGAGCGTCCGCCTTCGACATTGAACCTCACCGTCGGCTTGCTTGTGGTTAAGCTTATGTCGACGATCTTCACCCACCGGCTTTCTGTGGAGACAAACCCGAGCAGATACCTGTCTTTCTGCTCTGCCATTTGCTTTATAGTCGGATACTCAACATCCGTTCCGTCCCCGCGCATGGAAAAGGGAATCACAGCCTCCGGCGCTAGACACGCGTGCGGCTGCGGATGCTCATACGCATTCACGCTGCGGGTCATTTCGGCGGTCTTGGGATCGACGAAGTAGTGCCCCTGCGCGGGGCCGTCGATGCCGTAGGCCCAGTTGAGGCCCGTGTTGAACCACTGCGGCGAATTCGGCGCGGCCATCTGCTTGGCGAGCATGTAGCACATCTCGTCGTAGTAGGCGCGGGCGTCCTCCTCCTCGTCGAAGTAGCCGTGCTTCGCGCCCCAGTACGTCCAGCAACCCGCGAGGCGGTGGAAGACGTCACGGGCGTCGTGCTCGCCGTGATAGCGCTCCCCCTCGGGGAGCTGGGCGAGGGCCTCCGTGTCGGGTTCGGCCTTCCAGAGCCATTCGGGGACGCCAACTTCGGCGACTTGGCGGCGACGGGCAGGGACCCCTGCCTTGCGGAAATACTTCTGGGCGAGGATGTCGCCAGCAACCTGGCTCCAATCCTCGGGCACGCCAAAGCCCCGGCATTCAAAAACGACACGACCATCGGGGTTCACGATGCGGGAGTCGCGAGGGGTGAAATCGATTCCTTCGTAAGGGGACTGTCCAGCCTTGGTGTAACGACGTTCAATCTTCATCGGTAGTGAAATCCTGTGGGGGCGCGGGAGCGGGAGGGTATCGGTGAGCGGTGCGCGTTTGGTAGAGACGCTGGTGCGATTCCGACGGAGGCGAAAGATTGGCGAAAGATTCCGGTCGCAGCAAGGCGAATTTCGCCTCGCGCTGGGGATAACACTGGGGAGAAATCTGTGAGGATTTCCCACCCGGGGCGGATAACTTTCCCAAATTCAGTCGTCTGGGCCGGAAAGGCCACATGCGCAATATCTTGCACGCTAACGGACTAGCAACTACCACGGGTGGCACTTGGGCAAGCGGAATAATCCACACGAGGAAGTTGGGGATAACTCCAAAGATGACAATGGAACAGGGCGCCGAACGGGCATCCCGCAAAAAAAAAATCTCATTTCCCGGAGCCACTCTCCCGCCGGGGCGGGAACGCGCATTTCGGTCGTGGGGCAGGGCATTTCCATGCCCCGGCGACGATCCAACCGGAGGGGTGAACGGGTTTCGGTCCCCCCGCGCGGATTTTTTTTCGACGCCATGCCGCTGAGGGGCTGGGCATCCACAACGCGGGTGGACTTGCGGGGCTGAAATGTCACTTTTTTTGGGCAGGAGAATTGACTTCGCACTTGCTTCGGCACGATGATCCGGTAACTCAAATAGAGTCTGATGGTGCAGGAAAAAATTCATGAGGAGAGTGTACCGTGCCGCGGACGGAAGACCGTCGGCTCCTTGGGGAGTCCGAACTCACCGACGCATTGATCGACTTGCCGGGGTGGGTGGCCAAAGCCAAGCAAATCGCGAAGACCTACGAATTCAAGAAGTACGCCGATGGGCTCGATTTCGTGAATGCCATCGCCAAGTTGGCGGAGGAAATCGACCATCACCCAGACCTACACTTCTCCTGGGGTAAGGTGAAAGTCATCACTTGGACGCACTCGTCCGGTGGTGTCACCCCCCTCGACGTCAAACTTGCCGCACAGGCCGAGAAGATCTACGAGACGATCTGATCCCCGTCGGCATTTCCCCCTCTCCACCAGCCCTTAAACGCAACCGCCCGGCGTTCCTTGGAACGCCGGGCGATTGGTTTCTCCACCCCGGAGAAGAGCTGTGCTGCGATTCAGTTCGTCCAGGTCGCCTTCTTGTTATTGTTCGCGCGCACGGAATCCGTGACCTCGTCTGAGAGCCACTTCTCGATGTCGGCGTTCCCCTCGAAGCCACCCTCGGCGGCGCGGTTGCGCATCTCGCGGGTGATCGCGGCGGAGACATCGTTCACGTCCACGGAGAGCGTGCCTTTGCATTCCCCGTTCTTGCAGTTGATCGACTCGCTCAGCTTTGCGCCCTGCTCGATCGTGAGCTGAACGGCGGTTCGGGCAAGTTCGTTGATCTTGTCCCAATTGAGCGAGCTGTCGCGCTGGGTCAGGCGGTTGGCGATGTCCGCCGCGACGCCATCGACAAACCGGACGCGAACCTCTGAGAACGAGCCAGCCGTTGAGCCGGTGAACACGTTACCATCGAGGGCGCGCAGGCGTGCCAGCTTTGCCTCGGAAAGCGCCTGATTCGCGTGCATCCTGGCCATCGAGGCCTCGAACTGGGCCATGTCCATCTCGGGGATGTCCGGCGGGAAGAACGTGTTCGACTCCATCGCACGAGCCAGTTCCATCTCAAGCTCGCGGCGAGCCTCTGCGGAGAGTTCCGGGTCGGACATGGACTCGGCCAGCTCGGCGCGCAGCTTATCCAGATGCTCGTTGTTGTAGGCGAAGACGTTCGCTCCGGGAGCCGGGGTTCCGACCACGGCGTAGTTGAAGAAGTTCCCTCGGTCCTCGCGTTCCTCGACGGCGACGGAGAACGTCTGCGGCCTGCCCGCGCGGAGGACTTCGAGTTCGACGTTCTGCCCGACTTCGGTTTCCGAAATCACCTTGCGGAGCGTAGCGCTGTCGGCGGGCTGGCCATTCACGCTCAGGACGATGTCGTGCTTCTGAAGTCCAGCCTTCTCTGCGGCGGAATCGGGGATGACATCGCCGAGGACGACGGTCTTCTCGGCGTCGATGCCGAGTTGGCTGGCGAGCACCTCGCCGGTTTCCATGAGGTTGACGCCGATCGCAGGGCGCTTGCCGACACCCGGCCCCTGAACCCAACGCACGTTTGAGGGGAACGGGGGCCCGCCGGAGGCTGACTGGAAGGTGTACACCTGCGGTGCCTCGCCGGGTTCACCTGCGATGACGTAGGCCATCGTGTCCTCGTCATCCCCGGCAGCGGCGACAACGGAGACCTTGCCTCCCCTACCGACGGTCACCATGGAGGCGCGCGGGGGGATCGGCGCGAAGGTGGCCTTGCCGTTCTGGCGGATCATGATGCGCGTGTTGGTCACGTCGTCGGGTGCTGGGGTATCAGGTGCGACTGGTGCCCCGGGTGCGGCGGGGGGCGCAGGCGGTTTGTCGGCGGCAAAGGTGGGCGCAACGGCGCCGAGGATCGCGAACGACGCCGATGCGAACACCATCAGGGCGCGCTGGCGCTGGGAGAGGTTGCGGGCCTCCGGTTCGCCGAGAAGGCGTTCGACGCGCTGGACGAGCGGGGACTCCGGACGGGTCAAGGCGGCCGCGAGTGCGGGGGCCTGGATGCTTTCGATCCACTGGGCTGCGGATGCAAGGCTGCGTGCCATCATGATTCCACCCTCCTGGGTGTTTTGCGCCGCGTAATCATCGCAGGCGAATTCGGCGAGTTCCTGAATGCGTGCTCGGGCGACGCGGTTCAGTGGTTGGAAGAAGAAGACCGATTCGATCGCGCGAAGGGTCATGCGCCACGTCGGGTCGCGCCGAATCAGATGGGCGAGTTCATGCGCCAGAATGCAGCGCTGCTCCTCGCGAGGTAGGGCCTCGAGGACGCCTTCGGGAATGCAGACTTCCGAAGTGCCTATCGCGACCGGTGTCGGAAGACGGTGGCTTTGGGTCAGGTGGACCTCACCCGCCAGATCTGCATCGGCGGTGAGTTCTTCGAACATGCGTGCAAGTGGTCCGCTCACGATGGGCAGGCGTTCCCCCAGCGTGCGCGAGAGACGGGCGCGCTCGAAGGAGAGACGAGCCAACCCGAGTCCAGCGAGGGTGAGGAATGCCCCGGCGAACCAGGCGCCCACGGGAATCGAGGGCCTTGCGGGTTCAGGAGTGACGGCAAATTCGAACACGGCCGGAGATGGCGTGGCGGCAGGAGTTGGCGACGCCTGACCGGCGAGGCGGGAGAGCCGCTCGGCGGGGGGCATTGACGAGATCGAGATGCTTCGCGGCGCACGGAAATCCAGCGCGTTCGGCGGTGCCGTCTCAATCACGACCGCGGTACCCTTCGGGAGAAACCCGGGTAGCGTGATGGAGGGGCGCCAGGCGGGTGTGGTCGTGACCAAGAGCGCCGTCACGACGGCGCCGAAGACGGCTCCCTTCCAGACGTATTCCTTGATGTGCAGCGGAAGGCCCACACGCCGGGAGGTGAGTCCCCACGCCAGCACGAAGAGCACGGTGCTGTGGACCAGATAGGCCAGGAGGAATGCTCCCAGCGTCGGAGCGAACTGCGCCAACTGGGTGATGAGGGAATCGAACGACATGGTTATCAGCGTCCTTTCCGGACCGAGCTGGTCTTTGCGTCGATCATCGCCTTCACCCGCTCAAGATCGCCCGCATCGATGTCTTCTCGGGCGACAAGATGGCTCACCAACTCGGCCAGACTTCCCTCAAACACGCGGTCCGCGAGGTCGCGTACTTGGGAGAGCTGGACGTCCTTCTCTTCGACGAGCGCACGGTAAACGAACTGGCGCCCCTCGCTGCGATGCGTCACGAGCCCGCGGCGCTCGAGACGTGTCAGCAGTGTTGCGATCGTGGTGGCGGCGAGGCCGCGTTCCTCGGCCAATTGCGCGTGGACTTGCGCCACGGTGGCCTCCCCATTGTCCCACAAGACACGGAGCAGCGCGACTTGGAGTGCGCTGAGTTGTTGCGTTTCCGGCTGAGGGTTCATGTCGTCTCCTTTGAAGAAACTACATGTGTAGTATTACGCATGTAGTAGTCGGGCAAGAGGGAAATGCGCGCGGTGTGCGATTTATTTAGCAGTGCCACTTTCGGGCCAAATCCGACAGGTGTAGTAGCTTGGGGGAACGTGCAAGGTGCGAGGGAAAAAACGTGCGAGGTGCGACGTGCGAAAGTGCGAGGTCGTGGGGTGTGATGCTGCCGGTTCGAGGGCGGCCCGGATGTGTTACGGGTAAGCGCGGGATTTACTAGGTAAAGCTCAGGTACATAGTGCCCCCCTGCGTGTGTTCGGTCGGACGCAGTCAGCGGAGGTGCGCAGGTGGCTCGCTCAGTGGCTCCCCTCCCCCCGGCGTAGCGTAGCGTCCCTGCCGCCGT
>Ga0268299_1000989_pt1 | contig 63651 bp, 60 predicted proteins | sample NOBtaG_FD_193484 | JGI IMG/M metagenome (GOLD analysis project Ga0268299, IMG submission 193484) | Activated sludge microbial communities from bioreactor in Nijmegen, Gelderland, Netherland - NOB reactor | ecosystem: Engineered > Bioreactor > Aerobic > Activated sludge | place: Netherlands...
GGGGTTTGCCGGTGGCCCAGGCGTGGTTGGCGCCGGCGAGCAGGAGGCCGGAGCGGATCATGGGGTGGTCGGAGATTTTGAAAACGGGTTCGGTGGCGTCGAACGTCGGCAAGGTTTCAAACCTCGCCGACGTTGATTTCGGATCGGGGAAAAAGAAGCCGTGCGTGGCGAGGTGCAGGACGCGTGGGGAGGCCTTGCCGCCGGCACCGAGGGTTTTGAATGCTTCTTCGGTGGCGGCAAAACCGCGCCGGGTTTCGGACTGGAAGCCGGCGGATTTCAGGGTTTTTTCCACGTTGCCCACTTCGCGGTCGGTGTACGGCAGGGCGCTCCAGGTGCCGACGCGCAGGGTGGAGTCGGTGTAGGCGAAACTGAGTTCCCCACGCGAGGCGATGGAGACGGAATCGAGCGCCGCATTGGCCTGGGGCAAGGCGGTGCTGTCTGAGTCGTACGCGATGCCGCCAAAAAGGATGGCATCGTTGGCGGCGGGTTTTACCGTGACCGGGATCACGAGTTGTCGCGTGCTGCCGAGTTCGACGAGGTGGTGTCGGTCGCCCAGCACGGAGTCTATTCCGATAGGATGGCGGCGAGGTTGAGGCGGTGGAGCAGGCCCGAGGGGGAGTAGTAGATCGTTTTTACACTCGAAAGTTCTTTTTCGAGCGGTTTCCAGAGCAGTTCGTAGAGCGTTTTTTGTGGTTTGTTCAGCGGTTTGGCGCTGCGTTCGGCGAGGGAGTAGAGGCGTTTGACGTACAGCTCGTTGCGGTCGGTATTGCGTGCGAGGAGGGAGTCGAGTGATTTTTGTTCGAAGAGGGGGATGAACCGGGGCTGTTCCGATCCTGGCAAAAGGAGCAGGGCTGCGTAGAAGGTGCTGTCGGTTTTTTCAGGACGATAGTGCACCAACTCCAGGGCTGCTTCGCCCGATTGGAGGGCTGTCTGCACGTCCTGCCATCGCACCTGGCGCATGCATTTGCCCCAGTCGGCCACCGTGCGGGCGAGCTCTTTTTCGAGCTCGTTGGCATGTGTTTCCAGTTGGGCCACCCGGGCGCTGTCCCGCCCAGATATGGGTTTGGCGTACTGGGCGGCAAGCAGGCGGTGGTAAGATTTAAGCAAGTTGTATTTTTCAGTAGTTGCAGTGTCGGAGAGCGCCAGTCGTTTGGTCTGGTTGGCGGCGTTGAGCAGGAAGCCTTTATAAAAAAGGCTGTTGTCGTAGCAGACAGGACTTGTTTTTTTGCTGTTGGCTTCCTGAGTGAACCAAAGGAGTCGGTGTTGGCTTTTAGAAAACCTGTTGAGGTAATTGTCCATCTCCCGTTCGGAAAGGTGGCGCGCGGCCTTTTCGATCTGGCGTTTATGGACTGTGGATAGCTCGAGAAAATACGGCTCGGCTTTTTCGTACCTGCCCATGTTCCAATAGAGGGATGCCAAGTCTTGCAGCCCATTGGCATAATCCGGGTGTTCTTTGCCCATGGCTTTCCCCCAAATGTTCTTGGCCTCGGAAAAGAGCGGCTCGGCTTTTTCGTACTGGCCCTTGTCCGCGTATTGGGCTGCCTGGGCAGACAGACTGCCGGCATAATGGGGGTGTTCGTTGCCCAAGGTTTTTTTCCAAATGCTCATGGCCTCCATGAAGAGCGGTTGGGCCTTTTCGGGTTGGCCCATGTACCACTGGTACAGAAGCGCAAGGTTGTGCAGGGTCTGAGCATAGTTGGGGTGTTCCTTGCCGAAGGTTTTTTGTCGGATGGGTATGGCTTCGAGGTAATGTTGCTCGGCTTTTTCGTACTGGCCCATGGCGCGGTACAAAATGGCCAGGTCGCTCAGGCTTCGCGCATATTCGGGGTGCTCCTTGCCCAAGCTTGTTTCCGCTAAACTCTTTGCTTCAAGGAAGAACGGCTCGGCTTGTTCGTATTGGCCCAATACTCTGTAAAGTATCCCCAGACTGTTCAGGCTTTCTGCATATTTTGGATGTTTTTTCCCCAAGGTCGTTTCCCGGATGGTTTTGGCCTCGAGGTGGAGCGGTTCGGCTTTTTCGTACTGCCCCATGGAAGCGTAATGATTCGCCAGGTTGTGTACGCTTACGGCATAATTGGGATGCTTCTTGCCAAGTGTTTTTCCCCGAATGGCCTTGGCTTCGAGCATGAGGGGTTCTGTTTTTTCGCCTTGGCCCATTTCGGAGTACGCGGAAGCCAGGCCGGACAGGCATACTGCGTAGTAGGGATGTTCCTTGCCTACCGTTTTTTCCATGATGGCTTTGGATTCCAGAAAGAGTGGTATGGCTTTTGACTCCTGGCGCATGTCATTGTACAGTACTGCCAAATTGAGCAGATTTGTGGCATAATCATGATGTTCCTTGCCTAAGGCTTTTCCACGAATGTCAACGGCTTCAAGGTAATACTGCTCAGCCTTTTCGTATTGGCCCATCGCTCGATAAGTACCTGCCAGGTTTCCGATCGCTTGGGCATATTGGGGGTGTTCCTTGCCAAAGGCTTTTTCCCGAATATCTTTTACCACCAGCAGGTTTTCCATGGATTTTTCGTGCTGGCCCATGTTCTCATATAGAATCGCCAGGTTTTCCAGGGCGCTGGCATAATCGGGATGTTCCTTGCCCAAGGCTTTCCCGAGGATGGCAGCAGATTCGAGTGCTATGGGCACGGCCACCGGGTATTGGCCCATGTAGCGGTAGATGTTCGCCACGTTGTTGAGTGCTCGTGCATAGTCCAAATGCTCCTTTCCCAGGGTTTTTTCCCGGATATCCCTGGCTTCAAGGAAGAGCGGCAATGCTTTGGGGTACTGGCCCGAGTTTGCATATAAAATCGCCAGGTTTCCCAAGGGCAATTCATAATCGGGATGTTCCTTGCCCAAGACTTTTTCCAGGATTTGAAGTGATTCGAGGTACCACCGTTCCGCTTCCCGTTTGTCGCCTTTGCGCTCCATTATCCGCCCCCGGTTGAAACAGCAGTTCCCGTACGCCGCCGACTCCCGACCGAATTTTTCCAGGGCGATTTTCTCGGCAGCGGCATTGACTTCGAGGGCTTTGTCGAAATCCCCTTGACCAGTAAGGGTGCGGGAGATTTTGATGAGGCTGTCCACCTGTGCAGTAGCGGCCAGCGAGTCGGAATTCTGGCCGAAAACCGAAACAACAAAAAATAAAAACCCAAGCACGAGCACAGTTCTCATGGCACGACAAAGTTAAAAGGTGAGCAAATGTCGAAGCGCGTCGTGGGGTCGGGGGATTAGCAGGATCGAAGGTAGAAAAAATCCCTACGCGTGCAACAGCATCGCAATCAACTCCTCCACCGGCACCGTCCGCTGCTCACCCGTCTGCTGGTCTTTCACACTCAGCATACCTGTCTGCATTTCCGTTTCGCCTACGATCGCCACGAACGGAATGCTGCGCTTGGCGGCGTATTCGAACTGTTTTTTCAACTTGCCCGGCTCGGGGTACAACTCGGCGGGAATACCCGCTGCCCGCAGGCGACTGACACACGCAAAGGCGTACTCGTGGGTAGGCTCATCGAAGGCCATGAACAGGATGCGTACCGACTCGTCGAGGGTGTCGGGGAAGCGGTTGAGCATGTCCAACACATCGTAGATGCGGTCGGCGCCGAAGGAAATACCCACGCCCGACAGGCCCGGCATGCCGAACACGCCCGTGAGGTCGGCGTAGCGCCCGCCGCCGCCGATGCTGCCCATCTGCACGCCGTTGGCCGCCACTTCGAGGATGCAGCCGGTGTAGTAGGTGAGGCCGCGGGCGAGGGTGATGTCGAACTTCACCGCGTTTTGCAGCGGCGCCTTTTCCAAAAACCGGAAGACGCGCTCCAGTTCGTCCAAGCCCAGCCGACCGGTCTCGCTGTCGGCAAACACGGGGCGCAGTGCTTCCCAGGAGGGCGCGGCCAGCATTTTTTCGATGGCGGCGACGGCATCCTCCGAAAACCCGCGCCCGGCCAGTTCCTTGCGCACGCCCTCGATGCCGACTTTATCTAACTTGTCAATCGCCACGGTCATGTCCGTGAACCGGTCGGCCACGCCGGCGGCCTCGGCCACGCCGTACAGCACCTTGCGGTTGTTGATCTTGATGGTCACCGGGATACCGAGTTTGGCGAACGCCATGTCGTATATCTGGATCAACTCGGCCTCGTAGTGCAGGCTGTCGGAGCCGATCACGTCGGCGTCGCACTGGTAAAACTCGCGGTAGCGGCCCTTCTGCGGACGGTCGGCGCGCCACACGGGCTGAATCTGGTAGCGCTTGAACGGAAAGGTGAGCGCGTGGCGGTTCATCACCACGAAACGGGCGAAGGGCACAGTGAGGTCGTAGCGCAGGCCGCGTTTGGCGATCTGGGGCACCAGCCGGGTCGAGTTCCGGGCGGTCAACAGTTCCGCGTCGGCATCCTTCAGGTAGTCGCCGTTGTTCAGGATTTTGAACAACAACTGGTCGCCCTCGTCACCGTACTTGCCGGTGAGGGTGCTCAGGTTTTCCATGGCCGGCGTTTCCAGCGGCTGAAAGCCGTACAGCTCGAACACCGCGCGGATGGCATCAAATATAAAGGTGCGGCGCCGGGCCTGTTCGGGGCCGAAATCGCGGGTGCCTTCGGGAAGGGACGGTTTTTGCATTTTTTTAGGTTAAAAGGTTTCGGGTTAGAAGGTTTCGGGTTCGTTCGAGGCTCGGCAACCCGTAACCTTCTAACCCGAAACCTACTAACCTTGAATTGTGCCGAACAACAGCCCCTTTTGGGCCAGAGTTCCAACGATGAGGAGCAGGGCTATGGTGGTGTAGATGGCCAGTTTTTTGTGCTTGTCGAGGTCGGTGACGGCTTTTTTTGAAAACGTGCGGCCCAGTTGGATCAGCACTACGGCTATGAGCATGGCGGTGATGTGCTCCACGGCCCAATAGCGGGCGTTGGGGTCTTTCATGGCGGCGCCGAAATTTTCGAAGGCTGTTTTTGTCAACGTGCTGGTGAAGGCGTACATGACCAGGCCTAGCACGAGTTGCAGGTGGGTCAGGCCGAGCAGGGCAGCCGAGGCGGTATTGTCCAATTTCTCGTAGGGTTTGCGGTTCAGCCAGCCGGTGTAGGCGCGGATGAGGACGAAAATCAGGGCGGCGAGGAGCAGGTATCGGTTGTAGGAGTGGAGCGTGCTCAGGAAGGGATGCATGACGGGTTGCGATTTTGAATGAAAAAAAAGCGGGAGGATTCCCGGCGGCAAATGTAGCAACATTGGCTGCATTGTCATTCCCGGGCGCGAGAGTCCATGCAGATCGTCACCGGGCCATCGTTCAGGAGCGCCACTTTCATGTCGGCGCCAAATTCGCCTGTGTACACCGGCCTGCCCGATTCCTGCGCGAGCAATTCCACAAATGCTTCGTACAGCGGCACGGCGGTTTCCGGACGAGCGGCCCGGATGAACGAGGGGCGGTTGCCCTTTTTGGTGCTGGCATGCAGGGTGAACTGGCTGATGACCAAGATTTCGCCGCCGATGTCCTGCACCGAACGGTTCATCAGGCCGGCCTCGTCGGAGAAGATGCGCATGGTCGCGATTTTTTTGCACAGCCATGCAGCGTCCTCCTGTCCGTCGTCGTGCTCGATGCCGAGCAGGAGGAGCAGGCCTGGGCCGATTCGGGACTTGACGGTTCCGTCAATGGTCACGGAAGCGGAGGAAACGCGTTGGAGCACGATGCGCATGACATGGAACGGTTGGGTGATCGGGTAGGGGAGAAACTGGGTTTGCGTTTGGCACAAAAAAGCATTTACCTTTGTGGCGTTCTAAGTTCCTCAAGGACAGATTGCTACTCCCGGCTTCGCCGCCGCAAAGATATGCCGATAGACATAGTTTGTATGGTCGCCTTCCTGTACGGCTTTTGGAAAGGCTACAACCAGGGCATCATCAGCACGATCTTCAGCGTGTTGGCGTACATATTCGGCATCGTGTTCGCCTTCAAGATGACCCCGACGGCGACCAATATTCTCGAAAAACTTTTCAATTCCGACAATCCGATGATGTTCGTGGCGGCTTTCGTGGTCAATGTCGTGTTCATCATGTTCGTCATCCGCCAGGCGGCAAAAGGGTTTGAGGGCGTACTGGGTTCCTTGCACCTCGGCATCATCAACCAGGCCGTAGGCGGGGCCATCCTCGGGCTTTTTGGCGTGCTCATTTTCAGCGTGCTGGTCTGGTTTGGGGACAAAGCCGGCATGATCGGCGATCTGACCAAAGCCGAATCGCGGACCTACGAAACCTTGGTCGAAATGCCCAGCAAGGCAAGGGTCATCGCCGAACGTTTCAAGCCATTTATGGTGGATGCCTGGGATACCTCCATGAAATGGATGAACCGCATCGAGGACTACGGCGAGCAAAAAACCGGGGTCGGCGCCGAGGACAAACCCCGTATCTATCAAATCCCGGACAAGGGCGAGGCGCTGCCCGGCATCGAGGACATGCCCACCGACAGCCGCTCGGGCAAACGACCGATTTACGAGGACACCGGCTCCGGCATCGAAGACTGAAATACCCTGCCCTGAGGCTGAGGAAACCTCTTTCCCGTGACCATACTCCTGCTCGACAACTACGACTCCTTTACGTACAACCTGTACGACTACCTGCGGCAAGCGGGTGCGGAGTGCATCGTGGTGCGGAACGACTCCCCGGAGCTCCTGGCGTTTTCGCCGGAGGATTTCGATGCCGTGGCGCTTTCGCCCGGCCCCAAACGCCCCGAGGACGCGGGCCTGATGCCCGGCCTGATCCGGGCCTGGCACGATCGTTTGCCGATTTTGGGCATCTGCCTCGGGCACCAGGCCCTGGGCGCATTTTTCGGCGCCGAGGTCGTGTTGGCCGACGAGCCGATGCACGGCAAGACTTCCGAGGTGCAGCACGGGGGACACCCGCTGTTTGCGGGCATACCGCCGCGTTTTTCGGTGATGCGGTACCATTCGCTTGTCGTGGAAGGCCTGGAGGGGACGCCTTTGATCGGGATCGCTCGGACGGACGATGGCACGATCATGGCCCTGGCGCACGAGCGTCTTCCGCTGGTGGGGGTGCAGTTCCATCCGGAGTCCATTCTCACGGAGTTTGGCTATCAGATGATGGAAAACTGGGTTGCTCTTGTTCGGTCGAACGCGCCTGGACAGCGAGAGTACAAAGCGTTGGTCTCTCAATCGGCAATCATCTTGCCCTAATATAATTGGTGCGATTCCTTTTTTCGAACCAGCATAAGCCCGTCCCGAAGCGGCAACAACAGGTTTTCGACCTTCGGATCAACGTGAACCATGGTATTGAAGTCGCGCAAGGCCTGGGCCGTGGCATCGAACGCGTCGTCCACCACCTTGCCTGCCCAGAGCACATTGTCGGCCAGAAGAAAACCTCCGGGACGAAGTTTGGGGAAAACAAGGGTGTAGTGCAGGGCGTACTCCATTTTGCCGGCATCCAGAAAAACGAGGTCGAAGGGGCCGTCCAGTGTCGGCACAATGTCGGCTGCATCGCCGATGTGGAGGACCACCTTGTCCTCCAGCCCGCTTTGACGCAGGTACTTGCGGATGACCGGCGCCAGTTCGTCATCGGATTCGATGGTGTGCAAGCGCCCGCCATCGGGCAGCCCTTGGGCCATGCACAAGGCGCTGTACCCAGTAAAGGTGCCGATCTCCAAGACCAATTTCGGGCGAATCATCTGGCAATACATCTTCAGGAGCATGCCCTGCAGCGGGCCGGACAGCATCTGCGGGTTCAGGGTGCGGAGGTTGGTTTCGCGCTCGAGCGCCTGTAGCAGCGGCCCCTCGGATGTGCTGTGCTGAAGGCAGTATTGGAGCAATTTTTCTTCGTTGGGCATCGTGCGAACAGTTGGGTGCCGGTGCATTCGGAGCAGTAGCCCACAAAAAACGGACATTCTTCAGAGCGCGGAGTTTTTTTTAAAAAAACTTTTCCGCATTTGGAGAAAGACCTTACCTTTGCACACGCTTTTTGAAAATGGGTTTTTTATACGCAAAAAGCGCGTTGTTTGAAAGTATTTTCTTCATTTTATACGCCTGTGGAGAAGGAGTTATCGGCCAGTGTAGCTCAGTTGGTAGAGCAGCTGATTTGTAATCAGCTGGTCGGGGGTTCGAGTCCCTCCACTGGCTCCGTATCAAGTTCACGGGTTTCGAGGTTTTTGGTTTGAAGGTTGCGCTAGTAACCAGAAACCTTCAAACCAGAAACCTCGAAACCAAAAAAAGGGGGTGCCCCGGAGTTGGAGAGCCGGGCCAGACTGTAAATCTGGTGCTTCACTGCTGAGTAGGTTCGAATCCCACCACCCCCACAGGACAGTTTTGAGTTGAGAGTTTTGAGTTTTGAGTTGTATCAGATCCGAGAATGGGTAGCAACTCAAAACTCAAAACTCAAAACTCAAAACTGAATCGCGGTGGTAGCTCAGTTGGTAGAGCGTCAGCCTTCCAAGCTGAATGTCGCGAGTTCGAATCTCGTCCGCCGCTCGAACAGTTTTGGGTTTCGAGTTTTGAGTTTTGAGTTGCATTCGGGAATAACTCTAAACGTAAAACCCAAAACTCAAAACTCGCAACCAGCCGTTGTAGCTCAGGGGTAGAGCACTTCCTTGGTAAGGAAGAGGTCGTGAGTTCAAATCTCATCAACGGCTCAAACGATGTGATAATGGGAGGTTTTGATCTTAAACTAATTTGTTCAGGATCGGATTTTCATTTATCACATTATCACATTAACAAATTATCATTCAACAAATTTTCAGTCTGAACCAATGGCAAAAGAGACATTTGCACGCACCAAGCCACACGTCAATATCGGTACGATTGGCCACGTAGACCACGGTAAGACTACCCTGACTGCAGCAATCACTTATGTACTTGCCAGTCAAGGTTTGGCCAAAAAAACGGACTACGCTTCGATTGATGCAGCGCCTGAAGAAAAAGAGCGCGGTATTACGATCAACACCGCTCACGTGGAATATGAGACCCAAAAACGCCACTATGCACACGTGGACTGCCCGGGTCACGCCGACTACGTCAAAAACATGATCACGGGCGCTGCTCAGATGGACGGCGCCATTCTGGTGGTTGCCGCTACCGACGGCCCGATGCCGCAAACCCGCGAGCACATCCTGTTGGCTCGTCAGGTGGGCGTTCCGCAGATCGTCGTGTTCATGAACAAAGTTGACCTCGTGGACGACCCCGAGATGCTCGAACTCGTGGACATGGAAGTACGCGAACTGCTGTCCTCCTATAAATTCGACGGCGACAACGCCAGCGTGATCAAAGGCTCGGCACTGAAAGCCCTCGAAGGCGACGCCGAAGCCGTGAAAAGCATTCAGGAGCTCATGGATGCCTGCGACAAAGACATCCCGGAGCCGGAGCGTCAAATTGACAAACCCTTCCTGATGCCGGTAGAAGACGTGTTCACCATCACCGGTCGCGGTACCGTAGCCACGGGCCGTATCGAGCGCGGTGTGATCAACGTAAACGACCCCGTCGAAATCATCGGCATGATGAAAGACGGCGAAAAGCCGAAAACATCCACCGTTACCGGTGTCGAGATGTTCCGCAAACTGCTCGACCGCGGCGAAGCCGGCGACAACGCCGGTCTGCTGCTCCGCGGTATTGACAAGGAGATGATCAAGCGCGGCATGGTAATCTGCAAGCCGGGCAGCGTGAAACCGCACAAGCGATTCAAGTGCTCGGTGTACGTACTGTCCAAAGAAGAAGGTGGCCGTCACACGCCCTTCTTCAACGGCTACCGCCCGCAGTTCTATTTCCGTACCACGGACGTTACCGGTGACGTGAAACTCCCCGCCAACATCGAGATGGTGATGCCGGGCGACAACGTCGAATTCGAAGTGACGCTCCACAACACGATCGCGCTCGAGATCAACCTGCGCTTCGCTATCCGCGAAGGCGGCCGTACGGTCGGCGCCGGTCAGGTTACGGAGATTCTTGATTAATAAAATAGTGATGAGCGATGAGCGATGAGTTTTTCAACTTGTTTCAAGTTTTGATACTCATCGCTCATCGTTCATCACTCATAACTTTTAAAGGGGCATAGCTCAATTGGTAGAGTGGCGGTCTCCAAAACCGCAGGCTGCGGGTTCGAGCCCTGCTGCCCCTGCATTCAGACACCAGATGTTCCATCTTTGGGGCACGGTTCAAGTTCGTCGGCTGCTTTGGGGCCAACGAACTTTTTTGACAAATTCTGCTTCGGTTTCCAAATTTAAGGCCAGGCAAAGACAAACAAAAATCGGCAATGGATAGGATATCACTGTATCTGAAGGAGAGTTACCAAGAACTGGTGAAAAACGTGTCTTGGCCCACGTTCGCCCAACTGGGGGAAAGCACCATCGTGGTTCTGGTTACCTCCGCCATACTCGCGCTCATCGTCCTCATGATGGACGGGGGGTGCAACTTGTTGTTCAATTTCATTTACAAGGCCTGATAAACTGCTCGAAGCAGTTTGTCGGCCCTCATATTCCCCTTTCCAAAAGGTTTAAGAACAAAGAAATGGATACGACAACGGCAGCACGGGTCGAAGAAAAAAAATGGTATTCGCTTCGGGTCATCAGCGGCAAGGAGAAGAAGATCAAGGAACGGATTGACTTGGAAATAGACCGTTCCAACTGGAAAGATTTTATCTTTCAGGTCATCGTCCCTACCGAAAAGGTGTACAAAATTCGCAACGGGAAAAAAGTTGCGCAAGAGCGAAACCTGCTCCCGGGCTATATCCTTGTCGAGGCTTATGGCAACCGCTTGAACGGTGATGTCGCCAAGATGATCAGCGACATGCCCAACGTCATCCATTTCCTGGGCAAAGAAACACCGATCCCCATGACCCAGACCGAGGCCAACCGGCTGCTGGGCAAGGTGGACGACAGCAGCGAAGCCGGCGAAACCATGGCAGAACCGTTCCTGGTGGGCGAAACCGTCAAGATCATTGACGGGCCGTTTGCCGAGTTCGTGGGCGATATTCAAGAGGTGAATGAAGAGAAGAAGAAGATCAAGGTCATCGTCAAAATTTTTGGACGCGGTACCGAGGTCGAGTTGAGCTTTATGCAAGTAGATAAAATCAGTTAGGGCAGCCTACGATGTCCGCTTCTCCCGGACACGCTTCCATCACCGGCAGCCCGAAACGATCCATATTTTTCAACATTTTGTGAACGCTGTTTTGTAACAAGCTGATCCAATGGCAAAAGAAGTAGACATTTATATCAAACTCCAGGTAAAAGGCGGCCAAGCCAACCCGGCGCCCCCCATCGGTCCGGCGCTCGGCTCCAAAGGCGTCAACATCATGGAATTCTGCAAGCGCTTCAACGCGCAAACGCAGGAACAGATCGGCAAGATCCTGCCGGTCGTGATCTCGGTGTACAAAGACAAAACCTTTGACTTTATCATCAAGACCCCGCCCGCAGCCATCCAACTGTTCGAAGCCGTCAAACTGGCGCCCGGCAAAGGCTCTGCCGAACCCAACCGCAAAAAAGTAGGCTCGGTGTCCTGGGAACAGGTTCGGGTTATCGCCGAAAACAAAATGCCCGACCTCAACTGCTTCACCATCGAATCTGCCATGAAAATGGTGGCCGGCACGGCGCGCAGCATGGGCATTACGGTGGAGGGCACGCCCCCGTGGGCATAGGGGTTTCTGGTTTGGGGGTTAGAAAGTTTCTGGTTTTACCAACCTTTCAACCCAAAACCTTCCAACCAGAAACCTAAAAGGGAGTTTCGGCCCAACCGAAACGTTTAACCTTAAACACATTTTTTAATGGCACAACTGACAAAAAAGCGCAAAGTCGTTGATACGAAGGTGGACAAGGACAAACTCTACGGGCTTACCGAAGCAATGGGTTTGGTCAAGGAAGTCAACACCACGAAGTTCAACGCATCGGTGGACGTGCACGTGCGCCTCGGCCTCGACCCGAGAAAAGCCGACCAGGCGCTGCGCGGCACCGTTTCCCTCCCGCATGGTACCGGCAAGACCAAACGCGTGTTGGTCTTTTGCACGCCCGACAAAGAAGCCGAGGCCAGAGAGGCCGGAGCCGACCATGTCGGTCTGGACGAGTACATCCAAAAAGTTACCGAAGGTTGGATGGACGTGGACGTGATCATCGCCCTGCCCAGCGTCATGGCACAACTCGGTAAGGTGGCCCGTATCCTCGGCCCGCGCGGCCTCATGCCGAACCCTAAAACGGGTACCGTGACCAACGACATCGCCTCGGCGGTGCAGGAGGTCAAAAAAGGCAAGATCGCTTTCCGTGTGGACAAGTTCGGCATCGTGCACGCGTCCATTGGCCGCGTGTCCTTTTCGCCCGACCAATTGACCGAGAACGCCCACGAACTGATCGCCACGCTGGTACGCATGAAACCTTCCAGCGCCAAGGGTATCTACATGAAATCCGTTTCCGTGGCCAGCACCATGAGCCCCGGCATCGCCGTAGATCCCAAGTCCATCAAAGTGTAAGGCACAGGCCGAACCATCAAAAATTGACGCATTCTCAAACTTTAGATTGAAATGACAAGAGAAGATAAAACCGCGGCCATCGCGGAACTCAAGGAGGACCTGATCAACAGCCCCTTCTTCTACTTTGCCGACTCTTCCACGCTGACGGTGGCCAAGATCAACCAGTTCCGTCGCATGTGTTTTGAAAAAGGCGTGAAAGTCAAGGTGGCCAAAAACACCTTGATTCAAAAAGCCCTCGAAAGCGCAGGCGAGGAAAAAGGCTACAAGGCATTGTTCGAGGTGCTGCACGGCCCCACGACGATCCTCATCTCTGACAACCCGAAGGCGCCCGCCAAGTTGATCGAGGAGTTCCGCAAAACGTCGGAACGCCCGATCCTCAAGGCTGCCTACATTGATTCCAGCGTGTTCATCGGCGACGACCAGCTCAAGGCGCTGGTATCGTTGAAAAACAAAGAGGAACTCGTCGGCGAAATCATCGGCCTGCTCCAATCGCCCGGTCGCACGCTGGCAAGCCAGCTCAAGGCCACTGGCGGCAAAATCGCGGGCATCGTCAAAACCCTCGAAGAGCGGTAAAAGAGTTTCGAGTTTTGAGTTTCGAGTTTTGAGTTGTTTAGCATACGAAGTAGGCATGCAACTCAAAACTCGAAACTCAACACTCAAAACTATAAAAAGGCTTCCAAGTACGCACCTATACGCGAACAGCCCCGATCACCAATCAACCACACATTTAGCAAACCATCCTAAATTTTTTACAAAATGGCAGATTTGAAATCTTTGGCCGAACAACTGGTTAACCTGACCATCAAAGAGGCCAACGAGCTGGCCGGTATCCTGAAAGACGACTATGGCATCGAGCCCGCTGCTTCCGCAGTGGCAGTGGCCGCTATGCCGGGCGCAGGCGCTGGTGGCGGCGAAGCCGCTCCGGTCGAGCAAACGGAATTTAACGTCATCCTGAAAGATGCCGGCGCCAACAAACTCAACGTCGTGAAAGAGGTGAAAAACCTCCTCGGCCTGGGCTTGAAAGAGGCAAAAGACCTCGTGGACGGCGCTCCGAGCGAACTCAAGGCCGGCGTGAACAAAGCCGAAGCCGAGTCCATCAAGAGCACCCTCGAGGCTGCCGGCGCTGTGATCGAAGTCAAGTAAGCGAGAGAGGCATTGCAGGCTGTTTGTTTTTGACAGCCTCGACACGCGCTCCTTTTTTGGTGCGCTTCACCTTTCAGACTTACGATTTCGACCAGATGTTTTTCAGCACGTCTCTATTTTTTTTAGAATAAACGATTGGCTTAACGCCGCTCCGGTACCCGGAGTGCGTTAAGCCTCTCGTTGTCTGTACCGGTGCGGAAAGAACCTTTTGACGTTTCAGGCGTTATCACACGTCTTTCCCGCCCGCCTTTTTCTCCCGGCCAAAAAAGTTCTGGCCGATCTGCAAATCGCACACCAGCATATTTTGCATAAAATGACCAATAACGGCACCACTACTGGGGTAATGCCCAAAACCGGCGTGCAAGAGCGCGTCAACTTCGGCAAAATTCGGCTCGCCGGGCACTATCCCGACCTCCTCGAAATCCAGCTGAAGTCGTTCCAGGAATTCTTCCAATTGGAAACCACGCCGGAAAACCGCGCCGCGGAAGGCCTGTACAAGGTTTTCAAGGAAAACTTCCCGATCACCGACGCCCGCAATATCTTCAACCTCGAGTTCCTCGACTACTTCGTGGACCCGCCGCGCTACTCCATTGACGAGTGCATGCAGCGCGGCCTGACCTACTCGGTTCCGCTCAAGGCAAAATTGCGACTCTCCTGCAACGACGAGGAGCACATTGACTTCCAAACCATCGTGCAGGACGTGTTCCTCGGCAACATTCCCTACATGACGCCCAAGGGAACGTTCGTCATCAACGGCGCCGAACGCGTGATCGTGTCCCAGCTCCACCGCTCACCCGGTGTGTTCTTCGGACAGAGCTACCACCCGAACGGCACCAAAATCTACAGCGCCAGGGTCATCCCCTTCAAAGGCGCCTGGATGGAATTTGCCACGGACATCAACCTGGTCATGTACGCCTACATTGACCGGAAAAAGAAATTCCCAGTCACCACGCTCCTGCGCGCTATCGGTTTCGACACCGACAAAGCCATCCTCGACCTGTTCAACCTGGCCGACGAAGTAGCCTGCAACCGCGAAAGCCTCGAAGGCGCCGTTGGCCGCAAACTGGCCGCTCGCGTGCTCAAGAGCTGGACGGAGGACTTCGTGGACGAGGACACCGGCGAGGTGGTCACCATCCCGCGGAACGAGGTGATCCTCGAGCGCGACACCATGCTCGACGAGGAAAACCTCGAACAAATCCTCGATTCGGGAGCCACCACCGTCATCCTCCAGCGTACGGACATTGACGAGGACTTCTCCATCATCTACAACACCCTGCAAAAAGATCCGACGTCGAGCGAACTCGAAGCCGTGACCTATATCTACCGCCAATTGCGCGGCTCCGATCCCCCGGATGACGAGACCGCACGCGGCATCATCGAGAAACTGTTTTTCTCCGACAAACGCTACAACCTCGGCGAGGTCGGCCGTTTCAAGATCAACCGCAAACTGCAGGTGGACATTTCCCCGGACAACCTGGTGTTGACCAAAGAGGACATCATCGCCATCGTGCGGTTCATTGTCAGCCTGATCAACAACAAGGCCGAGATTGACGACATTGACCACCTCTCCAACCGCCGCGTGCGCACCGTAGGCGAGCAGCTCTACGCCCAGTTCGGCGTCGGCCTGGCCCGTATGGCCCGCACCATCCGCGAGCGGATGAACGTGCGCGACAACGAGGTGTTCACGCCCGTGGACCTCATCAACGCCCGCACGCTCTCGTCGGTCATCAACTCGTTCTTCGGCACCAGCCAGTTGTCGCAGTTCCTCGACCAAACCAACCCGCTGTCCGAAATCACGCACAAGCGGCGTATTTCGGCCCTCGGCCCAGGGGGTCTGAGCCGCGAACGCGCCGGCTTTGAGGTGCGCGACGTGCACTATTCCCACTATGGCCGCCTGTGCACCATCGAAACGCCGGAAGGACCGAACATCGGTCTTATTTCCACGCTGTGCACCCACGCCAAGATCAATAAAATGGGCTTCCTCGAAACCCCATACCGCCGCGTGCTGAACAGCAACGTGGTCATGGAGGGCGACGTGGAATACCTGTCGGCTGAAGCGGAAGACTACCGGAAAATCGCACAGGCCAACACGCCCGTCAACGAAAAAGGAGCGTTCCTCGAAGACCGCGTCAAGTCCCGCGAACACGGCGACTTCCCCATCCTGACGCCCGACGAAGTGGAGTACATTGACGTGGCGCCCAACCAGATCGTGGGCGTGTCCGCGTCGCTGATTCCCTTCCTCGAGAACGACGACGCCAACCGCGCCCTGATGGGATCGAACATGCAACGCCAGGCCGTGCCGCTCATCCGCCCGAACTCGCCCATCGTGGGCACCGGACTGGAAGCCAAAGTGGCTCGCGACAGCCGCATGCTCATCAACGCAGAAGGCTCCGGCGTGGTCGAATACGTGGACGCCAACGAAATCGTCATCCACTACGACCGCACCGAGGAAGACCAACTGGTCTCGTTCGAGGATGCCCGCAAGACGTACAAACTCACCAAGTTCATGCGGACCAACCAGGGTACCTGCATCAACTTGAAACCCATCGTGCGCCGCGGCCAACGCGTGGACGAGGGCGATATCCTTTGCGAAGGCTATGCTACCGAAAACGGCGAACTCGCCCTCGGCCAGAACCTGAAAGTGGCGTTCATGCCCTGGAAAGGCTACAACTTTGAGGACGCCATCGTGCTTTCGGAGCGTGTGGTGCAGGAGGACGTGTTCACGTCCATCCACATCGAACACTTCGAGATGGACGTGCGCGACACCAAACTCGGCGAGGAAGAACTCACCGCCGATATCCCGAACGTGAGCGAGGAAGCCACCAAGGACCTGGACGAAAACGGTATCATCCGTATCGGCGCATGGGCCAAGGAAGGCGACATTCTCATCGGCAAGATCACGCCCAAGGGCGAAACCGATCCCACGCCGGAGGAAAAACTCCTGCGCGCCATTTTCGGCGACAAAGCCGGCGACGTGAAAGACGCCTCCCTCAAGGTGCCGCCCAGCATCAACGGGGTCGTGATTGACAAACAACTTTTCGCCCGCGCGAAAAAGGATAAAGTCCAGAAAGAACAGGAAAAAGCCCTGCTCGACAAACTGGACGACGAGCACGCCGTCAACGTCAACAACCTGAAAACGATCCTCGTGGACAAACTTCAGGTGTTGGTAAAAGACAAGGTCACCAACGGTATCCGCAGTATTTACGGGGAAGAAATGGCGCCGAAGGGCACCAAATTGTCCGTTCAGGTATTGCGCGACCAGATTGACTACGACCAGGTGGACTACACCAACTGGACGAGCGAGAAGAACACCAACCAACTCATTGCCCGCTTGCTGCACAACTACAGCATCAAGAAAAACGAAGAGGTTGGACGCTACAAGCGCGAAAAGTTCAACATCAGCATCGGCGACGAACTGCCCGCAGGCGTGTTGAAACTTGCCAAGGTCTATTTGGCCAAAAAGCGCAAGTTGAAGGTGGGCGACAAACTCGCCGGTCGCCACGGCAACAAGGGTATCGTGAGCCGCATCGTGCGCATCGAGGATATGCCGTTCCTGGCGGATGGCTCTCCGGTGGACGTGGTGCTCAACCCGCTCGGCGTACCCTCGCGTATGAACCTCGGTCAGATATTCGAAACCGTACTCGGCTGGGCGGGCGAACGCCTCGGCTGCAAGTTCGCCACCCCGATTTTTGACGGCGCCAAAACCGACGAGGTCGAAAACTGGATCGAAAAGGCCGGCCTGCCCGAACTCGGACAGACCTACCTGCACGACGGCGAAACCGGCGACCGCTTCCACCAACGGGCTACCGTGGGCGTGATCTACATGCTCAAACTCAGCCACATGGTGGACGACAAGATGCACGCCCGCTCCATCGGCCCATACTCGCTCATCACCCAGCAACCGCTCGGTGGCAAGGCGCAGTTCGGTGGCCAGCGCTTCGGCGAGATGGAGGTGTGGGCACTCGAAGCTTATGGCGCTTCCAACATCCTGCAAGAACTTCTGACCTACAAGTCGGACGATATTCAGGGCCGCGCCAAAGCCTACGAGGCCATCGTCAAAGGCGACAACCTGCCCGATGCCAACATACCCGAATCGTTCAACGTGTTGGTGCACGAATTGCGTGGCCTTGCGCTGGACGTGAAATTTGAAAGTTGATTGGAATGAGGCCGCTGATCGCCACGTGGATTTATCTGGATAGTGCCGACGAGAGCTCCGTTTACCCCCAGGTGGGCAAACAATCGCACCTCCCGGCATTCCAAATGATCTACTGGCAATGTGTGGCCGTGTTCTTTGAATACAGTGTTCGGTACAACCCATCGGCCCGCCACGTCCTGTTTTCCAACCAGACGGCGGAACAATTGCCCCGGCAAAACGGGTTCGATTGGCCGGAACACTTGAAGCGACTCGGAGTGGAACTGGTTACGCTGCCCCTGTCCTGGCAAACACCGCCCGGATATTTTGGGAGCTGGCGCAACCAGTTCTACATCTTCGATATCTTGAAGTTCTTTGAAAAACAGGTTTATGATGACGACACCCCCTTGCTGGTGTTCGATTCGGATTGCATCGTCACCCGCCCGCTGGACGGCCTGTTCGACGCGGTGCGGACGCAGGGCCTGATGGTTCTGCCCATCCTGCACGCGCCCGACGACAACATCAACGGCATTACCCGCAAAGACATGCGCACGCTCTACACCTCGCTGAACGGGAAAGACCCCGGGGGCGACCCGGTGTACTACGGCGGCGAAGTATTCGCAGCCACACCGCCCGCTGTTCGCCGGATAAACGCCCTGATGCCCTCCATCTGGCAAACGATGATGCAGCACCACAGTGCCGGACGACCGAAGTTCAACGAAGAGGCACATTTCCTGAGCTACTGCTATGAACAGATCGGGAAATTCGCCTCGCTCGAACCCTTCATCCGGCGGATCTGGACCTCGACCCGCTATACCGACGTGCAAGCCACCGATCTGCAATTGCCGATCTGGCACCTGCCTTCGGAAAAAAAAGGCGGCATCGCGATCCTTTTCCGGTGGCTGCGCCAGGGCAAGGCTTTGCCGACCGATCTGAACAAGTTGGGTGGAATTTTGGGCATACCCCGGCGAACCATGTACCTCGATCTGAAACATTTCGTCAAGTACACCCCCTTGTACCGGTGGTGGCTGAAAGTGAGCGGAACGTAAAAACCCCGCCGACTGCACGAACTTGTTCGTCTGACGGCAACTAAGAACCTCCGATCCCGTCAGACGAACAAGTTCGTGCAGACGGGGCAAAATTTGAACAAAGCACATGGCTCAAAATATCTTGCAGCGCCTCTGGAACGGGTTCTCCCTACTGAAGTTCCACTGCAAACTTTGGCTGGCGGGAACGTACTTCACCTGGTTCGGAAAAAACCGGGTGGTGTTGGACGGTGTGGAACTGATCGTGCCCGACGAGGTGACCGACATTCCGCTCCGCGGCCAGTTGCAGGTCGGGTTTTATGAACGCGAGGAACGGCGACTGCTCAAAAACCACCTCAGTCCCGATGCGCGGGTGCTGGAACTGGGCGGATGTCTCGGCGTGGTGGCCTGCATTGCGAACAACATGCTCCGGAAACCTGAACGCCACGTCGTCGTGGAAGCGAACCCCAACCTGATCCGCCATTTGGAACGAAACAAGCTACATACGGGCAGCGCCTTCGCCATCGAGCACTGCGTGGTGTCGAACCGCCCCGAGCGGGAGTTTTTTTTGGGAGACTCCATTCTTGGCAGCAGTGCCCGGCGCCGGTCGCCGACAAAAGTGGTGGTGCCGGGAAAGACCGTGGCCGAACTGGAACGCGCCCATGAGATCAAATTTGACACCTTGATCATGGATATCGAAGGCGCCGAACTGGATTTCCTGCGGGAAAACCGCGACTGGCTCCGCCAACTGAACACCGTGATTGCCGAAATACACGAACACCCCGAATACCTGTCCGCCGACGAAGCGGCCGAATGCAAAACGATCCTGGAACACGCCGGCCTGCGGCTCGAAGTGGCAGACGGCATGACCTGGGTGCTCGAAAGACCGAAACACTGACGATAAAAATGTACACCAATATCCTTCAAAACTTGCGCGCGGAGTTCAACCTGCTCAAGTTCCACACCAAGACCTGGCTCGCCGGCTGCCTTTTCAACCTGACGGGGAAAAAGAGCGCCATGCTCGACGGCGTGGAGGTGCTGGTGCCGCTGGATTTGGCAGACACCCGGTTGCGCGGGCAGTTCCTGATCGGCTCCTACGAGCGGCAGGAACGCCGGTTCTTGAAAAAATACCTCCACCCCGATGCCTCCGTCCTCGAATTGGGCGGCTGCCTCGGAGTAGTGTCCTGCGTGGCAAACAGTATGCTCCGGCATCCCGAACGCCACCTGGTGCTGGAGGCTAATCCGAAACTGATCCCCTACATCGAACGAAACAAGGAACATACCCGCTCCGCCTTTTCGGTGGAGAATTGCATCATCTCCAATCACCCGCAAAACCGCTTTTTTGTCAACAGGGCCATCGGCGGCAGCAGCGTACGCCGCAAAGCCGAAGGCGCCGTTGAAATCAGCGTTCCGGGAAAGACGATTGCCGAACTGGAACGCACCCATCAGATCAAATTCGACACGCTCATCATGGACATTGAAGGCGCCGAACTGGACTTTTTGCGAGAAAACCGCCAGTGGATGCGCCAGATTGACACTGTTTTTATGGAAATACACCCCCATGCCGACAACCTGTCCGATCAAGAAGTGGTGGAATGCCGCCAAATCCTGGAAGACGCGGGGCTTCGGCTGGAGGTAACCGACGGACTCGTTTGGGTTCTGCGGCGACATGCAAATTGACGTTTACAAGTAAAATCAACCATCCACGATATGCCTTTCAAAAAGAAAAGCAACAAGACCGACCAAAACTTCGACAGCATCATCATCAGCCTTGCCAGCCCGGATGAAATCCTGGAGCGCAGCTACGGCGAGGTGCTGAAGCCGGAGACCATCAACTACCGCTCCTACAAGCCCGAACGCGACGGCTTGTTCTGCGAGCGCATCTTCGGCCCGGTCAAAGACTACGAATGCTACTGCGGCAAGTACAAACGTATTCGCTACAAAGGCATCGTGTGCGACCGCTGCGGCGTAGAGGTCACGGAAAAAAAGGTGCGTCGCGAACGCATGGGCCACATCAAACTGGTGGTGCCCGTGGTGCACATCTGGTTTTTCAAAAGCCTGCCGAACAAAATCGGCTACATCCTCGGCATTTCCTCCAAGAAATTGGAGACCATCGTCTATTACGAGCGCTATGTGGTCATCAACCCGGGCTTGAAAGCAGCAGATGGCATCAGCAAGCTTGACCTGCTCACCGAGGAGGAATATCTGGAAATCCTGGAGGCACTGCCCAAGGACAACCAGCTGCTCGACGACAGCCACCCCGACAAGTTCGTGGCCAAAATGGGCGCCGAGGCCATCCACCACCTGCTGAGCACGCTCAACCTCGACGACCTGGCCGCCCATCTCCGCCATGAGGCCAACACCGAGGCCAGCCAGCAAAAGAAAGCCGACGCCAACAAGCGCCTCCGCGTGGTCGAAGCCTTCCGCGACGGCCTCGAGAGCGCCGGCCAGCGCCCCGAGTGGACGGTCATCCACTACCTGCCCGTCGTGCCGCCCGAACTGCGCCCGCTGGTGCCGCTCGATGGTGGCCGCTTTGCTTCGTCCGACCTGAACGACCTGTATCGCCGGGTCATCATCCGCAACAACCGCCTCAAGCGCCTGCTCGAAATCAAGGCGCCGGAGGTTATCTTGCGGAACGAAAAGCGGATGCTTCAGGAAGCCGTGGACTCCCTGTTCGACAACTCGCGTAAATCCAACGCCGTCAAGGCCGAAGGTGGCCGCGCCCTCAAATCGCTGTCCGACATCCTCAAAGGCAAACAGGGCCGTTTCCGCCAAAACCTGCTCGGCAAACGGGTGGACTACTCCGGCCGTTCGGTCATCGTGGTAGGCCCCACGCTCAAACTGCACGAATGCGGCATTCCCAAGGCCATGGCCGCGGAACTGTTCAAGCCCTTCGTGATTCGCAAACTCATCGAGCGGGGCATTGTCAAAACCGTCAAATCGGCCAAAAAACTCGTGGACCGCAAGGACCAGGTGATTTGGGAAATCCTCGAAAACATCCTGCGCGGGCATCCCGTCATGCTCAACCGCGCTCCGACGCTGCACCGCTTGTCCATCCAGGCGTTCCAGCCACGCCTCATCGAGGGCAAGGCCATCCAGTTGCACCCGCTCGTGTGTACGGCTTTCAACGCCGACTTTGACGGGGACCAGATGGCCGTGCACGTCCCGCTGAGCCACGCCGCTATTCTCGAGGCGCAGGTGCTCATGCTGTCGAGCCACAACATGCTCAACCCGCAGGACGGCTCCCCCATCACCCTGCCGTCGCAGGACATGGTACTCGGCCTCTACTACCTGACCAAAGAGCGCAAGTCCATCCCGGAAAACCCCGTCAAGGGCGAAGGCCGCCGGTTCTACTCTGCTGAAGAGGTTCAGATCGCCTACAACGAAGGCCAACTCGACCTGCACGCAGCCATCGAATGCCGCGTGAACGTGGATGAGAACGGCACCGTCACCCCCAAACGTATCCATACCACGGTGGGCCGCGTACTCTTCAACCAGGCAGTGCCCCCGGGCGTGCCGTACATCAACGAACTGCTCACCAAGCGTAACCTGAAAGGCATCATCGGAGAGATCATCCAGCGCACCAACTTCAAGTTGACCGCCGAATTCCTCGATGCCATCAAGGAACTGGGTTTCGGCTGGGCATTCAAGGCCGGACTGTCCTTCAACCTCGGTGACCTGATCATTCCCGAGATGAAAAAAACAGCCCTCGAAGCCGCTCAGATCGAAGTGGACGAGGTGTGGGACAACTACAACATGGGTCTTATCACCTACAACGAGCGCTACAACCAGATCATTGACAAGTGGACCTACGCCGATAACCGGATTACCGACCGCCTCATGCAGGAGATCAGCCAGCACAAGCAGGGCTTCAACTCCGTGTTCATGATGCTCGACTCCGGCGCCCGGGGTTCCAAACAGCAGATCAAACAGCTCTGCGGCTTGCGCGGCCTTATGGCCAAGCCGCGGAAATCCGGCGACACCGGTGGGGCCATCATCGAAAACCCTATCCTGTCCAACTTCTTGGAAGGCCTGTCGGTACAAGAATATTTCATCTCCACGCACGGCGCCCGCAAGGGTCTGGCCGACACGGCTCTGAAAACCGCCGACGCCGGTTACCTCACCCGTCGTTTGGTGGACGTGGCACAGGACGTGGTCATCCGCGAGGAAGACTGCGCCACCTTGCGCGGCATTGATACGACGGCCCTCAAGGAAGGGGACAAAATCATTCAGCCGCTGTCCGAGCGCATCAAAGGCCGCTACAGCCTGTACGATATTTACCACCCGGTGACGGAGGCCATGATGATTCCCGCCGGCGAGTACATCAGCGAACAGGATGCCAAAACCATTGACGCGGTTGGCGTGGAAACGGTCACCATCCGTTCCGTGCTTACCTGCGAAAGCCGCCGCGGCGTGTGCGCCAAGTGCTACGGGAAAAACCTCGCCACGGGCCGCATCGCCGAAACCGGCGACGCCGTGGGCATCATCGCCGCACAGTCCATCGGTGAACCCGGTACCCAGCTCACGCTGCGTACCTTCCACACGGGTGGTACGGCTATGATCGGCAAAACCGAAAACGAGATCGTGACCCGCTACGCCGGCAAGATCGAGTTCGACTCCATCAAGACGGTGACCACCACCACGCCAGAAGGCGTTACCGGTCAGGTCGTCGTGTCGCGTATCGGTGAACTCCGTGTGTTGGATCCAAAAACCGGGCGCGTGGCTGCCCAAAGCCACATTCCCTACGGTTCGATCCTTTTTGTGAACGACGGCGAGGAAGTAGACAAGGGCGTGAAAATCTGCTCGTGGGACCCCTTCAACGCCACTATCGTGAGCGAGTTCACGGGTATCATCAAGTACCACAACCTCGAAGAGGGCGTCAACTTCCGCATGGAGCGCGACGACCAGACGGGCTTTGCCGAAAAGGTGGTGATCGAAAGCAAAAACAAACGCAAGATCCCCTCCATTGCCGTGGTGAATGCCAAAACCGGCGAGGAGTACAAAAACTACACCCTTCCGATCGGCGCCTATATTTCCGTGGAAGATGAAGAAGAAGTGAAGATCGGCGACCAGATCGTGAAGATCCCGCGCAAACTCGGCAAGATCGCCGACATCACGGGCGGTCTTCCGCGGGTGACCGAACTCTTCGAGGCGCGCAACCCGTCCAACCCAGCCTCTGTGGCTGAGATTGACGGCATCATCGCCTTCGGCTCCATCAAGCGCGGCAACCGCGAATGCACCATCGAGGCCAAGGACGGCCAGAAGCGCAAGTACCTCATCCCGCTCACCAAGCACATCCTTATGCAAGAGGGCGACTTTGTGCGGGCCGGCACGGCGCTCACCGAGGGCACCATTTCGGTGAAGGACATCCTGGCCATCAAAGGCCCCTTCGCCGCCTCGTACTACCTCGTCAACGGCGTACAGGAGGTGTACCGCTCCCAGGGCATCAACATCAACGACAAGCACATCGAGGTCATCGTGCGCCAGATGCTGCGCCGCCTCGAGATCGTGGACCCCGGCGACACCCACTTCCTCGGAAGCGAGCCGGTCGAGCGCAACGAGTTCATTGACTACAACGACTGGATCTTCGACAAGAAGTTCATCACCGACCCGGGCGACAGCCAAAAACTTCGCGCCGGCATGCTGGTGACGCTGCGTCAGGTGCGCGAGGAAAATTCGTTCCTCAAGCGCAATGACAAGAAGCAGGTCGAGTACCGCGACGCCATGCCCGCCACGGCAGTTTCCATGCTGCTCGGTATCACCAAGGCATCGCTCGGCACCGACTCGTGGATTTCCGCCGCATCCTTCCAGGAGACGACCAAGGTGCTCAGCACCGCCGCCATCGCCGCCAAAAAGGACAACCTGATGGGCCTCAAGGAGAATGTGATCGTGGGCAAGAAAATCCCCGCCGGTACCGGCATGCGCCAGTACGACCGCATCCAGGTCACCGGTTCGGGCCGCCCCTTCCGCGACGCCGCCAACCGCGAGGTCGAGGCGCTGGTGGACGAAGAATAGGACGATTTACGATTTTGGATTTACGATTTTGGACGCGCCGCCGTTTCCGCTTTGCGGGGACGGCGGCGTTTTGTTTTGGCCCCCTTTGTCATCTCGTAGGGAACCGTCCGCTCTTCTGTCTTAGGGCAATATCTTCGGGATGGTTGAAGTCAAAAATCCGCGCGGTAGCCTCTCCGATTGGGGTCTTGGGCAGGATTTTCCCGTGGTACAGTTCAAAGTGGTCGTCCCAGATGTCCGTGCGCGGGTTGAAAAAACGAACGAGTTGGTTTTCCACGAATGTTCCGAGGTCGCTGCCTTTGTTGCCGTTGCAAATCGGGCAAGACAGGGCAAGATTATCGAGCGAGGAACTGCCGCTGTGCTTGAGGCTGGTGATATGGTCAATCTCGAAAGAGAAACCCGCAATGTGCTGGGGCAGCAAACAGTATTCGCATTTGTAATTTGCCCGTTCCGCCACAATTTGCCGGATGGCCTCAGGAATGTAGCGGCTCATGGCTCAGCAGGGTTAGCGCGTGCGCTTTGGCTGTGCGGATAATGCGCTCCAGAATAAAGTAGCCCTCAAGTTCATGCGCCTCTTCTTCCGTCAAAGCGGTGGAAGATTTTTTGTGGAGCAACTCGCTCAAGCGCTTTTGCTTGCGCTCGGAAGGACGGTAGTGGAGCACTTTTTCCGGAGATAGGCTTGCCAGAAACTCGGCAAGTTCATCGTACACGTCGCTTGTCTGCTGAACCATGTTGTTTCTTTTTTTGCTCACCAAAGGTAACGGGATTATTCCAAACTTTGTGCCCCGCGCTACTTTTCAAAAACTCAGGAAAATGAAACCGTTCGCCCTGCTTGTGCTTCTGCTCGCCCTGCCCGCCCTCGCCGCCGCCCAGTGCTACATCGGCCACCGCGATGCCGGCAAAAAATTCGTGACCGGCCTGTTGGGTTTTGCACAACACCCAGATAAAAACCTTTTAATGAAATGAACTACCGTTCCGGCACGGTGGCAATTGCCCTGCGCAGGATAATGCGCTCGATTGTATTCAACAAAAGAAGCCGGACCGTGACTTCGCCAACGGGTGTTCGCGGAATAATTGAACCGTCGTTTTCTTCAAAGTGATCTTCCCAACGATCCAGCCGGGGATGAAAGAGCGGCACAAAGTCGCGTTCCGACGGGTTGAGAAACGTACCAATATCGGCGCCTTTGTTGTAATTGCAGTCCGGGCAAGTATAGGCTAAATTCTTCGGTGTACTGTCGCCGCCATGTTTAAGGCTGATGATGTGATCAATGTGGAATGGATATTCGATGTGCGATTGATGAACTCCGCAATATTCGCAACGACCTGCAGCCCGTTCTGCGACAAAGACTTTCAATGCATTCGAGATAGTGCTACGCTTGGACATGAGATGCCAACATACGTTTTGCCCGTGCCTTGGCGAGGCTGATGATGTTATTGATGACCAAATGATGTTCCACTTCACGGCGTTCCTCTTCAGTCAGATCCGTTGTTTGTTGCTTCTCAAGCAGTTCCGAAAGCCGGAGTTTCATGGAGGCCGGTACCCGGTACGCCAACACTTTGTCGGCCGATAGACTTGCCATGAACTCGGCTATTTCATCATAGATCGTGCGCTGTATTGTCATGTCTCTTTTTTTTTCTCACCAAAGGTAACGGGATAATTCCAAACTTTGTGCCCCGCGCTACTTTTCAAAAACTCAGGAAAATGAAACCGTTCGCCCTGTTTGTGCTTCTCCTCGCCCTGCCCGCCCTCGCCGCCGCGCACTGCTACACTGCCTACCGCGACCTCGGCAAAAAACTCGTACAGGAAAAAAAGTACGACGAGGCTATTGCCAAGTTTCAAAAGGCCAAGGGCTGCCGCGCTGCCTACCGCGGCGGCACCGCGCCTGCGGGCCGCGACAACCACGTTGGCTTCCGCCTCGCCCTCCAGTTATGAGGTTTGCCGCATTCGGCTTTCCTTTGTGCTTGGGGGACGAGCCGGCGTTTGTGCTTTCGCTTATTTGCGCATACTTTTGCAAAAAAATGTTGTTTTATGACCACTGCCGGCAAGATCCAGACGCGCTCGAAAGCCTCCGTAGATTTGGATGAGATCATAGAAGGCATGGAAAGCCTTGATACGACGACGCTCGAATCAATCCTGCAGCGGGTGGGCGTTTTGGTGGCCCGAAAGAAGGCGCCACACAACCGTCCAGCCGGTGAAGCGGCCTTGTTGTCGTCCATTTACAGCGCTATTCCTGCCATCCTGCAAAAACGCTTCGACGTACTGTCTTTGCGGTCTCGCCAAGGCTTACTGACCACGGAAGAGCGGACGGAGTTTTTGCAGATAATAGATGAATTGGAACAAAAACACGCAGATCGGTTGGGCAAACTGATTGAACTCGCACAAATGCGCGGTGTGTCGCTAACTGCCTTGATGCAGGAACTTCAGTTGACGTCCCATGCCTGATCCCAGGATCCGTGGCCAAAAACGGGAGGCAGTGTTCGCGAGGGCCGGATACCGGTGCGAATACTGCCAAACGCCCATTGATTTTGCTATTCAACCGTTCGTTGCGGAGCACATCATGCCAGTCGTCCGAGGGGGCAAAAGCAATCTGGAGAATCTCGCTTGTGCCTGTGGCGGCTGCAACGGCCACAAATCTGACAAGGTTGATGCAAGCGATCCCGTGGAGGATATCCGATATCGTCTTTTCAACCCGCGAACGGATGTGTGGTACGAACATTTCGCCTGGAGTGCCGATTTTACCCATGTCGTCGGTATTACCGGCATCGGCAGGGCAAGCTCCGACGCGCTACACCTGAACAGGCCCGGACTTGTCAACATCCGTCGCTTGATGGTCTTGGGCGGAGTTCATCCTTAATTTTCCTCCGAAGTTTGAGCGCCCGGCATAGTCAAGTTGAACGGCACCTGCCATTTGATAAATTTCAAATCCATGAAGCACCATTTTCTTCTCCTCGTCTTCCTCGCCCTGCCCGCCCTCGCCGCCGCCCAGTGCTACACCGTCCACCGCGATGCCGGCAAAAAACTCATGGCCGACAAAGAGTACGACGAGGCCATCGTCCGGTTCACGGCAGCCAAAAAATGCCAACGCGACAAGCCCGCCAACGGCGACAAGGAAATGAACGACCTCATCGCCGAAGCGAAAAAATTGAAACTGACCCTGAAACCCCCAAACCCGAAACCCCCAAACCCGAAACCCCAGCCCGCCAAAAAGACCGGCCCCACCGAAGCAGAAAAAGAAGCCGCCGCCGCTCGCGACGACGAAGACTGGGAATTGCTCCAGGGCCACCTCGTCGGCTGCCGACGCTACCTCGCCAAGTACGAAAAGAAAAACGGCCGCCACGTAGCCGCCGCCCGCCAATGCGTGCGCGACCTCTCCGACGACGACTCCGACGGCGTGCCGAACAAGGACGACCGCTGCCCCACCGAAAAGGGCACCGCCGCCTATGACGGCTGCCCGCCGCCCGCCAAACCCACGACGCAATCTACGCCCCTCTCCCCTGGGGGAGGGGATGGGGGTGGGGCCTGTGCCGGCTGCCCCGAAATGGTTTTCGTGGCCGGCGGGCGCTTCACCATGGGCTGCCAGGACAGCCGCCGCGACGGCGAATGTTACTCCTCGGAACAACCATCACACGAGGTGACCCTTCGGGATTTCTACATCGGCAAGTACGAGGTGACCCAGGCCGAGTGGCGGCGGGTGATGGGCAGCGACCCCTCGTACAATTCCGGCTGCGACCAATGTCCGGTGGAGCAGGTCTCGTGGGACGACGTACAAACGTTCATCAAAAAACTGAACGCGCAGACGGGAAAAAAATACCGCCTGCCCACGGAAGCCGAGTGGGAATACGCGGCGCGAGGCGGGAGCAAAACGAACGGCTACCTGTACAGCGGCAGCAACAACATAGCCGATGTGGCCTGGTACGATCAGAACTACAAAAACGGCAATACCTTTGGCAGTAACAAAACGACGCGCCCGGTGGGTACGCGAGTAGCAAACGAACTGGGCATACACGACATGAGCGGAAACGTGTACGAATGGTGCAGCGACTGGTATGGTGCATATACTTCCGGCTCACAAACCAACCCGACCGGGCCTACATCCGGCAGCTCCCGGGTGGTCCGTGGCGGGTCGTGGTACTTCAGTACTAGGATCGTCCGCGTCTCGGTCCGGGGCTACGGCGATCCAGCCGTTCGGGACCTCAACGTCGGTTTCCGGGTGGCCCAGGACAAATAGCCCTTTGGCTCTTTTATTTTTTTACCCTTTTTTGGGGCGCGAGCGGTTTTTTGTCATTCGGCGAAGCCGACGATTTTTTTTGAAAAACAGCTACCTTGCGTGCCGGCAGGCCGCAAGGCCGTGTGGAAGAAAGTGGGTCAGACGAACAGCTCCCGGGTGGTCCGTGGCGGGTCGTGGAACAACAATACAAGGAACGTCCGCGTCTCGAACCGGAACAACAACAATCCAACCGAACGGAACAACAACGTCGGTTTCCGGGTGGCCCAGTACAGTATCGGGCGGGGCCTTGTCCCTGCCTTTTTTGGCGTGCCGTTTTCCAGGTATGCTTTGCCGGAGCCGGCGGGCGCATGGTTGTTCCCGTCGGGTGTGCAGACTACTGTCCAGCGTCTTTCCCCGTCCCGCATGAGCGGGACAAAAGCTTCGGCGTCGGGCGGGGCGGCTTCGCAGGAAGTCGTCCCGCTTTTTTAAGTGCCGAGACCGAGTTTCAATTATCGATTAATTCGGTCTCGGCACTTATTTCAGGCTCTTGAGCCAGCCGCCGGTCATGCGCCCGATCTCGTCCACTTTTTGTGCGAACGCCAGCCAGGTGGCGGTGTCGTACAAGCGGAGGTCGTGCCCGAGTCGGAAGAGGAAGCGGATTTTTTCGAGGCGCAGGTTGACGGCTTGCAGCACGGGCCTTTTTTCGGCAGCAGGCCGGTAAAGCGCCTCGATGAGGTCTTCGAGCAGGTCGGAGAGGTGGTTTTGCAGGCGGTCGCCAAAGGTGAACTTCGAGTTGCGCGGCAGGCGGTTGATGAGGGGCACGGCTGCTTTGAGCAGCTCGTAGTACTTGAGTAGGATGGTGTCGCTCATGGTGCGGTATGTTTTTGATGTGATTGTGACGGTTTTCGGGGCGTTTCGAGCACGCGCCACGAGCCGTTGGGGTGTTGCAGCACATTGATCCCCGCCTCTTGCAGCATCCGGATGACGCGTTTTTCTGCGCGGCGGCTTTGCCCGAAACGGATATGGCCGCACCAGGCGTTGATGGCGGCCTCGAGGTTGTCGGGCAGGATTTCCCCGGCGAGGTATTTCCGGATTTTACCTTTCAGGAAACGGCGGTATCGGCGGGTTTTGGGCTTTTGCACAAACCGGTGGTAGGGCCATACCCGAAAACCCAGGAAAGGCACGCCGTCGTCTACGCGGTAGATGCGCGTTTTTGCGGGATGGAGCAGGAGGCGCAGCCCGGCCAGAAATCGTTCGACCTCGGACTTCCAGGTGTGGAGCTGCGCCTTGGTGTCGGCAAACAACACAAAGTCGTCCACATAGCGGATGTAGCCTTTCACGCGGAGGCTCTCTTTCACGAAATGATCGAAGCGGTTGAGGTACACGTTGGCCCAGAACTGGCTGGTCAGGTTTCCGATGGGCAGGCCGCGCCGTCGCGTGTAAGGCGCAAACAGGTCATCGCCGGGAAAATAGGCGATGTGTTCTTCCTGCGGGTTGGAGCCGTCTAGGATGGTGTCGCAGAGCCGGCGCGTACCGGGGTCGTGCAGGCAGCGGTGCAGTTCTTGTTTCAGCACCGTGTGGTCGAGGCTGGGAAAGAACTTGCGGATGTCGCATTTGAGCACGAACGGGAAACGCCGGGCGAATTGCTGGTAGCGTTCGATGGCCTTGTGCGTGCCCTTTCCCTTTCGGTTGGCGTACGAATCGTGAATGAAGGTTTTTTCAAAAACAGGTTCAATCACGTTGCAAAGCGCGTGGTGCACGACACGATCGGCAAATGGCGCAGCGGAGATGGTGCGCTCCTTGGGGTCATAAATTTTGAAGGTTCGGTAGCCGCCGGGCCGCCAGGTATGGCGGAGCAACTCGTCGTGCAGACGGAACAATTCAGATTCGAGGCCGACAAGGAATTGGGCGGTGGATGTTTTGTCGCGTTTCCCCTTTGCCGCTTTTTCAGCCGCCAGCAGGAGGTTGGGGAGGCCTGCAATGGACGACAGCATTGGGGTTTGTGTACATAAAGGCTCTGCGACATTTTTTTGTCATCCTTGCGAGTTGACAAAGAGAGGGCGCATCATGGATTTGAGCGGACTGAAAGTGCTGCCGTTTTTTTGGTTTTACTTGTTTTTTGCTGTTGCAGTAATTTCTCCGAAGTCTTTTTGGCCCGTTCCATGATGAATTGTACGCGTTCACCTACTGGGAGTTGCACAACGCTGGCGGCTGCTTTTTCCTTCCATTCCCACACCTCCAGTTGGGCTTTTGATATTGATGGTGCCACTTGTTTTTTCATGTGTAAATCAGATCGGTAGGTGTAAGGATTCTTAATTGGTGAAGAAAGCCGAGTTGGTAGTTCAGGGCAAGTACTTTTCGTTCCCTGTTTACATTCGCTAAATGTTTGTAGTTCCAACTTACCAGATAATCAACTTTTTCTATAACGCAGCATGCAACATGCAGGGCATCGTACAATTTTCTGGGAGGCATAACACCATGGAGAAGATACTGTTCGGCAAGGAGGTCAACTTCTTCCGGCAGTCGGATTTCCAGGCGGTCAATAAAATAGTCTTCAAAGACTTGCAACAAACGGCGTTTTTTAGTTTCATTTGAAGTTTGGTTGATCTCGTCCACGACAAAATCCGACCAGTATGTTCGGTAAATTCCTGTTTTGACATAGTTTTCAAAAAAATCAAGGGTGATTTCTTGCTTCTCCGGAGCGTCGTCTGCAAAGAGAAAGTTGATTGCAGAGGTATCGAGGTAAACAGTAGGTCGGATCATTGTACAAAGGTGCAAAAATGAAGTCGTACCCCGAATATTTATCAGGCTTTCATGTCTACCGCACTACTCCGTCAGCCGATCCAGTATTTTTCTGGCATCCTCCACGTTTCCGTTTTTCAGCAGGTCATGCGCCCGCCGGATTTCGGCGTTGTCGGGATCGAGCCGCATCGCATCCGACAGGTTCTTGAGGCACGCCTGGCGCGAGTCCTCGTAATCAATTGTTCCGGACGCGTCGTTGAGTAAGGAATGGATTTCTGCCGAGTTGTCGGTCGGTACCTTTTCGGGTTTTCCGGGAGTGCTTTCCGTCGTTTCGCCTCCGCCGGGCGGGGTGTCCTCCTTCGGCCACAGGACGTAGGCCAGCACAGCAAACACTAGCGTCGTGAGCGCGATGGCCACATTGCGCGGCGCGAAGGCCTTGCCGCCGTCACTGCCCTGCAGTTGTTTGATCCGTTGCCGGGCCTCGCGGGCGTGGGAGCCGTTGGGGTAGTGGTTCAAGTAAGCGTACAGCGCTTCGTGGGTGCCGGCCTGAAGCGCGTTTTGCCAAGCGCTTGCCTCGGCGGCGCGGTGTTCGGCCTCGGCCAGTTCGCGCTGGCGGGCGGCCGCTTCGTCGGCTTTGCGGCGGGCATCGGATTCGGCGCGGGCGGCTTCTTCGCGCCGGCGGGCTTCGGCGGCTTCGCGGGCGCGTTGCTCCTCGGCGGCGCGGCGCTCGGCGGCGGCTTTTTCGGCGGCTTGGCGGGCGGTTTCGGCGGCGGCGCGTTCGTCGTGCAGTTGCTGGAGGGTGCGGCCCACGCCGCGCACCACGTCGGCCCAGGCGGCGTCGCGGGAGTGCCAGTGGCGGGTGTCGTCCACGGGTTTGCCGTCGGTGGGCAGCACCTGCAGGCTGTTCACCACGGGGTCGGTCTCCCAGGCGCAGTCCCGCACGATGACGGGCACCACGCGGGCCTCCCCCAGCCGGTGCCGTTCGAGGGCCTCGCGCAGTTCCACCGCGTGGATGTAGTCGCTGTCGAAGTAGTCGCTGCTGATGAGCATCAGGATGAGGTCGGCGTTTTGCAGCTGCTTCTTGATCGCGGGTTCCCAGTGCTCGCCGGCGATGAGCTCGCGGTCGGTCCATACGCGCAGCTGGCCCGAGCGCTCCATGGGCAGGAGCTGCTTCTTGAGCTCGGCGCGGAAGCGCTCGTCCTCGCGGGCGTAGATGATGAAGACCAGGGGCGTTTGAGCGGGCATCGCGTTGGTTTGTGCGGGCAAATGTATGGTTTTCCGCTTGCGGATCAATGGCAACGGCAGTTGATACAGATTTCTACGAAATGGCACGGGGAGGCGGCAGCACGCGCAGAGCGGACGGTTCTCTACGAGATGACAAAGGGCCGAATAGCACCCACGAGACCGATGAACATTTTCGGAAGCGGAAGAAATTGCAATCTTTGTCGCACATAATGCTGCAACATGAAAAAACACCTCCTCTCCACCGCGCTCCTCTTGGCCCTTTTTTCCGGCATGGCCCATGCTCAGGACACTTTTTCCATCGTGGCCGTGGATTCCCTCAGCGGCGAGGTGGGCAGCGCAGGCGCGTCCTGCATCAGCGCCACCAACCTGAAGAACTTTTTCCCCACCTTCGACCCGGATTTTCTCGGCGACCTGCTGCCGGGCCGGGGCGCCATCAACACGCAGTCGTTTTACCTGCAACAAAACCAGTTGAACGCCCGGGCACGACTGGCTGAGGGCCTCGATCCGCAGGCCGTGATCAACTGGCTGGCGGCCAACGATGCCCAGGGCAACCCCACGCAGCGCCAGTACGGCGTGGCTGCGCTCCAGAACGGCGTGCCGATGGCGGCGGCCTACACCGGCGTCAATTGCCTCGATGCGAAAGGCCACCGCGTCGGGCCGAACTATTCGATCCAGGGCAACATCCTGCTCAACCCCGGCATCCTTGACTCGATGGAAGCCTGCTTCCTCGCCGCCGGCGGTTGCCTGGCCAACAAACTCATGGCCGCCATGCAAGGCGCCAACGTGCCCGGCGCCGACTCCCGCTGCCTGAGCAACGGCACCTCGGCCATGTTCGCTTTCATCAAGGTGGCCAAACCGGGCGACAGCCCCGGCAGCCCATCTTTGCGTCTGTTCGTGTCCTACGACCCGCTCGGCATCGAACCGATTGACTCCCTGCAAGCCCTGTTCGACGCCAATTTTGTTTGCCTGAGCGATGTGGACGAGGCCGCGAGCGCCATTCCGTTTGCCGTGGTGCCCAACCCCAGTGCCGGCGACACGGTGTTGCGCCTGCCCGAAAACTTGGGCGCCGTGCGCTTGGACATCTTCGACCTCAACGGCAGGCTGCTGCAAACCCTGCCGGCCATCGGCGACGGGCAACGGCTTTCGCTGGGCCAGCGCGGCCTGTTGCTGCTGCGCGTGGTGGCGAAAGACGGAAGGACGGGGCTGAAAAAAGTGGTGGTGGAGTGAGTGGGGAGTGTTCGGAACGCGTCCCGATCCCCGTGAACAATGTCCGCTTGGACCGAGGGGAATTGTATGATGACCGTATCTGACTCCCGTGTATTTGATCTGCCAAACCTTGAGAATCGGGATCATAGGTACAGGCAATGATGCCGTTGTGTTCGGGATTCTGCTTATGGAGATTTAGATAATCCAGGCGATCGAAAGTGACTACCGCCCGTTTGTGTTTCGTTGCAAAATCCAACACTTCCGAGTCTGGAATCCGCATATTGGTTTGTCCTGCGTCTCGTGCAGTCAACGTATCGTGTCCTTTGTTTTGGAGGGCATACATGGTATGCACATCAAAGTTTTCGTCGCCGTACAGTCTTGCCATAAGGTTCTAAACTTTTTGGTTAGCGGCAATTTCTGCGTCAATTTCTTCCTTGTTGGCGCGGTAGTACGCCCAAGCGTTGATAAGGTCTTCGGCGCGCAGCGACGGGAACGAACTTAGCAGTTTGACTTCGGATGCGCCTGCATTTTGAGCCTTCACCAGCAGCCATACCGGTATGCGTGTACGAACGATACAAGCGCTACCGCCACACACACCGGGCGTTTTTTCTATTCCGGGGGTATAGCGACTCAGATCGCTTTCGATCCAACGCGCGATTTGTGCTTTTTCCCCAACAGACATTGTGGGCAACAAGCGTTCGATCTGTTGTAATGCTGTCATGTCCTTTATTTGCTTCACAAAGTTAGGCTAAAAATGGTTTTGAGTGATAGACGTCTCACCTCGTAACTTTGCAACACTACAGCTACATGGTGGCTTTGCTATAACGCGAATATCCCCAACTTCGCCCCACCAATCGAATCAATCGGCACAATCGAATCAATCCACATGATCCATACCGACGAACTCCACCGCCGCCTTTACGCCACCGACGCCTCCATTTTCCGCGAACTGCCTGCCGGTGTGGCCTACCCGAAAGGCGCCGACGACATCAAGGCGCTTGTGCAGCATGCCCGCGAACACGGGCAGTCGCTCATTCCCCGCTCCGCCGGCACCTCGCTGGCGGGTCAGTGCGTGGGCACGGGCATTGTGGTGGATATTTCCCGGCACATGACCAACATCCTGGAACTCAACGTGGCCGAGCGCTGGGTACGCGTACAGCCGGGCGTCATCCGCGACGAACTGAACGTGTTTCTCAAACCCCACGGCCTCTTTTTTGCGCCCAATACCTCCACCGCCAACCGCTGTATGCTCGGCGGAATGGTGGGCAACAACTCCTGCGGCACCACCTCGCTCGTGTACGGCAGCACCCGCGACCACGTGCTGGCGCTGAACACGGTGCTCAGCGACGGTTCCGAAGCGCGTTTCGAGGCGCTCTCGCCGGCGGCTTTCGAAGAAAAATGCCAGGGTGCGGGGCTGGAAGCCGCGCTGTACCGCCAGATTCGCGAAACGCTCGCCCCGCCCGAGGTGCAGGCCGAAATCCGGTCGCAGTTTCCCAAACCCGAAATCCACCGCCGCAACACGGGCTATGCCGTGGACCTGCTGCTGCGCTCCAACCTGTTCAGCCCCGGCGGGCCGGATTTCAATTTTTGCACCATGCTCGCCGGCTCGGAAGGCACGCTGGCGTTTACCACCGAAATCACGCTCAACCTGGTTCCGCTGCCCGCCCCGAACGACGTGGTGCTGTGCGCGCATTTCGGCAGCATGACCGAATGCCTCCAGGCGGTGGTGGCCGCCGTGCAACACCGCCCGACCGCCTGCGAACTGATGGACAAACTCATCCTCGATTGCGCCAAAGCCAACCGCGAGCAGGCGAAAAACAGTTTTTTCATCGAGGGCGATCCCGCCGCGGTACTGATGATCGAGTTCCGGGGCAATACTCCTGCCGAAGCGGAAGCCAAGGCTGCGGCGCTTGTTTCCGACCTGCGCGGGCGGGGCTTCGGTTATGCCTACCCGGTGGTGCCGGCGCCGCAGTCGAAACGCGTGTGGGAACTCCGCAACGCGGGCCTCGGCGTGCTCTCCAACATGCCCGGCGCGGCCAAAGGCGTGCCCTGTATCGAGGACACGGCGGTGACCGTGGCCGACCTGCCTGCCTATATCGCCGAGTTTGAAAAACTGATGGACGGCTTTGGCCAAAAATCCGTGTATTACGCCCATGCCGGCGACGGGGAGTTGCACCTGCGACCCATCCTGAATTTGAAAAAAGAAGAAGACCGCGAAAAACTGCACCGGATCGGCGAGGCCATGGCTCGCCTGGTGAAAAAATTCGGCGGCTCGCTCAGCGGGGAGCACGGCGACGGGCGCGTGCGCGCCGAGTTCATCCCGCTGATGATCGGCGAAAAAAACTACGAACTGCTGCGCCAAATCAAACACGCCTGGGACCCGAACGGCATTTTCAATCCCGGTAAAATCACCGACGCGCCGCCCATGAACACCTCCTTGCGCTACGAGCCGGAGCAGCAGGACAAGCCGTTCGACACCGTGCTTGAATTCCCCGACGGCATCCTGCGTGCCGCCGAAAAGTGTAACGGCTCGGGCGACTGCCGCCGGCTCGATTTCGCGGGCGGCACCATGTGTCCCAGCTACCGTGCCACCCGCGCCGAGAAGGACAGCACCCGCGCCCGCGCCAATGCTCTGCGCGAATTTTTGACCCGCAGCGAACGCGCCAACCCCTTCAGCCACGAGGAATTGTACGAGGTGATGGACCTCTGCCTGTCGTGCAAGGGCTGCACTTCGGAGTGCCCCTCCAATGTGGACATGGCGGGCATGAAGGCGGAGTTTTTGCACCAGTACTACAAAACGCACGGCGTGCCTTGGCGCTCGCGGGTATTTGCCCACATTGGCGGGCTGAACCGGCTGGGCGCCTATGCGCCGGCGCTGACCAATTTTTTCCTGAAAAACCCAGCCGTGGCGCCGCTGCTCAAACGCGTGCTCGGCGTGGCGCCGCAGCGGAGTCTGCCCGCCGTACGCTCCTCGCTGCGCCGCTGGTTTGGGAAAAACCGGGCGGCACTCCAGCCTTCCGGCCCCGAAAAAGGGCGCGTCTTTTTCTTCTGCGACGAATTTACCGACTACAACGACGCCCCCGCGGGCATGGCGGCTATCCAACTCCTGACCCGGCTGGGCTACCGCGTGGACATGCCCGCGCACCCGGAGAGCGGGCGGGCGGCCATTTCCAAAGGGCTGTTGCCGCAGGCCCGGGAACTGGCGGTGCGGCAGGTGGAAATTTTCCGAAACCTCGTGACGGAACAGGCCCCGCTCGTGGGGGTGGAGCCGTCGGCCATCCTGAGTTTCCGCGACGAATACCCGCGGATGGTACCCGAGGCGCAGCGCGAGGCGGCCAAAACGCTGGGCGCCAACGCCCTGCTGATTGAGGAATTTTTGTTTCGCGAAGCACAAAAGGGGAACATTACGCCCGGGATGTTCACGAAAGAAAAGCGCCACATTTTGCTGCACGGGCATTGCCACCAGAAGGCGCTGGCGAGCGTGGACCCCTCGGCCTGGGTGCTGGGCTTGCCCGAAAACTACACGGTGTCGGTGATCCCGTCCGGCTGCTGCGGCATGGCCGGTTCCTTCGGCTACGAGCGCGAGCACTACGACGTGAGCATGCGCATCGGCGAATTAGTGTTGTTTCCGGCCCTGCGCAGTGCGGATTCGGACGCGATAGTGGCCGCTCCGGGCACCAGTTGCCGGCACCAGATTCTGGACGGCACGGGCCGGGCGGCGCTGCATCCGGCGGAGGTGCTGTGGGGGGCGATAGTGGGGTAGTTCGCGACGGCTTTGTATTTGGTTGGAAAGCCTGTACTTTTGAACGCAAAATTTCAACAACATGCTTATCGAACTTCCCGATTCCATTTTGGCAAAAACGCCCCTTAGTGAGCAAAGTATTAAATTATTACTTGCCATTACCTTGTTCAGGGAAGAGTTGCTAACGCTTGGGCAGGCCGCAGCCCTGGCGGATTTACCGCAATTGATCTTTCAAAAAGAACTCGCCAAGCGCAAAATACCTGTCCACTATGGGGTTGAGGAACTGAGGCAAGACATCCGCCACCTAAACCCCATGTGATGCTTGTCGTTAGCGATACCTCCCCGATATCAACCCTGTACGCAGTTGGAAAAATGAATCTTCTGCGCGACCTCTTTGGCGAAGTCATCATTCCTGCTAAAGTATTTGCCGAACTCTCCAGATTGAAGGAGTTTGGATACGACCTTGCTGAATTGGAGGGTGCCCCTTGGTTGGTTGTCCGACCTGCCCGTGACTCCACAGCGGTGAAAGACCTTTCCAAACAACTCGATCCCGGTGAAAGTGAAGCCATTGTTCTCGCACAGGAACTGGAGGCAGATTTTTTGTTGATTGATGAGCGACGTGGCTGGAAAATAGCCAATGCCTTAGGTATCAAAACCGTGGGCGTGTTGGGTGTACTTCTGGAAGCCAAAAAGAAAAAATTGATACCCGCCGTTGCTCCATTATTGGATGAAATTCAAAACGTTGCCGGTTTTTACCTCGGAGAATCGCTTCGACGTGAAGTGTTGTTGCTTGCAGGGGAGTAGACGTTTGCCGTTGTACATGATATGTGGCGATTTAACCAGCGGAGATACTGCGTTGTGGGGGGCAGTGGCACAACAATGAATTCAGAAAACATATACAACGAGGCCTTCGTCGGCAACCTGTTCGACCGGATGGCCCGAACTTATGGCATCGTCAACTATTTGGCCTCCTTTGGTTTTTCGGAACGCTGGCGCAGGCAGTGTGTGGAGGAAATACACTGGAACGGCGAAACCCAGGTGGTGTTCGATTTGATGTCGGGCATGGGCGAGTGTTGGGGTTTAATCCAGCGCCGTGGACGCGCCGTGGAGCGCATCACGGGGGTGGATATTTCTGTGGAAATGAACAGGCGTGCCGCCGCCAATCTGGAGAAACGCCCCGACTGGCCTGTCGAAATTCGACAAGAGAACATCCTGCAAAACAGCATCCCCTCCGGGTCGGCAGATGTTTTGGTATCCGCGTTCGGCTTGAAAACCTTTTCGGAGCATCAACTGGAACTGCTGGCTGCTGAAATGAGCCGGATACTAAAGCCGGGCGGACAGTTGTCCGTAGTCGAAATTTCGACCCCGAAAGGCTGGCTGTTGCGCACGCCCTACCTGTTCTATTTGAAATGGATCATACCGGTCATTGGCGCGTTGTTTATGGGCAATCCAGATACCTACAGCATGCTCGGGCGGTACTGCGTCAACTTCGGTACTTGCGAAAAATTTCAGGGAATGCTGCAAAAAGCAGGGCTGGAAGTGACGTATCGGGAATATTTTTTTGGTTGCGCGACGGGAGCGGTGGGGCGAAAAACCTCTTGAGTGGCGGTGCGGGACGCGAAGAGTACGGCAGTGGCCGGGCTTTGACTTTTCTCTTGCTCCAATCTCCGCGGATACCAGTCTGCCCGCTTTCCCGTATCTTCGTGGCCGCAAATCGCTCACCTCTCTGTAAAAGACGGGCAGTGAGCGGTTTAGCCGATGGCTCGGTCATCAAACTTTCACACGTCAACTCAGATCGGGTGCCGTTGGCGCCCATAGCACACGCACAAATAGCATGGCAAAATCGCAAGACTCGTTCAACAAAAAAGAAAAAGAGAAAAAACGCAAAAAGAAAAACGAAGAAAAACTGGAGCGCAAGGAGCAGCGAAAGGCCGACAAAGCGAAAGGCTCTCCGAAGACTCTGGAGGAAATGTTTTCGTACGTGGACGAAAACGGAAACCTCAGCAGCACCCCGCCCGACCCGGCCAAAAAGAAGGTGATCCGGGCCGAGGACATCGTGCTCGGCGTGCCTTTTCGCGATGACACCCCCGAGGAGGTCATTCGCACCGGCACGGTGAAATTTTTCAATGACGAAAAAGGCTACGGCTTCATCACCGACGCCGAGAGCAAGGACAGCATCTTTGTCCACATCAATCAGGTCTCGGGCAATCTTCGCGAAGGCGACCGCGTGACGTTCGAAGTCGAAATGGGCCAAAAAGGCCCCAATGCGGTGCGGGTGAAATTGTTGAGCTAAACGATGGCTCGCGGTTTCATCTTCGACATGGACGGCACCATGGTGGACAACATGATGGTGCACCACCGCGCCTGGCAGCGCAAATTGGCTGCACTCGGCCTTGATCTTTCCTTGGAGGAAATCCGCCAAACCATTCACGGCATCAACGAGGAAATCATCGAGCGCCTGTTCGGCGACCGCTTCGCACCCGACCAGCGGCGGCAGATCGCTCAGGAAAAAGAAGCCGAGTACCGCCGAATTTTCCTGCCCGAGCTCCGGCTCGTGGACGGCCTCGCCGCGTTTCTTCGCATCGCTGCCGAACACAGCATCCCGATGGGTATCGGCTCCGCAGCGCCACCCGAAAACGTGCAGTTCGTGCTGGACAATCTCGGCCTGCGCCCGCTGTTCCGCACCGTGGTGGACGCTTCGCAGGTGACGAAAGGCAAACCCGATCCTGAAGCATTCCTCACCGTGGCCGAACGGCTCGGCCTTGCACCCGAAAACTGTCTCGTTTTCGAGGACTCGCCCACCGGCGCCGAAGCCGCACGCCGCGCCGGCATGCCCGCCGTGATCGTGACCACCTCGCACACGGCGGACGAGTTTGCCCGGTTCGAGCACGTCGTACGCATCGTGCAGGATTTTTCCGGCATGGATCCGCTTCAGTTCATATCGTAATTCACACCAAAACGCAGGATGCGCCCCGGCTGGGGGTTGTACAGCAGGTCGTCGGGCGTGCCGGTGGCATCAATGCCGGCGTGCTGGCGGTCGAAGATGTTGCGCACGTGGATGTATGCGAGAAAGTTCTTGCTCAGGTAGATGCGGAGCATGGTGTCCCAGGTGCGGTAGGTCGGGTAACGGGCTTCCGTGGCGGCTCGGCTGTACTGCTCGCGGTAGGTTTCCGTGCCGCCGAGGATGGTGTTGTTGCTGGCGGTGCTGACCATAAAATCCCACTTTTCGGCGTGCAGCGACAGGCGGAACTGCGTGATCCAGCGGGGATAGTTGCGCACGTCCGTGGTGGACGGTATCCCGTACCCGAACCATTCCCGTCCCCGCGAGTATTGAAAATAAAACTCGATGTTCGCCGTGATCTCGTTATCGTTGGGGGTGTGTTTGGTGAGGTCGAAATCGAGGATGTCGTCGCCGATGGTGCCCTGGATTCCCCATAGCGCCATGGCCAATCCCGGCGCCTGCTCGAAGCCGTAGCGCCACCCGTTGTCGGTTTGGCGCAGGTAGCCGTTTCGGGTCAGGTGGTGGGCTTCCTGATAAAAAAACAGGATGTCGGTAGTGAACCTGCCGGAATAGCGGCGCACACCCAGTTCCAGCGAGCGGACGCGCTCGGTGCGGGTCAGGTCGTGGTCGAACGGCTCGGCGCGCACGGTATCGGTACTGACCCGGTAAGTTTGCACGCGGCTGAAGATGGTGGGGCGTTGAAATCCCTCGGCGTAATGGAGACGCAATGTCCAGGTGCTGTCGGGGCGGTGTTTGATGGCAAGGCGGGGGGCAATAGCGACGGGGTTTTCGTAGGCAGCATTGACGGCAAAACCGCCCACCAGTGTTGTTTTTTTGCCACGCCAGTGCAGTTGGGCAAAGGCGTTCGCGTCGAGGTAGCCGTCGTCCTGCGGGCCGAACGGCGGTGGATTTGGCGGATCGCTCTCGCCCGACAGGCCCACCTCGATCGGGCCGGGGAAATAGCCCATCGGCGGCACGCCGCCGCCGAGATTGGCTTGCAGACCGGCGTCCAACAGCAGCGATGGCTTGAGGCGGGCATTGATCTTTGACTCCAGCCGGATGTCGAGTCCTTCGGCAGCGAAGTAGCGCTCATCAGAGCCGTAACGCCGGTGAATATCGTCCAGTAAAAATTGTTTTTCGGCATCCGTGGCCAATTGGGGCGCTTTGGCGTAGTACATCGCCGCGCTCAGCCGATCGAACACCGGCGTGAACGACGACCCGCCCTGCACCTGGTACCGCAGGATGGACAGCGTGTTCGTGGTGGTGCGCTCGTTGCGCTTGCGCTGAAAACTGAACGCGAACGTCTCGATCTGTTCGGCGATTCGGTTGGACGAGTTGGCGTACGATACCGCCAGCGGGCTGAGGCCGAGGCCGCTGTGATCGAAACGGGTCAGGCGGTTGTAGTTGAAATGAATGCCGCGCCAGGTCAGGTTGATGCCCAACAGCCGGCTTTCGTGCGCAATGGGCAAAGTGCGCGCCACAGAGTCGCCCAGATCGCGCGCGCGATAGTTTCGGTTGTCGGTGTACAGACTTGTGTCAAGCCCGAACGGCAGGTAGTTTTTGGCTTCAAACAGGTTGTCGTCGTAAAAATAGTCCGTGCTTTCGCGCACGGTGCTGCTGCCGTACAGGCTGAACCTAAAGATGTTTTTGTCGCGAAACAGTTTGCCGCCGAGCATCAGGTCGAGGCTGTTGTAGCCGAAGTTTCCGAAGGAGAGGTCGGCTTGGGTAAAGATGGGCCGTTCGTTTTCCTTGAGAATGATGTTGACCACCCCGGCGCAGGCCCCGTCGCCGTAGATGGCGGCAGCGGGGCCGTACACGACCTCGATGCGCTCGGCCTGCCGGATGGGCAGCTGGGCGCCGATGGGCATGCCCGGCGCGGCGGTCGGCCGCACGGGCACGTCGTTGATGAGCACCTTCATGTAGCGGTTGCCGGGCAGTCCGCGCAGCAGGAACGTCTCGCCCTCGAGGGCGTTTCCCGGCTGCGACACCCGCACGCCCGGCGCCGCGCGCAGCACGTCGCCGAGGGTGACAAAACCGTTGCGCTGGATGTCCTGCGCCGTCACCACCCAAACCGTGAACGGCACCTGGTCCACGTCTTCGAGCGAGCGCGTGGCCGAGTAGATTTTTCGTTTGTTCAGGCTGCGTTTGATCGTCTGGATATTGGTGTCGAGTAAACGCTCCGGAGTAAGCAGGAGGGATGCCGTGTCGGTTTGGGCACACAGGGCAATCGGGCAGAACAAGAGCGGAAACAACAGCCGGAGGCGCATGGTCGGGTGGTTCTTGATGGTTTTGAATTCAGCCTTCTTTTGTTCGAGCTGCTTCAATGTAAGCCACACCCATCTGGTTTTCCACGATTTTTACAGTAGGAGAACTCGCTAAAGTATGCATGAATGCATGATGTACCGTAAGGATTAGGTCTTGAAGATCGTTGTCGGCTTCCATATCAACTATCGAAAGGCCAAGGCTTTTACACTTCTCCTTTGAGATATGGCGGGCGTGAGACTTGTTTCGTCCGTGGTCACTAAACTCATCCAGAATTGATTGAACAAGTTTGGCGTTTTTTTGGCACATATTCCTGCTTAGCCATTCTTCAGCCAATTCGACAGACCACTCAATCGCTTTTTTGCATGCGCCAAGAAATGTTGGATGGTATTTGCCTATGATAGTTTGCCATAATGCAGCGCTACTCGGGTTGGCTCTGATATCGGATTTGGCTTGTTCAAACTCTTCGATCACGGCTTGGCAAGCCACCCCACCCATTTGCGGATCAATAGGCCCGAGGTTTGATTGCTTTCCCATCATAATTGAATTGCATGAAAGTGCGATCATGGTACCTGCCGACATGGATATTTGGGGGACTATTGCCCGGATATTATTGCCAAACATACTGTGCAGGTAATCAACGATGCTTTCAGTAGCAGCCAAATCCCCCCCGGGCGTATGCAAAACAAGGTCAAGCCCCTTGGTACGATCCATTCGATGGACATTGACCATAAAAGCCAGTTTGTCCTTGTCGTTGACCGCGTTATCAGGGTGATTGGGTTTTTGTAACCAACCTGAGTAATAGGCAATGATGTTTCGCCCGGTTTTAGTTGCTACTTGAGCAAGGTACTTCCGTCTGACTGTATCCAGTGCTGCGGGGTTTTTTTGTTCACGAAGTTCAGTTTGGATTTCGTAGAGGACTTCGCTCCAGTTAGGCATGAGGTAGATATTTTACTGGAAAGTTGGGATCAAACTGCAGTATATACAGTTTCTGGTGTCGTATAACTGATTTGGGACTCGTCGTACAAAGTGAATTTTGTGAAAAAATCACCAGGCTTTACCCATTCCTGAGGTGGGACAGTATGTAAAGGGCTACGAGCACCTTTCATTATTTGTTCGTAGGTCGTTAATGACCGGCGTTTTAAACGGCTGACTCGGCGTTTGTTTTTTCCTCTGGGCATAGCGAAAGGTAGCAGATTATCGGAAAACAGGAGAAAACGTATTGCTGCAAAAGTAGTCGTGAAGATGCTTGTTACAAATGTTTAGCCCCAAAATTTCGATATTTGAAGCTACTTTTGTCATTTATGAAACACCTCAAACTTTTTGGAACTTTGCAGCGGGTTATTCAATGCCCGTCATTTAACCAAATCTCACCCATGCTACACACATTTCGTTTCCCCCTTCTGACCCTGCTGTGCCTCCATGCCCTACTGGGTACGGCCTTCGGCCAACTGACCCTCAAAGTCACGGCCATACCCATCAACACCCCGTCGGGCGCCAATATCCATGCTGTCGGCACCTTCAACAACTGGACCGCCGGCGACCCGAGCACCATCCTTGCCCCGCTCGGAAACGGCCAGTACAGCATCACCCTGAACCCGCCCGCCGGGCAGGTGAAATTCAAGTTCACCCGCGGCAGTTGGGCCACCGTGGAAGGCAACGCCAATGGCGGCTACCTGCCCGACCGCATGCTGAACTACAGCGGCCAGCCCACCACGGTAGACCTCACCATCCTCTCGTGGGAAGACCTCGGCGGCAGCAATACCACCGCCGCGTCGAACGTGAGCATTCTGTCCAACAATTTTTACATGCCCCAACTCAACCGCAACCGCCGAATCTGGATTTACCTGCCGCCCGACTACCATACGACTACCAAAAAATACCCCGTGCTGTACATGCACGACGCGCAAAACCTGTTCGATGCCTACACCAGTTTCTCCGGCGAGTGGGAAGTGGACGAATCCCTCAACACCCTGCACCAGCAGGGCGACTACGGCTGCATCGTGGTGGGCATTGACAACGGCCCGGGCACGGAGCGCATCAACGAATACTCTCCTTGGGTGAACATTGATTACAACAACGCCGGCGGCCTCGGCGACGAGTACGTGGAATTTATCGCCAACACCCTCAAGCCGCACATTGACAGCACCTTCCGTACCCTGCCGGGCCGCAATACCACCGGCATCATGGGCAGCAGCATGGGCGGTCTCATTTCGATGTACGCGTTTTCCGAACGGCAGGACGTGTTCTCGCGGGCGGGCATTTTTTCGCCGGCATTCTGGTTCGGAGGCCACAACCCGGCGGCGCACGTGGCGGCCAACCCGCGCGAAGGTGAAGCCCGCGTGTACTTCCTGGCCGGCGGTCAGGAGCCGGTATCCGTGACGCAAAACATGAACGCGGTAGCCAATGCCATGACCACGGCGGGCTTCCTCAACAACGAAAAACATACCCTTGTGTCGCCCGACGGCCAGCACTCGGAGTGGTTCTGGCGGCGCGAGTTTCCGGCGGCCTATATCTGGTTGTTTGCCGGTGCGGTCACGTCCACGGGCGATGTGCCCCCGACGGGAACGGCCATCGGGGTGTATCCGAATCCTGCCGGTTCGTGGGTGCGGTTTTCCGGCGTGGAGGCCGACGAGAAAGTGGAGGTTCAAATCTTCAGCGCCGCCGGCAAGCGCCTGCGCAGCACCGCGCTGCCGGGCGATGAAGCACTCTGGACGGGCGACCTGAAGCCCGGGTTTTATGTGCTGAAATTGCGGAAACCCGGGGAGAAGTGGCAGTCGGTGAAGTTGGTGCGGCAGTAAATGTTGTGCCTATTGGCTGTCCAAGTATTTCTGGAAATCATTAAGGCGGATGGCGTTATACAACCAGCGATGTTCTGCCTGACGTGGGAGAGTTTGGATCAGGCAATTAGTGTCAAGCACGATGGTCACTGTGCGCGTTTTTTACTGCGGAGGTGCAGATTTTGGTTTGCCTTTTTAAATGAATCTTTAGAGTAGGCACGTTTGTCCCAGATTTCATCCAATACCTCGTCGGCTTTACTTGCGTAGTACTGTACAAGCAATTCTTTGATTTCCAGTAACTCCCGCTCGGTCATTTTTCGGGAAAACAACTCAAGCAGGTGCAATTGCACAGCATTTAGTTTGGTAGGCATTTCTTTTGGTATTGATGTCATATCGTATTCTTTTGCTGCAAAAGTAGTGGAAACAGGGCATCATGCCAACAAACAATACGGCACCTTAAAAGCCCACGAGTACACGAGCCACCCCAACCCAGTCCTGCCCCGCAATGCGCAGCAAAACCCAACCCTTGGGAAAGCCACTGAGATCAAGTTCCACAGAATTGCTACCGGGCTTTTCCCAGTGATGAATGCTTCGCCCGGTCAGATCGAACGCCTCGATGCGTTGCCAGTTCAGATCGGGCGCCAGCAAGGTGACCGACCCGCTTGCCGGGTTGGGGAAAACGGTGACCGGCTCCTGCCGAGGCTCCGATGTGCTCACGTAAGCCGGGCAATCGCCGCCAAAACAGTAGCGCAGTTCGTTGGAACCCAACAGCACCTCGGAGCCGTCGGGTCGGATGCCCCGGACGTTGAGGAGGCGGACGAATGTGGTATCGGGCAGGGAATCGGAGATGGCTTTGGATCGGAGGGTAAGGTTAAAATAATTGCTGTTTGGGGAGAAACTCTTGCTCTTGTCCGTAAAAACTGCGGCGGCTACTACGCGATCTACCCTTTTTTCAACCAAACCCAATCCCGGAATAGGTTTTTGGATCGTTGCCTCAGTGATCGTCCAGTAGCTGGTATCCACATCAATATCGAATGCAAAACCGATAATACCGGGTTCAAGGATGCGCAAATTGATGTACGCGTTTCTGTCGGGCAGTACGTTGTTGGGGTTTACGGAACCACCAAAAAAATCAATATTTCGCAACCAGAATCTGCCATCGGGCAGATACTCATCCGGTGTGGGCATGTAGGTCGGTGTCTGGTTGCCGAGAAATGCTTGAACCAAGAGTTGATCCAATGAATCAAGCGAGCCGTCGCCGTTGCCGTCCAAGTGTTTGAAATCGTACCTGTTGTCGAATTCAACGCCCCAGTTGGTGGCGTGGTGCGGTGCCCAGGTGACCGGTTCGGTGCGTTTTTCGCCGGTTGCGGCCCATCCGATCCCGAGCGGCAGGATGTCCCGTACCCGCACGCAGCCGTCTCGGTCGAGATCGCCCGGCCACACACAATCGTCCGTGCAGGGCGTGTAGGTACAGGAGCCGGAGAAATGACTGTCGTACAGTGCTTGCAACTGCCCGATGCGCTCGTAGCAATAGGTGACGTTTTGAAGGTGGTTCAGACCTGGCCCCCGATGGTAGGAATAAGCGGTTTCAAGCACAATGGTGGTATCGGGAGGCAGGGTGCCGAAGTAGATGCTGGGCAGCATTTTCATGCAACTACTCCAAGGTGGAGCGAATATGCTCCATTCGCTCCAGCCTGTTCCGTTCGGGTCGTCGGGAAATACAAAATCGGTTGGCGGATTGTTTTGGTCTATGCCGATCCCTCCGAAAGTAAGGGGCCAACCATTCCGCCAACGGCCATTTAGAAATTGGTAGTAATCGCTGACACCGTGCGGGCCTAAGCGTATCGGATCGGGATAACAGGTGCTACCAAAGAGCATGTACATGCTTTTCGTCAGATCGTGGTTAAGGATGGTGTATGATGCTACCGGCGGAGTTATACCAAAACCTCCGGAGCTGGTGTTTGCATTGTAAATGAACACGCTATTGCCTTCCACATAAGTACCGGAGCGTTCATAGGTAGACGAGCCAAGCCATCGGTGTATCAAGGTGCCAATTGACACCGAATCCAGAGCATGTCCTGAACGATTGGCGATTTTATAGGAAAAAAACGCCGTCTCGTTGAGCAAGTTGTCGCCGTCGCAGTACAATGCCCACGCCGTAGCAAGTACTTCGACACCAAGCGGGGCATTCTGTAGAGACAATCCATAAGTGTCGTTGAAAACGTGCCACAAGATTTGTCCCGGCAGGATGTCGGGATCAAGTCCGGGAGGATGTGGATAATCCCCGTCAAAGGGATCGTAGATGCCATCCTGGTTAACGTCTACGAATGGGGCCATGTCCCTGTTCGGGACAGCGAAGCCAAACAGATTGATAAAATGCGGATTTCCTTTTCCCGGCCAACCGACAATGCTGGCCACTGGATTGTCTAGCACACCGTTATCCGCCCAATCGACACGGTGCGTGAGCAAGTCTAAGTGAGTAACAGAAAAAATATGGTCCCAATGGATATTGGCTATGCTGTCGGATAGCCAATGCCCGCGGTATGTACCGCTGGCAAAGGCTTGCCCTGATCCCTTGCCCAGACATGCTGCGCGTACATTTCCTGCGGTATCCAGTCCGGCAATCCACAAACCCATGCCCCCGATACCGGCGTTTGATTTGGTAACGCCATCAAAATCTATGATAAAAGGGGGCTTTGTACCGTTTGGGGGCTTCACGCCTCCTGGGAATATGCCACTGACCCGCACCCGATTCGCGTGCAGCGTCGCTTCGGCTTTCGGGTAAGGTACTGTCGGCTGAGCAGCCATTTTTAAAATGCAGCCAACAAAGAGCGGTATCAGAACAAGTCGAAGCATGGTATTTCGTTTTTGCAAACATAAAAATTCCCGTACACAGCCCGCCCATGAATGTGTGAGCCTGCCACTTTTTGTGGCGATTGCACCGCTTGAATGTGTGAATGCCCAGTTTAACTTTCCGTAAATTCTACCCACACGAAAACGCAGAACCGGATGCATTGCCGTAACCTTGCCCGTTAAAAAAAGCCATGTCCGACCGGAAAAAACTCGGCTTCCTCGACCGCTACCTGACGCTCTGGATTTTTGCCGCCATGCTCCTCGGCGTGGCGCTGGGGTATTTTTTCCCGAACATTCCCACCGCGATCAATGCCTTCAACAGCGGCTCGACCAACGTGCCCATCGCCATCGGGCTGATCCTGATGATGTACCCGCCGCTGGCCAAAGTGAACTACAAACTGCTGCCGGCGGTGTTTCGCAACACCAAAATCCTCGGCATCTCCCTGGCCCTGAACTGGATCGTGGGGCCGGTGCTCATGTTTTTGCTGGCCGTGCTATTCCTGCGGGACTACCCCGAATACATGGTCGGCCTCATCCTGATCGGGCTGGCCCGCTGCATCGCCATGGTGCTGGTATGGAACGATCTGGCCGAAGGCAGCAACGAGTACGGGGCCGGACTGGTGGCGCTCAACAGTATTTTTCAGGTGTTCGCCTACAGTTTTTATGCCTGGGTGTTCATCACCGTGCTGCCGCCATATTTTGGTTTCGAGGGCGCCATCGTGGACATTTCCATCGCCACCATCGCCGAAAGCGTGGCCATCTACCTCGGCATACCGTTCGCGGCGGGGCTGCTGAGCCAGCTGTTGCTGGTACGCGCCAGGGGCGAGCAATGGTACCGGGAGCGGTTCATTCCCGCCATTTCCCCGGTCACGCTGATCGCGTTGCTGTTCACCATCGTGGTCATGTTCAGTCTCAAGGGCGAACTGATCGTGCAAATTCCGTTTGATGTGCTGCGCATCGCCGTGCCGCTGCTGGTCTATTTCGCCCTCATGTTCCTGATCGGCTTTTTTGTCAGCAAGGCGCTGGGCGCCGAGTACGACAAAAACGCTTCCATCGCGTTCACGGCAGCGGGCAACAACTTCGAACTGGCCATCGCCGTGGCCATTGCGGTGTTCGGGCTGAACAGCGGCCAGGCATTTGCCGGCGTGGTCGGTCCGCTGGTGGAGGTGCCGGCGCTGATCCTGCTGGTGCAGGTGGCCTTTTGGCTGCGCGACAAGTACTATCCAAAAACTTCCTGAATCATGTTGTTTCCAAAAATAACAGACTACCTGAGTACTCTGCCGACCAACATTCCTGCCGAACGCCGCGTCGTGCTCGACACTCTGGCCGGCTACATTTCCCAAAAACGGACTGCCGGCGAGGTGGTGCGGCTCATTTTTATTTGCACCCACAATTCCCGGCGCAGCCACTTCGGTCAGGTGTGGGCGCAGGTGGCGGCGCAGCATTTCGGCATCGGCCCGGTGGAATGTTACTCTGGCGGCACGGAAACCACGGCCTGCAACCCGCGCACCGTGGCGACCCTCGAGCGCGCGGGCATCCGGGCAAAACAAATAACCGAGGGAGAAAACCCGGTTATTCTTTTGCAATATGCCAACGGCGTGAATCCCATAGCCGCCTTTTCCAAGGTGTACGATCAGCCGCCGAATCCGACCCGGGGCTTCGCCGCCGTGATGACCTGCTCGCAGGCCGAGGAAAACTGCCCGTTCGTGGCCGGTGCGGAAAAACGGTTTTCGGTCATGTACGAGGACCCGAAAATTGCCGACGGCACCCCGGAGGAGCAGGCCGTGTACGATGCGCGGTGCCGGCAGATTGCGGCGGAGGTGGCGTATGTGTTTCGCTCACTCGGCTAACCTTGGGAAAGATTGTAGGTTGGATGATACTTGCAGCAAACTCTTGTCCAAGAATCTCACGAAGATGTCCTATTTTTGTTCAAATTTTTAACCAATGACAGCACAAGTTTCTCCTGCACTCGATGATTTCGCCGAATTTTTAGCCAAACTTGCCCCCAGCAAATTACTGGCATACAAGGCTTCGCCCAAGGCTCAAGAGCGGTTGAATTTTCTGCTTGAAAAAAACAAAACAATCGTTCTGACTCAGGAAGAGCAAGATGAATTGGGTTACTATATGCTAGTGGAGCATCTCGTTCGGCTGGCTAAGGCAAAAGCGCTCCAACGATTGAATTTGAGTGCCAAATGAATTGGTTCGATCATTTCAAGGCGGACTCTTCCGGCCTGGTTTTCGGTACAACTTCAATTGGTCAGGCCACGGTTAAATTGTTGGAACTGAACCACCCAGAACGGATCAAGGAGCGGATTGAAATGCTGAAAGGGGGATTTTGCCCCTAATAAAACGCAGTTTTGTCGTTCACAAACGGCTTAATCCATACCGCTATGCATCGCTTCTTTTTGCCCGGTTTATTCCTTGGAGTCTTTCTGCTCCCTACCGTACCGCTCCAGGCCCAGCTCTACGAACTTCCCTTTGACGAAATCGTCCAACGTTCCAGCCTAATCGCAGAAGGCCGGGTACTTGCCCAGACGTGTGTGTGGGACAATGCGGGCAACCACATCTACACCCTCAATTCGGTGGAAGTGACGGCGGCATACAAGGGCGCGACCCTGGCACAGCCGATGCTGCAGGTAGTCACGTTCGGTGGCAGGATCGGCGATCGAATGGAACTGGTGTCCGAACTGGTGCAGTACGCCGTGGGCGACGTCGGCATGTTCTGCTTGGTACCTGCCGATCGCGACCTTCCCGGTGCCACGCCGGTTTGGGAAAACTACGGTTCGTCGCACGGCTTTTTTCGCTACAACCTTGCCGCCAATGCCGTGGAGCACCCGTTTCATCCCGTTTCCGGCATAGCGGCGTTTCGGGAAATCGTACGGGATGCCACGCAAGAACTCGTCGAACACGTTCCCGGAAAAAACGAACTCGTCCCGCTCCCCGAAGGCCGGATGCCGCCCGTGGTGGTGTCGTTTTCGCCCACATCGGTCACGGCGGGCACGGGCAGCACGCTCACCATTTCCGGTACGGGTTTCGGCGCCAATCAGGGAAATGTCCGGTTCATCAACTCCAACTCCGGCGCCGCTTTTTCCATTGACTCCAGCGACGTCCTCTCCTGGTCGGATACGCAGATCGAGGTCGTGGTACCGTCCACTTCCGCCACGGGAGGCTGCGCCGGAACCGGGCTGGTCACGGTGGTGGACCAAGGCGGCACTTCAGGTACCAGCGCGAGCAACCTGACCGTGGAGTATGCCCACTCGAACATTACTTCGAGCGGGGGGGTCAAGTACGGCGCCAACCTCGTGGAGGACAACGGCAACGGCGGCCTTACGTTCACGCTCAGCACCACCCTGTGCACCGGCGCCAACCAAGACGCCGTCAACGCCTTCGGGCGGGCGTTGCGCGCATGGCGTTGTGCATCGGGCGTAAACTGGATAGTTTCCACGTCCACGTCCGGGATCAACGGGCCGGCCTCCGACGGGGTCAATATCGTCACCTTCGACGTTGGTTCCCCGCTGCCGGGCGGTACGCTGGGCGTGACATGGAGCTACTACGGCGGTTGTTTCAGCGGTGGGAACCTGTACTGGTACGTCACCGAGGTGGATGTCAACCTGAAGCAGAGCGTCAACTGGTACTTCTGCGACAACCCTGCAACGATCCCCGGCAGCAGCTACGATTTTCAGACAGTGGTCTTCCATGAACTGGGCCACGGGCATCAGTTGTCGCACGTCGTGGATGTCGCTGCGGTCATGCACCGGTCCATCGCCAACGGTCAGGTGAAGCGCACCCTCACGGCCAACGAACAGGCTGGCGCCGACTACATCTTTGGCCTGCCGGATCATCCTTGCGGCCCCGATCCGATGGATCCGGTCGGCAATCCCGCCTGTCTCGGCATGAGCCTGCCCGCGGCTTGCAACGCCGCCGGGCCGTGTACGCTGTCGCTGCCCGTGGAACTGACGGCGTTCCACGCAACCGCTCGACCCGACGGCATCCTGCTGTACTGGGCCACCGCCACCGAACGGAACAACGATTTTTTCACCCTCGAACGCTCCGCCGATGCCGTGTCCTTCGAAGCGCTGGCGCAAATACCCGGCGCCGGCCTATCTGTCGAGCCTGTGGAATACCAGTTTTTGGACAAAAACCCGCTGCCCGGCCTGAACTACTACCGCCTCCGGCAGACCGACCTCGACGGCAGCACGGCACTGCTGGGCATGGTCGCGGCGCGTTTCGGAGAAACCGCGGGCGATTTGCGGGCGTACCCGAACCCCGTATCGGGCACGACCCTACAGGTGACCTGGCATGTGGAAGAAGCAACCGAAGAGCCCCTCGAATTGATCCTGACCGACCTGCCTGGGCGGCTCATCCGGCAGGAAAACGTTCCAAATCCAAATGCCATGCACACGCTCCAAATAACCGAACTCCCCCCCGGCATCTATCTGCTTTGCGCATACCGCCCCAACAGCCGGACCTACTCAAAGCCCGTGCTTATCGTGCGGCAGTAACGGGCGGCAGCAATCGTACCAATCGAACCAATCGAATCAATCGAATCAATCGAATCAATCCCATGCTTCTCCTTCTCTCCGGCCTGCCCGGCTCCGGCAAAAGCACGCTCGCCCGCGTATACACGGCGCGGTACGGCGGCACGCGCATCAGCAGCGACCTGATTCGCGCCGAACTCGGCCTGCTCGGGCACTACCTGCCCGGCGACAAGGAGCGGGTGTACGCCGCCATGCTCGAGCGTACGCGTGCGGTGCTGGCTGCGGGCGACACCGCCGTGGTGGACAGTACGTTTTTCCGGCGGGACATCCGCGAGCCGTTCGAAGCGGTTGCGAAGACGCTCGGGGTTCCGGTGTTTCGGATCGTGGTGTGTGCGGGAGAAGAAACGATTCGCCGTCGTTTGGCAAAACCTCGTCCCGACAGCGAGGCGGATTTTGCCGTGTACGAAAAAATACGCGACCAGTACGAACCGTGGACGGAACCGCAGCTCGAACTTTGGACCGACACCGAACCCGCGGAAAACCTTGCCGAAATGCTTCACCGCTATGTTGATTCGCACCATGACCACTGACCAAATTCAGAATATTCTCGCAGCAGGAGCATTTCCCGGCGCCACCCAACCGGCCGAATTGGTCGAGACGCATATTTCCTGGGTCATCCTGACCCCCGACTTTGCCTTCAAGATCAAAAAGCCGGTGACCTTCGGTTTTCTCGATTTTGGCACGCTCGAAAAACGCCTGCACTACTGCCAGGAGGAACTTCGCCTGAATCGCCGTTTGGCGCCCGATCTCTACCTCGGTGTGTTGCCGATTGCCGAAAAAAACGGCGCCCTTGCCATTGGAGCAACCGAAAACGCTCCCGTGGAATGCGCCCTGCAGATGCGCCGTCTGGACAACCGCCGCCAGATGGACAAGCTCCTTGCGGCCGGGCAGGTGTCTGCCGGACAGATGGCCCAACTCGCTGCCGTGCTTGCGCCGTTTCATCGCAAAGTTGTCCTGAATAAACCGCCGGACTGCCATGCCGCTACCTATTGGGCGGACTTTGCCGAGCTGTATCGTTTCGGTGACGATGTGGCCAAACACCTCGGCGCTGCCGCAACGGATGCCCTTCAGCGCTGGCGCTGCCGCATCCCCGAATTTCTGGAGCAGCACGATGGGCGCTTGACCGAACGCGCCCGCAAGGGGTTTTGGGTGGATGGCCACGGCGACCTGCACGCCCGCAACATCATGTTGCTCGACGACGGCCCCGTGGTGTTCGATTGCATCGAGTTCAACGAGCACTTCCGGAAAAACGACATCCTGAACGAACTGGCCTTCCTGTGCATGGACCTCGAAGCACGCGGGCACGCTGAACTGGCAGAGGCGTTTTTGAGCGCCTACTGCCAATTTTGGGACGTGATGCCCGAGCCGGAGGACGCGCTTTTGTTCCGGTTTTTCAAAGCCTATCGCGCCAATGTGCGCCTGAAGGTGGCGCTGATCGAATTGCGCCAGCACCAATCATCGGAACTGGAAGCGCAGGTGCGCCAGTACTGGAAGGTATTGGCGCGGTACGATTTTGCAGCGCCTTCGAGATAGGATTGGACACGGATGACACAGATTGGACACGGATTGAAACGGATATTTTTTTTGTGCAAATCTGCGAAAATCCGTGTCCAATCTGTGCCATCCGTGTCCAATCCCGCCATATTCGCGGCTGTAAAACGCACATCATGTCAGCTGTACAAAACATCATCTTCGACTTCGGAAATGTCCTGTTCGACCTCGACCTCGGCGCCACGGACCGGGAACTAAGGCGCCTGCTCGGCGACAGGTACGAACCAGCGCGTGAAAAACTTCTTGCCGCCGACATTTTCCGCCTGTACGAGGTCGGCGGTTTGTCCACCGAAGAATTCGTGGACGCTATTTGCCGGTCCGCCGAACCGCAACTGCGCCCCGAACAGGTGGTGGCCGCTTGGAACTCGATCTTCATCGGGATGCCTCGCGAGCGTTTCGACATGTTGCTCCGCCTGCGCCGGCACTACGCGGTGTTTTTGCTCAGCAACATCAACGACCTACACGCCACCTGGATAGACGACTACATGGCCCGCGAACACGGCCTGGCCGATTTTCAATCCCGCTACTTCGACGCGGTGTACTACTCGCACCTGATCCGTTTGCGCAAACCCGACCGCGACATCTATGAGTACGTACTGGCCGATGCCGAACTGCTTCCCGGCCAATCGGTTTTCATTGACGACCTGCCGGAAAACGTGCAGGCCGCACAAGCGGTGGGCATCCCCGGCATCCTGAAAACTCCGGACGAGGACATTCTCGATCTGATGGAAAAAACGTTTCTGCGGCCGCTCACAGGCAGTCCCAATCGTACAATACCCGGCTGAAATCCCGGGACGCGAGGTCTTTTTCGCGGATAAAAAAGTGCCCCACGCCCATGTCGCCCCACATGAGGTCCATGCCTTCGTCGGAGTCGAGTTGGAACAGCAGTAGCATGGGGTCGTCGGCCCGCCGGGGGTCGTCCTGCGTGAAAAAAGCGTAGCCGCCCACCTTGTGCCCTTGGCTGCGCACGGCCCGCCCGAAGGCGTCCTGCAGCTCCCATTCCTGCTCACCGAACTGCTGGAAAAAGCCGGTGCCGAAGGTTTGCCAAAACCGGTAATCGGTGATCGGCGCCACTTCCTCGGCCCGTTCAAACACCAGTGGGTACGATACTTCCGGGTGGTGGGGGAGCAGATCGTAGTCGTCGCGCAGGGCAAGTCGAGTTTGCAGAGCCGACTCGTCTTGCACCGGTTCCGGGAAAAAGAGCACCCGGAACGAGTCGGGGTTCTCCCCGTCGTCGAAGTCCATGCCGTACAGGTCGTCGTCGTGGATGTAAAACTGCACGATGCCCCGCTCGGGGAACGGCTCCAGCCGGGGCATGTCGGCGAAATTGATCTGAGCCAGAAAAACCAGTTCCCGACCGTTGGGAGCCGTTGGAAACGGTGTGTCCTTGGGCAGGTATGGCTGCCCGCCGACTTTGCTTTCCCACCACGAGGTAGCGCGGGCGGGCTGGGCTTGGATACGAACAAACGGCTTGCGGGTGGCAAGCAGTTGGTCGCAGAAAGGTTCGAGTGCGGTCGGCAGGTTGAGTTGCATGGGAAATAGGTTGGAGGGTTTCTGGTTTGAAAGGTTTCTGGTTTCCTCGTTTGTCATCCGCCTCTACCCGCGAGCGTTAATTACTTATAGCGCCAAACCCCGATGGGGTTATATGTTTATAGAAGAGGAATGATTCGAGAATCAACCCTGAAGGGGTTGTATGTCAAAACATTAGTTGAACATAAAACCCCTTCAGGGTTCACGAAGGTGCTACATTTCCATCTATAAACATGTAGCCCTTTCAGGGCTTGGCTTAAGAATTATTAGTAATCAACGCTCGCTGGTATTGGCGGATCCGTCCACACGACGAGGGCGATGCGGGGCAAAACTATGGTTTTGCGGCCAAGAGCTGAGCGAAATGTTGCGCCACGGACATTTAAAATACGTTGTTTCAGGCCACTTTTGCCTTCATTTTCAATAACAACACATCATTTATGAAACTTTCCTTGTCGCTCGTGCTGCGCATTGTCGTGGCCGTCATTTTGCTGCAAACCTTGTATTTCAAATTTTCCGGCGCGCCGGAAAGCGTGTACATTTTCCAAACACTCGGCGCCGAACCCTGGGGACGGATTGCTTCCGGCATTGCCGAACTGGTGGTTGCCCTGCTGCTGTTGTGGCCGCGCACGGTGGGGCTGGGCGCCGTGGGAGCGCTCGGCGTGATCAGCGGTGCCATCGGGGCGCACCTGACCAAGCTCGGCATCGAGGTGCAGGGCGACGGCGGGCTGCTGTTCGGGCTGGCGCTCGTCGTGTTCCTGGGAAGCGCGGTGCTGGCGTGGATGCACCGGAAGGAAATCCCGGTGCTCGGGCGCTGGTTTGCGTAGCGTGAATTTGTTTTTGTGTGTCAGGCTTCTTACGTTTGTGCCGGTTCCCCCCGCTCATGTAATTTTCTGTCATTCTTGGAGATAGCCTCTTCCAACACACACTTCGATTCCGTGCAAAAAACATCCTTCTCGCTCGCCTGCCTGTTTTTGCTGGCCATTGTCTTTTCCTGTCAGAACAAACCTGCGCCTCCGCAGATAGTCACTGTCGGCAGTATGCACTTGCAGCAACAAAGCGGGGCCGACTGCAACCTTCCCGACACACTTTCCAGCACGAATTGCGCCCAGATCAGCCTCTATTGGCCCGTGATCGAGCAGGGGAGCAATGCCCTGAAAAAAAGCGTACACCAATGGGCGGTCCGGTACCTGAGCGCGATTCTGGCGCCTTCGCCCGACGCGAAAAGGCCTGTCGCCAACAGCGTGGAGGCGGCTGCCAAACTGTTTTTTGAGGAGCACCGGAAGTTTGTTCAAGAGTCCGGCGGCTCTGTGATGGCCGGCGGGTGGGTGGCCGATAGCGAGTACCGGGTACTGCTCAACGACGGCAGGCACCTGACCCTCGAGATCACGAGCTACACCTATCAGGGCGGCGCGCACGGAAGCCCCACCGCCGCCGTCGCCACCTTCGATGCCCTGACGGGCAAACAACTCACCTGGGACGACCTCGTACCGAACAAGGCTGCCCTCAAAACGCTGGCGGAAAAGAAGTTCCGGGAAACGCGGACCGACCTCTTCGGCGCTTCCGACGGCATCGAATCCTTCGAGTTTGACGCAACAATGCCCTTCGATCTGGCGCAAAATTTCGGCCTCGTCCAGAACGGCATTTATCTCCATTATCTCGTGTACGAAGTAGGCCCATACGCCATCGGCAACACGCAAATGACCATCTCCTACGAGGAGTTGGGGGCTTTGGCCAAACTCAAGGCACAAGCCCCGCTACCGGGAACCGGCAGCGGCCTGGTGCCCGATTTCTACGACGTGAAAGGCGACTCCATCGTGATTCCGACTTTTGAGATCGAGGTGAGCAAGAGTTCAAAAGCCGGCCGTACCCTGGCAAACCGCAAGGAGACAGTCATCGTATCAGCCATGTTCAATGGCGAGCCGCTGAGCGCACAAGACCGCGACGATATCGGCATGATGCCGGTGCTGGACAAAAGCATCGAGTTGGCTGGCAACAACCGCGTTGCCCGTTTCGAGGGCCTGAAATTTTCCAGAAAACAATTGGACAAATTGGCCGACAAGGACATCAACCTGAACATCAACGTGTTCAGCGGACGCAAGTCCTCGGAGGACAACCTGCTCGATTGCGGCTTCATGGAAATGAAAGCCTCCGGGTTCGGCAACAAGCGCTTTGTGCTTGGTTGCAAGTTGATTGGAGAAACAACTGCCGGCGGCGCGGGCACTTCCAACTACCCGCAAGCCTGTTATGCGCTGCTGCCACCCGGCAGTAAGCCAGATGCCCGGGGCGCTTTGATTGTCGGTTGCGATGCACAGGGAAACATGGAGTTCGCCAGCCGGCCGATACAGGACTACGAGGCGCTCAAGGCTGCCCTCCGCCCCGTTTTGGTCAACCTGCTTAATTCGGGCGACAAGAAACTGCCCGGCATCGAGACGAAAGGCTGCATGATGGGCAACAGCAGCGCCATTCGGGACATGTACGAAGAGCTGCTTGCCGAACTGAAGAAGGGCAAAACTTCCGACAACTCAACCACCAACGTGAAACCTGCGCCGGCAAAGGCTACTGTGCCGTCCGTCTCCCTGAAAAAAAACGGCGCCGTGCTGCTCAACGGCAAGGCCGTGGCGTTGGAAAATCTTCGCAAGGAATTGCAACTTGTGTTGCTCACCAAGCCGGTCATACCCGACAATATCCCACTAAAAACCGTGGGGCAGACGGGCATGGGCATGCGCAGTGAAGTGAATACGATCATTGCCGAATCCATTAAAGGCGCGAAGTGGTTGCGCAAAAAGGCTGCCATCGAAGCGCTGAACAACTCGGTGGGGAAAAAATTGCGCACGCCCACGAAGTTGGCGCCGGGCATCTATAAAACCAGCGCCGATTTTGCCTACCTCAGCGCCCGGCCCTTGCTGGCCGACGGTGGCGGCATCCCGTACAGCATGACCGACTACGCCAAGGAGCAAAAAGCCGCTTATTTTACGGATAATGCCATCGGGTTGCTCCAGTACAAAAACGGCGCATGGTCGGTATTGGCCTACAGCATCGGCGTAAGCAAAGCACCCGTGGATGTCTGGGTGAAAAAATTCAAAGCACCAAGGGCCTTGTTCGGGAAATAGGGGAAACCGCCGCTTTTCACCGCAGAGACGCAGTTTTTTTCACCGCAGAGACGCAGAGACGCGGAGTTTTTGCGCAGAGCTAGGGATTCGACGTATAGCCTCTGCGATAAAACTCCGCGTCTCTGCGTCTCTGCGGTGAAAAAAACTCTACGGCATGCGTCTCAGCCTTCGAGCACGCGCCCGCCCTTGAGCCGCAGGATGCGCCCGGTGCGCCGCGCCAATTCGAGGTCGTGCGTGACGAGCACGAGCGTGGTTCCGGCCGTGCGGTTGAGGTCGAAGATGAGGTCCACGATGCCCGAGGCGTTGTCGGCGTCGAGGTTGCCCGTCGGTTCGTCGGCGAACAGGATGGCGGGGCTGTTGGAGAACGCGCGGGCGATGCACACACGCTGTTGCTCGCCGCCGGAGAGTTGGGCGGGGTAGTGGTCGAGCCGGTGGCCGAGGCCCACTTTTTCGAGCCAGGCGCGGGAAGTCTCTTCAGCCTGGGCGTCGCCGCGCAGTTCGAGCGGCACCATCACGTTTTCGAGCGCGGTGAGCGTGGGGATCAGTTGGAAATTTTGAAAAATGAAGCCGACGTGGCGGTTGCGCACCTCGGCGCGTTCGTCTTCGGAGAGCGTGTCGAGGCGAATGCCGTTGAGTTCCACCGAGCCACTGCTGGCCCGGTCGAGTCCGGCGCAAAGGCCCAAGAGGGTGGTTTTGCCGCTGCCCGATGGGCCAACGATGGCGAAGGTGTCGCCGGGGGCGAGTTCGAAACTGACGTCGTCGAGCACGGTCAGTTGGCCGCCTCCGGCGGTGGGGTATGTTTTGGTGAGGTGGCTTGATTTGAGCATGGGCAAAATGATTTTCATGCTGAACAGGGCAGGGGGGCAAAAGTTTCGGGAATTATTTCCGGGGTATTCATACGACTGGAGCCGAAATTCCTGCTGTTGATCGGGTGTTTCATCAAATCGCCGTAATGTACTTCGGCCCTGTGCGTACCTTTCCCCCAAAAATTAGCCATGGTTTTCAACAACAATCCAGATTTCTACCTTTTCCGACAGCCGATAACGTACGCCACGTTTCTCCGGGACGAGTTGGAACAGATCAGGGCCATGCAGGGCTTCGAAACGCTCCGCTTCTATTCGGTCAAAGCACAGGGCGGCTACGATTCCGTGCTGGCGGTCGGGTGCGATGCCGGCGACCAGGTGCTCCTCCCGACATTTGCCCCTATCCTTTTGGACAATGCTCCTTGCCCGCCCGAATGCCATTACCAAAACACGGCCAACGCCCCGGCAACGCCCAACGTTTGGCTTACCCTTGATGCCGCTCGGCAAGTGCAGCAAGCCATGCCGAGCGGGAACCGGTTTGCCGCATCGTTTCCAATGGCAGAGATCGAGGAGCTCCTGAGCGATACCGATGCTGTAAAATTCAGGGTGTACTATGCATTGCTCCTCTGGTTGCCCAGCTTTCTCGTGTGCCGCGTAGGCTCGGATGGCAACAACTTGCCCGATTACTATTTGCTCGATGACGGCCCTGTCTCATCGGCTGTGTTGTAGGTCGGGCGGCACTTCGGAAAATGGCCGTCCGAAATTCGGGATAACCACTACTTTGCCGGTCTAAATCCCGCATTGGTTGGACATCGCAGTTTTCATTTGCCGGCTTTTCTTGTTGGGTGTTTGCCTGCACACCCCTCTCCCGGCTTTTCTGCAAGTCCTGCCCTCCGTATTCCACCACCTTACCCCCGAACAAGGCTTGTCGCAAGCCATCAATTCCTTCGTACACAAAGATTCGCGCGGTTTTGTGTGGATCAGTTCGCTCGATGGGTTGAACCGCTACGACGGCCACCGGGTGCGGGTGTATCGCCCCAGCCCGGACATGCCCAACGCCCTGCGCGGCAACATCATGCAAAGCCGGTTTTACGAAACACCCGAGGGTGACCTGTGGTTTTGTACCTGGGAGGCCATCAATTGCTACCGCCGAAAAACGGACGACTTCGAGTCCCTGCAACTCCGCGACGAAAGCGGAAAAACACACACCGAAGGCTACTACATTTTCCATCAGGATCCTTCCGGCAAGCTATGGCTACGCCTGAACGGCCAACTGCTCCGGTTCGACCCGCGAACGCGCCGGACGGAATTTTTGGGGCCGATGGACGGCATTCGCTGCTTCGCCGACACCGATGCGAACGGGCGGGTTCGGGGCATCTACCGCTGCTACTTCAGCAGCCAGGCGGGCATTCGATACACCCGGCTGAACACAGATGGCACAACTATCGCCGCCGACTCTTTTTTCAGCAAAAACGCTCCCGACAATCTCCCGCCCTTGTTTGTTTCCGATATGGTTCTGGAAAACGACACGCTCGTGTGGCTGTGCGGCCCGGCGGGCCTGACGGCGTTCAATCCACGGCAGCGCAGCTATTGCCAATACGCGCCGACAGCAGCGGAAAATCCCGGTCTCCGGGCCTTGGCGCCCCTGAACGACCGGCTGCTGGCCGTGTCGTCCACCACCACCGGCTTGTGGGTATTCGACAAAATCGCCCGGCGATTTGTCCGCCAGGTCACGCCCGACCCCGATAATCCGCGAGCACTGGTCGCCCTGCGTTGCGAGGAGCTCAACACCGACACCGATGGCAACCTCTGGGTTTCGCACTGGAACACCGGGCTGAGTTTTGCCAATCTGCACAAGCAGAAATTCAGGCAAATCCCTGTTGCCGCAGCGCTGCCGCACATCGCCGGCAGTTCGGTCCATCTGAGCGGCATCGCGGAGGACGAACAGGGGCGTATCTGGTGCAGTACCGAAGGAGCCGGCATTTTTTTGTTGTACCCCGACGGCACGCCTGCAGCGGATTTCAGCCGGCGCAGCGACTTGCCCCACCGGTATTTCACCCACCTGACCAAAGACCGCTCCCACGCCATCTGGGCAGTGGAACGCCAACACCTCTTCCGGTACCACCCGGCTACCGACCGGTTTGTGGAAATCCCGAAAAACGGCGACCTGCCCGAGATGCTGTATGCCTTTGAAACCGCCGGCGGGCGTCTGCTGATCGGAACCTATCGCGGGGTTTATGAAGCAATTGCCTCGCCTGCCGGCACCCGTTCCATCGTGCCCGCCAAGGGCTTCGAGTTTTTGAAAAACGACATGGTGGACTGGATGTACGAGGATTCTTCGGGCAATTTCTACCTCGGGAAAAAAGCCTCCACCTTGCTGGTCATCGGCCCAAACGGGCAGCGGGAATTCCCGTTCGGGTACATCAAAGCCGCGTATGAATCCGGACACACGATCTGGATAGCCACGACAACCGGGCTGGTGCAGATGGACAAGACCGATTTCTCCTACAAACTGTACGACGAGTCCAACGGCTTGCCCAATCAATACCTGTACAGCGTGGTACCAGACCGGCTGGACTTCTTGTGGCTTTCGTCCAACAAGGGAATCCTGCGCTTCGATCCGCGCACCGGCGCCGCCCGGCAATACGGTGCTGCTGACGGGGTGTGGGCCAACGAGTTTTACTCCAACATTTGGCTGCGCCACAGCTCGGGCAGCGTGTGGCTCGGAAACCGCGACGTACTGAACGTGTTCCGCCCCGAGGATATGCGCGATCTGGCCATATTGCCGGGCGTGCAAATCACCGGAATGAAGGTCAACGACCTGGATCGGCAGGACAGCGTGTACATCGGCGAGCGCAGCCAGTTGGAGTTCCCATATACGGACAATACGATCTCCTTCGATTTCGTCGCGCTCGACTACAGCAACCCGGCCAGTACCCGTCTGCGCTACCGCCTGAACGGCTACGACGACAACTGGGTGGAGGTGCCGCCCGGCCTGCCCGGATTTGCGCGGTACGCCAACCTGCCGCCGGGGCACTACACGCTCCAGATCATGGCCGCCAACTCCGACGGGGTCTGGAATCCGGCGCCCCGCCAATTGCATCTGCGCATCCTGCCCCCTTTCTGGCAAACCTGGTGGTTTGTGCTGTCGGCCCTGACGGCTTTGGCCGCAGGCGCCTACGCGCTGTACCGCTTGCGCGTGGCTCGCTTGCGCCGGGAATTTGACTTCCGCCAAAAAAACGCCGAATCCGAAATGCGCGCCCTGCGTGCCCAGATGAACCCGCACTTCATCTTCAACAGCCTGAACAGCATCAACGCCTACATCCTGCGCAACGAAGGCAAGACCGCCAATGC
>Ga0268299_1000990_pt1:0-62500 | contig 63615 bp, 63 predicted proteins | sample NOBtaG_FD_193484 | JGI IMG/M metagenome (GOLD analysis project Ga0268299, IMG submission 193484) | Activated sludge microbial communities from bioreactor in Nijmegen, Gelderland, Netherland - NOB reactor | ecosystem: Engineered > Bioreactor > Aerobic > Activated sludge | place...
CTGTCAGACGGCGCGAACGCGCGACGCGTCGTGCCCCGGAGGAATCGGAACCCGCCCCCGCTGGCGATTGCTGAGGCGCAGCAGCACCTTCATGGAGTTCTCGAACTCCTCCATGGGGCGGACCTCCAAGAGTCCTTCGGCCACCATGCGGTTGAACAGCTGCTCACCGCGCTCCGTGCGTAGGATAGTGATGGTCCAATCCATCGCGCCGACGCCGCCGCACGAGATGTCCGCGAGCTCGGCGGAGAAGTCGCCACAATGGTGGCATTCGGGGCGCGCATACTCTTGCGCGGTCTTGAGTTTCATCTCCACCAGACTGCCGTCCTTCTTGTAGATGAGCACCTTGCCCTTCACGTTGAACTTCTTGATGTCGACGAGTGGGATCCCCATGTCGTTCTGGATCTTGTCGATCATGAGCCCGTCGTACGTGAAGACCTCGGTGCAGAGCAGCCCGATGTTGAGCGCGACGCGTGCCCCGTACCCCTTCAAGAACTTGGTCTGACGCTCGATGTGCTTGTCCTTCTTGCGCCCGTTCTCGAGATAGCCCGCGTCGACGAGCTGCATCTTCCGGACCGGCGTCACCTGGCACGGCACGCCCACGAAGGCGACCTTCTCGAGGCCGAGCTTGTCGGTGTCTGCGAGGGCCAGGTTGTTCGGGCAGTAGGTGTACCAGGATCCGGCGCTCGTCATGAGCTCGTCCACGTTGGTCACCAGCTTCGGCATCGGTTGCGCCGGGCGATCCGGGTCGGCGACGGAGACCGCGGCACCGTCGATGACTCCACGCTCGAACGCCCAGCGCAGCATCGCCGTGACCACGCCACCATCCTGCGCTCGCTCCATGATCTCCGGCGAGCGCGTCCGCGCCACGACGATGCGGCGATATGCGCCGAAGGCGCCGTCATACGGACGATCGGGACCATAGAGGAGATCGGCGAGCTCGAACTCGCGCGGATTCAGGCGCGGGCAGACCTGCGCGCACACGTCGCAGCCGATGCCTTCGCTGATGCCGCAGAGATCGAAAGGGGCGGTTGCCTTGGCGACCTGCTTGGGCTTGCCGTCGACGTAGTCGATGACATTGTGCGGGCAGACGAGGACGCAGGAGCCACATTCACAACAGCTTCCGTAGGCGACGACCTCGTTCATCATCGTCTTGAAGCTCGGGTTCGCTGGCATCGCGGGAGAATAGGAGGGAACGATTCAAGCTGTCAATTTCGCAGCAGCATCCGTTCGACCATCGCGACGGTCGTGACGTCGACGCCGCGCCGTTTCCAGTCCGCGATCACGAGCTGCGCCGCGATCTCGTCAGCGGCCCCCGCCGCGTCGAGCGCGACGTGCGTCCGGATCCGACGCGCGAGCAACGCCTCGACCGCGCGTGCCATGGCGTGCTCGACGCCGGCGCCGAAGACGACCGCGTCGCGCACGCCAGCCGTCAAATGCGCGAACGCTCGCCTGTGGCCGAAAGCGGAATCGGGTGGTGCGGCACAGCCGCTGTCCAGGTACAGCGCGCAGGTCCGGTCGAGCGGTGGGTCATCAGCGTGGGCATCGCCTCGAGCGACCACGATCGGCAGCACCGGCTGACAACTGGGTGGTCGCACCGACCACGTCGCCCCTTCCCGGCAATGCACGGGGCCGTCCTGGGGAGTCCGGGTCTCACCCGGCAGGTGACGACAGAGGATACCGCCCTGGCGAATCGTGAGCTCACGGGCAAACGCGAACAGCCGCTCGATGTTCACCGCCTGGCTGGCGTTGACCAGGGGCCACGAACCGTCGGGCCAAAACTCTTCCTGGGCACAGCAATCGAGGAAGAGCGTCGCTCCCGGATGCATCAATGGGTCGGCTCGGCGTGCCGCCGATTGGTGCCTTCGAGCTGGATCGTGACGTGGTGAATCCCGAATCGATCTGCGAGTCGATCCGTCATCTCGGCAAGCACGTGGTCCGAGTGCACACCCTCCTCGACGACGGCATGCGCCGACAACGCGCAGTGGCCCGTCGTCAGGCTCCAGACGTGGAGGTCGTGGACCTCCGTCGCGCCTGGGACCTCCTCCAAGGTCCGACGCAGCTCGTCGAGGTCGATGTGGCGGGGCACCGCCTCCATGAGAACGTCGACGGCCTCGCGTATGAGTCCGAACGAGCTGACCAGGATCAACACGGCGATCATGGCACTCGCGACCGCGTCGGCCGCACTCCATCCCGTGACGAGGATCGCGATTCCGGATGCGATCACTCCCACCGATCCGAGGAGATCGGAGAGCACGTGCAACAGCGCCGCGCGAACGCTGAGGTTCTCGCTCGCCGCACTCGACAAGAGCCATGCAGCCACCAGGTTGACGACGAGCCCGACCACCGCGACTCCGAGGACGCCTGCACCGTTGACCGCCGGCGGCGCGGCCATGCGATGCCAGGCTTCCCAAAAGACCCAAAGGACCACGAGCCACAGCGCGAGACCATTCACGAGCGCGATCAGAATCTCCGCGCGATGGTAGCCGTACGTCTTGCGGGAGGTAGCAGGCTGGTCCGCCACCCAGACGCCGAACAGACCCAGCGCGAGCCCGAGTCCGTCGGTGAACATGTGGGCCGCGTCACTGAGAAGCGCGAGACTATTGGTCGCCAGGCCGCCAACGACTTCGACGGCCATGAAACCGAGGGTCAGCACCAGCGCGGTCGTCAGCGCCCGCCTGCTCCGCACGCGGCTCGGGACCCCATGGCCGTGATCGTGCCCGTGAGCGTGCATCGCCTCGAGCCTAGCCGACGGCAGCGCGTCCCCTCAACGGCAAAGCCTCACCGGAAGCGACGCCGCGGCGTCCTCACTCGCCGTCGTAGCGTATGAGCGAGAATACTTCCGGCGCGTCGAGGCGCTTCCGTCCATTCAAGAACGCGAGCTCGATGATGAACGCGCACGCGGTGATCTCACCGTCGAGCCGCTTCACGAGCTCGATGGCGGCCGCCGCCGTCCCGCCGGTCGCCAGGAGATCGTCTACGATCAGCACACGACTCTTGTTGCCGAACGCGTCGCGATGAATCTCGAGCGTGTCGGAGCCGTACTCCAGCTCGTAGCGCGCCGCGTATGTCTGATGCGGAAGTTTCCCGGGCTTGCGAACGAGCGCGAGGCCGAGGCCGAGCCGATACGCGACGGCGGAGCCAATGATGAAGCCTCGGGACTCGATACCGAGAACCATGTCGATCTTGCCCTGGTAGCGGTCGGCGATCTGGTCGACGACCGCTTGCAGCGCGGCTCCCGCGGCGAGGAGCGGTGTGATGTCCTTGAAGACGATTCCGGGTTTGGGGAAGTCCTTGATGTCGCGGACATAGGTCCGCAGCTGCGCCTCGGTCATGTCGGGCTATCCTTTGCACGTTGCACGGTTTGACTGGGGAGGAAGTAGATCGGATTCCGCGCCACGTTGTCCTTCCGGATCTCGAAATGCAGATTTGGACCCGAAGTACGGCCGCTGCGTCCGACTTTCGCCACGGGCTGACCTTGGCGAACTTTGCTTCCGGCGTCTACGAGGTTTTCCTCGTTGTGAGCGTACACCGTCGCGTACCCACCGGCGTGCTGGACGATGACGACATTGCCGTAGCCGCGGAGCGTGTCGCTGTAGATGACGTTACCCTCACGCGCCGCTCGCACGACGGTTCCCGGAGGCGCGCCAATGTCGATTCCATCATGGAAGCTGCGTCCGCGGGGACCGAAGGCCGACGTCAGCGTGCCGCTCGTGAGCGGCCAGATGAAAACACCCGCTCCTTGCGGGAGATCGCTCGCGGGTGGTGCGTCGCTTACGGCGTGCTCGGGGGTGATGACGTTCACCGGCAGCGTGCGCTTGCCGCCCGGCACGAAGAGACGCTGGCCGATCTCGAGCCGGCTGGCGTCGGCGAGCCCATTCGCCTTCGCAAGCTCGGTATGAGAGACGCCGTACGCTTTTCCGATCCGGTACAGATTCTCGCCGCGCCGGACCTGATGATAGATGCCGTCGCCTCTGGCCGTTCCCTTCGGACCGCTTCCGCGTCCGATACCGCACCCGGCGATCACCACCACGGTGAGGCCGATGGCGACCCACCTCAGCCGCTTCCCCCACATCCCCACACGAGCCTCCCGGGCTCCCCGAGCCCCGCAGCTCAGTTACTGCCGCCACCCATACCGTCCCACCAGCTTCACGAATCGGCAGTCGCCGAAATACTCCTCGCGCAACCCCGCCTCTTCCTTACGAATTCGGACGAGGGTTTGCAATTCTTCCTCGCCGATCGGGAAGACGAGCCGGCCACCGAGCGCGAGCTGCGCCACCAGCGGCCTCGGAACCAGCGGCGTCCCGGCAGTCACGATGATCGCGTCGAAGGGGGCTTCGTCGGCCCATCCGAGGGTCCCGTCTCCCACCCTCGAGACTACGTTCGTATATCCTGACCCGTCCAGGGTCTGGCGGGCCATCGACGCGAGCGGCGCCAGTCGCTCGATCGTGTAGACGGTGGCGGCGAGCTCCGCCAGGACCGCGGTTTGGTATCCGCATCCCGTGCCGACCTCGAGTACACGGTCGCCGTCACGCAGCTCGAGCGCCTCGGTCATGAGCCCGACCATGTAGGGCTGAGAGATGGTCTGACGCTCGCCGATGGGCAACGGCTTGTCGTCGTAGGCACGTGCCTGAAGCGCCTCGGCCACGAATCGATGCCGCTCCACCTTGGAGACGGCGGCAAGCACCGCCAGGTCGTTGATACCGCGATTGACCAGCTGTTGCTCGACCATCCGCTCACGCGCGCGGGCGAAGTTCACGGCCAATCCAAGCGTAGCTTCTGGAGCGCATCGAACGACGGATAGTGCGTCAGGTCGAGGTGGACGGGGGTAATCGACACGGCGCCTTCGAGAATCGCGGCGTAATCGGTGCCTGGCTCGTGAACGAATCCGAGTTCGTCGCCTCCGATCCAATAATACTTTTTGCCGCGCGGATCAGTCTTCTCGACCAGCGCTTCGCCGAAGCGCCGCTTGCCTTGCCGCGTAATGCGAAAGCCCGTCATCTCGTCCCGCGGCCGATCGGGCACGTTGACGTTGAGGAGCGTATCCGGCGACAGTCCGCGCTCCAGCACCCGCGCAACCAGCTTGGCTGCGAATTCAGCGGCCGGCGCGAAGTCGAAATCGGACCGCGCCGCCAGCGAGATCGCGATCGAAGGGATGCCGAGAAGCGTGCCCTCCATCGCCGCTGAAACCGTCCCGGAGTAGGTGATGTCGTCCCCGAGGTTCGCCCCCTTGTTGATCCCGGAGACCACCAGTCCAGGCCGGGCGCTCAGGATCCCTGACACCGCGAGATTCACGCAATCGGTCGGGGTCCCGTCGATCGCGTACTGCCGCGGCGCGACCTCTTCCACCCGAAGCGGACGATGAAGGGTGAGCGAGTGGCCGGCAGCACTCTGCTCCCGGTCGGGGGCAACCACGAAAACTTCCCCGAGTGGAGCCAGCGCCTGCGCCAGCGCCTGGATGCCCTCGGACCGAATGCCATCGTCATTGCAGACGAGGATGATCATCCCTCTTCCCGCTCCCCACCCCACACGACCGGCCGACGGTACGCCATCCCTCGGCCGATTGACAACGCTTTTCTCTCGTCCCGGGACGAAGCTCGGCCGCACTGGGCGACCGGAGCCCCGTCGGGCCAACCACGCCGGCCCTTGGGCACGCCGTGGAGTCGTTCAGTCGGGGTGGCCGGATTTGAACCGGCGACCACACGCACCCCAAGCGTGTGCGCTACCAGGCTGCGCCACACCCCGAGTGTCCGCGTCAGCGAACGCACGTCGCGTACCACGCGCCACCCGGAACCGCAACAAACACAGCGCCGTCAGGATTCTGACCTCGTGCTCGATGCACGCGGTCATGACGCGAGCAAGTGCCAGAATGCGCGCGCGCGTCAATTTTGACCGCAGTCAGCACCGCTCAGGTGTCAACTTTGTAGCGTTGCAGGATGCTATGTGGAGCGAACGGTCGGACGAACCCACGCAGCTGCGGGGTTTCCCGCCCCGGCCGGCAGTGGCCTGCGCTTTGCTGTCCTTCCGACACATCCCGACATCGGGACGTGAACGCCGCTCGAAATGAAGCGGCTGGAGGAGACGCGACATGATGGAGAGCCAAGCTGGTGAGCGCGCATCGCTCGACATGATGACCGAGACGGAGCCGCGTCGTCTTCCGGTCCGCGACAGCCTGAGCGACCTGCTCGGTCCCGACGTCATCCTGCCGCAGCAGTTCTTCGACGGCCCACGCGGCGACAGCGACTTCTCGCCGGAAAAGGCCCTGATGCTCGCGATCCTGGAAGACGCCATCCGGTGCTTCCAAGAGTACTTTCGCACGACGCGGGCGCGACCCCGAATGCTGTCGCGTCAGGCGGAACGCTGGATCCGCACGCGTGACTGGAACTGGCCCTTCTCGTTCAACAACGTCTGCGAGGCCCTCGGCATCGACTCCGACTGCATGCGAGATGCGTTGCTCCGCATGAAGTACGAGCACCTGATGACGCAGGAGCGTCCGCGGACCTACGCACGCCCGGCGCGCATCGTGCGTCTCAACGCGCGCGCCAAGGGTGGGAAACGCTGACCGCGTTCCGACCCGTGCTCAGCTGGGGTTGATGGTCTTCTTCAGGACCTGACTGGCCTTGAAGGTGAGCACTTTGCGGCCGGTGATGATGATCTCCTCACCGGTCTGCGGGTTCCGCCCTTTGCGTGGCCGTTTCTGATTGACCACGAAATTTCCGAAGCCCGAGATCTTCACTTTGTCGCCGTGCTCGAGGCGGCTCTTGATGACCTCGAAAATGGACTCGACGACCTCCGACGCTTCCTTTTTCGAGAAGCCGACCTTCTCGTAGATTCGCTCTACGATATCGGCCTTGGTCATGGTCGCGCCCTTGGCCACCGCTGGAGTTCCGTCGTTCACCGCCGCACCTCCATCGGAAGCTGCCGAACCAGTTGTGCGACCAGCTGATCGTGCATGACGTTGACCTCGTCGTCCGTGAGCGTTCGATTCTGGGCCCGATACGAAATCGTATAGGCGAGACTCTTCTTGCCTGCTGGAATCGGCGCCCCAGTGTAGTGATCGAACACTCTCACCTCTTCGACCAAGGGTTGGGACGCCTCCTTCACCGCATCGAGAAACCGCTGTGCCGGGAACTCGTCGTCGACCACCACCGCGATGTCCCGCGACACGGCTGGAAATCGCGGAAGTGGGCGAAATATAACGCGGCGCGGACAGTACTGAACGACCCTCATCAAGTCAAGTTCGGCAACCCAGGGCTCGCCTTCGAGCTGCCGCGCCGCGATCAGGTTCGGATGCAACGCCCCCAGGTAGCCACAGAGGACGCCACCGACCTCGACGCGCGCCGCCTTCCCTGGGTGTAGATGGGGGGCTTCCGAACCGCCCACGCGCTCCCATCGAACGGCGTCGATGTGAAGCTCCGCGAAGACCGACTCGAGCGCTCCCTTCATATCCGAGAAATCGCACGGGCGTACGGTCGATCCGACGGCTGGAGCCGGCCAACTCCCCCAAAGCACCATTCCGAGCGTGGCGAGCTCGCGGTAGCGATCGTCGTCGCGCGCGAACACCCGGCCGATCGCGTATCCGGCGAGGTGGCTCGCGCCTTGCCGACGGTTCTCGTCGAGCGCACGCAGGAGCCCGGGCAGCAGGCTCCGACGGAGCTCGCTGCCATCGATGGAGGTCGGATTGGCGAGTGCGACAGCGGCACCGGTAAGCTCGGGCAGACCCGGAAGGTCGCGGTTGTCCTCTGGCCCCGCCATTGCGAGAGTCACCATCTCGTCGAACCCGGCGCCCCGGAGCCGCTCGCGTAGACGCTGCTCAACATCGTGGGTCGGACCGAGGCCGGGTCCAGCCGCAACGATCGCGGGCAGCGTCGCCGGGATGGCGTCGTATCCCGTGAGCCGCGCGATCTCCTCGACCAGGTCGATCTCGGTCTGCAGATCGAATCGATGCGACGGCGGAACGACACGCCGCGCTTGAGGACCGTTCCCAGAGACCGTCGCACCGAGGGCGCGGAGCGGCCGCTCCATCTCGCCAACCTTGAGGTTCGTGCCGAGGAGGAAGTTCACGCGCGCGGGTCGGAGACGAATTGCGGGTCGCGACCGCCGGCCTGCAACGCGCTCCTCGAGCACACCTCGGGCAACGCTGCCACCGGCGTGCGCGACGACGAGCTGAGCGACGCGGTCGAGCGCGGCGCGCGTACCACCCGGATCCACGCCGCGCTCGAACCGATAGGACGATTCGGAGATGAGGCCGAGACGCCGCGCCGTCCGCCGCACGGTTTCGGGCGTAAAGAATGCACTCTCGAGCAAAACGTCCGTCGTCTCCGAGCGGATCTCCGAATCGGCACCACCCATGATGCCGGCGAGCGCGACGGGACCTTCGGCGTCGGCGATGACGAGATCGTCAGGCAAAATCTCGCGGACGACGCCGTCGAGCGTCTCGTAGCGCTGTCGGCTTCCGGCGCGCCGCGCCGTCACGCACGCGCCACGAAGGCGCGCGAGATCGAACGCGTGCAACGGCTGACCGCGCTCGATCATGACGTAGTTCGTCACGTCGACGACGTTGCTGATCGGACGGACACCGACCATCGAGAGCCGCGTCTGCATCCAAAGCGGCGAGGGACCGATTCGCACGCCCTGCACGACCCGCGCTGAGTACGCCGGACAGAGATCCGGAGCTTGGACGCCCACCACCGCGAGTCGCCGCGCCGGCGGACCGTCCTCGATTACCTTGACCGCCGGGCTGCGGAGCGTCGCACCGGTGAGCGCCGCGACCTCGCGCGCCACGCCGAGCACGCTGAGGCAGTCACCACGGTTCGGCGTGACGGAGAGCTCGAGGATCGTATCCTCCGCGCCGAGGTACTGCACAAGCGAGGTTCCGAGCGGGGCGTCTGCCGGCAGGATCAGGATCCCGCCGCCATCGACTTCCGCGAGCGCGAGCTCGCGTGCCGAGCACAACATTCCGTGTGACGACTGGCCGCGAATGGTTGCCTGCTCGATGCGCTTGCCATCGGGAAGTACCGTCCCCGGAACCGCGAGCGCAACCCTGTCACCCGCCTGCATGTTGCTCGCGCCGCACACGACGGCGACGATTCCCGAGGCCCGTCGCACCTGACAAAGCCGGAGGCGATCGGCATTCGGATGGGGCGCGACGCTCTCGATCGCCGCGATCTCGACCTGACCCCAGGTCGGGGCCCGCACCTCGACCGCCTCGACCTCGAGCCCGGCCATCACCAGGGTATCGGCGAGCTCGTCCGGCGACAGGACGACGTCCACGAGCTCTCGAAGCCAGTTCAGCGTGATCTTCACGAGCGCACCCGGTTCAGAACTGGCGGAGGAAGCGTAGATCGTTTTGGTAGAAAAGCCGAATGTCCGTAATGCCGTACTTCAGCATCGCCATACGCTCGACGCCCATGCCGAACGCGAAGCCGGATACCGCCTCGGGATCGTAACCGACCGCACGAAAAACCTCGGGATGAATGAGCCCCGAGCCCAGGATCTCGAGCCATCCGGTAGCCTTGCAGACGCGACATGGATCGCCGTTCGGCAGCTTCTGCGAACCGCGACAGATGACGCAGCTGATGTCGACCTCGGCGCTCGGCTCGGTGAACGGAAAGAAGCTCGGTCGAAACCGGACACTTGTGTCGTCGCCGAACATCCGCTGCACGAAGGCTGCGAGTACACCCTTCAGATCGGCGAACGTCACTCGCCGGTCGACGAGGAAACCCTCGACCTGGTGGAACATGGCCGAGTTCTTCACGGTCTCCACCTCGTGCCGATAGACCGGTCCGGGAACGATCGCGGCGATCGGCGGCTCCTGGTTCTCCATCACTCGGATCTGCACCGGCGAGGTGTGCGTCCGCAGTACATGCCCGCCATCGACGAAGAACGTATCGTGCATGTCACGCGCGGGGTGGTCCGCCGGGATGTTGAGCGCGGTGAAATTGTGGTGCTCGTCCTCGATGTGCGGACCCTCGTACACGGAGAATCCGAGACTGACGAGGATGCCGACGGCCTCGTTGAGCACTGCGGTCAACGGATGAACATGACCGCGCGAGACGAGGCGGCCAGGAAGCGTGGTGTCGACGCGTTCGGATGCGAGCGCCCGAGCCCGTCGTTCCGAGTCCCAACGCTCACGAAGCGCCGCGATCTGATCGTCGACGCGACGCTTGAGTTGGTTGACGAGCTCACCGACGACTGGGCGCTCCTCGGCTGGGAGCGACCCCACGCCCCTCATGACCTCGGTGAGGCGACCCTTGCGCCCGAGGAACGAGATCCGGGTACGCTCGAGGTCGTCCTCACTCCGACAACCGTCGAGCGCTGCCGAAATCTCCGCTCCGAGAGCGTCGAGCGTTGCCTTCATGGCTGAAGCGAACGATGCGGCACGGCCGTGGGCCTCCTCAGGACGCGCCGATGTCGCGGTCCGTGCGCGTCAATGCCGCGAGTGTCGGTCGTCAGGCGACGGCGAGCTTCGCCAGATCGCCGAAGGCCGCCGGGTCGCGCACTGCGATGTCGGCGAGCACCTTGCGGTCGAGGTCGATGCCGGCTTTCTTGAGCCCCGCCATCAGCCGGCTGTACGTAACGCCGTGGTTCCGTGCGGCCGCGTTGATGCGAACGATCCAGAGGCCGCGGAACTCGCGCTTACGCACCTTGCGGTCGCGATACGCATACGTCAGTCCCTTCTCGACCGTGGAGCGTGCTTGGCGATAGCCCTTGCGACGACCCCCAACGTTACCCTTGGCGAGCTTGAGGAGCTTCTTGTGGCGCTGCCGCCCCTTCGTGCCTCGTTTTACGCGTGGCATGAACTTCTATCCCTTCGCCCGCCTACAGATACGGGATGAGCTTCCGAATGTTCTCGTGATCGACCATCGCGACGAGCGTGCCGCTGCGAAGCTGGCGCTTTCGTTTGCGACCCTTGTGCGAAAGGATGTGGCGACGAAACGCCTTGGCGCGCTTGATGCGCCCGCTGCCCGTGGTCTTGAAACGCTTGGCCGCACCGCGGCACGTCTTGATCTTCGGCATCCTACCCTCGGTCCGTGCCGCCACCGCTCAACGCGGCTGAAGCATCATGGACATGTTGCGGCCTTCGAGCCGCGGATTGAGCTCCATATTGCTCAGATCCTTCACTTTTTCAAATACGCCGAGGAGCTTGTCACGACCGATCTCAGGATGAGTGATCTCGCGGCCCCGAAAGAACACGGAAACCTTCACCCGCTGGCCCCGCTCGAGGAACTTGCGGATGTGAGCGACCTTGAAATCTATGTCGTGCCCGTCGGTGCGGGAGCCCATCTTGACTTCCTTCACGGTGACGAAGACCTGCTTCTTCTTCGACTCCTGTGACTTTTTCTTCTTCTCGTACCGGAACTTACCGTAGTCCATGATCCGGCAGACCGGCGGGGTCGCGGTCGGCGCGATCTCCACGAGATCGAGCTCTTTGCTCTCGGCGAGCCGGAGCGCCTCTGGCGTCTCGAGCACACCTAGCTGCCCCCCGTCGGCGTCGATCACGCGGACCTCGCGGGCGTGGATCTGGTAGTTGATGCGGGTCTGGGCTTCTTTGCCGCTTATGGGACACCTCCTGCCGCGGAGGATGGAATCTCCCCCCGGGCCTTTTCGATGAGCTCGGGAACCGAGAGCGCCGCGAGCGTACCGGCGCCGCGCCGCCGTGGCGCGACAGTTTTGGACTCGACTTCCTTGTCGCCGATCACGAGGACGTAAGGAATCTTCTGAAGCTCGGCCTCGCGGATCTTGTACCCCAGCTTTTCCTTCCTCAGATCCGCTTCCGCTCGCAAGCCCGCCGCCCGGAGGTCGCGGAGCACGGCCTCGGCATACGGCTGGTGGTCTTCGGTCACGGTGACGAGACGCATCTGGATAGGGGCGAGCCAGAGCGGGAAATCCCCGGCGCAGTGCTCGAGAAGAATCGCCATGAAGCGCTCGATCGAGCCGAGAAGCGCGCGATGGATCATGACGGGGCGCTCCTCGCCTCCCGACGAGTTGATGAAGTGCAAGTCGAACCGTTCGGGCAGTCCGAAATCGAGCTGGATCGTCCCGAGCTGCCATTCGCGGCGCATCGCATCGAGGATGCAGAAATCGATCTTCGGACCGTAAAACGCGCCGTCGCCCTTGTTCAGCTCGTACGCGATGCCGCGACGCTCCAGCACTTCGATGAGGGTCGCCTCTGCCCGCTCCCACATAGCATCGTCGCCGATCGACTTCTCGGGGCGTGTACCGAGATAGATGCGACGTTCCGCGAAGCCGAAGAGATCGTAGGTGCGGAAGAGCATGTCCATGACACGCCCCACCTCGCCCTCGATCTGGTCCGGCGTGCAGAAGATGTGCGCGTCGTCTTGCGCGAACGATCGGACGCGTGTGAGGCCTGCAGTGACCCCCGAACGTTCGTATCGGTGAAGACGCCCGAAGTCGGCCAACCGGATCGGCAGGTCGCGATAGGACCGTGTCGCCATGCCATAGAGCAGGCAGTGACTCGGGCAGTTCATGGGCTTCACCGCCATTGGCCTCTCGTCAGCCTCGGTGAAGTACATGTTCTCCCGGTAGTTGTCGTAGTGACCCGAACGCTTCCACAGCTCGACGTCGAGTACCTGCGGGGTCAGGACTTCCTGATACCCGAACTGATCGTAGAGCCGCCGGATGTACGCGATGAGCTCGTTGTAAACGATTGCGCCCTTGGGGTGGAAAAACGGGCTCGCCGGCGCTTCGGGATGAAAGCTGAAGAGGTTCAGGTCGCGGCCGAGCTTGCGATGATCCCGCCGCTTCGCTTCTTCGAGCATCGCGAGATGCGACTTCAGCTCCTTCGGCGACGCGAACGCGGTGCCGTAGATTCGCTGCAACATCTCGTTGTGCTCGCTACCGCGCCAGTACGCGCCGGCGACGCTCGTCAGCTTGAACGCCTTGAGACGGCCGGTCGAAGGTACGTGCGGCCCGCGGCAGAGATCGGTGAAATCGCCCTGGCGATAGAGGGAAACGTGGTCGTCCGGAATACCTTCGATGATCTCGACCTTGTAGTGTTCGCCGAGCCCTCGGAAATACTCGATCGCGTCCGCCTTCGACAGCACGAAGCGCTCGACTGATAGATTCGCGTCCACGATCTCCTTCATCCCCGCCTCGATCTTTTCGAGATCTTCGGGAGTGAAGGGCCGTTCGTGCTTGAAGTCGTAGTAGAAGCCGGTCTCGATCACGGGACCGATGGTCACCTGGGTATTCGGGAAAAGCCGCTTGACGGCATGCGCCATGAGATGTGCCGTCGAATGCCGGATGACCTCTAGTCCTTCGCGCGAGTCGGCAAAGACCGGTCGCACGACCGCGTCGTGCTCGACCGCGCGCGTCAGGTCTACGATCTTGTCGTCTACGCCGGCCGCAATCGCCTCGCCGAGGCGACGTTCGCCGAGCGCACGGAGAGCTTCGCTCGCCGTGGTGCCATGCGGAACTTCGACGGCCTCACCGCCGGGTTTCGCAACGCGGACGCTGCCGGCAGTCATGCCGGGCAACGACGGAGAAGTCTTGGTAGGCACGGGCGGGATTGAACCGCCGGCCTCTTCCGTGTCAAGGAAGCGCTCTCCCACTGAGCTACGTGCCTGAGATTCGATAACAGATTGTTTCGGCTATCAATCGGCACCTGGAGTGTCAAGCTTCGGAACGCGTTTGCCCGCGTGTTTGCGATACTCGTCGCGTTCGCCGCCTCGGGACTCCATGCGCGCAACGACGCAGGGCCGACGCCGCCGGCGCAGCCACACGAGACGTACTCGGTGCAGTACACGATCGATATCGATACCAAGTCACCCGCACGCGCACGGGTCCGTTGGCAACTCGCGGGCATCGACGAGATCGAGCGCATCCGCTTTCGTTTCGATCCGTCGCGCTTCGAGGGCTTCGCCGGTAGCGGAACATTTGAGCGACGTCGCGACGAGCTGCTCTGGACACCCGGGGGCCCCTATGCCGAGCTCCGGTATACGGCGCGCCTCGATCACCGCCGAGCAGCGGGCAAAGGCTATGACAGCTACGCCGGCGAGGGATGGATCCTGTCGCGCACGACGGCGTTCTTTCCCCGCAGCGCCGCCCTCTTTCGACGAGACGTCGAGCCGAGCCCCGAATCGCGCGCCAGGCTCGCGCTACGGCTGCCGTCAGCGTGGGATTCGGCAACCGTCTTCCCGCTGGAAGCGCCGCAACGGTACATCGTCGAGACGCCGCACCAACGTCTCGACCACCCACGCGGTTGGCTGCTCCTCGGGCACATGCAGCGGACCGACGTGCTCATCGGCAAGACGGCGCTCACGATCGCCCGGACCCCGGGCGTGACACGAAAAGTCGAGCCCATCGCCCGGCTCATGACGCAGGCGCTTCCCCTCGTGACGACGCTCTTCGACCGCCCACTACCTCGGCTCCTCATCGTCATCGGCTCGGACCCCATGTGGCGCGGGGGGCTCAGCGGCGAGGAGTCGTTCTACATGCACGATCGCCGACCGATCCGTACCCGCGACCACACGAGCCCATACCTGCACGAGCTGTTTCACGTCGCCGCGCCCTTCCGCCCGCACGCCGACGCCCATTGGGTGACGGAGGGGCTCGCCGAGTACTACTCGATCGAGCTGCAACGCCGGATGGGGCGTTTGTCCGCGGCACGCTTTCAGCGTGCGCTGGAGCTCTTTGCGGAGCACGGCGTCTGGCATCGAGACTTCACGCGCACCGCAGCCTCGGCGCTTCGCAATAACAGCGCCCCCCTCGTGATGTACGTCCTGGATCAACGAATCCGCGCGGCCACCGGCGGGCAGCGCGGGCTCGACGCTGTGGTGACGAGCCTCGCACGCGACGGCGGAACCGTCTCGACGGCGCATTTTCTCGGGACGGTGCAGCGGGTCGCGGGCAAGAGCTTTTCGGGCTTCTTTCGGCGCCACGTCTATCGGGGGGAGCCTCCCCCCATCGCGTCCCTCGCCCCCTGAGGCCACGGCCTCGACTTCGCGGGCCGCTCGACCCTGGCTTATCGGATCGACCAATCGACTGTTATGATCCGACCCGTGCGCATTCTCCCCTGGCGCTCCCTTCGGCTGCGCCTCATCGTGCTGCTCGTATTGTCGGTCGTTTGCGTACTCGCAGCGGCGACGGCCCTGGAGATTCGCCTCTCGACGCGACTCGCCGAACGCAACCTCCAGGAACGGGCCCTGACGCTCGCCAAGGAGATCGACATTCTACTCGGCTCCCTGTGGGGTCGCACGGACCTCCGGAACTTCCATCATCGGCTCGCGGAGCTCGCCCGCACCCACCGCAACGTCGCCGACATCGAAATCCTCCTGCCCGTCCGGGACCAGTGGCGCCTCCTCGGCAGCTCCGGACGCGCGGCCCCCACGGAGCCGATCGCCCTCGATCGGCTGGCCATGGAGCTCGATCAGCCGATCTGGCAGCTCCTACCCGGCAGCTCTCATCTGGGCCTCGCCGTCGCGCCCTTCCATCTCGGCCAGCGGGTGATCGGAGCAATCCGTGTGAAGGCCTCGCTCGCCGAGGTCGAGCGGCTGGCGAACATCCAAGCGCAGCGTGCGCTGCTTCTCGCCCTTTTTTCCGTCCTCGCCATCGCCGGCGTCCTCGGCGTGATCCTCACCCGGACGATTGCTCGCCCCGTGCGATTGCTCGTCGAAGCCATGAACGCGACGCGCGCGGGACGCCTCGACACGCGCGTCCAACTACGCGGCAGCGACGAGCTCCAGCAGCTCGGCGACCACTTCAACAGCATGCTCGAGACGATTGCGCGCGCCGATCACGAGAAGCGCGAGCTCGTCGACCGCTTGAGCCGGTTCAACGACGAGCTCGAAAGCCGCGTCGCCACCGCCACCGCCGACATCGCCGCCAAGAATCTGGAGCTTCAACGCATCAACGAGCAGCTTTGGCACGTCCAGAAACAACTCGGTCGCGCGGAGCGCCTGGCGGCACTCGGCCAGATGACGGCCGCCATCGCCCATGATCTCGGCACGCCCCTGAACTCCGTCCTCGGCTACACCCAGCTTCTCGGAAAAGAAGTGACGAGCCCCGAGGGCCGCGAGAAACTCGGCATCATCGAGTCGCAGGTGCGCGTCATGAGCCAGGCGATCCGCAATGCCCTCGACCAGACGCGCTCGCCGTCGGTCGAACGGAAGCCCGTGGCCGTCGCTGCGCTCATCGAAGAGACGTTGGCGCTCCTCGCTCCGGCGCTGAGCGCCAAGGGCATCGTCGTCGAGCGCCAACTCGCGAGAGCGCCGACGACGATTGCCGCCGACCCTCGAGGCTTGCAGCAGATCCTGTTGAACGTCCTCACGAACGCAGTGGACGCGCTCGACCCGGGTGGGCACATACGGGTCGTGGCCGACGCCCATCACGCGAACGGAGGACCTCCGGGACTCAGGCTCCGCATTACCGACGACGGGAAGGGCATCGCCCCGGGCGACCTCGAACACATCTTCCAGCCGTTCTTCACGACGAAGGAGATCGGACGCGGGACGGGCCTCGGCCTCACAATCACCCAGGACATCGCCCGAGCCCACGGCGGCTCGGTGCGCGTCGAGAGCAGCCTCGGAGGCGGCACCACGATCGACATCACGATCGGCGGCGGAGCGCGCCCGTGACGGCGAAGCTCCTCGTCATCGACGACGACGCGGTCACGCGCGAGCTCCTGACCGAAGTGCTGCAAGGCGAGGGCTACGCCGTCGAAGCCTGCGACAGCGGCCGGTCCGCTCTGCAACGCACGGCCGAAGAGACGTTCGCCCTCGCGATCACCGACGTCCGCATGCCCGAGATGGACGGCATCGCTGTCACACAGGAGCTGAAGAAGCGGCAGCCCGATCTCCAAGTGATCGTGATGACGGCCTTCGGCTCCGTCGAAACCGCCGTCGAGGCGATACGCCATGGCGCCTTCGACTACGTCAGCAAGCCGATGAACCTCGAAGAGATCAAGTCGACGGTGCGACGCGCGCTGACCGAGCGCCACATGTCCGAAGCGCCTGCCGATGGCGGGCCGCCGATCGTCGACACCAGCCTCGTCGTCGGCCGCAGCCCGGCGATGGTCGAGGTGTATCGAACGGTCGCACGGGTGGCGACCTCACGCAGCACCGTCCTGATCGAGGGCGAGAGCGGTACGGGCAAAGAGCTCATCGCCGCAGCGCTGCATCGCCATAGCGATCGCGCCGGCGGTCGATTCGTGGCCGTCGACTGCGGGTCGCTCACTGACACGCTGCTCGAATCGGAGCTCTTCGGGTACGTGCGCGGCGCGTTCACGGGGGCCGTCGGAGACAAGAAAGGACTCTTCGAAGAGGCGAACGGCGGGACGATTTTCCTCGACGAGATCGGAGACATCGGTCCGTCGATGCAGGCAAAGCTGTTGCGCGTCCTGCAGGAGTACGACGTGAAACGCGTGGGCGGCCAGGAGTGGATCCACGTCGACGTGCGCGTGATCGCCGCCACGAACCGGAATCTCGAGCAGCTGGTCCAGCAGAACACGTTCCGGGAAGATCTCTTCTACCGCCTGAAGGTCGTCACCATCACCCTACCCCCGCTCCGCGACCGCCGGGAGGACATTCCGCTGCTCGCCGAGCACTTCGTTCGGCGCTACGCGGAACGAAGCAGCAAGGCGGTGGCGCGCATCACACCGGAAGCCATGCAGCTCCTCACGGAATACGCTTGGCCGGGAAACATTCGAGAGCTCGAGCACTCGATCGAACGCGCGGTCGCTCTCGCGAACGGCCAGGTTCTCACGCCCGACGATCTCGCCCAGGAGCTCCGCGGCACGATCGACGCGAACCTCTTCCGGGGCGCGCCGACACTCGAAGAGGTCAAGCGGCGCTACCTCGCGCACGTGCTCCAGGAGACCGGTGGCAACATCTCCCGGGCAGCGACGATCCTCGGCGTGGAGCGGCGATCGCTTCAGCGGATGCTTCGTCGCTACGGGCTGCGTGAGAGCTGATCCTGGGGGTTTTTGCCCCGTCCGCTGCGTCATTGGGTCGCACCAATCCAATTGCCTGACTTAACTACTGTTTTCTCGATCTGATGGTCCGTGCTGCGACCTTTGGACCGACGACAAACCGTAGGGGTCATCGTAAGCTGCTGATTCATCTACCCTCAACGCTTGGCATCGCGGTTGCTCTAGTTGAGCTCCGACGATGCGTATCTTGGTCATCGACGACGACGCCATCTTCAGCCGCTACCTGGCCGAGGTGCTGACGCACCTCGGCCACGTCGCGGAATCAGTGAACGACGGCCTCGTCGGGTTCGAGCGTTGCCTACGCGACGTCTACGACCTGGTGATCTGCGATGTACGCATGCCGCTGATCCTCGGGACCGAGTTGGTTTCCGAGTTGCGGCGAGACCTGCCGAGTCTGCCCGTCGTCCTCATATCGGCCTTTGCAGACGAACAGCTCGCGGCACAAGCGCACGAGCGAGGGGCCTGGTTGCTGTCCAAGCCCTTCGATGCGGCGGTGTTGGGCGAGGTACTCGAGCGCGCGACGGAAGCGTCACCGCTCGCTTCCTGAAGGAGACGTCATGACGAACGAAACAGCCACCATTCCTCTCGAGCGCGAACGGCGTCTGGTCCTCGCAATCCTCGAGGAAGCCGTACGCAGCTATCAACGGTATGCCTTCGCGACCAACCGTCGCGGACGCCGGCTGTTCGGTGAAACCTGCGAGTGGTTCGACGCGCACGACGACCCATGGATCTTCTCGTTCGAGAACATCTGCCATGCACTCGATCTCGACCCCGATCACATTCGCGAAGGTCTCGCCCGCTGGCGTCGCGATCAAGCCCCGCGCCGCCCGCTCGTGACCGTCCCGGTCGCCCCTGGCTACCGTCTCCGGCGCGCGGCTGGTTGAGCGCGCATCGGCGCCTGTTCAGGCCGCACGGAAATTTGCCGCCATCGATCCTTTGCGCTTACAATGAGTCATGGTGGCGACTGGACGGCCAACGCGCGAGCGTCATCCGCAGCGCGTGAACGCCATCCTGTTGGAAGCCCTTGCGACCTGGATTCCCCCGACCGTCAGCATCGCCCTGCTCGCGGGCGCCATGGTGCTCGATGCGCTCGGCGTGATCACCGACGCGTCCGCGGCTCTCACGACCATCGTAGCTCTACTGCTGCTCGGCGCTTTCATGGTCGTGAACCCGCTCCTCGACTCCAGCTTCTCAGTAAAGATTCGGCCGGCGATTCTCGCCGGTTTCGCACTCGCGTGGACCGCCGTCTATGCGTGGCCATTCGTCCTTCGCCTCTATCCGGGGAACCCGCTAGCCATCGCGGCGCTCGCAAGTGACGCCGACGGCAAGCCGCTCGCGGTCGGGCCGGGCCGTTTCGACGTGGTCCTGGACGCGCACTTGCCTCCGGCGGTCGATCGCCAGATCCGTCGACTCCACTACGCAATCGACCTGACCGACGGCGCCGGCGCGCCGCACCATCTGGAAGGCGACCTCGGTGACCGCTGGCAGACACGCCGGCTCGGGAGGCGAGGCACGGCGCCGGTGCGCCTCGAGCATCTCTCGGCACGCCATGAGGTCGACAATCCCGTGGGGGACACCCTACGCCTCGATGACGTCGCGATCGCTGGCATCCCGAACGCGACTCTCGAAGCAACGGTCTACCGCCACCGCGTGCCTCCGGTCGCTTGGCTGCTCATGGGCGGCGCGCTTCTCGTGATCGGCGCGCTCGCGTTCGACCTCTGGCTGGATCCCCGGCGAATGCCGAGTGCGGCATTCCTGACCGCAACGGCAACCGGGGCCGTCTTCGTATTCTGCGGCTCCGCTACGGGCCATGTCGGCCTCCGCCAGGTGTTCGGCGCCGTCATCGTAGGTGCGCTGGCGGGCGTCCCTGCAACGGCAGTCGTCGCCTGGCTCGCACGGCGAACCCCGTGGACTCGCGCGATCACGGTCGGCGACCGCGCCTGACGGCCGCCGCGGCCGGGGTCGAGGGGACGCCCGCGGCCGCGATCGACCTCGGCCCGTCGCTGCCCTCCGCCACCCCGGAGCCGAGGCGCCGCGGGTGGGTGGCCTGGCTCGCCGTGCTCGGCGCCATCGTCCTCGTGTTTCTCGTGACGCGCGCCGACCTCGATCAACTGATTCGCACCACTCGCGGGATTGCACCGCCGTTGTTGTTGCTTCCCGCACTCGCGACCCTCGGCAGCTACCTGACGATGGCGTGGTCCTACCAAGGCATCGCGCGGGTCGCGGGCTACCCGATGCCGTTCGCCGAGATGTGCCGCATCACCCTCGTAGCGAACACCGCCAACTACCTGCTTTCGACAGGGGGACTCTCGGGTTTCGCGCTTCGCATGTACCTCTTCGCCCGGCGCGGCATTCCCGCGGGAAGCGCGGTCCTCATCTCTCTCGTCCAGACCCTACTCACCAACCTCGTGCTGCTCGCGTTCGTGGCCTGGGGCTTCGTCCTCCTGCTGCTATCGCACAATCTCGTCGGACGAGACCTCTGGGCCGCCGGGGTCCTCCTCGCCGTCTTCAGCGCGGTCGTCGTTGCCCTGTGCGTCGCGCTCGTGCGTCGCAAATGGCGCCGCGGATTGTTCTACTCGACCACCCGCCTCGTCGATCGCCTCCTGGAGCGCGTGGTCCCCCACCGCAAGCCACGGCGCTCGACGCTGATCCGCTTCCAGCACAATTTGAACGTGGGATTCGATTTCTTGCTGCAACGTCCCCACGACATGCTCGGCCCGACGATCTACATCGTGCTCGACTGGATCTTCACGCTCCTCGTCTTGTCGACGGCCTTTCTCGCGATCGGCACGCCCATCGCGATGAGCCACGTGATCGCCGGGTTCGCGATTGGGATGTTCTTCTCGATTGCATCGCTCGTGCCGGGCGGCCTTGGAATCATGGACGGCTCCATGGCGGCAGTCTTCGTGACACTCGGGGTCCAGTTCGAGCAGGCCGTCGTCGCGATCCTGATCTTCCGGGCCGCGTACTATGGGCTGCCGATCCTCGCGAGCTTGCTGCTCGCGCCGCGCATGCTACGGCGTTAGACGCGCTTGACGGGCGCGGTCGAAGACGCCGGCACGTGCGTCCGATTCGATCGCGAGAATCTTCCCGAGCCGCCGCGCATGGCGCTCCGCTCCGGAGAAACGTGCCGCCAGAAACGCGCGCAAGGCCTCCGCCGCCGCCTCGACTCCGATCACGCGTGCGCCGAGACAGAGCACGTTCATGTCGTCGTCCTCGACGCCCTGCCGCGCCGAGAACGTATCGTGACAGAGCGCCGCGCGTGCTCCTGGCACCTTGTTGGCCGCCACCGACGCACCCACGCCGCTGCCGCAGACGAGCACACCACGTTCCGCGCGGCCCTCGATGACGGTGGTCGCAACGGCGCGCGCGAAATCCGGGTAGTCGGAGGGCGTCGTGTCGAACCCACCGCAATCGACGATCTCGTGCCCCGCGGTCTCGAGCTCGCGCACGATACGGGCCTTCAGCGGGAAGCCAGCATGATCGCATCCCACGGCGATGATCATGCGCGCGCGCCTTGCCCGAGCACCGACCGCACTTTGCTCGCCACGTTCTGTGCCGTGAAGCCGAGCCGTTCGAGGTTGATCTCGCCGGGTGCCGATGCACCATATCGATCGAGCCCGACGGCCGCGCCGCCGTCCCCGATCCAGCGCTCCCATCCGAGCGTCACCCCGGCCTCGACGGACACCCGGGCACGAATCGAGCGCGGGAGCACCGAGTCGCGATACGCGGCATCCTGTTCCATGAACGCTTCCCAACACGGCATCGAGACGACACGGGTGGAAATGCCTTCGCCCGCGAGTAGCTCCTGGGCCGCCAGCGCGACGTGCACCTCGGCGCCCGTCGCGATCAGGATGGCCTTCGGATCGCCCTGCGCCGCGTCTGCGACGACGTACGCACCGCGCGCGACACCGCGCGCTCGCTCTCGATCGAGTACCGGCAGCTTTTGCCGGCTCAGGATCAGGGCTACCGGCCGATGACGCTGCTCGATCGCGAACCGCCACGCTTCGGCGGTCTCGTTCGCGTCGGCCGGCCGCACCACCGCGAGCCCCGGCATCGCGCGAAGCGACATGAGGTGCTCGACCGGCTGATGCGTCGGACCGTCCTCGCCGAGCGCAATCGAATCGTGCGTCCACACGAACGTGACGGGGAGTTCATTGAGGGCGGCCAAGCGCACCGCTGGCCGCATGTAGTCCGAGAAGCAGAAGAAGGTTGCGACGAACGACCGCAGACCACCGTGATACGCGATCCCATTCGCGATCGCCCCCATGGCATGCTCGCGAACACCGTAGTGAATGTTGCGACCGGCTCCGGTCTGGCCATCGAACGATCCCTGATCCTTGAGCGCGGTGCTCGTCGACACCGAGAGGTCGGCGTCGCCGCCGAGGAGCTCTGGCATGCGGGCGGCAATCGCGTTCAACGCCTTCCCAGAAGCCTGTCGGGTCGCCTGCGCGTCCTTCTCGCCGAACGCGGGGAGCGTGTCGTCCCACCCCGCCGGCAACTCACCGGCGACGACTCGACGCCACTCAGCGGCGAGCTCCGGATGCGCCTCGGCGTACCGCGCGAAACGCGCATCCCATTCCGCTTGCTGTTGCGCACCGCGCTCGACGGCCGATCGCAAGTGCGTGCCGGCTTCGTTCGGTACGTCGAAGGATTCGGCCGGGTCGAATCCGAGCGCCTTCTTCGCCGCGGCGACCTCATCCGGACCGAGCGGGCTACCGTGTGCTTCCGACGTGCCCTGCTTTTTGGGCGAACCGTAGCCGATGGTAGTCCGCACGACTATGATCGACGGGCGCGCAGTGTCCGCCTCGGCGGCCGCGATCGCTCGATCGATCGCCTCGAGATCCGTGTCGCCCTTGTCGACGTGCAGCACCTGCCACCCGTACGCGGCATAGCGCGCCCCGACGTCCTCGGTGGAGAACGCGAGCGACGTGGGACCGTCGAGCGAGATGTGGTTGCAGTCGTAGAGATAGATGAGCTTCCCGAGCTTGAGGTGGCCGGCGAGCGACGCGGCCTCGGCCGAGATACCTTCCATCAGATCACCGTCGGACACGATGGCGTAGGTGCGATGGTCGACGATCGTATGGCCCGGGCGATTGAAGCGGTGCGCCAGCGCGCGCTCCGCCATGGCCATGCCCACGGCGTTCGCGGTGCCCTGACCGAGCGGGCCGGTCGTCGCTTCCACTCCCGGCGTCAGCAGGGTCTCGGGATGGCCTGGCGTCCGGCTTTCCCATTGGCGAAACGCTTGGAGATCGGCCAGTGAGAGGTCGTAGCCGGTCAGGTGCAGGAGGCAGTACAGCAGCATGCTCCCGTGTCCCGCCGAGAGAACGAAGCGATCCCGGTCGGCCCAGTGGGGATCACGCGGATTGTGGCGGAGGTGTCGCTGCCACAACACGTAGGCCATGGGCGCCGCGCCCATGGGCAATCCCGGGTGACCAGAGTTCGCCTTCTGAACAGCGTCGATGGCGAGTGTGCGAATGGTATTGACGGCGAGCTGCGCGATGTCCTCGTCCTTCACGACGACCTCCCCTACGATCGCTGGTGCGTTGCGTCAGCCATACCGCGGAGTGCCCCGGCAGCTCAATCGCCCGGCGACGCCGCGTCGCCCAGCGGGAATACCGCATCGAGCTGGCGCCCGAGCTCGGCGGCATCGGACGTGGGCCGCAAGCATCGACCCCGCTCGCACACGTACGCGGTCGTGCGACCGTCGATCGCGGCCTTCGCGCCGACGATCGGGAGTGCACGCTGGACGGCGGCGAGCGGCGAACCTTCGCGCGTCACCACGAGTGCACGATTCGGCAAGTAGCGAGCGTGCACCGCCCGCAGCAGCGGCGCTCCGTCGCCACCGCCCGAGGACGGTTCCACGATCACGACCTCGCGCGGTCGGTCGAGCAGGGCTTCCAGGACTCCGAGCAGGTGCGGCGCGCTCGTCGGCGCGTTGACCAGCGTACGCCCGAAAGCGCGGACGCAGGCGACGGCGCGTGTGCGGAGCTCGTCGTCGCCACGCAGCACGGCCAATCGCACGAGATTCTCCGCCGCCACGCCATTTCCCGAGGGGACGGCGCCATCGTACGCCGGCTTGGCGCGCGGCAGATCAGGGTCGCGCGCCAAGCCGCTCTCGAAGAAGCCTCCGCGCTCCGCGTCCCAGAACTCCGCGGCGAGCGTTGCCTGCAATCCCGCGGCTTCGTCGACCCACCGCAGGTCACCTGTCGCCTCGAAGAGGTCGAGAAGCCCGGACGCCAAGAAAGCGTAGTCGTCGAGGAACGCCGGTTGCCCGGCTGCGGCGTCGGCCCACACGCGATGCAGGCGACCCTCGATGCGCAAGTGCGAGAGCACGAAATTCGCCGCGTCGCGCGCCGCCGCGACGTAACGCGGCTCCCCGAGGACTGCCCCGGCCCGCGCGAACGCCCCGATCGCGAGCCCGTTCCAGCTCGTCAGCACCTTGGTGTCGACGAGGGGTCGCGGCCGGGCGTCGCGCGCCGAGCGTAGGGCCGTCCGCCCGTCGGCGATGAGACGCTCGGTCTGCCCGTCGCCGTTGCCGAGCTCGGCCGCCATCGCGTCCCAGCCGCCAGCGACGAAGAGGACGGTACGGCCGCCGAAGTTGCCCGCCGGATCGACACCGAAGTAGGCCGCTGTCGCACGTGCCGTCGCGGGCGGGAGCACGCCGGCGATCTCGTCGGGGTTCCACGTATAGAAGGCCCCCTCCCCGTTGGGATCGTCGGCGTCGATCGCCGCCTGGAAGCCGCCACCGGAGTCGCGCAACGTCCGCAGCAGATCGTCGAGCACCTCGCGCGCGACCGCGGCGAACGTCGCGTCACCGGTCGCCTGGAGAGCCGCAACATAGACCTTGGCGAGCTGGGCGTTGTCGTAGAGCATCTTCTCGAAGTGCGGAATGCGCCAAGCGGCATCGGTCGCATAGCGATGAAATCCCCCGCCGAGCTGATCCCGGACGCCGCCGGCGGCGAGCTCTTCGAGCGTGCGGCGAACCATGGCGAGGGCTCCAGGCTCGCGTGTCCGACGATGGAACCGCAACAGAAACTCCAGCGCGGTCGGCATCGGAAACTTCGGCGCACCGCCGAAGCCACCGTGGCGTGCGTCGAACGCTCTCTGGTAGCGCGCGAAGGCCGCATCGAGCACCGATCGCCCAGGCGCCTCGTGGAGGGGTTCCGGCTCGCCGGCCGCTGCGAGCCTTGCGCTCAGCGCACGGCCCTCCGCGAGCACTCCCGCCGGATCCGCTTGCTGACGATCCGCGAACCGCGCGAGCAAGGTCGCGAAGCCGAGGCGCGCGCCGCGCTCCCCGTCCCGCGGAGGGAAATACGTGCCAGCGAACAGGACCTGCCGATCCGGCGTCAGCCAGACCGTCATCGGCCATCCACCGCCTCCGGTGAGCGTCAGCAGTGCCTGCATGTACGTCCCGTCGACGTCCGGACGCTCCTCGCGGTCCACCTTCACGGCGACGTAGTTCGCGTTTAGGCGAGCGGCGATCTCCTCGTCGTCGAACGACTCTTCCTCCATGACGTGGCACCAGTGGCAGGTCGCGTAGCCGACGCTCAGGAGGATCAGTTTTCCGTCCCGGCGTGCACGCGCGAAGGCCTCATCGCCCCAGGGGTACCAGTCGACCGGGTTGTGCGCGTGCTGGCGGAGATACGGACTCCGTTCGAGCACGAGACGGTTCACGTACCGCGGCGTACCGTCCGGCCGCAGGTGACGGGTTCGCGGTCGCTCGTTCTCGGCGCGGCGTGCCAGCGCGGCGCGCATGCGGGCGACGAGCACCGACGGATACGGCGCCGCCGCAGGGAGCGGATCACCGACACTCACCGGTTCATCATGCTGCGCGCACGCAGCCACCCCGACCATCAGCAGCACCGCGAGCGTCCGCAAGGGAACGCCGCGGGACGAGTGCGCTCGCGCCGTCACGAATGCGCGTCGTCGAGCAGCAACTCGTCCGCGACCCAACGAAGAATCAGCGCACCCGCAACCGTCGCGACCCGGTCCGCCTCCATCACGGCCGCGAGTCCGTCGCAGAGCGTTGCGAAGTCGTCTCTCGCCTGAACGTGCCCGAGCGCGAGGCGCTCGGCGTCATCGATGGGGGCCTGATACACCCGGTCGCCTTGACGCCAGACCCGCAGCCAGATCTCGGAGGATCCCCCGGTGGAAACGGCTGCCGCCGGATCGTCCCAGATTGCGTGCACGGGCCAACCCACCCGTAACACTTCGAGCGCGGGAACGACCTGCAACCGTAGACGACCCCAATCCTCTACCGGCACACGGCGCAATGCCTCGATGGACAGCAGCCCGGCATCCGGCGCGTCGAACACCATCATACGCGCCCGTTCGAGTCGGGCAAGATCGGCGAGGAACTCAGGCTCCACGGCGGACGTCGCGATGAACTCCGGGAAGTGCGCGCCGAACCACCGGAGTGAGGGGCGCCGCGACGGAGTCGCCGACACGTACGCGTGCGCCACGTCATGGAATCGCTGCGGCCCGAGTACGGCGGCGACACGAGGATAATCCTCGGCAAGGGCATCCACGAGCCGCGCGCGATACATGCGTGCATAAATCTGGACCCGCTCGCGTGGTGCCAGCGGATCCCGTGCGGCGATCTCCGCCGAAAGATCGTCAAAACCTCCAGCCGCGTCGACTCGATCGCCACCGGCGACGGCGCGAAGGAACGCCGCCTGCAGCTCAGGCAGAGACAGCATGCGAGCCCAGGACGTCACGCTCGATCGATCGCGCACGCTCCGCTTCCGCGACGAGCACCGACCATGCGGGAATGTGTTCGTCCCACTCGACCAGCGTCGACACCCGGCCGACGCGAGCGACGACTTCGCGGTAAAGATCCCACACCTCGGAGCAAACGGGACCGTCGTGTGTGTCGAGAAGATGCGTACCTTCGTCCGCATGACCCGCCACGTGGATCTGCCCGATCCGCTCCGATGGAATGCGCGCGATGTACGCCGACGGATCGAACCCGTGGTTCATCCCGCTCACGTACACGTTGTTGACGTCGAGCAGGATTCCGCAATCGGTTCGGTGCGCGATCTCCGAAAGGAACTCCCACTCGGGCATCGCCGATTGAACGAACGTGAGGTAGCTCGACACGTTTTCGATCAGAATCTGGCGGCCAAGCCGCTCCTGGACGCGATCGATGCGCGCCACGACGTGGACGAGCGCTTCCTCGGTAAACGGCAGCGGGAGCAGGTCGTGGGCATAGTGCCCCCCGACACTACCCCAGCACAGGTGGTCGGAGATCCAGGCCGGCTCGACGCGCTCGGCGAGCGCCACGAGATCGTCGAGGTAGTCGTCGGCGAGTGGATCGGTCGACCCGATGGACAACGACACTCCGTGCAGCACCACTGGCGCGACCCGCCGGGCCTGCTCGAGGATACGCAAGGGCCGCCCGCCCCGAATCATGAAGTTCTCGGAGATCGCTTCGAACCAGTCGACCTTCGCCCGCCCTTCCTCGACCTCGGAGAAATGCGCCGAACGAAGACCAACGCCATGTCCGAGGTACGGGAAGATCACGCCCATGCGTCGCGCTCCGAAATCCCCATGGAGGGAATCACCAGCGAGACGATACCAGGTGGCTTCCGACCTGTCGCGATTTTCATGTTGACAATCTCGACGCGCACTGGTTGTCGGGAACCAACACCAACGCAGCGGACGCTCCGGCGAGCGAGGAACGAATGCCGGTGACCCACCAGCTCCCGATCGGAGGCACCCCAGCCGTCGACGCGGACGGGAGGGTCGCGATCGTCCCGCCAGCCGAGCGCAGCCGCCGCCGAGCCCGCTGGATGGCCCTCGCACAGCACGGCGACGGGTCGGCGTATCGCGCTCTCCTCGACGACCTGGGCCCACAGCTCACCCGATTTCTACGCCGCCGGCTGCGGGACCGTGAGGACATCGCCGACGCCTACCAGGACACGTTCCTCGCCCTGCACCGCGCCCGCCATACCTACCGCCCGCTCCGGCCGATCGAGCCCTGGCTCTTCGCCATCGCCCGCAACGTCGCCGCCGACTACGGCCGCCGGTGGCAAAGGCGGAGCCGCTACGAGGTCCACACCGATGACGCGCCCGACCGAGGCTCGGAACCGACACGAGAGATCGGGACGGAGCTCGACACCGCGCTGCGCGCCCTTCCGAGCCACCAGCGCGAGGCGCTTCAGCTCCTGAAGTTCCAGGGACTGTCGATCCGCGAGGCTGCGGCGCAGGTCGGGGCCACGCCTGGTGCGGTCAAACTGCGCGCTCATCGCGCTTACCTCGCCATCAAAGCAGCATTCCGTCCGTAGGAATCGCCTCCCGAGCCGCCGCGGAAGAGAGCTCGTACGGCCCGGTTCGGCTGCTGGGACGAGCACTTCGCGCCTTGATCTTGCGACAACGGCTACGATATGGTGCCCCCCCGTGGGGCGCTTGGAGTCGTAAAGGAGGCGTGGAGATGGAGCTGCCAAAGTGCCAGAAGTGCAATAACGGACTGCTGATACCGTTGTCTGATTATGGACAGGAAGGTGCGACCGTCGTCTTCAAAGCCTGGGTATGCACCAATCCGGAATGCGGTTTCTCACTCCGCGTCGACAAGGGTGACGTGACCTACGGGAAAAAGATCGAACACAAGCACTGAAGGCGACGTTCCCACCCGCATCCAGGAAGCGCAAACCCTGCGCTTCCTTTTTTTTGCCCAGTGCTCGCCGCTCCGCGTCAACTGGCCTCTGCGACGCGATTCGATGCCATCGCATCCGCAGGCACACTGACGAAAATCCGCGTCCCATGACCGGGGCGCGACGTGACCCGGAACACCCCGCCGAAGTGAGCGACCCGCTCGCGCATCCCGATGAGGCCGAGCCCCGTCGAGATCGACGGCGTCCGGAAATACGCCTGAGCGTCGAAGCCCCGACCATCGTCGTCGATCTCCAGGACGACGGCACGCTCCTCGAGAGCCAAGCGCACGTGCACGTGCGTCGCCTGGGCGTATTTCACGACGTTGATGAGCGCCTCTTGGAAAATCCGAAATACGAGCAGTTCCACGGCGGGTGCGAATCGGAGGCCGGCGTCGGCACAATCGACCCGGACCTGGAGATCGGAGGTCGCTCGATACTTCTCGGCCATCGATTCGATGGCCGCTATGGCGCCGAAATCATCGAGCGCCGGCGGGTACAGCAGGTGCGACATCTGGCGAACACTCTGCACGACGTCGAGGACCTGGGCCCGAACCGCTCGGACCGCCCCGCGTGCGTCCGGATCGGAGGGGGGGACCTGACGTTCGAGCAACGCCAGGTCGAGCTTGATCGCCATGAGCGCCTGGCACGTCCCATCGTGCAGCTCGCGGGAAATCCGGCGGAGACTCTCCTCCACGACGTCGAGCCGTTTGTTCGAGAGCTGCTGGAGCTCTGCACGATGTTGCAGCACCAAGGCATAGAGTCGAGCATTGCCGATCGCCATGGCCGCGCTGTTACCGAGCGTGGCCGCGATGTCGACGAAGCTGGATTCCAACTGGCGAGAGCCAGCGCCAGCATCGGCCAGGATCATGCCCACGAGATCGGACTGATACTGGAGCGGCAGTCGCAGGACGCGCGTGGGCGCTGCTCCGCTCGCTTCGATCAGACCTTTCACGCCCTCGGCGTCGGGCTCGAGCAACGCCGGGCGCGCATCGGACGAGACGTTCAGGACCGCCTCCCATCGGCTGGGATCGGCCGTGAGCGGCGTCAACGTGACGCGCGCATCCTCCCCCTCCGCGAGCAGAACCTGGAGATCGCCGTCGGGCGTCGGACGCCATACCAGCCAGAGCCGTTGAAGTCGGAGAGCGTGAAGCACGCTCTGAGACACGCGCCAGAGAACCTGTTCGATCTCGAGCGTGGCCGTGACCGTACGAGTGACGTCGTGCAGCATCGCGGCCTGCTGATCTCGCGTACGCGCGAGTAGCAGCCGTTGATGGAAAATGGCGCGACGGTGCAGGTCGAGGAGCAACGCTCCGATGCTGGAGCTCGCGCCCGCGCCCGCGACGCTGATGAGCGCGTACGGCGGTGGCAGCTCTCCCCGGACACCGAGCGCGAGGGCCGTCAGGTATGCGAGGAACGTGAAGAACACGAGTGGAATCTGCCCCCACGCGCCCCAGGGGTAGATGAGCGGCACGCCGGTCATGAAAATGATCAGCGCGAATGCCAGCGCATCGCCGCTGGCGCCCGCGGCGACCACGTATCCGGTCACACAGAAAGCGATCGAGCTCGTCACGACGACGATGATGCCGAGGATATAGCGCTCGAGCCCGAAGCCGTAGATCGCGAGGAGGCCGACCGCACACAGGACCATCTCCATGCCGAAGCTGCCGAGCAGCGGCCGCCATCGATCCGGGTAGTACGCGACCTCGATGAGGCCTGCGATCACGACGAGCGCCACGAAGAACGCGATGCCCCCGGGGACTCGGCGCGACATGATCCGTCGCGTGTCGGCCCGGAAAGCTTCGAGGACGTGCGGCTCGAGTGCGTGCGCCATGGGGCGGCGTGACTGCGAGGACGGTCGGCCAATTGGTGCGTGAAGTCAAGCCGGAAGCTTGCGGCTCCTGGGACCTTGCCCTATCGTCCCGCGCGTGAACTTCGACCTCACCCCGGAACAGGAGATGCTCCGGCAGACGGTGCGCGATTTCGCCGAACGCGAGATCGCGCCTCGCATGCTGGAGCTCGACGAGCGCGAGGAGTTTTCGACCGAGCTGACCCATGCCATGGGCGACATCGGCCTGTTCGGGATGACCGTATCCCCCGACTACGGCGGGCACGGCCTCGACTATCTGTCCTACATCATCGCGGTCGAAGAGATCGCGCGTGTCAACGGTTCGCAGGCCGCGACGGTCGCCGCCGAGAACTCGCTCGGCATCGGGCCGCTCTACTACTTCGGCACCGAGGAGCAGAAGCGTCGCTACCTCCCAGACCTGTGCTCCGGGAAGAAGCTCTGGGGATTCGGTCTGACCGAACCGTCGGCGGGATCGGACGCCGGAGGAAGCAAGACCACGGCCCGCCTCGAAGGCGACCGGTGGATCATCAACGGTAGCAAGATCTTCATCACGAACGCGGGGTCACCGATCACGGCGGGTTCCACGGTTCAATGCGTCACCGGCACGCGTCCGGACGGCAGCAAAGAGGTGAGCTGCATCGTCGTCGAGCAGGACACACCGGGCTTCACCACGCGGCCGATGCACCGAAAGCTCGTGTGGCGCTCGTCCAACACCGCCGAGCTGTATTTCGACAACGTGAGCGTGCCACGCGAGAACCTGCTCGGCACCCGCGGCCAGGGCTTCCATCAGATGCTCGAGACCCTCGACTCCGGTCGCCTCTCGATCGCCGCCATGGGGCTCGGCGGCGCGCAAGGCGCTTTCGAAGCGGCGCTCGCCTACGCCAAGGAGCGCCAGCAGTTCGGAAAGCCGATCAGCCAGTTCCAGGCGAATGCCTTCAAGCTCGCCGACATGGCCATGGAGATCGAAACCACGCGCAACCTTCTCTACAAGGCCTGCTGGCTCCGCGATCAGCAGCGCCCGTTCCGCAAGGAAGCGGCGATGGCAAAGCTCTGGGCGTCGGAGGTCATGCGGCGCGTGACGCACGCGGCCGTCCAGATCTACGGCGGGTACGGTCTCATGGAGGAGTACCCGGTTGCCCGCTTCTACCGCGACCAGCGTCTCCTCGAGATCGGCGAAGGCACCTCGGAGGTTCAGCGCTTGGTGATCTCGCGACTGCTCGGCTGCTACGACTAATCGCTATTTGATCAGTCGCTGGATCGCCTTGAAGTCGCGATCCTCCGCCGTCCGTACCAGCTCGAGCAACGCGCTCTCGACGGTCGCAGGCACGACGCCCGACTGGACGAGCTTCGCCCACCCGAGATCGTATTCCTCGCGACGGCGCGACGACGTCGCATCGTGCGCGACATGCACCTGGTAGCCGTTCGCCATGAGGTCGTGCGCGGTTTGATTCACACAGGCATGCGTCTCGATGCCCGCGATCAGGACCTGCCGGCGCCCCGTGGCACCGAGCGCGTTCAGGAACTCATCGGCACCGCAGCAACTCATGCTCATCTTTTGGATCGGAACGGCTCCGATGGGGAACTCGGCGGCGACCTCGGCGACCGTCGACCCGACGCCTTTCGGGTACTGCTCCGTCACGAGGATCGGGACGCCGAGAAGCGTCGCCCCGCGCATCACTCGCGCAACCGCGGCCGTGACGCGCTCGTACTCGAAGAGCACGCGGCGGTACCCCTCCTGCACGTCGATCACCACGAGCACCGTGGCATCGCGCGCGAGCAGCCGTGGGTGACGCTCCGACCCCGGCGCCATGCTCAGTGGCGCGTCAGATTGGCGTCGTCGCCGTCGAGTCCGAGCAGCGTTCCGAGCGCCGTCACCGCGTCATGCAGCGGGCCGTCGATCGTGTCGCTCACCAGCTGCTCGACGGCTGCCAAATCATCCGGACCCGGCGGCTCGGACTCGTGATGCATACCGTGCAACGCCCACGCGACGGTGCTCAATCGATTGCGAACCTCGGACAGCAGGCCGAGCGCTCTCTCAGGGGACATTTCGGGGGAGTCCTTGCTCTTGTCTGCCATGTGTTCTCCTCGTGGCATCCGCCACCCGACGCGATTCCAGATACTCTATGCGTCCGCCCGCAAGTCGGCAATTGCGCATGCGCTGTGCGTCTCACCGCCCGAGCGCCATCGGCATCGTCCACGTGTCCCCGATGCGACGGATGACGACGTCGTCCGCCCGAGGACCCGCCACCGCCAGCAGGCGTGCCATGGCATCACCGAGCGGCTCTTTTCCCAGCCGGAACGTGTCCCAATGGACGGGAAAGAGATGGCGCGCGCCGCTCTCCTCGAACATGCGCCAAACCTGCTCGGGGCTCGCGTGATTGACGATCCACGGATCGTACGCCCCATTGCCGAGGATCGCGACGCTCACGCCACGCGCGCGCGCCGTCGCTCCGAGCGCAGCCGTATAAGCGGTGTCGCTCGCGAACAGCACGCGGACGTCGCCCCGACTGAAAACGTAGCCGTTGTAGCCACGCCAACGCTCCCATGGCCAGCGTTCGCCCCAGTGACTCACCTCGACAGCCTCGATCGTGACGGGCCCGACTGCAATCGTCTCGCCCCATCCGAGCTCGGCGACTCGAGGAAATGCGAGGCCACCGACGATGTCGCTGGTCCGTGGGGGCAGCACGAGCACCGGAGTGGTCGCGACCGCCGCCAACGAGGGCAGGTCGAGACTATCCATGTGGGCGTGACTGACGACGACCGCATCGAGCGGCGGCAACTCCTCCGGTGCGAGCGCGGACCGCACGACTCGCTTCGGACCGACCGTCCACGGTCCGATGCGGACTCCGATCCGCTCGAAGAACGCGGGGTCCGTCAGTAGCCGCGTACCCGCGAAATCGATCAGGACGGACGCATGACCCACGTAGGCGATCGTCAGCGCGTCTGCGGGCCACGTGGACGGCGTCGGGTGGCCCGGGGCCGGCTCGCTCCGTTGCAGGACGACGCCGCAGGCGTACGCGAATCCCGCGACGATGACCCCGAGACCAGCGAGGATCAACCATCGAACGCGGGGCCATCGTCGCCGGCCCATCCGTTCTTCGAGCCGATCGCTCAGGATCGCCGGAGCAGCCGGTCGCGCATTTCCGCGAGACTCCGGCGTCCGCCCTCCGAAAACCACACGTCGAGGAATTCGCGGTTCATCGGCTCACGGGTAGTCGCGTACGCGGCAAGGGTCGGCTCCAGCGGTTCATCGCGTTGACCTTGGTGGAGCGTCATCGTGGCGACGTGCACGGCGTCGACACGCGCGATGGTCCAACGACCCATGGGGCGAAGCTACGGGGTGACGCGCGTCACCGACTCGATCACGACCGGCGTCTCCGGCACGTTCTGGTGCGGCGGTCGGGCGGTCGTCTTCACCGCCTCGATCTTCTTCACGACATCCATGCCCGCCGTGACCTTGCCGAACACGGCGTAGCCGAACCCCGCTGGCGACTCGTCCCGATGGTTCAACTGAGCGTTGTCGGCCACGTTGATAAAGAATTGCGAGGTGGCGCTGTCGACGATGCCCGTGCGCGCCATGGCGATGGTGCCGACGGCGTTCTTGAGGCCGTTCCCGGCCTCGTTCTTTATGGGCGCCTTGGTCGCCTTCTGCTGCATGCTCGGCGTGAAGCCGCCGCCTTGGATCATGAAGCCCGGGATGACGCGGTGAAAGACCGTGCCGTCGTAGTGCTTGCTGTCCACGTAGTCGAGGAAGTTCTTGACGCTGATCGGCGCTTGGAGCTGGTCGAGCTCGATCGTGATCTCACCGAGGGATGTCTTCACCAGAACGGACGGATTCTTTCCGGGTGAGGCCTTCGGGGAGGGGTCGGCGGCGTGCGCCGTAGCGACCGAGAGGCAGAGGATCGAAACCAGTGCGAGCGTCGACGTGAACGTCATAGGACCTCCAACACCTGGATAGATTCAGACCGACGGCCCGTATTCCACGCGGTCCGAGGGGGGTCAAGCCAGGGGAGGCCATACTGGCCACGCGCGTCGCACCGCGGATATGAGAACGACGGGAGGTACTGGCATGCGCACAATTCACGGTCTCGAGGAAATGCGAACGCTCGTCGGTCAGGAACTCGGCGTGAGCGACTGGCATCGGGTGACACAGGACGAGGTCGACCTTTTCGCGAAGGCGACGCACGACCATCAGTGGATCCACGTAGACCCGGAGCGCTGTAAACGCGAGTCGCCGTTCGGTGGTCCGATCGCGCACGGCTACTACACGATCGCGCTCGCCCCCGCCCTTCTCGCCCAGGTGCTGGCAGTCCAGGGCGTCCGTATGGGCGTGAACTACGGCCTCAACAAGATGCGGCTCCCGAGCCCAGTGCCGGTCGGTTCGCGCGTCCGCCTCTGCGCCACACTCGCGGGCTACGAGCCGATCACCGGAGGCGCCAGCGTCACGATCGGCCTCACCTTCGAGGTCGAGGACCAGGCGAAGCCGGCGTGTGTGGCCGAGGTGATCTACCGCTACTACGCGTAAGCTGCGCTACGCCTGCGTCGCGTCCTCAACCATCTCGACCTCGCCTTCGACGGCGAAGCCCATCGACTCGACGAGATGCCGGGTCGGCTGCGTCGCAAGCCCAGGCGTCGTCAGATACCCCTCGATGAAGACCGAATTCGCGGGATAGAGCGCGAGCCCCTGCCAGCTGCCGAGGTTGCGCTCGCGCCCGCCGGCCGCGCGGATGTCACTCGCGGGGTTCGTGAATCGCATCAGGCAGAGCGCCTTCAATGCACGTGTCGCGGACACTTGGTCGCGATCGGCGAGTGGCGTCCCGTCGATCGACAGCAGGAAATTCAGCGGCAGCGAGTCGACCCCGAGCTCGCGAAGCGAGAACGCGAGATCGACCACGTCCTCATCGGTCTCTCCCATGCCGATGATGCCACCGCAGCACACAGCAAGACCGGCATTCTTCACGGCTCGGATCGTGCCGACGCGATCGCCGTACGTGTGCGTCGTGCAGATCTCGGGATGGAAGCGTTCGCTCGTATTGAGGTTGTGGTTCACCCACCCGACGCCGGCGGCTTTGAGCTCGCGCGCCTGCCCCTCGTCCATGATGCCGAGCGAGACGCAGATCTCGAGGTCCGGATGCTCGGCGCGGATGGCTCGCGTCGCCGCGGTCAGCTGGCCGATGTCGCGCGCGCTCGGGCCACGCCCACTGGTCACCATGCAATAGCGACGCGCCCCCCGCGCGACCGCCGCGCGAGCGCCGGTAACGAGCTCATCGGTCGGCAGCAGCCGGTACGTATCGATTGCCGCGCTCGAGACGGCGGATTGGGAGCAGTAGTGGCAGTCCTCGGGGCAAAGCCCGCTCCGGGCGTTACGCAGCATGCAGAGCTTCACCCGCCGGCCCCAATGACGCTCGCGAACGGCGAACGCGGCGAGCAGCAGCTCGCGGAGATCGTCGTCCGGCGCTCGCAGGATGGCGAGCGCCTCCTCGCGCGACGGCGCGACGCCCGCGAGGGCACGCTCCGCGTGGGTGCCGTAGCGGCTCACGACCACCCCCGCTGCTCGGCGTAGAAGAAGGGACCGCCGAGATACATGGCGAAGCCGAGCGCGTAGACGAAGGCGAGGTCGCTTTCCTCTTTCGACGCCACGATGCCCTGCGCCAGGAGCGCCCGGGTCTTCTCCCACATCGATCGCACGCAGCGATCGACGATCTCGTCAGCGCCCGCGACGCGATTGCCGCGCGGCGCGGCGAGCGTGGGAAGCTCGCTCCACGGCGCGCCCTTCTTGCCCCCCGCGTAGTCGTAGAAGCCGCCGCCTGACTTCATACCGAACCGGCCGCGATCCCGAAGCAACGTCACGAGCGGGGCCGTGGGTGGAGGTGCGGTCCGTGCGATCACGTCGAACATGCCCGCCGCGACGTCGACGCCGGCCGCGTCCGCCACCTCGAAGGGACCCATCGGGAACACGCGCTCCCGCATGACTTGATCGATCGTCTCGATCGGAGTGCCTTCGCGATAGATCGCTTCGGCTTCGCGGAAATATTCCGCGAGCGCTGCGTTCACGAGGAAACCGGGCGATCCGTCCTGGAGGATCACCGGCACCTTGCCGATCTTGCGGACGAAACCATGGAGCGCCGCGAGGACCTCCGGCGGCGTCGCGGCCGTACGCACGACCTCGACGAGCGCCCGCTGGGGATGCTCGGCCGGGCTGAAGAAGTGGAGGTTGACGAACTGCGCGGGGTCGCCTCCGCCGGCGGCGTAGAACTCGCCGAGGAAGCCCGGGCCCATCGAGCTGCTGTTCGAGCTCACGATCGCATCCGGGCGAACCACTTTCGCGAGCTCGCGGTAGAACGCCGCCTTCGCATCGGGATCTTCCTTGCGCGCCTCGATGACGAGGTCACAGTCGGCGAATGCGGAGAGGTCCGTCGCGACCGTGACCGACGCGACCTCCGCGTCGGCCGCCGCCACGTCGATGCGGCCCCGCTTCAGGAGCGGCTCGTACTTCTGCCGCATCCGCCCCGGCGCGCCCGCGGCGAGCGACGGCACCGGCACGTGTCCGACCACCTCGAACCCGGCACGGCGCGCGAGGAATGCGATGGCATTCCCCATGAACCCGTCGAACCCGTCGATGCCGACCTTCTTGATCGAACGCGGAGTGACCTTGGCGAGCTCGCTCGGCAACTTCGTCACGCGCTGCTGCGTGAAGAAGAAGCGCATCCCCGCCTTGCCCTCGGCACTCGTCGCGACCTCGAGGAAGCGGTCGCGCTCGAGCTTGATCCCCTCCCGGAGGGGCTTCGTCACGCCTTCGGTAACCACGTCGAGGGCCACGAACGGGGCTCGCGGATTCGGCCGGCCCTGGGTCGCCTTCTGGATCGTCGGCAACACCATGGGCGCGATCTGACCCGCGGCGCTCAGATCGGGCGTCGGTCGCCGCAACGACGGCAGCTGGTCGCGCACGAAGCGGGCCGCGAACTCGATGAGATCCGCCCCGTCGGGTACGACGGCGTCGATCATCCCGATCGCCAGCGCGGCGTCCGCCCGCAGCGACTTACCCTGGAGGATGATCGTCAGCGCGGCGTCACCGTTCACCGGGTCGGCCGCGTTCACGAGGCCTGCCCGGCGCGGCAGCCGTTGCGTGCCCCCGAGACCCGGAAAAATGTTGAGGCCCATCTCGGGCAAGCCGACCGAGGACTTCTTCGTCGCGACGATGGCCCGACACGCGAGCGCGAGCTCGTAGATGCCGCCGAGCGCGACGCCGTCGATCGCGGCCACCCACGGTACCGGGCCCTCTTCGATCCGAAAGAGCACCTCGTCGCCACGGTCGATCAGCGTCGCGAGGTCCTGCGCGCTCCCCTGCATCAGCTCACCGATGTTGGCACCGGCCCCGAGGCCGTAGCGATTACCCGTCAGCACGACGCCCGCGAGCGGCGTCTTTGCGTGCTGAGCCCGGATCGCGGCCTCCACGCCATCGAGCTCCTCGATGGCGGCGCGCGACAAGGTGTTCATGCCGCCTTGATCGAAGACGACGAAGGCGATGCCGTTCTCGTAGCGAGTCGCAAACGTTCCCATGGGCGCCCTTACTTCCGAGGGCACGCCGAGTTGTCAACCCTCACAAGACTCGCACGTTCACCAGTGAATTGCTTCCGCCCCGGCATCCTGTGAGATAGCGGGCCATGTCGACGGCGACGGACACGAGCTCAACGGGACCACGACCGCGCCGCCATCGCCTTCGCCGCCTCGCCCTCGCGTTGACCGTCGTGCTGGGGCTCCTCGTCGGTGTCGTCGCGCTCGCCCCGTCGGTGCTCACGCCGTTCGTCGCGAGCCGCCTCTCTGCCCTCACCGGCGCGGACGTTCACATCGGTTGGATCAGCTGGAACCCGCTGCGTGGCCGCGCCGTCCTCCATCGGCTCGCCGTCGCGGCGACTGCCGACGACGTACCGGTCGTGACGCTCCGGGCGCTCACACTGGACGTGGCGGTCCGGCGCTGGCTCGACGGTGAGCGCGCCGTGGACGCCATCGTGCTCGAGCGTCCTTGGATCGCGCTTCGTCGCACCGCTCGCGGCGACTTCAACGTGGCCACGCTCTTTCCAGTCCTCCAAGCCGACGCCGCCGCGGCCGCGGCCGCGGAGAAGTCGCCGGAGATCGATGTCGGTCCCCCGAACCCGGTGCGCATCGGTCTCTTCCGCATCATTCGAGGGAGCGTCGAGTTCCGCGACGAGACGCTGAGTCCCGTGCTCGAAACCTCACTGCACCTCGACGACGCGAGCGCACGCGATCTCGTGCTCGCCAGCGACGGCACCGCGGGACTGGCGTTCCACGTCGAGAGCCGCCTCGAGGGCGAACCGCTGACCCTCGACGTGACGTACGACACGGCGACGCGCTCCTCGCACCTGAAGGCGACGCTCGAGACGACCGATACCTCGCTCGCGCGCGCGTTGCTGTACGTGCCTCTCGGCTGGCAGCGAACGTCCGGTACGATGGACGCGAAAATCACGTACGAGCGTCGGTTCGAGGAAGGCACGCTCCGCGCCCACGGCTTGAAAGCCAACCTCGCCTTGAACGACCTCGCGCTCACCGAGCCGTGGGCGACGGAGCCGATGTTGCGAGCCGCCCGCGTTCGAATCCCCGCGCTTGCCGTCGATCTCGTCGCGCAGCGCACGGATCTCGGCGCGATCCAGGTCGACGACTACCAGGCGCTCGTCTTGCGCGACGACGAGCAGCTCCACGTCCCGCTCGCAACCGGATCGACGGAGACGGCGCCATCCAGCTGGGAGACCACGCTCGACCGCGTGAATCTCGGCAAAGGCACGGCCACCCTGCGAAACGTCTTTGCGGTCCCTTCGGTGACGATCCCGGTGACGAGCGGCACCATTCGACTTCCGGCGACAGGCGTCGACTTCTCCTTCGCCGGCGCGCTCGCGGGCGGGCGGCTCACGCTCGACGGCACCACCCGCGGCAACGACACTCGACTCTCGTTCGGGCTCGCCGATCTGTCGCTCGCCGAGGCGGCACCGCTCGTGGGATCGCCGGTCGCGTTCGCGAAAGGCCGCATCGGCGGCACGGTCGAGTTGAACCTCGGCGCGTCGTCCTCCACGTATCGCGGGAGCCTCACGTCCTCGGATGCCAGCACCGCGCCGGTGGCGCCGCATCCCGAAGAGATCCTCGCGTGGCAGACCCTCGCGCTGACGCTCGGCGAAAGTCCGATCGATCCCTTGAAGGTCCACGTGACCGACGCGAAGGCGACGTGGCCGTACGTCATGCTCCATCGCCGCACGGACGGGCTGTACCCTCTGACGCTCGCCGGGACAGGGAGCACGGCCAGCGCCCCTACGCCCGCGACGTCCGAGAGCACGTCGTCGTGGTTCCGTCTCGACCGCCTCACGGTCGATGGCGGCCGGATCGAGTTCTACGACACGACGCTGCCGGAACCGTACGGCATCGATCTCACCGACCTCACCGCCTCGATCGACGCGCTGGCGCTCGCACCCGTCCGTGCCGAGAGCGTGTCGCTGAAGGGCGCCTTCGACGAGCTCTCCCCGGCCACCCTGTCCGGCCGTCTCGATCCCGGCGCGGCGGCGTTCCGCTTCGACGTCGACCGCTTGCTGCTGCCACCCCTCAATCCCTATCTCGCGCCCGCGCTCGGGTACGAGGCGCGAACGGGGCTCGCGCGCATCGGCTCCAATGTTCGGCTCCAAGGAACGAAAGTCTCGGCCGAGACCGACCTCGTGCTCTCGAGGTTCTCGATGCGCGCGGCCGGCACGGACGCGGTCGAAGCCCGGATCGGGACGCCCCTGTCCGTCGCGCTCGCGCTCATGAAGGACACCAAGGGTGACATCCATCTCGACCTGCCGATCGAAGGCGACGTCGGCGCCAACGAGTACCGTGTCGGCAGCCTTCTCCGCGATGCCCTCGGCACGGCACTGCTCGGCACGTTGCGGGCCCCGCTCGGATTCCTGCGCGGCCTGTTCCGCAAGGATCAGGGCGAGCAGTTTGACCTTCGCCCGGTGCCGTTCGCCGCCGGGGACGCCACACTCGGAGCCGAAGGCGAAGCGCGGATCGGCGAGATCGCGCGCTTGCTGAGTCGCCAGACGGCCTTCCGTGTCGTGCTGATCCCGGAGCCAAGCCGGGCCGACCTCCAGCAGGCGCAAGCCGCGGGGGTCGCGGATCCCCTCGCGGCGCTCACCAAACTCGCCGAGAGCCGGGCCAGCGTCGTTGCCAGCCGCTTGACGGATGGACTTGGCATCGCGTCGTCGCGCGTGTCCATCGAACCCTGGACACCGAGCGAGCCGAGAATGGAGGGCGAGCCCGGCGTAGACGTGCAACTCCGCGCCGAGTGATGCCTAGAAGTCCGGCCGAGAAGCGCCGGAACTCTAGACCGGAAGCCGAAAGGCGCTCGCGGCCGCCGACTGCCCGACCCCAGCGCGCGCGATCAGCTGATCCTCGACGGGGACGCGTCGCTTCAGAACGGGCATCACCTCCGCCGCGAACAGCCGGAGGTTCGCCTCCGCGAGGTCGTACGGCATCGCGCCATAGCTGAAGATCCCCGTGAAAGCCTCGGCGCCGGTCCGGTTCTGGATGTCGACGATGCGGTCGTAACACTGCTCAGGCGTGCCCCATACCTGGAGGCCGAGAAAGAAGTCGACCATCGCGTCGAGCCCACCGGGGGCGCTCGTCATCTCCTGAACCGGCTTGTAGGACTCGTAGCCGCGCATCTTCGTGAGGTGATCACCGATCAGCTCATAGTGGCGCACGACGGATCGCCAGTACTCGCCGATGTACTGGCGAGCGTACTCCTCGGCGCGGCCGGCGTTCTCGTCGCAGTACGTCCAGCCGCCGACGATGGGCGGAGGCGCCTCCACGCCATTCACCTGCCGATAGATCTGCCGGTAGGCATTGAGCTCGGTCGCCACGGCCTCCCAGGGCTTCTGCGGGATGATGAGAATGCCGATGCCGAGCCGCGCCATGATCTCCGAAGACTCGGGCGAGACCGCCGCGGCGTACGTGCGGCCGCGAAACGACTTGAACGGACGCGGCCGGATCTCGCGGCGCGCCTGCTTCACGAACGAACCATCGTATTCGATGACGCCATGCTCGAGCGCGGCGAGAACGGCTTGCGCCGACTCCACGAAGATCGCCCGGCTGTCCTCCTGCTCGACGCCGAAACCTTCGAACTCGATCCGACCGAGACCGCGACCGATCCCGAGAATGAAGCGACCGTTCGACACGTGATCGAGAACGGCGACCTGCTCCGCGACGCGCACGGGCTGGTGCCACGGCAGGACGACCACCATCGACCCGAGCTGGATGCGTTCCGTCCGTCCGGCGAAATACGTCAGGTACTGCAGGACGTCCGGGCACATCGTGTAGTCGGTGAAGTGGTGCTCGACGCCCCAGAGCGACTCGAAACCGAGCGGTTCGGCGAGTTCGCCGAGCCGAAGCTCGTTCCGGTAGACGTTGCGGTCGGTGCGGCCCTCGCCTTGCCCTTGGAAGATGACACCCATGCCGACGTGCATGCGGATCTCCTGCGGGCGGCGCGGCGACTAATGCCCGGCGCGCCCCGTGAACTCATCCATGCTGCGATTGATGCCGAGGAACTCCATGATCGCGTCGAACGCGCCGAGAGGCAGCAGCCGCCCGAGCCATGTCGTGCGGACGACGCTCGGCAAGATCAGCCGGCGCCGGTCGTAACGAATCGCGTACATGATCTGATCGGTGACCTTCTCCGGGTCGAGGATCGGGAGGATCGCCGGAAAGCGCGTCCGAACGCCCGCGAACATGCCCGTGCTGATGTAGAAGGGACATACGACCGTCGTCATGACGCGACTTCCCAGGCGGCGGAGCTCGAGCCGCAGTGACTCGTCGAAGCCGACGGCCGCGTGCTTGCTCGCGCAGTAGTCGGTCATCTTCGAGATCCCGACGATGCCGGCCGCCGACGCGATCGTGACGACGTGACCGCGGTTCTGCGCGAGCATGGCGGGAAGGAATGCCCGCGTCGTCCAAAACAACGCGAGGACGTTCACGTCGAACGTCAACTCGATCTCGGCCGGCGTCGCGTCGAGCAGCGTCTTGCCGGTCACGACTCCCGCATTGTTGATCAGGATGTCGACGGGACCGCCCGCGAGCACGCGCGCGGCCGCCGCCTCGATCGCCTCCCGCGACGTCAGGTTGCAGACGTCGCTTTCGACGCTGCGACCGGCGGCTTCGAGATCACGGCGCGCAACGTCGAGCCCGGCGCCATTGACGTCCCACAGGATGACGTGCGCGCCGCCGGCCGCCATCTTGCGTGCGAGGAGCAGTCCGAGACCGCTCGCCGCGCCGGTGATCAGGACGCGTCGTCCCGCGATCTCGCTCACAGCCCCTCGACGAGGCTCGTGCTGAGATACCGCTCCGCCGAGCTCGGGAAGACGGCCACGATGAACTTGCCGGCCATCTCGGGTCGATCGGCGACCTGCAGTGCGGCCCACGTCGCGGCACCGCTGCTGATACCGCACGGGATCCCTTCGAGACGCGCCACTTCGCGTGCCGTCTTGATCGCGTCCTCGTCCTTGACCTGCACGATATCGTCGATGATGCCGGTATTGAGGATCTCGGGAACGAACCCGGCCCCGATGCCCTGAATCTTGTGTGGGCCCGGGGCACCGCCGGACAGCACGGGCGACGCCGCGGGCTCGACCGCGATCGTCTTGAACGACGGCTTCCGCTCCTTCAGCACTTCGCTCACCCCGGTGATCGTCCCGCCGGTTCCGACGCCGGAGATCAGGACGTCGATCTGACCGTCGGTGTCGTCCCAGAGCTCGTTGGCCGTCGTGCGGCGATGAATGTCTGGATTGGAGGGATTCTGGAACTGTTGCGGGATGAAGGAGTTCGGCGTGTTGCTCGCGATTTCTTCGGCTTTCGCGATGGCACCCCGCATGCCTTGTTGCGCCGGCGTGAGCACGAGCTCCGCACCGAGGAGGCGGAGCAGAACCCGCCGCTCCTGCGACATCGACTCCGGCATCGTGAGGATCAGCCGGTAGCCGCGAGCCGCGGCGACGAACGCGAGCGCGATACCGGTGTTGCCGCTCGTCGGCTCGATGATGACCGAGCTCTTCGTGATCAGGCCCGCGCGTTCGGCGGCGTCGATCATGTTGACGCCGATCCGGTCCTTCACGCTCGACAGCGGATTGAAGAACTCGAGCTTCGCGTAGAGCCGGACGTTGCGGCCACCGGTCACGCGGTTCAGTCGGACGAGCGGTGTCTTCCCGATGGTCTGAGTGATGTCCTCGTAGAGTCGCGCCATGGCGTACTTAGTAGCGCACCCGCTCAGGACCGCAAACGGCGCGCGCGCGCAAAAACCGTGTGGACATTTCTCCGCGCACGGCGCTAAAGTCGTGGTCGTCGGCACTCGATCCGGGGTTCACACAGACCCCGTCGAGCGAGAGCTCGGGATCGAGGCTGGAGAGCGGCATCGGCGGTCGCTTCTCCGGCGGCGGGGCTTGGGCCCGCCCGGTGCTCGCGCCGGACGAAAGGAGGTGGTCCAGTGACGTTTTTCCCTACGGTGATCTGTGAGGTGGTCGCCTCCTAGGCGGTACCCACTCGTAACGTCGCTGGGTCGCCCTCTGGGGGCCCAGGCAACCACCGAACCCCGATGGTTCCCGCTTCACCGGCGGGGCGGCACGTCGCCGCAATGGCCATCGGGGTTTTCTTCATTCCCCGCCGAGAAAGCGCAGCACCGCGTCGTTGAACGCGTCGGGATCCTCGATCTGCACCGCGTGATTTCCCCGCGGAAGCACCTGGAGGCTTGCGCCGGGAATCGCCGCCGCGATCTCGCGGCTGAGCGTCAGCGGCGTGAGCACGTCCTCCGCAGCCGCGAGAACGAGCGTCGGCGCACGGACCGCGCCGAGGCGCGAAAGCGTGTCGTGCTCGAGGATCGCCTCGATCTGGTGCGAGTAGGCATCGGCCGCCATGAGGGGCATCGTTCCGACGACGCCGAGGATCTCCTCGAGGCGATCAGGATCGTTGAGGACGCCCGGCGAGACCAGCCACGGCAGATTCGCGACGCCCTCCTGCACGAGATCGGCACCCTGGAGTCTGGCCCAGCGGCGAAAGAGCAAAAACGCGCGGCGAAGCGGATCGGGACGCGCGAACGAGACCGCGACGACCATCCGATCGACACGATCCGGCCATCCGATCGCCATCTCCTGCGCGATCATGCCGCCCATGGAGACGCCGAGCACGTGCGCCCGCTCAATGCCGAGCGCGTCGAGGACGCCGATGGCGTCTGCCGCCATGTCTGGCACGGTCCACGGCGGCGGCGGGCATTCGCTCTCACCGGCCCCCCGATTGTCGAACAAGATCAGGCGATGATGAGCGGCGAACGCCTCGCGTTGCGCCACCCACGTTTCGAGGCTCGCCCCGAGGCCCATGATGCACAGCAGTGGCGGTCCCGCGCCGATGTCCTCGACCCGCAGCTCGACACCGTTGCAGCGCAGGCGTGGCATCGCCGGATCAGTCGCGACCCCGCGGGGTCGCGTACTTGGGGTTGGCGATCTCGAGACGCTCTGTCGACGTCGCGCGTAGATGCCCGAGCACGTCGGCTCGCCACGGGCCCGCATCGGCATCGCCGGCGCGGATGCGCACGGCGAGCTCCTCGTTCCGTCGCCGAACGGCAGCCGCGAGAACCGAAACGCCTTCGGGCGGCTCGGCCGAGGTTCCGAGCAGCGCGCCGAGCCGCCGCCACTCCGCCCGGAGCGCGTCCTCTCCGAGCGCGAGCTCGCGACCGACGATCGCGAGGACGTTCGCCGCGACCCGCGCGTGGAACTGCCGAGTCCCTTCTAGAGCCGGGACGACCTGCTCTTCGAGAAATGCGCGAACGGCGTTCAGCAGCTCCGCGGCGTCGGGACGGTCCTGCATCGTCAGTCGACCAGCTCGAGCAGGTCGTGCTCCGCCTCCGCGGTGCGCCGCCCGATGCTCGCGAGCTCGACGCTCTTCACGCCGCCGTCGAGATATGTCTTCGCCTGCGCGATACAGATGATCGCCCACTTGAGATCGCCGAGCGCTTCCCAGAAGCGCACGACCTCGGGATCGACGGCTTCCCCGCTCGCCCGCGCGTATGCCGCAAAAAACTCGTCCCGCTCGCCGATGCCGCCGACCGGAAGCGGACTCCCGAAGCGCCACGCTCGCACGCACATCCAGCCGAGATCCTCCATGGGATCTCCGACGTGCGCCTGCTCCCAATCGAGCACCACCCGCACGCCTTCGGGACCGAACAGGACATTGCCGATGCGGTAGTCACCGTGGACGAGCACGCGACGCCGGCTCGGCGGCACACGGGCGCGGAGCCAGCGAAACCCGTACTCGATGACGGGGTGCGGCTCCGGCGCAAGCGTTCGAAAAAGCTGCTCGTAGCGCGCGAGCTCGGCGATCGCGGGGTGTTCTTCGTCGGTCATGCCGGCGAGGCCCGCGAGCGCCGGATCGTCGAGCGGCACCGCGTGGATGCGGGCGAGATCCTCCGCGAGCTGGGTCGTCATCACCCGACGCGCGCGGTCGTACGTCGGCTCGCGCAGCAGCCGCCGCGCCAAGGTCTCGCCGTCGACGCGCTCCATCACGAAAAAGCGTCCGTCCAGAATCGCCGGATCGTCGCCGAGCCACAGCACCTCGGGAACCCGCACTCCGGCAGCATGCGCTGCGCGCAGAACCCGAAACTCGAGCCCACGGTCGCTACCGACGCTCGTCCGCCCCGGGTCGCGCCGCAGAATGAGCGGCCGCGGCGCGGCCTCGTCGAAGCTCGCGTCGAACGACCAGGTCTCGCGGGACGCCCCACCCGGCACGCGACGAAGGTGCTCGATCCTCACCGCCTTGCTCCCGCTTTCCACGGCGAGGAAGTCGCGCAGACGTCGCCCGAGCTCGTCCGGATGCACGCGTCGTGCATACGGCGGCGCTTCCCCGGAAAGCAAGGTACGTCGATTGCGACGGCGGAACGTGCGTGGCAGAAACCCCCGGACTCGCCAGTCCCAAGGAGGCTCGCCATGCAGCTCGTCGCAGGAAAAGTCGCCGTCGTCACCGGATCAGGCCGCGGGATCGGACGCGCCACCGCGGAGCTCCTCGCCGCGCACGGCGCGCGCGTGGTCGTGAACGACCTCAAGGAAGAGGTCGCCGAAGAAGCGGCGACCTCCATCCGCCAGCACGGCGGCGAGGCGCTCGTCTGCGCCGGCTCGATCACGGATCCGAAGTTCCCTGATCGACTCGCGAAGGCGGCCGTCGACAAGTTCGGCGCCCTCGACATCATCGTGAACAATGCCGGGTACACGAACGACGGTGTAATTCACAAGATGTCCGACGAGCAGTGGGCCTCCATGCTGGACGTCCACTTGACCGGGCCGTTCCGCCTCTTGCGCGCTGCTTCCCTCTATTGGCGCGAGTGGGCGAAAGCCGAGATCGCCGACGGGAAGCAGGTGATGCGAAAGGTCATCAACGTCTCGTCGACGTCGGGGGTCGCCGGCAACGCCGGCCAGGTGAACTACTCGGCGGGCAAAATGGGGATCGTCGGCGTGACGAAGACGCTCGCGCGAGAGTGGGGGCGGCTCAACGTCAACGTGAACGCGGTGGCATATGGCTTCATCGAGACACGACTCACCGCCGCAAAGGAAGCCGCCGCCGGCAAGGCCGAGGTGGACGGCCAGCAGGTCGACCTCGGCATCCCCGAAGAGATGCGCAAAGCCGCGAAGCGCATGATCCCGCTCGGTCGCTCCGGCACGCCCGAGGAAGCCGCGGGCCCCGTGCTGTTCCTCTCCTCGCCGCTCGCGGACTACGTGACCGGCCACGTCGTGCTGGTCACGGGCGGCAGCTACATGTAGCGCAGCAGACCGGCGCGCTATTCGGTGGCGGGCGGCGGCTCGGGCGTCCCGGCGCGGTATGCGACGACCGCGTTCGAGCTCGCCCCCGCGACGTACACACTCTGTCCGTCCGGACTCACCGCGAGGCCGCGCGCGAAGGCCAGACACTCGCGCGTCGGCGTGCCACGCTCCTTCTGAAGAAACGTCAGCGCACCGCTCTTGGTGTCTCGCTCGAAGGCGGCGACCGAATGACCGAGCGTGCTCGCGGCGTACAGGCGGCGGCCGTCGGGACTGATCGTGACCCAGAACACCCCGTAGAGCCCGTCGACGCCGTCCATGCCCTGCGAGATGACGTCGGTGAACGCCAAGCCGCCGGTCGTGCGATTCCGACGGAAGATCACGATCGCGTCGTCGTCCTGTCGGGTCGCGTACACGAACGCGCCGTCCGAGCTCACAGCAACGGAGTGGATACCGGCGACGCCGAGATCTCCCTCGACGTCCTGGGGACCCAATAACAACCGGCCCGTGACCCGATCACGTGCGAACACCGTCACCGCACTCTGCTCTCCGCTGGCGACATAGAGGTGTGCCCCGTCGGGGCTGACCGTGAGGGCGAGCGGCTCGGCGATGCCGCTGACACCGAGCACGCCCTGATGCTGCACCTCGACGAAGGTCAGCCAACCGGTCAACGTATTGCGCTTGAATACCGCGATCGCGTCCGACTTCTGCCCGGCCGCGTACACGAACTCGCCGTCCGGCGTGACCGCGAGCGCTCGCGCGTAGCGAATCCCTTCGACGCCGGCGGTGCCCTCCTTCTGCGCCTCGAGGAACGTGAGCGCCCCGGTCGCCGAGTCACGTGAGAACGACGTGACGGCGTCGTCACGCGAGCCCGCGACGTAGACGTGCTGTCCGTCCGGGCTCACGACGATCGCCGCCGGGTAGGCGATGCCGTCGACGTTGCCGACGCCGTCCTTCTCGACCTCGAGCTGCGTCAAGGCACCCGTCCCCGTGTCCCGCGTGAAGACCATGACCGCGTCGCTGCTTGGCGCCACGGTGTAGACGTTCCGACCATCGGGGCTGACGGCAACCGCGAGGACACCCGCGAGACCTTGGACGCCGTTCTCACCCTCGATCTCGGCGTCGACGAATTCGAGCGCGGCACCGTGCGCCGAAGCCGTGTTCCCGACGAAGCCGGTGAGCAGGAGGACCAGGAGAATGCGTGTGATCGACATGCCTCTCCCTCTAGCAGCCGACCGTCCTCCAGGCGACCCACCCGCCGAGTCGGGGGCGCGAGCGTGACTGCACGAGTTGCGGGTCCGGCACCCGGGCGGTAGTCCACCGCCGTGCGCGGATTCGTGCTGCAGCCGACCTACCGCATCATCGGCGGTCGTCCCGAGGTCCATCTTTACGGCACGCTCGAGAACGGCGACTCGTTTCTCGTGGTGGACGACCGCGCCCGCCCCTACTTCTTCGTGCCGGCAGCTCGCATCGGCGCGATCACCGCACCATCTGCCCAGACTGAGCCCACGGACCTGCGCGCGCTCGACGGCACACCGGTCGCCCGCGTCACCGTTCAGGTACCGGCCGACGTGCCGCCGCTGCGGCAACGTCTCGCGGGCGCCGGCGTCACCTGCTACGAGGCAGACCTCCGCTTCGCCTACACGTACCTCCGCGATCGCGGCCTCCATGCGACCATTGAGATCGAGGGATCGTGGCAAGCGGAAGGCCGCATCCGGCGGGTCTATCGCAACCCGGACATCGCCCCGGCCGACTACGATCCATCGCTCAGGATACTCTCGCTCGACATCGAGACGGACGAGCGCGCCTCGACCCTCTACGCGATCGCACTCGCGGGGCTCGGATCCGATCGCGTCCTTATCGTAGGCCCGGGACCGCTCCGCGGCGCCGAGTGTTTCCCAGACGAGCGGTCGCTCCTGCAGCGCTTCTTCGTGTTGCTCGACGAGATCGATCCGGACGTCCTCACCGGATGGAATGTCGTCGACTTCGATCTGACCGTGCTGCAACGGCTCTGCCGCCGCCACGGCATCCCCTTCCGCCTCGGCCGCACTGACGACGAGATGACGATCCAGCGCGACCAGGGGTTCACACGCGAGGCCCGTGCTTCGGTCCCCGGTCGCATGGTCCTCGATGGCCTGGCGCTCCTCAGAAGCGCCTTCATCCGCCTCGACGACTACAAGCTCGAAACGGCGGCCCGAGTCTTTCTCGGCAAGGGCAAGCTCATGACGGGCGAGGGACGCGGGCGCGAGATAACCGAAGCCTTCCAGCACGATCGCCAGAAGCTCGTCGACTACAACCAGCGTGACGCAGACCTCGTGCTCGAGATTCTCGCGCACCAGCGCCTCGTCGAGCTCGCGATCTCCCGTAGTCGCCTGACCGGCATGCAGCTCGACCGCGTCGGAGCGAGCATCGCCTCGATCGACTTTCTCTACCTCGCCGAGCTGCGAAGGCGCGGACGCGTCGCGCCGTCTGTGACGGAGCATCCGAACGCCGTGGTGGCAGGGGGCGCCGTTCTCGATTCCGTCCCGGGGCTTTTCACGAACATCCTCGTGTTCGACTTCAAGAGCCTGTACCCGAGCATCATCCGGACGTTCAACATCGACCCGCTCACCTACGTTCCACCCGACACGGCGGCAGCAAACGTCACCGACGCGATCCGCACTCCGAGCGGCGCCGTGTTCCGGCGGGAGCCAGGGATTCTGCCGGAGCTGGTCGCCCGCCTCTGGGATGCCCGCGACCGCGCACGCCGCGGCGGAGATCCCCTCGCCGCGCAAGCAATCAAGATTCTCATGAACTCGATGTACGGCGTGCTCGCCGCGACGACCTGCCGTTTCTTCTCGCCCGCGATCGCGAACGCGATCACGCTGACGGGTCAGCACCTCATCCACCTCGCGGCGGAAGAGATGCGCCGGCTAGGACACCGAGTCATCTACGGCGACACCGATTCCCTGTTCGTCAACGTCGACGAGCCTGACACGGCCCGTGCGGAGGCCCGCGCAGAGGAGCTTCGCGTCGCGATCGGCGCCATGCTCGTCACCCGTCTCGCTGCCGACTTCGGAGTCGAGAGCCACCTCGAGCTGGAATACGAGAAGTGCTATCGGCGCTTCTTCATGCCCGAAGTCCGGCAGGGAACGGGCGGCAGCAAGAAGCGCTACGCCGGCCTCCTCGGCCACGACCCGGAGCGCATAGAGTTCGTGGGCCTCGAAGCGGTCCGACGAGACTGGACGCCCCTCGCCAAGCGCTTTCAGCGCGAGCTTGTCGATCGGATCTTCCACGATCGCCCCGTCGAAGACTTCATTCGTGAATTCCTCGCCGCGCTGCGTGCCGGCGAGCTCGACCACCTCCTCGTGTACAAAAAGGCGGTGCGAAAGTCGCTCGGCGACTACACGAAGACGACGCCCGTTCACGTCAAGGCGGCGAGGAAGCAGCGCGGACCGCAGTCGCGCATCGTCGAGTACGTCATGACGGACGCGGGACCCGAGCCGGTCGACGATCGACGAGGAACGCTCGACTACGAGCACTACCTCGAGAAGCAAATCGAACCGATCGCCGAAGCCGTGCTTCGCTTCGTCGGGATCCACTTCGCGGATCTCGTCGGGCGCCCGCGGCAGCTCGAGCTCTGGTGAACGGCGAGGTTTGACTGCCGCGGTACGCGGCGGCATGGAGGCGTCGTGTCGAGCACGATGACGGCGGAGAGCAAGGATCGGCTGCCGATGCTCGACGGACGCGCCCTCTCCTTCGGGCTCGAGCTGAGCGCCGCAGACATCCTGGCAGAGCCATTCGCCACCCTCGCGCCGGCCGAAGCACGAGGGCATCTCTTCGCCAGGCTGGATGCCACGCTGGGGCAACGGCTCGGTGCGGGCGACGTCATCGTCGTCGAGGATCTGAGCGGAGCCGCGAGCACGGCACATCCGGCGATGGCGGCGCTCGCCGCCGCCGGCGTGACCGCGATCGTCGCACGCCGCATCGCAGCCCCCGTGACCGAAGCGGCGCACGCGCAGAATCTCGTCACCCTGCTCGTAGACACTCCGAGCTTTCTCCACACCGGCGATCGCGTGCGCCTCGACCTCGACGCGGCGAAGATCGTCAACCTTTCGAGTGGGGATCGCGTCGCGATCCGCAACCTCGACGACGACGAGCGAGCCTGGCTGCGGGCCGCCCTCCTCGCACGCCCCGCCCGTTGACGACCGCAGCGCCCGACCCGCTGGCGGCAACCGTTCTGCCCGCATCGTTCTACGCGCAGCCAACGCTCCGCGTGGCGCGCGCCCTCCTCGGGAAGATCCTCGTGCATCGCGGACCCGGCGGCGTCACCGCAGGCCGCATCGTCGAGGTCGAAGCCTATCGGGGCCCGGAAGACCGGGCTGCGCATACGGCGGGTGGCCGCCGCACGCCCAGGAACGAGGTGATGTGGGGACCGGCCGGCCGACTGTACGTCTACTTCACGTACGGCATGCACCATTGCTGCAACGTCGTAACGCGCGCCGCGGAGATCCCCGAGGCCGTTCTCTTGCGGGCGCTCGAACCCGTCGCCGGACTTCCGCTCATGCGCCGGCGACGCGGCCTCGCGCCGGACTCACCCATAGCCGGGCTGGGCCGCGGTCCGGGCAATCTGTGCCGGGCGATGGGAATCGATCGCGGCCTCGACGGCTGCGACCTCGTCACCGGGGCGGTGCGAGTCCTGGATGCCCCGCGCGTCCGCGCCTCCGACATCGTCGCATCGCCGCGTATAGGCGTCGCCTATGCCGGCGAGCACGCGCTCCGGCCTTGGCGATTCTTCGTGCGCGGCTCACCCGCAGTCTCGGCCTCGCGCCGCGTGCCCCCCGCGCTCAATCGCCTTTGATCCGCCGCATGACGCCGCCCGGATCGGACGCGCCCGTCTCGAGGTCCACGCCGGTCGTTTCGAGGAACCGCGCGACCATCATGTAGAAGCCGACCGTCAAGACCGCTTCGCAGAGCTCGCGGTCGGAAAACGCGGCTCGCATCGCAGCGAGCGTGGCGTCGGAGGCGCGCGGTGACGCGAGCAGCTCGTCGGTCAGACGGAACACGATCCGGTCCCGGTCGCTGAAGCAGGCCGCGTGCAGGTCGTTCCGCTCTAGGGCGACGATCTCGTCGTCCGAGACGCCGCAAGCGCGGCCGATGGGCACGTGCTGCTGCCACTCGTACGGCGCGGGCGAGCACTGTCCGACCCGCAGGATCACGAGCTCCCTGAGCCGCGCGTCGAACGCCGCCTGCGAAAGGATCGCGGTCCCGAGCTGACCGAATCCGCGCAGGAACGTCGGCGCGTGCGGCAGCATGCGAAAGATATTGAGCGGCGGCAGGCTCGCCGCCAGCGCGCGAACGTCCTCCGATGCGTGCGTCAGATCCGGGTACGGGATGCGAGCCATACGCGCTTCTCCTCTCGTACCGCCTTGTTAGGGAACCGTCTTGGCCCTGGCAAGCAACGACGTCGCGACGCCTTGACTCGTACGTCGCCGAATGGTTCGACGCCTCGTGTCCCGCGAGTTCCTGTGGCGTGCGCCCGTGTGGCAGGCCGACGTCGACGCGTTCGGCGAGGTCCACAACGTGAGCTTGCTGCGCCTGCTTCAAGAGGCCGCGACGCGTGCCTCGACCGATGCCGGCTTCGACGCGAGCTACTACGACCGCACCGGTCTCATGTGGCTCGTGCGCAGGACCGGCGTCACCCTGATGAGTCCCGCTCGCTACGGCGACGAGCTGACGGTTCGCACGTGGATCGCGGATTTTCGTCGCGTCCGCTCGCAGCGCGAGTACGAGATACTCGCCGGCGACCGGCGCGTCGCGCGCGCCTTCAGCGACTGGGTATTCGTCGACCGGACGACGGGCCGCCCGCGGCGGATCCCCGAGGAATGGCACACGACATTCGCGACGGACGGCATGCCACCGATCGAGCGAACGACGTTCCCCGAGGCGATCCCGCCGGATGGCGCGACGACTCGGACCCGACGAATCGAGCTCCACGAGCTGGACGCGCTCCGCCACGTGAACAATTCAAACTACGTCGCCCATCTCGAGCAGGCGGCGTTCGACCGCTTCGAGTCCGCCGACGCACCGTTCTCGATCCAATCACCGTCGCGGGGGCGATTCCGAGCGGTGCGCCACGACCTCGAATACCTCGATGCCGCGCTCTACGGAGAAACGATCGAGGTGACGATCTGGCCGACGGAAGTCACCGAGCACGAGGTCGAGTTCCACGTGCATCTCCACCGCGGCGATCCGCGACGGCCTATGCTGCAAGCACGGAGTCGGTACGCCTGGACGACAACGGAGGGGCCGGTCGCCATGCCAGCGCCGCTGCGCGAGTCGCTCGCGAAGCCCTGATTTGCGGGGCCTATCCCCTTCCGGTATCGTCGCGCGCCATGAACGCTTCGCGCCGGACGCGCAAAGTCGCAATCGGTCGTCAAACCGTCGGTGGTGACGCACCGGTCGTCGTGCAGAGCATGTGCGCCACCAAGACGCGAGACATCGACGCGACCGTGGCGCAGGTACGGCAGCTCGCGGCCGCAGGCGCGGGCGTCGTGCGGATCGCCGTCGACAACGAAAAGGAAGTCGCTGCGCTGAAGGAGATCCGCGCGCAGACCGACGGCATCACACTCTCGGTCGACCTCCAGGAGAACTATCGGGTCGCCGCATCGGTCGCGCCCTGGGTCGACAAAATCCGCTACAACCCCGGCCACCTGCACCACATCGAGCGCGCCAAATCGATCGAGGACAAGGTTGGCTGGCTGGCGCGCGTCGCGCGCGACAACGATTGTGCAGTCCGGATCGGCGTCAATTGCGGCTCCGTCGCACCCGAGTTCCTGGAAAAGCATCCTGGAAATCAGCTCGAGGCCATCGTCCAGTCCGCGCTCTACCATTGCGACCTCATGGAGCGCCTCGGCTTCGACCGCTTCGTGGTGTCGCTGAAGGACTCGGACCCCGACAAGGTGATCGCTGCGAACTCGCGTTTCGCGGAGGCGCGCCCGGATATCCCCATCCATCTCGGCGTCACCGAAGCCGGCATGCCTCCGGAGGGCATCATCAAGAGCCGGCTCGCGTTCGAGAAGCTGCTCGCTCGCGGCATCGGGGACACGATCCGCGTCTCCCTGACGCTGCCGAACGAGCGGAAGCACGAAGAGGTGGAGGTCGGCCACAAGATCATCGAAGACGTGTCCGAGGGGCGCTTCATCTCGGTCCCGGATTTCGGCAAGGGACTGAACATCATCTCATGTCCGAGCTGCTCCCGGGTCGAGAACGAGAGCTTCGTGGAGCTCGCGCAACACGTTCGAGAGCTCACCACCTACGCGGCGAAGCATCGCATCACGATCGCCGTCATGGGCTGCCGAGTGAACGGACCGGGCGAGACCGACGACGCGGATCTCGGCCTCTGGTGCGGCCCAACCACCGTAAATTTGAAGAAGAAGGACGTGAAGGTCGGCTCGTACAGCTACACCGACGTCCTCCCGAAGCTTCGCGAAGAACTCGACCGGCTGATCGCGGCGCGCAGCTAGCTAGCGCGCAGCAGGCTCACGACCAGGATTCGGGTAGAACTTTCCTTCGCCGATCGTCAGGGGCTCCGCTTCGCCCTCACGATAGATCTCGCCGGCGATCCGCAGATAGCGACCCTCTTCAGCGACGACCCTGGCACGAACCACGAGCGGCAGCCCGATCGGGCACGGCCGGCGATACCGGAGCTCGAGCGCACCCGTCACGACGAACCCGCCCCGGGAAAAGAACGCGACGGCGCAACACGTCTCGTCGAGGAGAACGGCCTGGATCCCGCCGTGCACGACTTCCGGAGCTCCCTGATAGGGCGGCGCGATGGTGGTTTCGCAGCGGACCCCCTCGCCGTCGCGGAAGAAGCGGAGACGGAGCCCGGAAGGGTTGTCGGCGGAACAGCCGAAGCAGTGACCACCGGGCGGGAAAAACAGCTCTTCCCGCTCGGCGGCCGATACTGAAGTCTCAGACGACGACATCGATCGCTCAGATGCGCTCGATGATGGTGGTCACGCCCATGCCGCCACCGATGCACATCGTGACGAGCCCGGTCGTCTGATCGCGGCGTTCGAGCTCGTCGAGCACGGTGCCGATCAACATCGCGCCGGTTGCTCCGAGAGGGTGCCCCAGCGCAATGGCGCCGCCGTTGACGTTCACGCGATCTGGATCCATCCCGCAGTCCCGGATTACCTTGAGCGGCACGGTGGCGAATGCTTCGTTGATCTCGACGAGATCGATGTCCTTGATCGTCATGCCAGCCTTTTTCAGGCAACGCTCGGTCGCGGGCACTGGGGCGGTCAGCATGATGACGGGCTCGGCGCCGTGCGTCGCCATGGCCCGGACCCGGGCGCGTGGGGTGAGACCGTGCGCCTTCGCATACGTTGGCGATGCGATCAGTACCGCCGCCGCGCCGTCGACGATGCCGCTCGAATTCCCCGCGGTGTGGACGTGGTCGATCTTCTTCACGTCCGGGTAGACCTTACGCGCCTTTTCATCGAAGCTCAGTTGGTCGCCCTTCTGGACGTAATTGCCGAGCTGGATGAACGACGGCTCGAGCTTGCCTAGCGCTTCGAGGGTCGTTTGCGGGCGCGGGAACTCGTCGTGGTCGAGCGCGACCGCGCCTTCGAGATCCTTCACCGGCACGACGCTCTTCGTGAAACGACCTTCCGCGAGCGCGGCCTTCGCCCGCTGCTGACTCGCGAGCGCGAAGCGATCGACATCGTCGCGGGTGAATCCCTCGATGGTCGCAATGAGATCCGCGGAAATGCCCTGGGGTACGAGCGGGTACATCTCGCGCAGGTGGCGGTTGTGGCCGTCGATGCCCGAGCCATCGGAACCCATCGGCTGCCGCGACATGCTTTCGACACCACCCCCGACCACGAGATCCTGCTGACCGGACATCACACCCATGAGCGCGAAGTTGACGGCCTGCTGACCGGACCCGCAGAAGCGGTTGAGCGTCACCCCCGTCACCTCGGTGGGCCACGCGGCGGCGAGCGTTGCCATACGCGCGATGCACGCCCCCTGTTCACCCGCTGCCGTCACGCAGCCGGCAACGACGTCTTCGACGTCCTTGGGGTCGAACGAATGCCGCGCCGACAGGGCCTGGAGCGTCTGCGCGAGCAACTCCTGCGGGTGGATGCGTGACAGCGATCCGCTGTCCTTCTTGCCGCGGCCCCGGGGCGTTCGCACCGCATCGATGATCCAAGCTTCCGCCATGGTGGTCTCCTGTGGGGCAAAAACTGTCGCGGCACTAAAGCCCGCGCCAGAAGCCATTGCAACGTGAGGATGTCCCGCCAAAATCGAGACGCTCGACCTGGCGGATGGAGTCGGGCAATCTTCCCCGCATGGTCACGCCGCGCTTGCGACAGGCGGTTCCGCTTCCCGCCCCGATCGACTCCACAAAATTGCGGCAGGTTCTGGCTGCCGCGATCGCCACGACCCTCGTCCTATGGATCGTGCCGGCCCTGCTCTTGCCCGCTCCATGGTTTCCGGTCTTCGGTGTGCCCGAACCGGCCGCCGAGCAGCTCGTGTTCGTAAGGCTCTGGGGCGCGAGTGTGTCCGGCGTACTGGTCGGGTACGCGCTCGCCTGGCGTGCCCCGGCGCGGCACCCCAGCGCCGTACTGGTCGGGATCGTCTCCAACACGTTGACCTGCCTGGTGATCGTCCGTACCGGCGCCACTGGCGCCTTCAGCACATGGACACCTCTCGGCGGCGCCTACATTTGGGGCAGCGCCCTGCTCGCGGCCCTACTCGCCGCAGCACTCTTGAGCACCGGACAGCCTTTGTTGCGTCGGCTACTGGAGCGGCCGCGCGGGAGCTCAGTGAAAGTCGTGTGACGGCGGCGCCGCTCCGGGAAGGGCGATCTCTTCGAAGGCGCACCCGAGGACGTGGATCACCCCATCGACGTTCTGAAGCGGACCGCCGACACGGAGCATGCGCGCCGTGTGCAGCAGGCGCCGGTGTCGCCGAAACTGGTCCGGCCGTACGGCGACGTTGCACGTCCCCGTCTCGTCTTCGAGCGTGAGGAACAACATGCCCTTGGCGGTCCCCGGCCGTTGCCGCACGATCACGTGTCCGGCCACCAGAACGTAGCGTCCGTCGGGAATCTGCCGAACCTCGGCGCCCGTGATGACGCCGGCATTGCGAAGCGAGGCCCGCAAGTGCGCCATCACGTGGGGACCGGCCGTGAGCCCCGTGCTCGCGTAGTCGGCGAGCGTCTCCTCGAGCGGCGACATCGGGGGCAGCGGTGACGACGCGCCCGATTGCACGTCGCGCCGCGCGCTCGTCGTTGCGAACAACGTATGCGGATCCGGATCCAGAGCGGCGATTTGCCAGAGGACGTCGCGCCGATGGCCGCCGAGCGCAAAGCACGCGCCGGCGTTGGCGAGCTGCCGACGTTCGTCCTCCCGTAAGGCCGCACGCATGATGAGATCGCCGAGCGATGCAAACGGACGGTGCGCGCGCTCCGCCTCGATGCGACGGGCCGCCGCCTCTCGGAACCCGTACACGTACCGGAGGCCGAGACGAATGGCGCGCGCTTCGATCGTGCAATGCCACGCCGAATGCATCACGTCGATCGGCAGGATCTCGACACCATGGCGTCCAGCGTCCTTCACGAGGGTCGCTGGATGGTAAAAGCCCATCGGCCAGTTGTTGAGGATCGCGCAGTAGAACGCGGCCGGATGATGAACCTTGAGATAGGCAGACGCATAGGCGATCAACGCGAAGCTCGCGCTGTGCGACTCCGGAAAGCCGTACAATGCGAAGGACGTTATGGCGCGCACGATCGACTCCGCGCTCTCTCCGACGATGCCCCGCGCCGCCATGCCGGCACGGAGTCGTGTCTCGATCTGGCCCATGCGCTCCGTGGACCGTTTGAATCCCATGGCGCGCCGCAACTCCTCGGCCTCGCCGCCAGAGAAGCCGGCAACGGTCATGGCGATACGGAGCAATTGCTCTTGGAAGAGCGGCACTCCGAGCGTACGCTCGAGAATCGGCTTCAGCGATGGGTGCGGATAGGTGACGGGCTCTCTCTTGGCACGTCGCCGAAGATAAGGATGCACCATTTGTCCCACGATCGGCCCAGGCCGGATGATCGCGACCTCGACGACGAGATCGTAGAAGCACGTCGGCTTGAGACGCGGCAACGTCGCCATCTGCGCACGGCTTTCGACCTGGAACACCCCGACCGTGTCGGCCTTCTGCAGCATTTCGTAGACGGCGGGATCGTCCTTCCGGATCCGGGCCAGGTCGATCTCGACGCCGTCGTGCTCACGCACGAGCGGAATCGCGTCCTCGAGTACCGCCATCATTCCGAGACCGAGGAGGTCGACCTTGATGATCCCGAGATCGGCGCAATCGTCTTTGTCCCATTGCACGACGACGCGGCCGGGCATGGTGGCGGGCTCGAGCGGCACGATCTCGTCGAGGCGTCCCGCCGCCAGCACCATACCACCCGAGTGCTGCCCCAGGTGCCGCGGCAAATTCTGCATTCGCCGGACCAACTCCACCAAGAGCCGCACGCGCGGAGCCGAGGGGTCGAGACCGGCAGCCGCGAGCTGGTTCGGCACCTCGTCGTCGGGGTCGCGAAACTCGAAGGCCCGCAAGAGCGACGCCAATTTCGTAACCGCGTCGGCGCCGAGCCCCAACACCTTGCCGACCTCGCGCACGGCGCTCCGCGGACGGTAGGTGACGACATTCGCCGTCATGGCGGCGCTGTGCACCCCGTAGCGTTGGTAGACGTACTGGATCACCGCTTCGCGCCGATCGCCACTCGGGAGATCGATGTCGATGTCCGGCCATTCGCCGCGCTCTTCCGACAAAAATCGCTCGAACAGCATTTCCATGCCGATGGGATCGATGGCGGTGATGCCGAGCGCGAAGCAAACGGCGCTATTTGCGGCCGACCCTCGGCCCTGGGCCAGAATGTTGCGCTGCCGGCAGAAGTCGACGATGTCCGCGACGATCAGGAAATAGCCAGCGAGGTCGAGCCGCTCGATGATGCCGAGCTCCAGCTCGAGCTGCGCACGAATCCGCGGCACGAGCTTTCGATAACGGTCACGCGCGCCGCGCTCGACCAACGCGCGCAGGCGTACCATCCCACTCATGCCATCCGGCGAGTCGACGGAAGGAAACCGATAGCCCAAATCCTCGAGCGTGAAGCCGCAGCGGTCGGCGATGCGGCGCGAGTTTCGGATTGCTTCCGGAACGTCACGAAACAACGCCCGCATCTCCCGCGAGGATTTCAGGTGGTGCTCGGCGTTCGGCATCAGCTTGCGCCCCGCGGCATCGAGCGTCGTCTTCAACCGCAGACAAGTGAAAACGTCGAGTACGCGTCGGTCTTCAGGGCGCGCATGCTGGACGTCGTTCGTGGCGACGACCGGCAGCCGCATCGCATCTGCGACCGCGAGAAGCCGCCGAGTGAGCTGCTCCTGGCGCGGCTCGAAGTTTCGGCAAACCTCGACGTAGACGCGGTCGTCGTCGAAGATCGATCGTAGTCGATCGAGGCGCGGACGAAGCTCGGGACCCGCGCCCGCCTCGAGCATGTTGTCGACGCCGCCCGGAACGAGCGCGAGAAGACCCGCACCATGCTCCTCGAGGTCGGTCCAGTCGAGAACGCACTGCCCTTTCGGCGCTCGCAGCTTGCCACGCGTCACGAGACGACAGAGGTTGCGGTACCCCAGACGATCGACGACGAGGAGTCCGAGCCTGCGTCCAGCGATCGCGACATCAGCGCCTACCAGGGCGCGCATTCCCGCGTCCCGCGCCGCACGCAACGCGCGCGGCGCACCGTAGACGCCGTCACGATCGACGATCGCCACCGCGTCGTGCTGTAGCTGCGCTGCACGCGCCACGAGATCTTCGGGTAGCGAGGCACCGGCGAGAAAGCTGAATGCGCTGCGGCACCGAAGCTCGACGTAGTCGGCGTCAGTCATAGACGCCGTCCGCGATCCAGCATTGCCGGCGGACGTCGCGGTAGATGCGATACACGCCGCCATCGCTGAGCTCGACGTCATAGTACTCGCGAGCAAACGGCTCTGCGGTCCACCATTCGCCGCGCAATCGCCGCGGGCCGGCCCACTGAACGACGCGACCTCCGAACCCTTCTCCGCGAACGAAGTCGAGCCGCCCCCTGCTCTCGAACACTTCCAGCGGAATCACGGGACGAAATGCTCGCAGCGCGAGTCGAATGACGACGCCAGTATGGGCAGCGTCAGGCTCGGGAGGGGAAACGCCGCCTTCGGGATGATCGTCGCTCTCGAATGTTCCGATCTCGATCGCGTCCGGTCGATGGGTATCGCTCTCCCTGACCACGCCGACGCGATCGGAACCGCACAAGATCACCAACCTCGCCAAGGTCGACGCCAGCACGTCGGGTGCCGGACCGACGGGACGAAGAAGATCGAGTTGCGTCGGGCGTATCCGCATAGAGTGCCCGTCGACGACGATACCGGTGACCGGCTGTGAAGGCGGGCGGGACTCCAGCTCAGCCCGCACCACAGTGACCAGAGTCTTAACGTCGAGCGTGGGTGCCGCCGCGCGGACGCGGCGTAAATCGAAGCCGCCCCCCTCGAGCGCGAATCGAATCTCAAGGGCCTGGCACGTGAGACCGCAAAGGTCGATTCGTGTCACAACTCCCTCGATCAGCCTGCGAAGAATGAAAATCAACGGCTCGAGTCGCTCGACTTCGTAGTCGAGTTCCACGCTTTCTTGGAACGACTGGGGCATCGGTCGGATGACCAGAGGGGCGGTATCTTCGCCGCAAGCACGTCTCGCGAGGGAGACCCCCGACAACCCGAGTCGATGCGCGAGCGCCCCCGCTGGCAATGTCGCGAGCTGCCCGATCGTGCGAATGCCCCAACTCGCCAACACACCAGCGCTCGTGGAATCGGGGTCGAGAAGCCCTACCGGGAAAGGAGCCAGGAAATCCTTCGTTTGCCCCGATGGAACGATGAGAACACCGCCGCTCTCGCGAGCGGCAACCGACGCCCCGAGTTTGGAGTCCGCGATGCCGATTCGCACCGGCAACCCACAGCGAGTGGCACGAGCGGCAAGGACGCCGGCAAGCTCTCCTTCCGAAGCCCACAGCAATGCAGCACCTTCGCAGTCGCAGAACACCCGTCCACGCCGGTCGATCTCGACTCGGGCGCTCACGCCGCTCGCGACGTCGGCGAGTGCGATCATCGCGGCATCGATGACTTCCGGTGAGGTTGACCGAATGATCGTGTCGGCACTGACCGCGCGCGCCTGAGACACGCGCATGCCGACGACAATGCCCGCATCTGCGGCCAGGGTCGTCATTGCGACGATCACGCCTCGAGTTTCGTTCCCATCGGAAAAGGCGAGGGACATCGATGCTGATTCCGGATCCATACGCAGATACGCCCGCAGACATAGATCCGGCACCCACATGCATCCGATGCGTGGCATGCCTCAGTCCTCGGCAAGAGCACGCCAGCCTACGGACAAGTGCGGCAGCGGCTCATGCCGGCTGCGGCGAAGATGCAACGAGCTTTCTACACCTTCGAAAACGGGACAGGGTCCGCGCCCACCGGCGAATCGACGATGCTGCGCGCAAGCTTCGAGCGACAGTACCGCGAATGCCCCCGCGACGTGAACACCGCTAAGCACCAAGACCACGACGTCACGGCGCGCGGCCATACGCGCCACCCGAAGCCATCGAGAGACCGGCACGGCCGATCTCGAAGACATCCGTCCGCCGAGGTCTAGAATCAGGACCTGAAAACCACCCGCTTCGAGTACGTGCTCGGCGGCCCGCAATGCCGTGATGGCATCACGAGGAGCAATCCAGAGTACGCGATTGGAAGTTGGCTCGGGGTGGAATGCATTCGGAAGATCGATCCACGCGGCAAAGGTTCCCGTTCGTATCGCAGCCGCAACCACCACGTGAGCAAGCGTGGTCTTCCCCGATGACAGGCCCCCGAAAACCTCCGTAATGGCTCCACGGGGCAGCCCTCCCTTGAGAAATGCGTCGAGAGGCGGCACGGCAAGCGGCAACCGACTGCGATCAGGATTGCGAAGGTCGCAGCGAATCCTGAGCGCTAGCGGGTCTCCACTTGTAACCATTTGAAAAACAAGAGCTTGCGCAGAAATCACATGGCTATTTTCGCCTTATTTTCGCCTTCGGGTCAAGGGTTCTATTCGAGGTATGTGTCGCCTACTACCGGACAATCCTCGCCAGGTGTTCGATCGAGACGCTTCACGGCCCAATCAT
>Ga0268299_1000991_pt1 | contig 63533 bp, 47 predicted proteins | sample NOBtaG_FD_193484 | JGI IMG/M metagenome (GOLD analysis project Ga0268299, IMG submission 193484) | Activated sludge microbial communities from bioreactor in Nijmegen, Gelderland, Netherland - NOB reactor | ecosystem: Engineered > Bioreactor > Aerobic > Activated sludge | place: Netherlands...
AAATTCAGCAGCGGGAGAAATACACAGGTGAAAAGTACGACGGCGTAAAAAAGCGGCCAGATGCGCAAGCCACGACGCACGACGAAGTTTCTATAACTGATATCGCCGAAGGTCGCCTTTTCCTGAATGAGAAGCGATGTGATGAGAAACGCGCTCAGGGTGAAAAATGCATCGACGCCCAGATAGCCGAAAGCGCCTATCGGGCTGGGTCTTGTGCCGGGATTGATCCACGCATGGATAATGAAGACCATGAGAACGCACATGGTTCTGAAACCGTCCAATTGCGGCCAATACTTCGTTTGCGCTTGCGTTTCTTGCGCCGGTTGAGGGCGCTGAGTGGCTGCGATGGACAACTGAACCGGCTCCTGAAGTCTCCAGGGGCAAAATAGCACTTTCCACCGAATACCACTTTGAAATAATCTAATAAGCTCACAGGGTTAGGGTTTCCGCAACCGTCCGGTGGTCCAAAAATACAATGGCGCCAGGTGCTAGATTTTCTCGAGAAAGTCTCAGGGGAGGCGCTAAGCACCTCCCCTGAAATAGTTTTTCCTGTTTCGAAAAGCCTTAGAACTCCACCTGGCTGGGGTTCTGAGCCTGACCCTGCGGCTGGGCTTCCACTCCGGGGGGCGTGAATCCGAAACGGCTGACATCAGGATTGAAGCTGGTCATCGGACGTCTCTGGAATGGGCTTTTCGGATTGGTTGCCGGAGCCTGGGCATCAGCCTGCTGAGGCTGAGATGCTGCCGGTTGCGTATAGCTGCTCTGGGCTGCATCGGCGATCGCTTGCGGGCTTTCGAGAAGAGCCGAGCGGTTGAGCGCCGGTTGCTGGCGTGCAAAGCTCGGGAAAGGCGGTGCATTGCCGGCTGCTTCTGCCGGTTGCGGCGAAGCAATCGCTGCACTGGTTGCCAATTCGACTTGCGGAGCGGCTTGCTCTGCCGGTTGCGGTACACCCATGAAGTGTCCGCACTCGATGCAGAATTTGCGCATCCCTGCTTCTTTGCCGCAGGCCGGGCAGATTCTTGCCGAGGTAGCCACCTGTGCGGCCGGGGCTTGTACGGCCGGGGCTTGTGCCACCGCTGCCGGTTGCATCTGCGGCTGCTCTGCGTATGCTGCCTGTTGTGCCGGTGCATCGTATTGAGCTGGTGCAAGCTCGTGCGCAAATGCTTCTGCTTGTCCCATGCCGCGAGCGAAGTTCGGCACGGCATCGCCGCCGCCATGCGGTGCTTGCGGTGCATGCGGAGCATCCGGTGCCGGATGATGCGGATCGCCCGGTGTGGCTTCGCCTTGCGCAGAAGCACCGCGTCTCGATACGTTGTGCAAGAGGTGGAGTCTTGCGATTTCTTCAATACCGCGCAGGTCGACCATCATCGGTTTGCATTCGCCAAACTCGGCGTCGCCCGCTGGAGAGAGGAATACCAGAGCATGCTGCTTTTCCATACGCTTGATGGAATCTGGATCGACACGCGCCACTACCTGCTGCGAGTGAATCTTGTTCCAGCTATTCGGGAAGATACCGAAGCCTGTCGCAGCGTAGTGATCGGCGATACCGGGGACGATGACGGCGTGCTTGCCGATTTCTTCGGAGAAGAATTTGGCAGTGGTTTCGTCAGCGTTGTGCAAGCAAACACGAATGGCCGAGTTGGAGAAGATTGTCTTCAGTTCGGACATGCCTGATTGCGAAGAGTCACCGGTTGCACCGGACGAGTTGGCGATCTGAGATACGTTCTGCAAGATAACGGTCAATCCGCCGTTGGCACCACGGACGATGGCTGACAATCTGCCGGCTATGTCCAGGTTCAATGTTTGGTATTCATCGAAGAAGGCAAACAACGGAAGGACGTTTTTGGAACCGTATCTGGTGTGCAACGCTTGTTGCAGTGTGTACACGAAGCATGATGCCAGCGATTCCGCGTCCGGTCCCATCGATGCCGGAGCACCGAAGATGAGTACGGTCGGACGGTGCATGGCTGCATGGATGTCGATGTTGGATTGTTCGGTAACACGCATGACCTGCTTGTTGTTGAACATTCGCAAGCGACCGCGGATGCCCTGAATGTTTTTGTCCCAGTCGCTGTCCGTCCGGATGATGGACGACAGTTTCTGCGTCAATTCGCTCAGTTCTGCGGACTCGACTTCCGGATTGGACTTCAGTCTTCTCAGAGATTCGACGATATTGCGACGGTTGTTAACCAGTTTCATCAAACCGCGAGGATTGCGCGGCAGTTGCGTAAACTCGGACGGCGAGCCGTTTTCGTCTTCGGCTGTTACCTGCACTGCGCCCCAGGCGAGAATCTGCGCCAGACCGTGGATATAACCATGGTCGCGCTCTGCCCAGTGCTGTTCTTCCGGCGGAAGTGAGTTGACGTCCTGGCAGATTGCCGAAGCAAAGACGATCGGATCGAGATCGAGCGGATTCCAGTGAATCGACTCTTCATCCAGAGGGTTGAAGTACAGTGTGTCGAAGCCTGCGTGTTGCGCTTCCGGCAATACTGAATATTTGAAACCTTCGCGCTTTTCGTCCAGGTTGGGATCGTTGGCTTTGGCTTCCAGCGCGATGATAACGCAGGGCTTCGCCATGAGCGCTTTCATGATAGACCGCATCAAGGTTGTTTTACCGGAACCGGATGGGGCTACGAGGAACATATTTTTGTTAGGCAGGCGACCCATCGGGATGGTGACCGGCAGGTGCGTTCTTGCCAGGAATCCGAACGGTATGACTACACCGTCCACCTCGGTCCAACTGGAGCTGGGATTTTTCTTGCCCAGGCGTCCGTGACGGCGCAAGTTAGGCGGGCAGACGAACGAACGCTCGTAATCGCGAGGGGTCATAAGACCGGACGGAGGATTGAACGTACGAATGGTTTGCCACGGGAAAAGGCGCTTCTTGTGCGCGGCGGCGATAATCAATGCCAGAAGGACGAGTGTCGGAAGCAAAATTGCAATTGATGTCGCATCCAAGAAACCATGATTGGTCTTGTGCGGAATCGGAGTCTGGTTGCGGGTAGCCGCACCGGGAAGACCTTCCATTCTCAGGTTTTTACCCTGCACGGCCATACCGGCGGTGGGAGGGCTGGCGGTGGAAGAACTGTTCATATTGAAGACAGGCTGACCATGTCCACCCTGTCCGCCCGCGCCTATCATTTGCGCGCCGGGCTGAATAAAAGGACTTTGACCTTGCGGCGCCATCGGCTGCATTTGCATGGGTTGTGCTTGCTGCATCATTTGCATTTGCTGTTGCTGCAATTGTGCATTGCTCGGCTGCAAACCCTGATTTTGCAGGTGTGTGCTTATGTCTTGACCAAGAGGACGGCCGGTATGAGTTTGAGGATAAGCTTGCGCGGCACCAGGATGACCGCCGTACATCGGCTGCGGCATCATCATCGGACTGCCGGTCTGCATCGACGGATACGGAGAATAAGCAGGCATCGTCTGCATCTGCATGCGACGCGCATACTCCTTGTCACTGATCACTTCGCCCGTTTCACTATCTTTATAGCGGGTCAGGCGACCGCTCTCATCGATCTGTGCTTTCCAACTCATTCTCTTTGTTCCTTTGGAGCCGAAATTCGGCTAGTAGATGGCCATCTTGACCGATATATTAGGGAAGTTTTCTCTAAATGACATTCGTGTTTCGCGCATATCATGCGGTTTACCGCATTTAGCTGCAGTTAATTAACGGTTCAGCTCGCTGATGCCGCAAATCTTCATGCCGTCAGTGGTTTGCTTGAGCAGGTATTCGAACTTCACGTTTCTTTGTTTCGACGCTTGATCGGGCGGCGAGAGAATCTGCTCGCCTTCCACGGTGATGACAATCGAGCCGTCGGTCTGGTGAGCGCCGGCGATCACTTTAGTGGCGCGGAAGCTGCTCTTCATGCCGGAAGCGGTGATCTGGCTGGCAACTTCAGGAGTCCAGACGCTCTCGCGATAGGACCGCGCGCATTCAGGCGTCATGCAAGCGATTGCCTTTTCCTGACTGTCGCTGGCGGAGCCGGAGCTGAGGTCGAAAGCAAAGGGAAGCCATTTTTCAACCAGTGTCTGGGCGGTGATGGCGTCTGTTTTGATGGCCGGCTGCGCCATGGCTGCGGCCTGGGCTGCCGCCATATGCCCGTCGTTGGGGACTGCAGCTTGCGCGGCTCCCGGTGCTGCCTGGCGGCCGCCGGTCACATCCGGATTATCCATCCAGGGCTGGCGAGCGCGTTTGCGAGCCTGAGCCGGTTCCGGCGTCGGCATCAGCAACACGGTAAAAAACATCCCCGCCATCATGCCGGCAATCGCCACCATGATTAGAGTTAGTTTGTATTTTTCACCGGCTTGATAGTCGAACATGGTCGTTTACCTGATTTACTTGATTGAATTTTGAAGAGCTGATTTTTTTTGCCTTTCTACTGTGGAGTCAAAAGGTGCTGCGGGACGGTATCAGGGTGATAGCCCTGACCGAGCAGGTGGCAAGCCCAGCGAGGATCGCCGCCGCAAAGCTCCATCATGCGAGAGCGCATCGGCTGGTCGTTGTTCGGCTCTGTAGTGGCGACCCAGTACATGAAGCGAGGCACAACCAGTTTGACCACACCGCGCGAGAGCTTGTGATACACGAGGAATGCATCGGAATACTCGCGGTTTTTGCGGGTCAAGTGAGCAATCGACGACATTTCTTGCGGAGTCAAACCGCAAGCATCGCGAATCAAATCGAAATTGCTCGGGTCATTGCCCAGGATGATCTTGATTGAACTGTTGGATGCCAGAGTGCGTGCTCTGTCATCTCTCAAAAGGTCACCCAATTCTTGCGAGATGCCGATGAAGAGCAGACCTAAGTGTCGGCTGGTGCGGGAAGCATCTTCAACCAGAGTTTTGCCGCCTTCGTAACGCAGCAGTCTCCACAACTCGTCTATGCAGAATACAAAGCGAGAAGGCTGACCTTTCTTCATCTGTTCTGCTTTGTGCTGTTGAGCACGTCTCAAGACGAAGTCGGAAACGAAGAGCGTGACTACGGCTTCCAGAGTCTTGTCGTGCGCCAGTTCGGAAGTGTCGAAAACCATGATCTGCGCATCCAGAGGAAGCGAGGTCGGTCCATCGAACAATTTGCCGAAGATGGCACCGCGGCAGTAGAGGCTCAAGCGATTGGCTAAGTCTTCGCAGGTTTCGCGACGCTTGGTGTTTTGCGTTTGTGTAGACTCTCTTTGAAGCCAGGCAACCAGGTCCGACTCAATCGGAATGCGACCTTCTTGCGCGCATTCACGATAAATAGATTGAATGCCTTGCATGAGAACCGGCTTTTCATCTTTGGTGAGCGCTTGCTCGCCTTTTTCGCCCAGCATCACGGAGTGGAAATTCAAAATCTTGATGATGTGCGATTCCGGCGGATTGGCTGGATCAATCGCCTTGCCGTCCGTACCTTCAAGAGGCAGATCGTAGAGGTTCAAGCAAACTTGTCCGTCCGGACCGAGCTTGATGTATGCCGAGTCATCGTAGACTTCGGTGAGCATTTTGTACGAACCGGAACGGTCGATAATTATCGACTTGGCGCCGGCTAGCGTCTTCATCTGGATGATCTGTTGGGCAACCATGGATTTACCTTCACCAGGTTGACCGAAGACGATGCAGAGCGCGTTGGGCAATTTTTCATTGTACGGATTCAAGAAAACCGGCTCCAGGGTTTCTTTGGAGAAGCCGAGCCAATCGCCGTCTTCCGATCCCAGTTTGGCATGAACGAACGGGAATGAATTGCGCACCGTAGGCGTTCTTGCTACTTTGCCGCGGCGGGTTACATCGATACCCAGACCAGGCAAGCTGCCGATGAAGAGACTCTTTTGCTCGTGATAGCCGACGATGAAGCGAGCACCGCGGCACTGTGCGCCGGCACTTCTTACCAGTTCGGTGGCGCGGTTGAGCTCGTCGAGAGTGTCGCCTTTCATTGTGAAATAAACGGCGTAATTAAACACTTCAACGTTGGTTGTATAGAGTTCAGAACCGATGCTGGCTGCTTCTTGCGCCTTTTCAGCTTCTTCCTGGTTGGGCGCGGAACGCGGTCCCATGATGCCTTGATATGTGTTGGCATGCGCCTGAGCTTGTTTGCGTTGCAGTTGCTTTCTGAATACTTCTTTGTCCAGCTTGTGAGCGTAGATGTTCAGTCTCCAGTTGCAGTTCAAGCGCAGAAGCGGCTGCAGCCAGAGTGGACCGGTGCGCTCGGGCAGGCGGTTCATATAAAGAGTGCGGATGTAGCGCCCCGGCTCTTCGTTGTGATTTTCCGAATCTACTTCGGTGTAGTCATCGATGACTACATAATCCGGTTTGTTGAAATCGTATCTCGATTCGACTAATTGTTCTCTTATGGAAGCCGGTTCCATATCGGGGAAAACGCGGCGCAGACCGGGCGGCAGCGGCTTGGTCTTGGGACGCTGCGGTACGGGCAAGAATTCTTGCGGGTCTTGTCCGAACTTGGGATTGAGCTCTTTGTAGAGCATGTGGAAATATTCGACGGCACCGATAGGGCGTGCGCTCATGCCGCAGTTGCCGAGCTGCCCGGCATAACCGAAAGCGCGCTGAATAAGAGTGGTGACGTTTTTAAAATGCGCGCCTACCGTTTGGCGAGCGGCTTGATTGGTGAAGACATCGAGCACGCGGCGGACGGTCGAGTCGACCATGTTTTCTTTGACCGGCTTTTCGCGAGGTGGTCTGTAGCAGAAAGTGACGTAGAAGCGCAGCTCAGGCACAAAGTTTTTGGAGAGAAGAAATGCTTCATCGTTTTCGACAACTCGTGCGACATACTTGAGAAAATCATCGTCTACTACCTCGACTGGATGTTTGGCGAAATAATCACGCTTGCTGATGTTCTGGCATTCGACCGTCAGTTGAACTGAAGTGTCGATGCCGTTGAGAAAACCGGTGAAGTGATTCATCAAAGAGACAAGGCGGATTTCATCGAAGCCGCTGACATGCACGCCGTCTACTTCGAAGCAGCAGCGGTAGCTGCCGTCTTTCAAAACGATGACACCAACACCGGTGTCGTCATCGTGGAAAAGATCCCAGATAGGCAAAAGACCGGCAGCCGATGGATGGGCTCTCGGCACTGCCAGTGCAGGCAATTTCGCTTGAGCTTCTTTACTCAAGCCTTGCTCTGTCTTGGAGTTTCTTTTGAAGAGATTCAAAAGTCCGTTTTCTTTACTGTATGAGCGGGTGATTGTCGATACCATGGTGATTACTCACTAAAATCGTTAAGGTCTTCGTCTACCAAAAAGCGAACCGGATTGGGGTCCGGACCGGGAATATACACTTGCGATTGTACGTAGAAGTTGAGAACGGTTTCCCAATAACCGCTCGAGTGGTTGAGTGTGAACAAGCAGTAAATCGGTCCGAAAGCGCCGACTATGAGCGAGATGTGCAATCTTATGTCTTGCGTTCCCAGCATGATGGGATTGAGCCAGGAGTACAATTGCGTTGAAACAATCAATCCGGCAAGAAGAGCTATAAGCTGGTCATAGCGCAGGCCGAACAGCTTAGGGGCGTCTTCTAAATTAAGTGGTGTGATGTCTTCCATTTTCTTTTCGTCTTTTCGAGTTATCTATGATGACTTTTCTAATTCGCTTGCAGGCATCGGTCCGAGCAGTTCATCCAGGTTGATTGGTTTGGGAAAGAATATTGCCTCTACGTATGATGGCGGTAATTGAACTGGTCTGGAGTTTCCGTTTATCGCTTCCTGTCTCTGGTGATCGACCAGTGATTTCGGCAGTTGAGATTTGCGATCGACCTGGTTGTAATGCCGCACTGCTCCGTGGAAGTCTCCGACCAGGCGGCATATCTCACCCATGATGTAGCGGTATCGGCTGCGGTTGCCTGCCCAACTGTCGTCATTGAGTGCAGCTTCCAGTTCTTGCCCGGCCAGCTCGAGCCACTTGTCCGGTGATTCGCCGGCTTCGCGAGCGCACCAGGAGCCGTTCAATGCAAACAGGGCGCGGTCGAGATGGTGAGCGCCGATTTTGCGTCCGGTCAGAACAGCATGGGCAAACTTCTTGGAGAAAGCCACTTCTGCCGGTGCCACTGCCAGATACGGTACGAGCGGATCTTCTGCAAAGCCGCTGTACCAGGTGGTGTACAAACATGCCGGGCACATTGCCACCAGTGCGGCGCGCAAAGCCGGATGCGGAAGAACACGATGCAAATCAGTTTCTACAGGCGTGTCTTTGGTCATGTTCGGCGTGAAAGCCAGAGTTTCTGTGGCGAACACTACTTCGCATTCAGGGCAGCTAACTGACACTGACTGGAGAACGAAATCTTCAATTGTTCGGTAGAGTTCTTGCATAGCCGTTTAATGGGGTGTGTGCGGTCCAATTTCATATAGATTAAGTCTTTCTTCCCCACGGGTAAATCAGGGTTTCTCCCACATGGGTGGGGTAATTCCCATGGTTTAGATGAAACGGTATGGGAGGAATACGAAACCGCATTAAATCTCGGTTTTGCCTGATGATTCAAAGCAAAAGATGAGAGTTTGAAATGCGTTCGGCCGTTTCAACAAAACACTTAAATGCTTTCTTCGCCCGTCAAATCGAAATCAGATTAAACGCGGCCGCCGGGAAAGCTCTGTCTGGGATAGCCGTCGACTCCACCTTGCTGGCGCTGCGCGTAGCGGCTGCCGGCGAGCTTGTCGATGACGCCCATGTTGTTTTGCTTCAATTGGGCTTGGTTCATGCCACTGCCGAGCGGAGGAGTTCTGCGATATTCCGGGTGGTCGCAGACAGCGCGCACGTATTGCGGCGTCGGATAACCAGGCGAGGAATTGGGACCAGTGTCGCCGCCGTGCTCCATGATCATTTCGGAAACATGGATGTCGTGAGCGGAAATCTGATTCGGCTTCCAACCTGCATCGATCATGGTTTGAACGACTTGAACGGTTTGAACTCCGAAGTTGCTGCTGTCGTTGCCGAGGGCGCGTGCCGTCAGAGCAGCCGTCACCATGGATTGCTTGTCGCCACCGCTTTGCGCGTAGACTTGAGCTGCGCCTCTGATGATGTTGGGATCACGTCTTTGTTGATCGGTGAATCCTGCTTGAGACATTTCCAGCATGATGTTGACGCCGGGCGGCAAAGGAGGCGGAGCAGACTGAGCTGCTTGCGCTACTTGCTGATCGACTTGACCGACACCGACGTCGCCGCCGTTATGCAGGATGTCTACAGTAGCAGTCGACTCGATTACTTGCGGTCCGCTGTTGCCGCCGGATTCAGTGACACGTCCGATTTGGACATCGGCGCGACCACCGGAATCACCTTGCACGGTCATGCTGACGTTGTGACCTTGCACGTTGGCTTGCTGGTGGCGATACTTCACATCGACGATGTGACGTGTTTCTTGCTGCAAGCGCGGAAGAGCATTGAGCGGCACCACCGGCGGAGCGGAATTGTTGCTGGGCTGAACCAGCAGATCCATTTGCGAATGAACGGTGGTTCTTTCGCCCGATCCGGGATTGGTGACGATTTGAGCCTGTTCGCGCGAGGTGGAATTTTCCACAGGCGCGTTCACAGACATGCTGCCGGAGCCGCCGCGCGTTGGAGTCGAGGCTTGATTCATACGATAGCTGACTGCGTGCTGACCGCCGCCGACATTCGGCATGGGTGGTGGCGTAAAGGAACCGTTCATCTGCGCTCCACCACCGCCGCCGCCTTGATTCGGATTGACGTCGATGACGGTTGCAGAACTGAGGTCCGGACCACTGCCGCCGCTTCCGCCGCCGCCGATGATCTGGCTGCTGACGCTCATGGTGGCACCGCCGCCGTAGCCGGCTTGCTGAAGCGCTTTCTGTTCGTCGTAAGCCTGTCTCATCGGATTCTGAGAGACGCCTTCTCTAGCCAATCTGGCGCCTTCGATTGCCACTGTGTTGACGAATCTCGGATTCTTCAGCGCTTCTTCAGGCGATGCGTCGTACTGCTGAATGGTGGCGCATGCTTCTACGAGTGCAGGGGCCAGTCTGGGAGTCAGACCGCCGGCCATTGCCGCTCTTTCTTCTTGAGTGGTTTCCGGCGACGAGCGCTCGTCGACTACGCCCTTCATGTAGTTGGCGATACCCTTGGCGGCGATCGGGCGCTGCCATACAGGGATGTTGGTGCCGAGAACTCTGGCCATGGCAGCCCGGTTGTATGGGTCGATACCCATGTTGGCTGAGACCAGGGCGTCCGTTGCCGGCCAACGAGCTGTACCGAAGCCGGATTCCGGCGATGTGTTGTCTGAAAGTGTGTGCAGCATCCAGGCTTGCTTTTCGGGAGTCATGTCGCCGAAACGCGTGCGCAAGTGATCGGTGAATGCATTGGCGCCTGATTCGTCGCCCGTGACGTAGGCTTGCGAGCCTTGCACTGCTTCGGCGAACATAGCTTGCTGGAATTGACGCTTGGCGCGGTAGGTTTCTCTCCAGCTCGAGCCTTTGTACTGCATCCAGTTGCCGGCGATTCTGTCTGCCAGACCTCTGGGTTGGTCGGCTCCGGAATCGATGGCTGATTGACGAGCAGCATCGAATGCTTCGGAGTCGTCGGTCATGGTGTTGGCATAGCCGGCTGCAGCTACCTGCATCATTCTTTGTTCTTGAGTGGAGTTGGCTCCGAAGCGGACGTGCGCTACACCCCTGGGTGAACCGACGATGGTCGCTTGACCGTCAGGAGATTTACCCATGGATACGCCGTCGTATGTACGAATAGCTTTTGCCATGATGTTCGGCGCTACACCATAGTATCCGGAGTGGTCCATGGCGATGGATGCGTCGAATTTGGGCGGACCGGCGATGTCTTGCAGCGCTTCCGGAACCGAATTGGTCAACATATCAGGGTTGCCCGTGTGAGCGGCACTGCCCGTCTGCTGAGCCATATGCTGTCCGGCGCCGGTTATGCGTGCGCCAGTTTGTTGACCCATGCCGCCCGGTTGCTGTTTGTTCGGCGGTGCCAGGTCGGCCTGTCCGGTCGTCGGGGCGCCTCTGTTGAGACCACCGGTTGCCGGTGTGATTTTAAAGTTGATGCCGCGACCGTCAACGCCCTGACCGAGCGAGACAACTTCGACTTCTTGCTGACCGGTAACTTGCTCGTTGGCGCCTTGCAGAGTTTCGGTCGTCTTGGTGTTTAGTTGCGGATTTTGTCCGGTTTGACCAGCGGTAACGCCGGCTTTAGCTGCAGGCGGCACGGGCGGCACGGCGCCGGTATTTTGACCGGTTTGCTGTCCGGTTTGCTGTCCTTTAGTCTGATCTTTTGCATCAACAGTGAGTTTGGGATCAGCAACTTTGCCTGTGACTTTACCTTGTGCATCGGTTTGATTGACACGCAGATTGGTGTCTTTCTGACCGGTTTGAGTACCAGGTTGTCCTTCGGTTTCTTGATTGGCTTCTACAGTATTGACGCCCTTCTCATTGCCGGTACCATCGCCGGTGCTGGTTACTTTGAGACCTTTGCCTTTGTCGTCCTGGGCTTGCAGGTTAGGCGGCGGCACGTCGGTCTTCTTGCCGGTGGCAGGAACTACCGGTGGTACGACGGGCACAGCTTGTTCTTTCTTCTCTTCTTTCTTGGCGTCTTTGCCGGTTTTGTCGCCGGAGACTTGCAGCTTGGGATTGCTGCCTTGACCGAGAGCAGCAGCAGCAGCAGCTTTTGCTTTTTCCTCTTCTTTTTCTTTATCGGTTAACGGTTTCTGTGTTTGTTGCTGCTTTTGAGCGTCAGCGTTCGGGTCCAGACCCATCATTTTGGCGTACTCGGCGTTTTCGCGGTCGAGAGCGGCTTGCTCAGGGCTGACTTGATTTTTCTTGGTGGCTTCATTGGCGCCCGTTCCGGCCATTGCAGCGGCTACTGCAGTTGTGGCGGCTGCGACTTTCATGCCGTTGGCTGCACCATTGGCGACACTATTTCTCAGTGGCGGTACTGCAGAAGTGCCTCCGTCCGCCGGCGTCACGGCTTTGGCTTGCTCGGTTTGAGCCTTGCGCTCAGCAGCTTCGCGTTTCTTTTTCTCTTCCGGAGTTTCGTTCTTATTGACGCCCAGACCGTTGACGTTTTTGCCTTGAGCTTCGGCGCCGGTCTTCTGGGCGTTCTTGCCTGTTCCATTCATATCGCCGGTGGCGGCTTTCTGAATCTTGGAATAAGCATCAGGATCTTGTGCGCCGTGCGGCAGACCGTTCATTTTTACGGACTGGGTTTGTTGAGGACCACGAGCGCCGCCGTCTTGCAATTGACCGCGCCATTTTGCAAATCTGTCCATCAAGTCTCCGCCTTTGCTGGCGAGAGCCTTGCCCATTCCGAGCAGCCCACCGGTGATAAGACCGGCGGAAACGAAATCGGACATCGGGCTGATTTGAGCTCTGGCGAGGAAGGACGGCACCTGAATCATCAACTGCAGGACGCCGATCGCCATAATGATCTTGCCCCAGGGGTTGAAGTCGGAGAAGAGGATGATAACCATGATCTTCAAGAGACCGACCCAGACGAATGTCCAGAGGCTGACTTCAACAAAAGATTTGACATAGCCGGTCGCCACATTTTCCGTATCGGGTGTCGCGAAGAACACGAGGAAAATGGGTCCGAACATATATTGTGCGGTGAGCAGCGCGGTTTGAATGGCTTTCAAAACCAGAATGTAGATGAGCTGCGCAATTAAGATGCCGCCGATGATGAGGTAAATAACCAGACCGGCAAAAGCGACGATTTCACCAACAAGACCGAGTGCCAGACCGCCCATGGCGCCACCGACGACCGGTGCGAACGCATGAGCCAGCAAGCCGGCGCCTGCCATCAAGCCGCCTTTTACAGCCGATGCCATGGCGGCATCTAAACGCATGATGTCGTCAGCCGAATTGAAATAGATCGCCTGGATCATTTCATTGGTGATTTGAATGATGAATGCATAGATAGTGGGCCAGGCGAGCAGGAGACCGGCAGTGAAGATCAAACGACCGACAGAGCCCATCAGTCCGGCTCCACCGCGCCAGGCGGCATCAGCCCAGTATTTCCAAATGCACAAGATGAAGAGCAGCAGCAAGAGGTCTACGGCGATACCGTACATGACGTCGGCTGCAGCGCGGATATAAGGAGAGATGTCGTCGGCTTGACCGGCGCCGGGACCATTCTGAATGCCGTTGACTGCGATGTTCGGGTTCAAAACAAACGTACGCAGGAAAGCCGTCAGGAAGCGGACCGTATCGGCCACCCAGCCGTTGATCCACTCGGAGATCCACTTACCGAGCAATTGTCCGATGTTCTGGAAGAGGTTGCCGATGATGTCATCGCCCCAGAATCTCTTGATACCCATGTAGGTTTCGTTGATATAGCCCAGTTCACCGGTGCCCAGAAGGGTGTTGGTGACGTTCTGAATTACACCGGTCGTGTTATTGGTGGCGGCGGTGTAGACCAGGGGCACTTCGCCGGGTGCATCAGCGTACGGGTTAGGTACGGTGTTTTGAGTTTGTTGCGCACCGGGAGAAAGGTTGCCGACGCCCGGATCGACCGGCATCGTATCGGCCAAAGTTTGCGGCGGCTCGGTTTGCGCCAGAGCTGCACCGGCAAAGAACATAGGCGCCAGCGTCAAGAATAACGCCACTAGCGCCTGTGTTGTTTGCTTTGTAAGTTTGGTGCCTTTATTCACGGGGTGCGATCTCTTGTTTGAATTAGAACCATGGCGCGAGGTCCGGGGGTGCCGACTTCATCGCTATGGAACAAATATTATGTAAAACGCAAAACCCTGTCATTGGGGAAATTCCCATCCGGGACAAAAGGCCGGTATCTTGGCGATACCGGCCCTTCAGACCTTTCAGATGATTCCGACTATTTACGTTTTTGTCGGTTCAATTTCTGTCCAGGAGAAGTCCGGCGAGCAGTGCCGAATTCTCTCAAGTTTTTCCTATCTAGATTTTGACTAGTTTCGAACTGCGTTCTTTTTAGAGACCGCCGCCGAGACCGCCGAAGTTGTTGATAGCGAAGGTACCGATCAAGTGAACCGCTGTCGGTCCGCCGAATCCGATGCCCAAGCCTTTCGCTACGTTCATCGCCGATTCACCACCGTCTCGTTGACCGAAGGCAATCTTCATTCCAGCCATCGAGGAAGGAACTGTCGAAAGAGCGGTTACTACGCGGGAGATGTCGCGAGCGGTGTCATAGCCGAAGTCTGCCAATTGACCTACTTCATTGGATTGCCCGTAGCGGGGGTCGACCGGCGCACCCACCAAGCCCTGAGCATGAGCTGCTTGGTCGTATACACCAATAGCCATAAGGACCAGTTGGGGAGCCAGGAGGAAGCCCACGCGAGAGGCAACTTTGAACTGACGGGAAGAGACGATCTTCTTGCCCAGTGTTTTGAGTGTGGTTGCCATTGAATTACCCTCCATTAGGTTTTTCGATTGAGATGTGTGTTGACCGTGGCGTCTGAATTAATGCTTTGTTGATTTGTAGAGGATCTTGCCGTGTACGGTGCCGGTGACACTGGTTGTAGTGCCGCTAACAGGTGAGGTAGATCCGGCTGTGTATCCGAAGTTGTTTCCGTAGCTCTGGATGGGAGAACCTTGTTTTGCCACCAGTGCGCGGGCTGGTTTTGCCAAACGACCGGAAACAGAAGAAGAGCGTCGGGGTGTGTTGATTCTGCCCGATACGTTGCTGGATGCGCTGACCGGAGCAATCGGTCTTGCTTGTGCAACTTGTGGTTTGGCTGCTTGCGGAGGCAAGGAAGCGACCACGGGCGGAACGTTCAAAGGCTGACCGAATTGGCCCTTGTTGGCGACCGGTGCAAACGGATTGATGAATGGCACCGGGTTGCCGAATCCGAGGGTGGAATTCACGTTTTGTTGCGCGATAGGCGCTACGCGAGGTCCTCTCGGTGCCGGTCTTGCGGCGAGCATTGTCGGGTCGAGTCCCAGTGCGGACATGCCCTTGGGTGCTGCGCCATGTCTTACAGTGTGAGGATTGGGAGCAGGTTGACCGTAGCCAGCCGGCAGTCTTGCTTCCTCGAGTTTGTAAGTTTGGGGAGCAAACTTGAATCTTGCGTTTTGAGCATCAGCTGCTTGAGTGGTGCTCGAAGCGGCGATGATTGCGATAGTGGATAGGATTGAGAGTTTAACGTTCATCGTAATCACCTTGAATCAAAACCTGAAACCGCTGCGTAATGCATAATTACCGAGACCGAGACCCATGATGCCGGCGCTATGCAACATAGCTGGGCTTCTCATCAGGGACATCGTGTAGGCTCCGGCGCCGAAGGCTGCCAGTCCTGTAAGAGTGTGGCTCAAGCCAGTGCGGCCGATGCCTTTCATGGGGGCTCTTTTCACTTTGCCGGCGAGCGTTTGCTGTTGAGCCGGAAATGAATTTTGAGCTTGGCTGGGATTCTGCCAGGCAGAAACACCCATAGGTTGTCCGTTGAACTGCTGACCAGACTGTTGTTGAGCTTGAGGAAGGAGCTGACCAGGTGCGTACTGGTCCATTTGTGCTCCGTTCATCGGCTGAAACTGAGCTTGGTTCATTTGCTGGTTCAAATCTTCGCGGCCCATAAGAGCGTTGAAGGCATCATTGCGATTGGAACGGGCATCGACTGCCGGTTGTGTCATCGCATCGTAACCACCCATCTGTCTGTTTTGAGCTTGAGTTTGCGAGAGCTTTTGAGCTGCTGCAGGATCAAGCGGCACCACTTCCGGTGGCAGAAGTGATTCTTGGTCGGCGCCCAAACCAGTCATCTGTGAAAGTTCACCCATTTGACCAGCGCCCAAACCTTGAGCCATTACTGGTGAGATCGAGAGCTGTCCGGCCACCGTAACAACGGTCAAGGAAAGTGCAAGCTTGGTAGCTGCTTCCTTGGCGATTTGTTTAACGGTGTTCAGAGTAGTCATTTTCTTTTAGGTGTTTGGTGAACGGGATAACTGACTTGTTGGCTAACCGATTCATACGAATCGATTGCTGATGACGCTATGTTAGGCAAAGCTGCGGGGATTTGGTATCGGGGGGATTCCCAACAGCATGGGAAAATCCCCCCTCGATCTAGCCTTTTGGACTAGAAATTTGTCTCGATTGCCGTCGGAAGCTGGTGCTGTCCAGTCTTCTGATAGTTGATATTGGCTGGATCGAAGATCGTGTACGGGAAGCCGAAATCAGTCGTTTTGGAACTGTACAGCGGTATGCGGCGGAAACCTTGACCGAATTCAGTCGATTGCCAGGCATTCAATGCGCCGATGCCATTCATACGCGTGGCAGAGGTGCCGTAGTCGAGCAGGGTCGATCCTGTGGGGATCTTGCAATCGCCGACTTTGAAGCGCTGACCGCCGCCCAATTCGATGGCGCTCGTACGCAAACTGTCATTGGAGCCTGCCGGTCCCTTGTTGTAGCCGTTGCCTGTCGGCACGCCGAAGGGCATGCCCCAGCCGGCCAGAGAGCCGAACTCAGTGATGATGTCCTGGGTCGGTCCGCCGCCGCCTAAAATAGACTGGTTTTCGCGGATGCCCCACTGGTGGGTTTCTTGTCCGCCCCGGCGAATCTTATTGATAGTGGTGTGATAGCCGCCGGTTCCGGGCAAGCCGCCGGTCGGAATGATGTTCAATTGATCGGCTGGATTAATAAACCCGGCCGGTGCGGTCATCGAGCCTGGGTCGAAACCAGGGGTGGATGGCGACTTAGGTATAAAAGGAGTCAAAGCCGGTCCCAGAACTCCGGGCGGCATTTCGACAGGCGGCGCCACCGGCAGAGGAACGCCGGAGGAACCCTGGTCGATTTGGTTGGCCGGAATTGCCGGAACCCAGGGCATAAGTTCGGGCGGATTCAAGTGACCGGGGGTCACAGGCGCGGGCAGTGGTCCATCGCCAATTGCCGGCGGTTGCCCTTCCGGCGGGCAAACGAAAGGCGGCGAAGGAATGGCGCCCGGTATGAGCGGCGTGCGCAACGTCGTCGTTCCCTGTGCATACACAGGCAAATTCAGTGAGCACAGCGCGGCTGCTGCGATAACTGCTTTGAATGTCCTCGAATTAAGCATGGCGTGTGGCCTCCTGAAAGCCTTTTTGATCAATAAGGAGCGATTGTTAGGCGTGAACGGGTTTGACCTTTAAACAAAGTGCGATTGCCGTGCAGGTCAGTTGCGGCTTGGGCACCATTCATTGATCCGCGCACTCCTCCTGAGCCCATCGAACCTTGACCTTGCGGGCGCGGTCCATCCTGGGAGAATTGAGGTTGTGCTTGCAGATCCGGTTTTTGCGAGAGTTTCTCGCCGAAATCTGTAAGTTTCGAGCCGTGGCATCTATATAGACCGAGGTCTCGAGTGGTTTGTCCGCCCCATCTCTGGATGGGCGCCTGGTCGCCAGGCATTCCACCTTCGGGACAAATATTGACCACGGCGGCGGGCGGCGGATAGAAGTTTGCCGGTCCAGGAATAGAACCGTAGTCTTGTCCTGGTGTGGACGGCGGATGCGGGACTTGCAATTGCGAGCCCAGGGTGTAGGGCGCAGCCAAGATTGTGTTCGAAGGAAGCCCTACATAGGAATTGGATTGATCTATCTGGGTCGCCGGGATGTTTCTCACCCAGGGCATGGTCTCAGGTGCGCCGTAGTGACCTTGTGTGACAGGTGGGGGTGCGAAGCCATCTCCGGGAGGAGGCGGGCAACCTTCCTGCGGGCAGGTATAAGGCGAAGAGTACATGGCGCCAGGTATAAGTGGATTACGCAGTGTTTCGTGCTGCGCTTGAGCTGCGGTCGCCAGACCGCCGGCTACCAGCAAAGCAAAAGCAGAGGCTTTGAGGCATTTTTTCGCCTTTCTCGTTGTCGCATTGCTTTTGATGTTGATTGCCGTCATTGGTCTTTGAACTTCACTCGTTTCTTTGTTTTCTCTTTGCGGGTCCGGGTTTCTCAGGGCTGCGACAATTCCCGTCGCGCTGGTCCTGGCTACTCAGACTTTCGCTAGACTCCCAATAAATGTACGAAAATCCAGCCCTGCCTGTCGTTGGTGGTCTTACGCACGGCGATGCGGTTTCTCCCACTAATTGCGACAAACCTGCGGTTCGGCATGAACGGCGCCCTATTAATAGGAATCGCCGCAAGATGCCAAGAGTGCGAGGCCGTTCCAGAGCTTGTTAGATTTTCTGGAGAAAATCTAACAAGCTCTAAAAATCAAAATTTTGGGGACCCTCTTGAGAATCATGAAAGCCGCCGGGGCGGCAAATTTACGCACATAAGAAAAGCTAGCTTGACGGGTAAGAGTTGCCCTAATACTGTCAGGCATGGCGAGCGCAGTTTGCCTGGAAGATTGCTTGGAAGACTCACTTCACTACACACTTTTCTTTAGCGGCATCATTGTCGTGTCGGTCCTGTGCGTGGGGGCCTGGCGAATATCGCAAAAACTGCGCCGAGGAAAAGCCGCAAAGCTCGCCGAGGATCTGGAGATGGAGCTTCTTGCTTGCGACAATCCGAATTCTTTAGTCGTTGCCGGCGAGATCAACAACAGGCCCAGCACCATACGCTATCAAAAAGAAAGAACCTCTCTCGACCACATTCGCAGCGGTTTTTCAGGCAGTGCAAGTTCAGAGAATGAAGATCTTCTTTTGAGCGTCGAATGTGATTGCGCTTTCGATTTTGTTGTCGTGAGAGCAGACTTCGCGCGCTCGATTAACATAGATAAGCAAGTTCCCGTATCGATGCTCGATTCCAATGGACTTCAATTGGAATCGATTGCGCGCGAAAAAGCAGCATATGTTTTTGAGCAACCGGAAACAGTGCAGAATATGATCGATCTATTTGAAGAAACCGGTGCAAAGAAATTGGAAGTGAGTGCAAACAAAATCAACGCCCTGATTGTAGAGACAGATAACGCACAAATTACTTCCTCTCGGATCTCGAACACACTCGAACTGCTGGATCGATTTGCCAGACTTTTGGAATTCGTGTCTGAAGAGCATAAGCATTCAGAAAATTAGAAAAGCTTCCAGAATGACCGGAGAGGCTCATCTGAAAAGCCGCTCGCCGGACAGAGAAGTCAAGATCTGCATACTCCGTATATGGTATCAGCCACCAAATGTGGCTCTAGTTTCACATGCGGTGGCAGCTCTACCCACGGTGGCAAAAAATTTTTGTACAAACGGATCTTTTATCGGTATTATATGAACGAGAAAGGGGGGAGCACGTGAGCATTCAGCAAACCAACGCCGTACAACAATTCAATCCCGTAGCCCCTGATGCGCATGAAGATGCCGTCGCACTTGAGGGACTCGACCATATATTCAAGTGGGCATCGGAAGTGGTGGCAGAGGGCGAGGACAACCGCGCCAAACACGCGAAAGAAAAACGCATTCGCCGCCAGGTTCTGGAGATGGTCCAGAAATATCGCGAGCAACAAATTCTGACCAAGGCCAATGAAGAAAACGCCTACTTGCAACGCCGCGTAATTGCTTTACTGCAGAAGTTGCAGGAAGTTCTCGAAGAGAACGCGCAGGTCAAGCAAATTGTAGTCAATCAATACTGGCAGCTCAGCAGGGTTCCGGCTATGGAGCGCGAGCTGAGGGAGTACAAGAGCAAAGAATGTGAGCGCGATGCCGCAGTCACCGAAAGAAAATATTTGATGACGGCGCTTGCAAAACTAAAAGTCGAGCGTGACTACCTGGAAGACGTCGCCAACGTCAACGAGACTGAAAACGCAAGACTGGCAAGAATGCTGAACGAAACAAAAGCCGATCTCGAAACTTTGAAATCGCGCCGCTGGTACAGCCCGATTGTCGATCTTTTCAAAGGCTCTCAGAAGTAAGGTTCGGAAACCCGGCGTCCCGGAATCAATTGAAGATCTAAAACCAGATCTGTTTAGGTATCCCTCGATAAGTTGGCTTGGCAATTGGAAGGACGGCTGCATTTGTAGCCGTCTTTTCCGTTGTGCAGAAATCTATTTTGCGTCCAACACCTTCTTGAGCTTACCCTCGAAGCCTCTGACTGTCGGGCTGTAGTATTTGCGCCCCTTCAGCGCGTCAGGCATACAGGACATCGAGGCGGCTTTGCCTTCTTCGAAATCGTGAGCATACTGATAGCCTTTCGAATAGCCGAGGTCCTTCATTAACTTGGTCGGAGCGTTGCGCAGATGCAAAGGCACCGGATGCTGTTCGCCATTGAGAGCATCCCGCCTGGCGTTCCCATAAGCGCTATAAACAGCATTCGATTTCGGAGCCACCGCCAGATAAACCACCGCCTGTGCGAGCGCTACGCTCGCCTCCGGCATTCCTATCAGTTGAACCGCCTGCATCGCCGCTACAGCTTGAGTCAAACCCTGCGGTGCCGCGAGCCCAACATCTTCCGAGGCGAATCGCACCACTCTGCGCGCCACATACATCGGGTCTTCACCCGCCTCGAGCATCCTTGCCAGCCAGTACAAACTGGCATCCACATCGGAATTGCGCATTGATTTATGCAACGCCGAAATCAAATTGAAGTGATTTTCGCCGTTCTTGTCATAACGCAGCATGCTTTGCTGAATGGCGCTTTTCAAATCCGAATCGCTGACTTCATCAGCTTTTCGACGTTTCGCCATCATGACTGCGAGTTCCAGCGTATTCAATGTTGTGCGTGCATCACCGGAAGCGTAAGTTGCGATCAAAGAGAGTTTTTCATCAGCTATCTTCACGCCTTCTTTTGCCAAACCCCGCTCTTCATCGGCAAGAGCGCGTTTCATAATTTCCACCAACTGCTCACTGGTCAGTTCTTCTAAAACAAAAACTTTTAAACGAGAGAGGAGCGCTGAATTGATCTCGAACGAGGGATTTTCAGTCGTCGCCCCAACAAGCACAATGACGCCGCTTTCAACGTAAGGCAAAAATGCGTCCTGCTGGGCTTTATTGAAGCGATGAATTTCATCGACGAAAAGCACGGTCTGCCTCGCCTCGATATTCATAAAGGCTTCGGCTTCCGCCATCAGCGCTTTGATCTCTTTAATGCCGGATATGACAGCCGAGAAAGCGACAAATTTACTGTCGGTCGTCGAGGCGACCATGCGCGCCAGGGTCGTCTTGCCCACGCCCGGCGGTCCCCAGAGGATAAACGAAGACAGCCGCCCGGATTCCACCATTTGGCGAAGTATCCCGTCTTCGGAAAGCAGCTTCTGCTGCCCCACGACCTCGTCCAGCGAGCGCGGGCGCATGCGATCTGCAAGCGGTGCTATGGTCAGCTTTTGCATCAGCTTTGAATTATCGCACGCCGGCGCATTTGATTGAGCGAGTTCCACAAGTGCGGCACGACGACCAGTGCCAGAAGGACGAAAAAAGTGTAAAAACTCACCATTAGACCGACTAAATAAGACCTCGGTACATATTTGAAAGCCACTTTGTGCCGCCCCGGCTCCAAAAGCACAGCCTTCATCAGTCCGTCGGCAATAAATACGTGAGTCGGAACACCGTTATCAGTGGCTTTCCAACCGCTGTAATAACTGTCTGCAAAAACGAGCACGGAGGGCACGGTCGCATTGACTTCTACAAGAACGCTTTCCCGGTCGTCGGCGGTAATTTCCGCTGTGCCGGGTCTGTTGACGATGTTTCCAGCCAACACTTTTTTCAAAAGAGACTCGTTGATGTCCGGATTTTTTTGCTGGAAACTTACGACAGACGGCGGCTCAGGCTCGCATAGAATGCAGATGGAGAGCGGGTCGAATTCCAGCTTGTCGGAGCGATTGATGTGTTTGAGCACATCTTTTCTGGAGTCCATTTTCTTTGCTGAAGAAAACAACTGAACGCGTTTTCTAATCGGCGAAACCTCATAGATGCGCGTATTAAGAGATTTGTCCTCGGCTCTGACCTTGAAATAATGCCGGTCTAAGAACTTCGAATCTCTGATAAGCAGATCTTCTTCAGACTGAGTGTCGATCGGACAAAGAATGTATTTGGTGGCTGTGGCCTGGCACCATTTATACAGTGGAATATCCGATTTGCCTGCTTCATGATTCAGATCGGCGCGTATATTCGATCGAGGCAGCAAGCCGGTTTCCATAAACACGGTCTGCCAATCCGGCAACACAGGCATGCCGCTCAGCATGTTTATGCCTCTATCCATATTGGTATTAGGCGCAAGAATGTATCTGGCGTAGCGCATGAACTCCTTGTCCATCTGCCCTTCCGGACTCTGGAGAACCTTTTGCGGCACGGCAATGGGATGGCGAAACAGTGAGAGTACTTTGTAATCGCGTGGTGCACTGAGCGGGTTCCAATAAGCCTCTGCAGAACTCGCTGCCTCCGTTTGAGCCTTTTCTTTCTCGACCAAGCTCAAAACACTGGCAGTGTCGTCAAAAAATGTTTTATCAACGGTGTTCCATAGATGCATCCGGCCGTTGATTACCAGGGACGAAACAATGGCCAGCACGACAAAAAAGCGCAAAGGCAACTGCCATTGTCCTTTCAAATTTGCTAAAGCAAGGCAGGTGGCAAAACCCATGAATCCACACACGGCAATGTTTGCCGTCAGTTTCAATGCCGCTTGCCGAGCCACATTCAAATCGTCACAGGCAGAGCTCATTGACATAACGACACCAAGCGCCTGCGTGCTTCCAAATAAGGTCGAGCCCAGGACTAAAAGCCCCAGAGCCATAAACAGCCCCCAGAAAACGGTCGCGCCGAAAATATCTTTGCCTGTTGCCTCACCTCTGTTCGCCAGGTACCAGCCTCTGGCCGCCAGCGCCACCAGAGCAAGCTCAACGAATACCGTCATCTTCACGGGAAAACGCAAGAGATTGATAGACGGAATAGATTCATATACAGGCTTCCACAGGGGTACGAATTCACCCAGCGACACCAGCACAAAAATCATCATCATCCAGAGCCAGAAAGCCTTTTGGTTCCATCTGGTATCACCCGTGCCGATAAATGCCAGCACCATAACCGGTGCACCTAGAAACAAACTGGTCACGTAAGCCATCGAATTCGGATATGTCGGGTATAAAGCATAGTGGGCCATATTCAGCTCACCAAGCGGCTGCATGAAAAGCAATCCGAGAAAGTCGAACCAACCGGCGCTCCAATTCAATGCATCGGACGGATCAAATTTGGAAAGTTGCGGTGAGCTTTTCACAGCTTCGATCATGGGAAATATGTTGGCTGCATTGCAAGCAAGCGAGAGCAAAAGCGCTGCTGCGAGCTGCAAGATGAAGCGGGTGGCGGCATTGGCGCGGCTGCTCTCGGGTGCCAACTCAGCGATTTTCAAAAGCGAGTAGACGCTATAAATGAAGCACTCGGCTATAAACATCTCGGGGCGTCCGGCGCCGAATTGTTGCGCAAGAACGACGGAAAGCAGCGCAGTCAGGGATACTGCAAGTTTGGGCGCGGCGGCAATGCGATCGATGAGAAACAGCGCCAGCGGTGTCCAGCAAACAGAAAAAAGGAGTAAAAGGTTGATGCTCGAGCCAAGCATGTAGCCGCACAGCATGAACATAAAACCAAATAGAGCCGCCGGGCTGGTAAGCCTTTCCACAAGCAGCGCCGGACCTTCCCGCCTTGGATATGCCGATTCCCTCGAATAGTTTGAGAACCAGACAAAGCCACCAACGCCTGCCACCAACAAATGAAAGAAAAGAAGAAATCCTTGCGCACGGGCGGCGTCGAAGAAGTAGGCGGCATAGCCGGGCAGGTAGGAAAGCGGCCAGGAAACCGCCACCTCAGGAGTGCCGCCCAGGACATATGGATTCCAGAGCGGCTTCATGAGCGTGAAGCCGTGCTCGGCGGTAAAGACTTGCTGGATGAATTTGGCTGCGGGCGCGAAGTTATAAGTGTAATCGGACAGATAAAGGCTTTGAGAGTGAAACAGAAACGGCGAGACTACATACAGCAATACCGCAGCATAAGCGAAAGTCACCGACGCTAATGCGGACCAGCCAGGCATACCGGTTTTGCCTATAGGCTCTTCGCTCGTTCCGGCGTTGGCTGTTAATGACATTTGATTGGAAATTCAGCCAGTGTTTCTACTGGAACATGAACATGACCTGCGGGACCAACGAAGCAATGAAAGTGAACACCATGATAAAGATGATGAAAGTCATCACTTGTTTCTTGCGCTTGAGAAAAAACGTTATCATCGTACTTCGCCCTCATTCATCCTTTCAGTCTTGAAAATCAGCCTCGGCTACCTTCAAGTTGCCTTCGTCAACGGCATTATAAGCCTCGTCGCCTTCTGGAAGCGAGTCGGAAATCTCATTTGAGTCTTCAGACTCGTCTTCGATAAAACCTATTGTCTCATCATCGCCGCCATCGCCTGCCGCATCCGCACTCATTTTCTTATCTTTGGCGCCGGCTGACAAGGCATTGAAAATCGAGGCGGCAACATTCTTTGGCAACCCCGGCACGGCTTTCAGCTCTTCCAGCGTCGCTTCTTTTACCTTTTCGAAAGTGCCGAAATGCTGAATTAGAAGTTTTCTGCGCGATGCACCCACGCCCGGCAAAAGATCCAGACCCGACATGAGAGAGCGTTTCGCCCGCAGCTTTCTGTGAAAGGTGATGGCAAATCGGTGTGCCTCATCGCGCGTGCGCTGTAAAACGTGCAATGCTTCGCTGCGACGCGAAATCAACAGCGGCGAGGAATTGCCCGGTTTATAAACTTCTTCTTGCTTCTTAGCAAGTCCGATTATATCGATATCTTTTATATTCAGTTCCGCTAGCGCTTCCAGAGCAGCATTCAACTGTCCTTTGCCGCCGTCGATGATAATAAGATCGGGAAACGGTTTCTGCTCTTTTTGCAGACGCGAATACCGCCTGCCGACGACTTCTTTCATCGATGCAAAATCGTTGGCGACACCTTCGACACCGCGAATTTTAAAACGGCGATAGTCGGATTTTTTCGGCTGCCCGTCCTCAAAAACCACCATGCTTGCTACGTTGTCCGTACCCTGAATGTTCGAAATATCGAAACATTCGATGCGCCTGGGCGGTTTAACTGTCCCTAGCTCTTCCTGCAAGTGCGCGATCAGGCGGACAACTTTTGCGTCTGCTTCTTGCTTTTCTGTAATTTCCTTTTCCAAAGCGAGCTCAGCGTTTTTCTTCGCCATCTCGATCATTTTGACTTTGCCGCCGCGCTGCGGAATTCCAACGCGCACTGAATACTTTGACTTGGCAGACAGAACATCACTCAAAGCTGCTGCATCTTCCACTTGATGTTGCAGCATCACTTCTTGAGGCACGGAGACGTCTTCGACGGATGTGTAATAGAGATCGATAAACGATTGATACGCCTCATCCCACGATGTGCGATCTGTCAGAGGCAAACAAACCGTTTCCGAAGACGTCAATTTACCTTCCCTTACGCGCATAATGCAAATGGCAATAAGCTTGTTGGCATGCGCCTCGGCGATGATGTCCTGACTGACCTTTTTGTCTTTGAAAAAGACTTGCTGCTTTTCAATTACAGTTTCGAGCGCTCGCAAACGATCGCGAATTTTTGCCGCTTTTTCGTACTCGAGATTTTCCGATGCTGCTTCCATCTGTTGCTTAAGCTGGCTCATCACCTCGGTTTGGCGCCCGGCAAGAAACAGTTCCACTTGAGCGACCATTTCCAAATACTCAGGTTCGGCAACAAGATTTTGACAAGGACCAAGACACAAACCGATGTAATAATTCATGCACGGTCTGTCTTTGAAAAGTGGCGACTTGCGCTGGCGCATTGGAAACACCTTGCGCAAAATCCTCACTGTGTCCCACATCATGCCGGTTTCGACATACGGGCCAAATACGCGAGACTTGGGATTTTCTTTCTTGTACTTTTGCGGATCGCGCACCATGATCAAACGCGGATACGCGACATCGTAAGTGATAGCCAGCCACGGATAGCGTTTATCGTCTTTGAGAGTGACGTTGTAGCGCGGCATATGCTGGCGCACAAGATTCGCTTCCAGCAAAAGCGCTTCTTTCTCGGAATTGGTGACGATGACATTCACATCAGCAACTTTAGGCATCAGAACAGCCAGCTTGGGACGCTCGCGGGGAGCCGTATCCAGCCAATATGACTTGACCCGGCTTTTGAGGTTCAACGCTTTGCCGATGTAGATGATGGTGCCTTCTTCATCTCGAAAGATGTAGACACCGGGAGAATCGGGAAGCGTTGAAAGTGCGTTTTGAACCTTTTCGTTCTGGGCGTTGCGCATGTCTCAGTCCATTTTGCCGCCCTCGAAACTGCCCGATGACGGTCGCTTTTTGGCAGTTTCGAATCCGGGAATTGCCTGCATCAAAGCTTCACTCAAAGTCTCCACCCCGACCACCTGCATAGGCTCGAGGTTTCCATCCAAAGGCAAATTGCTCTTCGGCACTATGGCGCGTTTAAATCCAAGCTTTTGCGCTTCTTTCAATCGTTGCAAAACAGCCTTGACCGGGCGGACTTCACCGGTCAACCCGATCTCGCCCAAGAAAAGCAAGCCGGGATCGATCGAGCGATCCAGCAGCGAGGTGGCGATGGCGGCAGCGATACCGAGGTCGCCTGACGGGTCGCTGAATTCCATGCCGCCGACCACATTGACATAAACGTCGCAGTGGGAGACGAAAAGCCCCGACTTCTTCTCCAGCACCGCCAGCAATTGAAGAAGGCGATTATAGTCAAAGCCATTAGAGACGCGGCGCGCATTAGAAAAGGTCGTGTTGGAAACAAGCGCCTGCACTTCCAGAAGCAGGGAGCGGCGCCCCTCACCACCGGCTATGACGGCAGTTCCGGGCGGTGATTGTTTCTTGCCTAGATGATTGAGACGGTCGCCCAGAAAGAGCGCGCTGGGGTTGTCGACCTCTTTCAAGCCCTGGTCCGTCATGGAGAAAACAGCTATTTCGTGCGTTGCGCCAAAGCGGTTTTTCACACCGCGCAAGATTCTCAGCTCGCGCGCTCTGTCACCTTCGAATTGCAAAACCACATCGACCATGTGCTCCAAAACTCGCGGTCCTGCGATGGCGCCTTCCTTGGTTACGTGCCCGACAAGAATGGTGGCGATGCCATGCTCCTTGGCTGCTGCGATCATTGCCTGGGCGCATTCGCGCACTTGAGAGACGGAGCCGGGAGCGCTCTCCACTTGCGGATGAAAAACCGACTGAATGCTGTCGACGATGGTGACTCGGGCGTCGCCGGACATCATGTTTTGGGCTATGGAAACGACGTTCTGCCCGGCGTCGACGAGAATGTTCTTCGAGGAAACACCCAGCCGCTCAGCTCTCAAACGCACCTGGTGGGCGGATTCTTCGCCGGCGACATAGAGAAGCGTGCTGTTTTGACTTAAGAATCGAGCCACCTGGAGCAGCAATGTGGACTTGCCGATACCTGGATCACCAGCCAGAAGAACCACGCTGCCCGGCACCAGACCGCCTCCGAGTACTTCATCCAAGCCCGCCAGCCCGGTCGGCATGCGCTGGCTGTCGGATGCCTCGATTTCCGAAAGAGGCTGAGCGAGCGGGCGCTCCGCTTCAGCCAGGGCGGTTCGACCACCCTTAAGCGAAAGGGACGGGTGCGAGCGGCTCAGTGCTGTCTGCGCAGCAGCTCCGGCAGCCTCACCTACCAACTCTTCGACAAGCGAGCCCCAGGACCCGCACTCAGTGCAGCGCCCCAGAAAACCGTTTGCTTGAAACCCACACTGCTGGCAGATCCAGCGCGTTTTTGTTTTTGCCATCGTCCAGCCTGTAAATAGCTCATCCGCTCAAGCACTAATTTTAAGGGCGCTAAAGGCCAATGTTGCGGCTTTGTTCTACTTTTAAGAAAAACTGCGCCCGGCCAATTCTTTCCATGTATACTTTTGCAAGATGTCAACGGAATATACTTCCCTCTCTCCGTCGGAGGCAATTTATGCTGGAAATACTTGTATCCGTTGCAATCACAAACGCTCCAGCCACCTTGGGCGATGTGAAAAGCGTTCCTCTCAGTCCGTTAGCCCGAGCCAAGCAAGAGTTCATCATTGCTCAAAAGTACGGTGGTACTGATCCGAAGGGACCGGACCCGCACGGCGACGATCCGCACGACGAAGTGCACGATTCGAAGCTGCCGGCCAATGCAGAAAGAAGCAACGGCAAGGCGCCGAAAGACGTGTACGGCGGCAGAGTGCCGAACGATCAAGCTCCGTATTAAGTTTCAAGCTGGCGAAACTGCAAAAGAGCGCGCCTCGAATTGAGGCGTTTTGCGCGTGCGGCTACAATTAATAAGCTGACGCGTGAAAGGCATTTTCTTGATTTTTGAATCTCCGGGCGCAATTCTTTTCAAATTGGGACCGATCACTGTCCGCTGGTACGGGCTCATGTTCGTGCTGGGATTTTTTGCCGCGTCCGCCATGGCGATGCGCCTGGCAAAGAAGTGGAATTTGGACACGGAAGAACTGCTGAACACCGCATTCTGGGGATTCGGCGGTGGCGTGATTGGTGCCAGGCTCTACTTCGTACTTTTGAACTACAAGCATTTCTTGAGCGAACCGCTCACAGCTCTCATGATCTGGACGGGCGGTTTGTCGATTCACGGTGGTCTGCTCGGTGGAATTCTTGCCGGCATTGTTTATTGCCGTGTGAAGAAACTGCCGATTCTCGTAACGGCAGATCTCATTCTTTCCGCTATGCCGCTTGCCCAGGCGATCGGGCGCTGGGGAAACTTTTTCAATTCGGAAGCATTCGGCCGACCTGTAGGAGAGGACTTTCCGTTGAAACTCTTCATTCCGCAGGAGAGCAGACCCTGGGAGTTCAAAGAACAGAAATATTTCCAGCCTACTTTTCTCTATGAGTCAGTTTTTGACTTGCTGCTCTTTTGTCTTCTCTATTTCGGGTTGGCTGAGCGCTTGCGCAAATATCCCGGCGTGCTCGGCTGTCTCTACATCATCGGTTATTCAATCGGGCGTCTAATTATCGAACCGATGCGCACAGACAGTCTGCTTGCCTTCGGCATACCGGCGGCAATCGTAACCAGCACAATTCTGCTTGCAGTGGCGGCAATACTGGCGGCGGTGCTTGTCGTCCATCACCGCAAACATTCTGCTACTTGAGCAACGTTCCGCGTTTTACAACCTTTCCGTCCACGGATGTTTTGACGTTGACAGCACTGCTTGCTGAGCCGGTGCCGGACCTGGTGGGAGCGTACGACATCGTGGCCGGCACCGCGTTTCCTGCCGGCAATGCCCGCGCAGGAGCTGCAACTGTGCCCGCTTCGCTCTTCGGCGCACCAGGCCAAGCCTTGCCGGCCAATCTGTTTGTAGAAACACCGTCAGGCAAACTCTGTGCAGGACTCAGTCCGGCAGCCGGAATATTGGTGCCGAACTTCGCCGGACCGAGACGATTGGGATCGAGAACAACAAATCCCGGAGGCGCAGCTACGCCACCACCCGCGCTACCAACTTGCGGAGCACCAGGAAGCATCAGCACCGGTGCTTGCTTCGCCTGCGGCAAGCGAGTATCGATCATATAAATCGGCTCAGGATCAGGCTTTGTCTGATAGATTACCTTTGGTGTTCTGTCTTCTACATAGTATTCCGGCACGCTTTTGTGCCATGTTGCTTTCTGCAATTCTCCAGTTTTATAGAGTTTGTCCGCCGAGGCTTCATGCGCACAGAATGAAGGTGTAAGAGAAAAAGCCGCAACAACAGCCAGACTTAGAGAAAGCTTGTTCATATTCCGTACTCCGAAAAGCAATAGCGGGCGCTCCGAGGCCAGGACAAATCGGAGCTGACAGCAGAAGGCTTCATAAAAATGTTTGATGAGCGAGTCTATTGTCCGTGCAAGAAGAACGGATTTATACAGGAATAACCCCAGGGTAGTCCGGTAGATTTGCCTGAATTAGCGCATTACGGGCGCCTTCGCCGTATGCATTTGCTCCAATCGTTCTTTTACGCTGAGAGTAAAAGGATGTGAGGCGCCAAGAGTTTTCTCGGCAATTTTCAGCGAGCGTTCGCGAAGTTTTCTTCCCTCATCCGCGCGTCCCTGCTTCTGGTAGACCTCGCAGAGATTATCCAGAGTTATAGCCAGATCCGGATGGTCCTTACCTACAGTTTTCTCGTAAATGGCAAGCGCCTTCAATTCAAGGCTCTCAGCCTTTTCATACTGCTTTTGATCGGCGTAGAAACAAGCCAGGTTATCCAACGCTGTTGCAACACTTGGATGTTCGTCGCCGTAAATCTTTTGCATGATCTTGAGCGAGCGCTCGAGCAGGGTAATCGCTTCTTTGTCTTTGCCAGTACGCTTGCAGCTTTCGGCAAGATTGCCCAGAGCAATCGCGACATCTGGATGGTCCGGTCCAAGAGTCTTTTCGTAGGTAGCTAATGCTTTCTGCTGCAGTGGCATGGCTTTGTCAAAACGCCCCTGCCTCATATAAAGCAACGCCAGGTTATCGGTGACCGTGGCATATTCGGAACTGTCTGCGCCGCGCATTTTCTCTATGATTGCGAGTGCTCCGTCGTACATCGGCTCTGCATCATTGAATTTGGCCTGGTCTTTCAAAATGCCTGCCAAATTGCTCAGCGCCACTGCAAAAGAAAAGTCGTCTCGCTTCTCCAACTTGCGCATCAAATCAACTGATTGCCTGGCGCAGACTTCAGCGTTGGGGTAATCACCTTTGGCTTTGTAGACCAGAGAGAGGTTGCCCAAAGTTATTGCTTTATGCGAAGAATTGTTGGTGATACCATCGGCCTCTTTGTCAGCCTTCTTCAATAGCTCTTCTGCAGCGGCATAATTGGCTGCCGACATGGCACGCTTGGCACCCAGCGAATAACGAATCCAATCTTCTTCCGATGCAAATGCACTGCATGGAAAAATCAGACTGACAGCCAAAGTAATTAGTAAGTTGGAATTCCTCATGTCGCCGGACATCCCTCGGTAGCCCATGTCAATAGCATACACGAAGTTTGTCAGTTGGCTAGACGCCTGAGTATGTCGAGGTTCTCGCGATCCGGGCCTTTCTCGGCAAAACCAGGCACTTCCAGAATCCAGGGCTGATACCGCAAAGCCTTGTGCTGCAACATTCTGCGGAAGGCATCCTCACCGATGCAACCCTTGCCGATATTCTCATGGCGATCTTTTCTTGCACCTAGAGGAGTTTTCGAATCGTTGGCGTGAATTGCCACCAACCTCGAAAAACCCACCTCTTTCTCGAATTCGGCGATCATCGCCTTCAACCCTTTTTGAGAGCTGACATCATATCCGGCGGCAAAAAGGTGGCAGGTGTCCAGGCAAACCGCAAGACGTTCATCTCCATTCATCGCATTGATGATTGAGCTGAGGTCGGAAAACCTGTCTCCGATTGTGGTTCCGGCTCCGGCACAAACCTCCAGCGCCAGTTTCGTTTTACCCTTGTAGCCTTTCAAAACCTGTGTCAAAGATGCGACAACCTTTTTCAACGCCTCCGGCTTCGGTGTCTGACCGGCAGCACCCGGGTGAAAAATGACAGCCTGAGCGCGAATACGGTCTGCTAAAAAGAGCGTATGGCGAAGCTTGTTTATCGACTTCTCTAAATTTGCTGCGTCGTTGGATGCAAGATTGACCAGATAATTACCGTGTACGAATACAGGACCAAGCTTCTTTTCGGCTACCTGAGCCACAAATAGCTCGATATCCTTTTCGAGAGGGGCAGCATCCTGCCACGACTGAGGAGAGCCGAGAAAGATCTGCATGACCTGCGCACCAATCTCCTCGGCTTTCGCAACCGAGCCTTTGATGCCGCCGTTGACGTGCCCGCCCAAGAGCAATTTATTGAATTCTTTGGTCGCTTTGAATTCTTTGCTCTCAGTTTTCGACGCCGGTTTCTTAGCAGCGCTCACGTCGTCTTATCGCTTGCCGGCAGGCGCCAGCAGTTTGATGCGATCTCTTACAGCAGCAGCACTCTGCCCGCCTGGTGCGGCACGCAAATAAGCTTGATAGTCCTTGACCGCGTTGGGAATGTTCTTCAGAGCTTCCCAGAGAGTGCCGCGATAGTAGTAGCACTCGACGCATGTCTTGGGATCCATTTGCAGGGCGCTGTTGTATTCCGACATCGCTCTGTTCAAGTTGTTAGCAGCCTGATATGCGGTTCCCAGGTTCATATGGGTGGAGGGATCGTTCCACAATTTAAGGGCAGCTTCATAGTCGGCGATCGCTCCCGGAAGATCTGGCTTAGCCGCATCGGTCTGCTTTTTGATCGCAGAGTCGATCAAAGGGGCAGCCTTGATCTGCTGCGCGCCAGTCAACGTTTGTTTGTATGTCGGGTTATTCGGCGCGAGGCTGATCGCTTTCTTGTAAGCTTCAATCGCAAGATCGATATCGTTCTTCGCCTGATAGCAAGTGCCCATACCGTAGTAGAAGGAATCGCTGTTGGGCAGAAGTGCAATCGCTTCCTTGTACTTAGCGATCGACTCGTCATACTTTTGATCTGTCTGCAGTTTTACAGCAGCATCGTAAGCGGCGGCGGCATCGCCTTGAGCTTTGACCTGTCCGCTTGTCTGCAGCTTCACAACATCATTTACGTTTTTGCCGAGACGAGCGATCCGAGATTGTGCATCGGACACATAAGCACCGCGAGGATCTTTGGCAACGTAATCACGATATTCATTCCAAGCCTGATTACCCTTGCCGAAGTTCTCGTCCAAGATGCCCATGAAATAAAGGTTTCCAACCTGTCCTTTCGGATCGATGTCGTAGCCTTTCTTGTATGCATCATAAGCTTTTTGGAACGCGTCAGTAGCTTGATAGCAGGCGGCCAAACTTGTCCACCCGGCAGCATTGTTCGGATACTGTTTCAAACCTTGCTCATACAGAGGAATTGCACCCGCCGCATCACCAGCAGTCTGTTTCGCATATCCCTGTTGCATAACCGGTCCGACTGCACTTGCCTTAGCAGCAGCCAGAGCATCCGAGTAATTCTTATTCTTCGGATCCATGCTTGCGGCTTGTTGGAAATATTTGACGGCGTTATCCCAATCTTCTTTTTGTTGATAGATAGCACCAAGTGAATACGGAACTGATGGCTCTTTCGGCTTCAGTTGTGCGATTTGCTGATAGAGCCCAATGGCGACGTCATAGTTCTTCTGGTTGTACGCATCGGTCGCCTGAGCAATCAACTTCTCTGTTTCCGCATTCGCTTTCGCTTCCGCTTGCGTTTGCATCGCCACAGTGTCGTTGACGTTCTTGCTTAAAGCTGCAATTCTTGCCGTTGCTTCCTTGATGAACTGACCAGCCGGCGCCTCACGCTTGTATTGGTTGTATTTGTCGAACGCAGCTTGACCGCGCTTGAAATTTTCATCAATGACAGCCATGAAATAAAGGCAGTTCACTTCGCCCTTCGCATCTGCGGCGTACGCTTTTTTGTAGCAGTTGAACGCGTTGTTGAAATCATCTGCAGCTTGATACGCGCTGCCCATGTTTCTCCACAGTGGTCCGTTGTTGGGAAGAATTGCCAGAGCTTCTTGATACTTCGCGATTGCTTCCTGATATTTGCCGTCTTGCTGCAACTTAACAGCAGCATCGGCAATCGGTGCAACCTTATCGCCCTGCGCGTCGGCAACCGCGTTCAAATACTCTTGATTCTTCGGATTTTTCGGATCGATTGATGCAGCTTGCTTGTATTGAGCCATCGCTTCGTCCAGCTTGCCTTGTTTTTGCAAGAACGAACCGTAGACCGCATAGTAGTCGGCGTACTTCGGCTGAGCAGCGATCGCTTTTTGAATTTGCGCTATCGCATCATCCATCTTGCCCGCATTGCTCAAATTCATAGCTGCCTGATATGCGTCGTCAGCAGATTTTTCTGCAGCAATTTCTGCCTTGCCTTTGATCTTCTGCGGCGGCTCGCCCTTGTTCAGTGCAGTAACGCGCTCCTTCGCTTGGGCAACATATTTACCGCCTGGAGCCTGCGCCATATACTTCAAGTATTCGCCCTGCGCTTGCGGTCCCTTGCCAAAGTGCTCGTCGATAACTGCGATCAAATAAAGATCATCGACTTGACCTTTGGGATCGACTTCGACTGCTTTTTGATAAGCATCGCGTGCGCGGGCATAATCTTCCATCGCATAATATGCGCTGGCGATGTTGAACCAGAGAGGCGCATTACCCGGCTGAATCGCCAGGGCTTGCTGATATCCAGCGATCGCGCCTGGGTAGTCCTCAGCTTTGTGTTTTGCAACGGCATCTGCAATGATCGGATCGACTTTCGCTTTCTTTGCCGAATCCATCGCATCGCTATAAGTTTTGTTCTTCGGATCGAGCCCCATAGCTGTGTTGTAATCAGCCATCGCCGCGTCGTACTGCTTCAACATCTGCTGCGCAGCACCCCGGTTGTAGTAGTAGGCCGCATTTTTGGGATCTTTCTGAATCAAAGCGCCGTACAGTTTCAGAGCATCTTCATACTTTCCTTGCTTATAAGCATCGCCTGCAGCGCCTTCTGCCTGCGCAACTTGTTTCTCTTGCAATGCCACTGTGCAGCTCTTGTATCCTTCTGCAGCATCAGCATTTTTCGGATCTAACTGCAGAGCTTTTTGATATGCTTCAATCGCTTCTTGATACTTCTCTGTCTGCTGGTAGCAGATGCCCATGTTCACCCAGGCGTCCGGGTTATTTGGAGCAGAAGAAAGCGCCAGTTTGAGTTCTTCCAGAGCAGGCGCATAGAGTTTTTTCGTGATCAAATCAGCAGCATTGTTGATGTGCTTATCAGTGGTGGCTTTCTTGATCGCTTCAGGCAATGCCGCGAGCAATTTCATTGCCGTCGGGTTGTTGCCCTTCGACAATTGAATAGCTTGCTTGTATTCGGCAGTGGCTCCGCCGAAATCTCCGCGGAATTGCAGCGCTTGTCCCAGACCGATGTGGTTATCCGGCGCCAGAGGATCTTTCTTCAAAGCGTCTTCCCAGGCGGCTTGCAATGCATCCAGCGTATCGTTATCCGATGGATTGAAGGCGAGCGCTCTTCCGAATGCAGCAACGGCATTCGGCAGATCACCTTTTGCTTGCAGCGCTTGACCGAGTTTTACTTCAATCTCTGCTGAGTCTCCGGAGCGCGCAGCAGCCTGAAATTCTTTGATTGCATCATCGGTGTTGTCGCGCACGCGATAAACATCACCGAGTTTGATGTGAGTTCTGGCATCATCTTTGATTTTGAGCGCTTCAGCATACTCGACTATGGCGCCGATGAAGTCACCGGAGGCTCGTGCCTGGTCAGCCATTTGCACGCGAGTTTTGAAATCGCGCGGATCTTTGCCCAGCATTCGAATGATGCCTTCCACGTTTTGCGCCGTGGTGGCATTTGTCTTATTCAGATAGTAAGCCTGGTGAAACTGTTTGAGAGCTTCATTGGGATTGCTTTTCGCAAGCTGCAATCCATAGTTGTTATGCGCAATCGCCAGGTTCTCTCGTGCCAGTGCGTATGACTTATCCATCTGCAAGGCAGCTTCGAACTTTTGAATCGCAAGGGCGAAGTTGCCCGCATTGAGCGCTTTCACACCCTCATTGTTCAAGCCAATCACAGCATTCTGATCGGCAAACGCACCTGGCGCAGAAGGTCCTATGAATACCGTTGCTGCGATGAAGAGCGAGAGAAATATTCGTTTTGCAACACCACGATCTGAACTAGATGACACCACGCTACGCCTCTTGGAAAAAACGCGATTCAAAACTTACGAATACGCTGTAGAACGCCAGCCGGCCGGTTGGACCTTTAGGCTGTCTCAGCATACCAAGAATGGATTTTAATTGAATCTATTTATACGGATACGGGATTTTTACTGAAATACTGGCAACCGAACCACTTAAAAACCGCCACATTCTTGAAAGCGGAAAGCAAGCTCAGCGGTTGCCCGCGGAAGCCGCTTCCGCAATCAATATGCTTCAAGTTCTCAAGCAGACCCGGTTATGCCTCGGGTTCAATCAATCCGTAGTTGCCGTCACGCCGGTGATAAACAGTATTGACCTGTTGTGTCTCTGAGTTGATGAACATAAAGAAGTCATGTCCGAGCAAATCCATATGCTTGCAAGCTTCTTCAGGCAGCATCGGCTTCAAAGGGAAGCGCTTCGAGCGAACAATTTTCGGTTTGATATCCTCCAGGGCAATTTCTTTCTGGACGGCGAAATCGTCATCCTCAGATGGACTGACGTCAACAGGCGCAGCGTGTTCCCCGCGGTCCTTGCCCTTGCCACCCTTATGCCAATACCTTGTCTTGTATTTACGCAGTTGTCTTTCAATCTTGTCGGCGACCAAATCAATGGAGGCGTACATATTTTCGGTCGATTCTTCCCCGCGAATCACGGATCCATTAAGACTGATCGTAATTTCGGCCGTCTGGTTATGGGCTATCGATGGATTCTTGGCTACGCTGAGAAGGGCTGTAATACTGAGAGCATGATCGAAGTGTTTTTGCGCTCGAGCCAACTTGTCCACCAAATAATCTTTGAGGGCTGGGGTGAGCTCTATATTGCGCCCGGTTACGGTCACTTGCATGATCAAACCTCCTTTCAGAGGGGGAACTATAAATGGAAAACCGGCCAAGAAAGTCGAGTGCCTCCGCGCTCGCTCATCATGCCGGTGATTTCGGAAAAGTTGAGATCGTCAATTGCTAACCAGTTATGAACCTTGGATTGGCCAAAGTCGATTCGGTCGAATTTCTTACCAGTTTTGTACCCGCGTGCGGCGAATAATCACCACGACGCCAACCTTTAACATCATTTTGATCACTTGAAAGGCATAAGGCAATCCCTCGACGACTTAGCTTAATCTTGCCGGCGCAAGACTATTGAAAACATCCCCGTTTCGGCAGTCTATTTGAGTCCGCTCACTGTATCCAGAGCAATTTGAGCGGCATCAAGATAGCTGAGAGGGCGGGAGCCGGGCGCATTGGCAGATGCCGGACGTTCCGCGAAAGCCGGTTGTCCCAGCCAGCCATTGACCTCGCCGTCTTTGCGGGCGGTGGCTGTTCCTCTATATGCGCGTGCGTAGTGCTCGATGATATTGGGGGGCAGGCGTTTCAAATTGCTCTGCACTTCAACCAGCCTGGCGACAACTTCCAGTGCCTCGCGCGGCCACATAGGGCGACGCAGATATTCATTTAAAGCCTCCTCAGAGGCCAGCTCCAATCCTTTGGAATCGACGGCTTTTACGCGGGAGAGCAGCTTGTAAGCGCCGACTTTGGTCACATCAAGCGGCAAGGAGGTGCGCTCGAAGGGCGATCGCTTAGCCAGCACATTGTGACGGTCCAACTGACGCAGAATAAGTACGTAGAAGTCACCGCGAGAAATTGCCGCAGCCGGATCACCCATTGCCAGAGGCTCGATTACACCGGAGCCGGTCAACTCGCGCAGAGCAAAAAGGCGATAACGGGAGTTGACTGGGAAATACTCGAAATATTTCGAGAGACAGACTAGCTGCTCGTCTGTCGGTTGGTGGTTGGGGTAAAGACTGGCGGAAGTAGCTTCGGCAGCCTTGCAGGCCCGCATGAAATCATGGATGGATTCGGACTTCGTGCCCATGCCGTCGCCGATGACATGCACTTCCACATCAGGCTTGCCGCTCAACTGGCGGACCATGCGGACAGTGGCAAGAGTGTAGTCATAGGCTGAATACTTCTGCCATTTCGAATTCCAGTACGCCATCGGCGCAATAATATCCGTATATCTTGCCAGCAAGGGCCAGGGTGTTTTTGCCACTTGCGGCGCGCGATTCAGAGGGCTGTACACGACCGCCATGAGCGGCATGGTCGGTCCTACGGCTTCGCGAATGCGCTTCAAATAAGCTTCTACCGCTTTGGCGTCCAAATTTTTCTCGAGGTTGGGAGCAATCGCATCCACGTGTTCGCCGCGCTCGCTGGTGAATTTGGCGGCCGCTATCATCTTGTCCGCATCAGCCGATGGATTGGCCAGCTCGTGGTATCCCCAGGCAATGACACGGATTTTGTAGTGATGCGCCGAGTCAATCAAAGCGCTCAATCTTGCCGGTTCGCATAGAGCGGCTGTATTGCTGCGGGAAGTCTGAATAAAGATATTGCGAATCCCGTGACTGTGCAGCTTCTTGCAATATGCATCAGCATTCTCGACCAGGGGATAATTCCACATATTGACCCAAAGACCAGCTCCGTCAGCCGGTCCTGTCAAATGGCGGGAGAAATGGCGCGACGAGTGCGCAGGCACTCTGCCTACGGCAACGCTCTCCTGAGACTGCGCCGGCGCGACGGATGATGCAACAGAAAGGCCAGAAAACACGGCGGTGACTGCAAGTGTTTTCACCTTGCTAGCTAAGGAGTTAGCCATTAAGCCGCTCATGGACACCTTACTTTCTAGTAAACGGGATTTAACAATTATAGCTACTTACTACTAAATGTGAATGCGCTTTTATTATTGAAGCAGAACCGGCTCCTTTGCGCTAGATCGCGCAGCCCGGGCAGTTTTGAGCCTTCGAGGGAAGAAACTGCGATAATTCTTTTTTTCCAGGCGAGTGTCCTGATAAATATGTCCCATGGATAACCGCTTGTTAAACGCACTGTAAAAAAGGTTGCCAATGAAAATCGCTCTCGGCCAGATCAACACCACAGTCGGCGACATCACAGCAAACATTGAAAAGATGCTGGACTTCGCCAGTCGCGCCAAGAAAGCGAAGGCGGATTTGATCGTTTTTCCCGAGCTGGCGGTAGCCGGATACCCGCCTCTGGACTTATTGCTCAAGGACAGCTTCATTCAAGCCAATCTTGAAGGCGTCCACAAGCTGAAAGACAGCCTTGAAATACCGGCAATTGTCGGATTTGTCGATATCAATCACGGCAAGGGCAAACATCTCTACAATGCCTGCGCGTTTCTCGAGGACGGCGCCATTAAGGCCGTGCAGCACAAGACCCTTTTGCCTACATATGATGTATTCGATGAAGACAGGTATTTTCAGCCCGCTTCACAGCACACGCCGATCCTTTTCAGAGATATCAACATCGGCTTGTCCATCTGCGAGGACATCTGGACTCGCGGCGACATTCTGGAAAAACTCTCCTATCAAATAGATCCGCTTCAGATTCTCAGCGAAAAGAAACCGGAACTTCTGATCAATATCTCGGCCTCGCCTTTTGCGGTCGGCAAAGAGCATATTCGCCAGGAGCTGGTCAAAGAGCAGACGCGGCGCCATAAGTTGCCGATGGTTTACGTCAACAGCGTGGGCGGAAACGACCAGTTGATTTTCGATGGTCGCTCGTTCGTTATGAATGAGAAGGGCGAGCTGGTCGCATTGGCGAAGGCTTTCGAAGAAGATTTGATTTTCGTGGATGTCGACTCACGCAAAGAAACAGGGGTAAAACTGCAAGGGACGATCGAAGAATTTTCCTCAGACAGAACCGTAAACACGCTTGCCGCGCTGGTTCTGGGCACGCGCGATTACATGCGCAAATGCGGTTTTCAAAAAGCCGTGATCGGTCTTTCAGGAGGCATCGATTCAGCCGTCACGGCCGCCATCGCCGTCAAAGCCGTGGGCAAGGAAAACGTGATGGGAATAGCGATGCCGTCCCCATTCTCGTCTCAGCATTCTATCGACGATGCGCGAGAGCTTGCCGAAAGTCTGGGCATCGAGTTTCACATCATTCCCATCGAACCGGCGATGAACGCATACGACACCATGCTGGCAGGTTTGTTTCAAGGGCGCGGAAGAGATGTCACCGAAGAGAACATTCAAGCTCGCATCAGAGGCGCAATACTGATGGCCGCTTCCAACAAGATGGGTCATCTTGTTTTGGCCACCGGCAACAAATCTGAATTGGCGGTCGGTTACTGCACCTTATATGGTGACATGTGCGGAGGTCTAGCTGTAATCTCCGATTTGCCTAAGATGATGGTCTATGATGTCGCCCGCTACATCAACGAAGAAGCTGGAAAGCCCGTGATTCCGGTCAGCACGATAGACAAGCCACCGTCCGCCGAACTGCGACCAAATCAGCTCGACCAGGACAGTTTGCCACCATATGTGATACTGGATGGAATTCTGCACGCTTATGTGGAACAGCGACGCAAACCAGATGAAATTATCCGGCTGGGGTATCGCCCCGAGGTGGTGCAAGACGTCATCAACCGGATCGACCGCAACGAATATAAGCGAAAACAAGCCGCACCCGGGCTCAAAGTTTCCTCCCGAGCCTTCGGCATGGGCTGGAGAATGCCGATTGCCCAGAGATTCCGGGAAAAGGCGACTGTTCAAGCCGGCGGAACACATTGAGCGGACCGCCCTAAAATCGGTGCTATGCTGGTAGCGAACCTGTGACTACGCTTTTCTGGACTGCCTGGAGGTCCAAATGAACCGCAAGGAAGAAGAGATTAAAAAGAAGCTTTTAGAGCTGGAAACGACGGTCCTCAAAGAGTCACCGAGCCAGCTCGCTTCCGAGCAGAAGGGGACTACTCTTAAAACAGGCAGCACCGATGCGCCATCGACGACTGTGAAGTCGGACCTGTGCTATTTCGGCGGCCTGGGGCTTATCGGTGTCGGGCTGCTGATGTTCTTCCAGCATGTGACGGTCGGCAGCGGATTTATGGCCATGCTCGGAATGGGAGGCGGTGGTTTCGGTCTCTTGCTCATTCCTTTGATGATCGGTATCGGCTGGATGTTTTACGATTCCAAAAGCCGGGCGGGCTGGATGATTACAGCCGGTTCTTGCGCCCTGATTTTCTTTGCGATTCTATCTTCATTGAGAATGACTTTTGCCAACATGAGCTTGCTCAGCACCATCCTCATGCTGCTGCCCTTCGCGCTTGGCGGCGCGCTTTTGCTGAAAGGCATGGGTGGTCCTAAAGGAGTCGAGGACGCTCTGAAAAACGAGATGAAGCAGATCAAGAAAGAAAAGGAAAGTTAAGTCATTGCGGGGATTTGAGCACCTTTTCAACGCCCGCTAGTAGACTAGGGCGTTCTAGAAGACGGCGGCCTCGGAAACAAAAATGACTCAAGCACAATTGGAAACGGATAGAAAGTTAGTCCAGCTCGAGAAGCTTCCGAGCGGAGTGGCAATAATCACATTCGACTCGCCGCAAAAGGAGAACTTTCTTTCCACTGCGGTGCTGTCCCAGCTCGGAGCAGTAGTCGACGAGATCGAGAAAGACGCAAGCGTAAAGGCTGTCGGAATTGTCTCTGCTAAAGACAACAATTTCATTGCCGGAGCGGACTTGCATGAAGTCCTTAAAATGAACGCTGACGAAAATTATGAAATGTCGCGCCGCGGGCAAGACTTGTTGACGCGTATAGCATCGCTGCCGGTGCCTATCGTTTGCGGCATACATGCCACCTGCCTGGGGGGAGGCTTGGAGCTCGCGCTCAGCGCCACTCGCAGAATCGCCACGGACTGCCCCGAAACAATAATCGGATTGCCGGAAGTGAAGCTCGGATTGATCCCCGGGCTGGGCGGCACGCAAAGGTTGCCGAGACTGATTGAATTGCGGGCAGCATGCGAATTCATTCTTTTTGCTCAATCTGTTGACGCCCCAAAAGCTCATGCAATGGGCATTGTCGATGAATTGGTGAGCAAAGAAGATTTGCTGCCGCGTGTAGAAAGTTACTGCTTGGAACTTGCTGCCGACCCGGAGTGGAAAGCTCGTCCACATGGAGCCGCGCAAGACAGTCCTGAAAAGCAAGAAAAGTATTTCAAGATGATGGAACGCACTTTGCGCATCAAAACCAAGGGCAATTATCCTGCTCCCGTAAAGGCGCTCGAATCCGTGCGCACCGGACTTTCTCAGGGAATGGCGCAGGGTCACGAATTCGAGTCACGCGCTTTTGGCGAACTGTCATTCAGCGAAACCGCCCGCAACATGATCTTCCTTTTCTTCACAACTGAATTCTACAAAATGTCCGCTTCGGCAAAAGCAGCCAAGCAGGGCTCCCAACCGATAAAAGCCGTCGGCATTATGGGCGGTGGCATCATGGGCACGAACATCGCCAGTTGGGCGGCAATCAGAGGTTTTGACGTCGTCGTCAAAGCAGCCAGCGATGCTCGCCAGGAGCTGATGTACGAGACTGTGGTCAACAATGTCAGCCGTGCTGAAAAGTCATCGCAAGGCGAAAAGACAATCGCCCACGGTGCGATCAAGTCAGCAAAAACGCTGGCTGACCTTGCCGATGTCGATCTCCTGGTTGAGGCTTGTGCAGAAGATTTGAACAAGAAGGTGGAGATACTCGGAAAAATCCTGCCGGTCTTGAAGCCGAGTGCGATTGTCGCCACCAACACATCGTCACTCTCAGTCAATGAGCTGGTTGACAGACTTTCCATGCAACACGAATGCTTCGGCATTCACTTCTTCCACCCGGTCGATCGCATGCCGCTTGTCGAAGTTATACCTGCCAAAAACACAAGCAAGGAAAATCAATCGAAAGTGTTGGCTTTTCTTTCCGCGCTGGATAAGCTCCCATTGCCGGTCAAGGACAGCACTTGCTTTGTAGTTAACAGACTATTGTGCTGCTACATCCTCGAAGCTGCACGCCTGGTCGAAAGAGGTGTGGCGCTCAACTGGATCGAAGATGCAGCCCTCGACTTCGGAATGCCTCTCGGTCCGTGGGGGGTTACCGATGAAGTCGGAATGGATGTGGCGCTTCTGGTTGCCGATTCGCTGCAAGCAAGTATCGGCGAGCGTTTTACCAAACCGCAAGTTCTCAAAGGCGTGAAAGACATAGGCATCATTGGAAAGCGGCACGGCAAGGGTCTCTACAATTGGGACGAATCGGGCAAAAATTTGGGTCTCGATCCGGATCTTGCCAGCGTTTTAAAACTGAATGTCAGTGAGGAAAAAGTACCGCCGGAAGAATGCAAGAAATTGGCGGAACACATTATTTTGCCGATGATAGATGAAGCGGCTCGCTGCCTGGAAGAAAAGGTCGTGCGCCGTCCTCGTGAAATAGATGTCGCCACCGTCATGGGTATGGGTTTTCCGCCTTTCAGAGGCGGGTTGTTGCGCTATGCCGACTCGCTCGGCATCCCATACATAATCGAAAAATTGGAAGAGATCTACGGACAACCCGGCCCGCAGCGCACAGTCAGCAATTATCTAAAGCAAATGAGAGAATCAGGCAGAAGCTTCTACAGCAGCGGCAAAGAGAGCAGTGACTGAAGCGAAGAGAAGACTCTTTGTCGGAACTTTCCTGGATGCTGGACAAGCCGCCACGGTCGCCCAGCTCAAAAGCTTGAACCCAGAGCTTTCTCAAAAGTGGCATCTAAAAGCGCGCTTTGTGCCGCTTCAAAAGCTGCATCTGACCTGGCTTTTCCTCGGCGATGTCGAAGCTGAGCTGGTTGAATCCGTAAAAAGCGATCTGGAAAAAACAATTAGAGACTGGAAGCACACAGAGAATGGCGGTACTTTCGAGATCAACTATGACTGCGTGGTTGTCTGGTCATCTCTCCAATCGCCTCGAGTGCTCGTCCTGGAAAGTACCGGCGCCAATCCTCCGGCATCGAGTCTAAACAAAGCCATAAATATCGGACTGCAAAACTATTCGCAGAAAGACGGCAAGGTGGAAAGGTTCGACCGGTTTAGACCGCATTTGACTGTCTGCCGTTTCTCTTATGATTCGCAATCCAAAACGAAAGAAAGGCGAACCAACCGCTCTCTGGATGACTTTAAAACGCCCGCCAATCTGTTTGCGCTGTCGCACAGGATCGACACGATTTCGCTCATTGAGAGCGATCTCAATACAGGACCAAACGGCTATTCAAGCATCCTGGATATTTCGATTGACAGTGTTTGACTGCTACTGGAAGTTTTCTTTCAAATAGGCACGCATGCGCTGGAAGATGGTTTTCTTCGCGGGCGGCTTGCTTACTTTTACCGGTGCTTCTGCGGCAACTTGCTTCGGCGCCGGATTGCTGACTGCCTTCACCGGTTCTTTGCGCACGCTTTGATTGATCAACGGTGCCGTTTTCACAGGTGGTGCGCTGTGCACCGGGGCATGATGCTGAGCCGGAGAGGATAACTTCGATTCCGGTTTAGTTTCAGCTTTAGAATCAGGCTCGGGTCTGGATTCAGGCATGACCTTGGTTTTTGCAGGCTCGGATGACTCACCACCCGCGGTGGCGCCCGGTCCGTCAACTTCGAAGTTTTCTTTTTGATTCAGGTCGCTTGCTGATGACGGATCGACTTCTATCGGACCTTTCAGCTCAAGCCCGCTGCCCGAAGGCGCAGTGCGAACGGCTTCCTCGACCGGGCGAAGCGGAATCACTTTTACTTTCTCTACGTTCTCGATTTTCTTCTCGACTGGTTCTCTTGCTTCCACTTGCACCGGATGAGGCTGCAAGATTGTAGAGGCAGCAGGCTCAGGAGCCTTCCAGGTTTTCACATCCTGCTCCAGCCCCTTCACCTTGTATGCCAGAGCCCGTCTCTGAAATTGACGGTTATAGGCGAGAAAACCGTCCAGATCGAAATTGACAGGATCAGTGTGATCGCCTTGCTGGGCATATCGGTGAGTGATGACATTCGCATTCTCTACCTGGTAGCGCTGCTGCAGGTATGCGAGCAATTTGTTGACGGCTTCTCGCTGAGCTTGCGGGTAATTTTGCCGACCGGTGTGATTCATCTCGATGCCGATGCTGTTGTCGTTGTTGATGCCCGGCAAAGTCTTGAAGATGTTTACGTGAACGGTGGCAAGATCAGGGTCGACAGCTTGATAGATTGTGCCGTCGCGATCTACTACATATTGCGCACCCGGATGGCGGCGCCCCATCGAACTCCAGCCCTCGATTACATTGACCGCGCTCACGGGAATACCTGTTTCGGTCGAATGCAAAATAATGTATTTCACAGGTTCGCGCCGGTAATAGATTCCGCCGCGCAGAGGATGGTATTGCACGACGCCGGCTCTAACCAAGGATCGCGCCGGGTAACTATCGGCGATACCACGATCCCAGGCACGCGCGATGCGTTCACTTGTCGTTTGATCGAGCGGGCTCTTATCAAAGGAAGGAGCATGCATGAGAAAAATGCTGAGCGGATATGCGTATTTCGGGCGCGGTTGCCTGACTATGCGGATCTTGCGTCCCCTAGATGTACGGCTGCTTCTGACCGCTGCACTTCTTCTTTTCGAGCCCGAATATGAAACGACTCTGGAACTGCGTGAGCGCGAAGATCTGGCGGACCCGTGCGAGCGCTTACTGCTACGACTTGACGACGAGGCATGGCTTTTTGATCCGGCGGATCTGCTCCTGGCTTCGGCAGCTTGATCGCTAACGCATATCGAAGTTGCCACCATCAGTGCAGCAATGAGAATGGGTATCGGGCGAAACCTGGTAAAGACGCGGTTTTTCAAAAGCATTTACATCAAAATCCGTGGGCTGCCGAGTCGTATTATAGGATCTGAGCTTTTCATTAGCAACATCAGTATCAGGATCTGGACGCATGCAAGTGGCACCGGTTCCCAATCTCGAAAAGCAAGAAACAGCATGACAACACGCGTTTCACCATTTAGAACTGGCGTGATTAAATTGCGCTCTTGCAAACAGGCGAAAGCGCAGCGAAAAAAATTTGCTGAATCAATCTATCCAGCCGCCACCAATAATATATGCATCGGACAGATCGTAAATTCCCAGCACCTGTCCCGGCGTTATGGCCGGCTGGGCATCATCGAACAATACCGACACTTTCGAATCAGGCAGGGGTGTAACCAGTGCTGGTGCCGTAGGACTGTTATAGCGAATTTTCACCTGCGCGCGGAATGGCTCCGCCGGTGGTGCCTCCAACATCCAATTCATGAATGAAGCGGTAAGCTCGCGGCGCAAAAGAGCATCTTTCGGACCTACGTAAACAATACGCATATCAGGATCGATGGACGTCACATAAAGCGGCTCTTTGTAAGAGATATTGATGCCGCGCCGTTGCCCGATGGTGAAATTGTGCGTGCCTTTATGCTCGCCCATAAGGTCACCAGTGAGCGCGTGCAGAATAGGCCCCGGAAGTTCCGGCAAAAATCCAGCCAGATACTCTTGCGGTGTTTTGTTCATCGGAATGAAACAAAGATCCTGACTGTCCGGTCGATTGGCAGTCGTCAATTGAGCCTCGCCTGCAATCGTGCGAATCTCATCCTTGGTGTAATCGCCGAGGGGAAGAAGAGTGTGCTTCAGTTGATCGAGAGTCAAACCCCAAAGAACGTATGATTGATCTTTCTTAGGATCGAGCGCCCGAGCCAATCTTATCTGACCGTCGATTTCCTGGATGCGACCATAATGACCGGTGGCAATATATTCGGCGCCCAAAATTTTGCGGCCGTAATTCATCAATGCGCCCCACTTAATCACGGTGTTGCAGAGGCTGCACGGCAGGGGCGTGCGGGCACGAGCATAAGACTGATGGAAATCATCGATGATTTGCGTTTTGAACAACTCTCTTAAATCGACCGCATGATGGTCGACTCCAAGCTGTTCGCAAACGCGGGCGGCATCGATCATGCCCGTATCGCAGCAGCGGCTGCCGGACTTGATCAGCCAGCCGGTGACACCGACTACATCATAACCTTGCTCCTTGAGAAGATATGCAGTTGCTGAGCTGTCGACCCCGCCGCTCATTAAGACGGCAACACGTGTCTTTCCGGCAGGCACGGCACTGACCTCGCGAGCGCGCGCGACCGCGCAAACAGCTTCCAGCATCTCCTCTGTGTGAGAATTTGCCTCTGCTGCGCTTTTGATGTCGTTCTCTGTGACGCTCATTGTCTTTCTTCTCTGCTCGGCAGAATGGGGCTCGTCTTCTCGAGAGCGAACCTGGTCAGGTTGTTGATTGTACAACAGACCCCAACGATTGTCTTGACAGCCAGTGTAAGCTTCACAGGTCTGGCTTTGAAAGATTCAAACCAGTTTATCCGCACGGTTATTTAGCATCGCCCGTCAATCGTTTTAGCCGCTGGCGCGCCTGTTTTGCGTTCTTTCCATTGGGCGCCAGTTCCAAATATTTGTTGTATTCCCGCACTGCATCCCGACTTTTCTCTGTTTTCTCCAGAAGAATGGCAAGATTGTAATGAATGACGGGCATTGACTTGCCGGCCTGGGCCAGCGCCATGTGATAGTTTCGACTGGCTTGAGCCAGCTCCCCGCGCGACTTCTGCAACATTGCCAGGGCGTTGAAGGCGGCAGGAAATGGCTTCTTTAACTGTTGCGTTTCTTGTACGGCGATTTTGAACTCTTTTTCCGCTTCTTTAGTCTCGTTATTGAGACGCAACGCCTGTCCGAGATTGTAGTGAGCCTGGGGGAAGCGACCTTTCTTCAGCTCGATTGCCTTTCGGTAAGCGCGGGCGGCTTCTTCGAATTTGCCCTGGCGAATGAGCACATATCCATAATTGTTGTAGTTGTTTGCCGTTTTGCCCTGCGGCGACGCAATAAGGCGGGCCAGATCGCTCTCGGCCTTGCCCCATTCTTGAGCCTTTACCATGTCGGCGATTTGAAAGGGCGATGCTCCCACTGCGGCGCTGGACGCCACAGGGGAAGGTCCGGCGTTATCGGCGGGCGGCATGAAGCCGGCTTTCAAATCAGAGATCTTTTGACGAGTATCGGCGGCATATCTGGGGTTCGGCTCATGCTTGATGGAAGTCTCATAGAACTGAATAGCCTCAGGAACATGCCTGCGCGAGGTTTCTATCATGCCCAAGTAGAAATATCCAAGCGCATAATCGGGCTTGTAGCGCACCGCTTTCTGCGCCTCTTCATAGGCTTTGTCGTACTGCTTCATTCTGTAATACAGCATGGAAAGCCCGTTGTATGCCGGTGCGTAGTCATTTTGCAAACGCACCGCTTCGCCGTAGTGCCGCGCGGCATCCTTGTATTCGCCCTTATCGCGCAATACATCGGCTAAATTTTTGTGCAATTGCGCATCATTGCCGTGCGTCAGTTGCAGGGCCTGGCGGAAACACAGGGTCGCTTCGTCGTAATGCGATTCGCCTTGCTGATAAAGATTCAAACCGAGATTGCAAAGCGCTTCCAAATAAAGCGGGTCGATCGTCAAGGCGCGCCGGAAATTGGCTTCCGCTTCTTTCAGATGCCCTTCTTTGAAATACGTAATGCCGATGCTGTTGAAGCATACGCAGCAATTTTGGTCGATTGAGAGCGCTTCTTGAAGCACCTTGCGAGCGTCTTCGAATCGGCCTTCGCGGCCCATGCGCCCGGCAATGTCTATGCGCTGTTCGACTTCCGGCGCGTACCTGTATTTTTGTGCAGAAACAGGCAGATAGAGTGTCGAAACCAGCATTGCGGCAGCGCCGAATACGGCAAGAAAACGTCCGAAATCGCTCCAGCCGGCGCCAGAGACAATTCTCTCCATTTTTTTGAGCGCCGGTGACATTTCCTTATCCTTAAACAATACCAAGGACATAATACCTGAAGGTCTTTGAGCTTTCTGTAAAGTGACGCGAAATGAAGGCGATACCAGCCTCCATCCGTCAAAAGAGCAAAATTTGCCTCGCCGTCATAAATGCGACACAAAGGAGGCGACCTGCAGGTGCTACATGATAGGATACAAAATTCGCCAAAATTGGCTTACATACGGAGCTTGAAGTTTGAATCAGGCGGCATCAACAGGAAATATGGCAGCTCAGTCATCGAATACCGGGGATCCCAAACGTGAAATGCGCGAGAACATACTTGCCGGCGCGCTTCACCAGAGTTTTTTAAATTCGCCGCAGTATGCCAAACTGCTTGCTCGCACCGCCCGGCATTCGCAAGCCGAGCTGAATCTGGCGGGTCTTTCCGATTCGGCAAAATCGCTGGTGCTGTCCGTTTTGCATCATGAAGTGAAGCGTCCATTCTTCATCATCGTGCAAGACAATCAGGTGGCCTCCAGGCTCAAGCACGAGCTCACCAATTTGAGCCGTTACCCGGTTTATTTCTATCCGTCTTCTGAAGTTTCTCCCTACGAGCAAGTGCTCAGCAGCCCCGACAATATCGCACCTCAGCTCGAGGTTTTGAACCGCATCAGCGGCGGCGGCGACCAGCCCTATCTCGTCATTGTTCCGATCCGGGCTCTAGTACAGCGAGTTCTCGATGCCCAAACGCTGAAAGAAAAGAGCTTTTATCTCAAGCGCGGCGAAAGCGTCGATCGCGACGAATTGGCGCGCAAACTGGCTGGGCTTGGCTATTCGCGCGAGAGCCTCGTCACTCTGCGCGGCGAGTTCAGTATCAGGGGCGATATTATCGATATTTATCCGTCGAGCGGATTTCCGATGCGCATCGAGCTTTTCGATGACGAAGTAGAGTCCATAAGGCAATTCAATATAGACAACCAGCGCTCTGTGGACGAGCTGAGCGAAGCTCTCATTCCGCCTCGCTTCTGGATTGTTCTTGAAGATACAAAAGAATTCAAGGACGACCTCATCAATAGACTGAGAGCGGCGGCCGAAACATCAGCGGAAAAACTCGATGACGGCGCCAAAGAAACGCTTCTTTCCATCATCGAGAATGACCTGACAGGCTTTGCTTCCGGTCAATATCCAGAGTCTTGCGAATACTATTATCCTTTTGTCAGCGACAATTTCGCGACGCTCGCCGACTACCTGCCGGACAAATCTCTTGTGTTTTTCGACGAATGGGATTTGCTCACATCGTCACTTTTAAGTTACGAAGAAAAGCTCAACGAAGCGCTCAACGAAGGCGTTTCCACCGGACGTCTACTGGCGCTGCCGCGCCCCCTGCATTCTTCCTTCGAAGAATTGAAGACCAAAATCAATACCTTGCAGCGCGTCTATCTTTCCAGCCTGCCTGCATTTCCTGATGAAGCCGAGCATGCAGTCGTGCAATTCGACTGCCATCCGATTGAAAGATTCGGCAATCAAATGCAAGCAGTGATCGATAAAGTGCGTTCTTTCAGGCGCAACGACTATCAAATCGTGATATCGACAGAGCAGCCGCAACGCATTCTTGGACTCTTGCGGGAATGGGACACGCCGGCAAGATATCTGGGCGCGGAAAGCGACATTCGGCATCACGAGCCATCTTCTCCGGAAGCGGCGGCGGCGGCAGGAAATATTGCGGCGCCGGAAACCGGAGGAATTTCCTTTGCGGAAATGGTGGCACGTGGAAAGACACCCGGACAGGGCAGCGAGGTCTGGGTAACGAGACACGGCTTCGTGCAAGGTTTTCGCATGGACGACACCATGCTCGTCTCCATTACCGATGCCGAGATGTTTGGACTGAAACGGCGGCCCACAGTTTATCGCCGTCAGGTTGCCGAGAAAACATATGAGCGTTTCACTTCCGTTGCCGATTTGAAAGTCGGTGACTATGTGGTGCACATGAAGCACGGCATCGGTCAGTTCGTGGGCGTGCAAAGAATTGCCGTCGACAACCAGCAAAGAGAATATTTGACCGTTCAGTACACGGGCGAAGACAGACTCTATGTGCCGGTCGACCAGATCAACCTTCTGAGCCGCTATCGTGGCGCCGGCGACAGCGCACCGCGTCTTTCCAGACTGGGCGGCGCCGAGTGGGAATCGACTAAAAAACGCGTCAAGAAATCAGTCAAGGCGGTTGCCGAAGACCTCGTCAATCTTTATGCCATTCGCGCCAAGCAAGAGGGTTTTCAGTGCATACCAGACACTCCCTGGCAGTACGAAATGGAAGAAGCATTTCCTTATGAGGAAACGCCCGATCAGTGGCAGGCGATCCTCGATGTGAAGTCCGACCTGGAAGCAAATAAGCCTATGGACAGGCTGATCTGCGGCGACGTCGGTTTTGGAAAAACGGAAGTGGCGATACGCGGCATATTCAAAACCGTCATGTCCGGCAAGCAAGTTGCGGTACTTGTACCGACTACGATTCTTGCTCAGCAGCACTTCAATAATTTGTGCGAACGCTTCAGCGCTTATCCGATAAGAGTCGGCTTGCTGAGCCGTTTTAGAACAGCAAAAGAACAAAGAGAAGTGGTGCAAAAACTTTCCGTCGGCGAATGCGACGTCGTGGTCGGCACGCACCGAATGCTGCAGAAAGACATCGCTTTCAAAGATCTCGGCTTGCTCATCATCGACGAAGAACAAAGATTCGGCGTTGGGCACAAAGAGAAATTGAAACAGCTCAGGGTGATGGTCGATGTACTGACAATGTCCGCCACGCCTATTCCAAGAACGCTGCACATGGCTCTTTCCGGCGCTCGCGACATGTCGCTCATCCACACTCCGCCGGTAAACCGGCTGCCGATCAAGACCTTTGTCGGCGAATATAAAATGCCCCTGGTCCGCACGGCAATCCTGCACGAAATGGAACGCGGCGGGCAAATTTATTTCGTCCACAACCGCGTCGAGTCCATTGAGCAAATCGCTTTCGAAGTGAAACAGCTCGTGCCGGAAGCGCGCATTATCATCGGTCATGGTCAAATGTCCGAACGCGACCTCGAGAACGTGATGCTCGATTTTGCCGCCCACCAATTCGACGTGCTTGTCTGCACGACCATTATCGAATCAGGATTGGACATTCCCAACGTCAATACGATCATCGTCAACGAAGCCGACAAATTCGGCCTTGCTCAGCTCTATCAGTTGCGCGGGCGAGTAGGCCGCTCGGACTTGCAGGCGTATGCTTACTGCCTGTGCCGCCCGCAGAAGGTGCTTACGGAAACAGCGCAGAGCCGGCTCAAAGCCATTCGCGAATTTACATCGCTCGGTTCCGGTTATCAAATCGCCTTGCGCGACATGGAAATACGGGGTGTGGGAAACATCCTCGGAGCAGAGCAGCACGGTCATATGATCTCGGTTGGTTTCGAGCTTTATTGCAAACTCCTGGAAGAATCGGTGGCCGAGCTCAAAGGTCAAAGCGTGGCTTCCGATGCGGATGCGCAAATCGATATCAACGTCACCGCCTTCATTCCCGAAACATACATGCCTGATTCGGATCAGCGCTTAATAGAATACAAGCGCCTGGCCGATGTGAAAACTCACCGCGATCTCTCGGTGCTTAAAGAAGAATGGAAAGATCGCTTCGGCAAGCCGCCCGAGGAAGTGGACAATCTGGCTAAGGTTGTCGGACTGCGCCTGCTTTGCGCCAAAGCTCAAGTTTCTGGCATCAAGCCGGACGGTCAAAGCCTCAAGCTATCAGTTTCATTCAGGCTAAACGAATGGATGCCGGTGCAGAGCCGATTGCCCAAGCACTTAGCCACAAGAACGACTTACAAGCCGGGTCAAGCGGGCGGCATCGGTCCATCTCCTTGCATTCTGGTGCGCTCACAGGGACTTTCTCCTGTCGAGCAATTGGATCTTTTGGAAGAGTTGCTTGGCTCTATGGTCAACACCGCAGTCTCCAATGCAAAATAAGGGAACACTTCACCTCGACATCGACGATTCGAAAGGGGCTTCAACCGCGCAATGAATAAGCAAATAGCAGTATCGCTGGCAATTCTCTCCTTAGTTTCGTTGCAAGCTTGCAAAAAGCCGGACTCGGACACTGCCACTACCGGCGACACCACGGCGGCAGCCAATAAAGACGAGAAAAACAAAGACACCGGCAAAACGGCCGACGCGCAACAAAAACCGGTGATGGACTTGCCTCAGGTCGCCGATGCCATGAAGGTCATCAAATCCAAGCCCCTGGGTGACGAAGTGGTGATCTGCTATGTCGAAGGTCAACCGATCACGATGGCCACTTATCGACGGCAGTTGAAAACCAACTTGCAGAAGTTCCAGGACACGATGACCATGGACCCCGGCATTGCCAAACCGTATGTCGCCGAAGCCCGCCGGCGCGGCTTGGCTCTCACCGCCGACGAGAAAGCCAAACTTCTTGAAGCAGCAAAAATAGCGCGCGGAAATACACCGGGCAAATTCAAAGAATTTCTCAAGAGCGGCAACATGACCGAAGCCGAATTCGAAAAATTGATATTCGAAGAAGCGCTCGCCAGCAAGATGTTCCGCACCCTGCAAGAAGAGGGTCTGCTCGACTCGCTGGTCGACCACGAATTGTTCCTCGCCGAAGCGCGCGCCAGAGGTTTTGCCACCAAAGCGTTCAACAATTACATGGAATTGAAAAATTCCGAAGTTTATCCCAGAGCCCTCAAACAATCAGGCTTGTCACCCGAACTTTACCGCGACGATATAGTCAACAATTTCATGGTAATCATGGTTCAGGACAAAATCGTCAGCGAATCGCCGGTCACCGACGATGTTGCCAAAAAGTTCTATGAAGCCAACAAAGATAAGTTGAAGCATGGCGAACGCGTGCGCTTGAGCCAAATCATCATTGCCGCCCCGGAAGAAAACATCGGTTCTTTGGAAGGCATCAAGAGCCAGATTGTTCGCTTGAAGCCGAATATCAGCCCGACAGAGCTCGATGAAGCCATAAAGGCCAAGAAAGTGGAAATCGAGCACAAAGCCCAGGACATCCTCAAACGCGCACAAAAGGGCGAAGATTTCGCTCTGCTTGCCAACGAAAATACCGATGACGTGCAGGCTCGCGCCGCCAAGAGCGGTGGAGACGCCGGTTTTGTAGAGACGGCCATGCTCAACCCGCAAGTCAAGTCGGTTGTTGAAAAACTGCAAGCGGGACAGGTGGCGCCTGCTCTCATTCCCATTGAGATCGGTCATGTAATTGTCAAAGTGACGGAACGTCAGCCGGCAGGCACCTTTGCCTATGCGGACATCAAAGACTTCATCAAGCAAAAGCTGCAAGAACCGAATGCCAAAGCTTCCCTCGAGCGCTGGGTCAATGCTCGCCGCAAAACGGCAAAGATCGAACTTTCCCAATCAGTGCGCTCCGAGCTCAAAGACAGCAATCTTGTCAAATCAACCAGCACGGCAGTTCACTGAGTGCAGGCACTTGAAATTTGCCACTACATTCGATGCCCGGCAGTTTTTCGCCATATCTCAATCTCAAGAGATGATTGGTTGTAAGATCTGAGGCAGGGAAATCTTAGCTCTTGGAATTTCGCGTTTATGGTCAATGAGACTTGGGAGAATCTGAAACGGCAAGGCCAGAAGGCTTTCAAGGCACAGGACTATGACGAGTGCCTGAAGTGCTGGACATCAGCGCTGGAAGAGGCGATGAAGTCCGGCCCGGAGAACCTCAGAATCGGCACAAGCTGCGTGGACCTCGCCCAGCTCTATATTCATACGAACCGCCACGAAGAGGCGGAATCCTTGCTCAATAGAGCCCTCAAGATTCGCGAAGCCCAGCAAGGTCCCGATCACTTGCACGTTGCCGAGTGCCTGTCCTTCCTGGCCCGGACCCATTTAGCGCAAGGAAAAGTCGAAAATGCCGAAGACCTTCTAAAGCGCACCCTGGCCATTCGCGAAAAAGCTCTTGGTCCAGACCATCCGAAGGCAGGCGAAAGCCGCCGGGCGCTGGGCAATTACTATTCGCTGGTGGGTCGCTTCCAAGAAGCTGAGCCCATTTTGCGCCAATCACTCACCCTCAAGGAAAGCCCGCTGGCGCCTGACAACCTGGAGGTGGCGGACAGCTTGAAGACTTTCGCTCGCGTCTTGAGAAAGCTGGGCGAATATGAGGAAGCGACGCAATATTACGAAAGAGCACTGAGCATCAAAGAGAAAGTTCTCGGTTCGGACCACCTGGATGTGGCCGAAGGGCTGCGCAGTCTTGCCAACAACTATTCATACATGGGCGATTACGACCGCGCCGAACCTCTGCACCAACGTTCGCTCGAGATTTTCGAACGCAATCTCGGCTCCGATCACCCTGAAGTAGCGACCGGGCTGCATAATCTCGCCGTTCTCTACCACCGCACCAACAAATTCTCGCAAGCAGAGCCGCTTTTCATTCGTGCCCTGCAATTGTTTTCCTCAGTGCTCGGCACCGACCACCCCGAAGTGGCAACCACGCTCGTTTCTATGTCCTTGTTTTACGAGTCAAAAGGGCGCATGGAGAAAGCCGAATCGCTTTCCCGTCAGGCTCTCGGCATCTACGAGAAAAATTTCGGCAGCGATCACGTCAATGTCGGCATGAGTCTGCGCAACCTGGCCAATATTTGCAAAACACAAGGCCGCATGAAGGAAGCAGAGGATCTGCAAGCAAGAGCAGATCAAATCCTGGGCGCTGCTCGCCACTAGTTTGCAGTTTTAAAACCTACTGAATCTATTGAACGAATGGGTTCTCGCGCTTTTCCGACCAGATGTCGGTGTTCGGACCATGACCTGGTATCACTTTGGTCGAGTCATCGAGAGTGAAAAGACGCTGCGAAATAGACTTGATGATCTCATCGAAAGAGCCGCCCCAGAGGTCGGTTCTGCCGATCGATCTTTGAAACAGCGTGTCGCCTGAAAGCAATGTGCTGTCTTTTTCCTGCACGCTGAAACACAGACTGCCGGGAGTATGACCCGGCGTGTGAATGACTGAAGCGGTGATGTTTCCTACTTTTACTTCTTCTTCGTCTTGCAAATAATGATCGACAGGCAAAGGATCCGTTGCCTTGAAACCGAACAAACCGCACTGTTTATGCAGGTTATCGTAAAGCCACTGATCGCCTTCATGCAAGCAAATCTTGGCGCCGGTTTTTTCTTTCAATTCGCGAGAACCCATGATGTGATCGAAATGCGCATGAGTATGCAAAAGAAACTTGACCGTCAAACCTTGCTTATTGAGACGTTGGATGATCTTCTCGACATCGCCGCCCGGATCGACAACGATCGCTTCTTTCGTTTCCGGACAGGCGATGATAGTGCAGTTGCACTGCAGCGGGCCGGCTGGAAACGTTTCAATAATCATTTTTGATTTGCTTCTATTCAAACAGTTCGCTGACGGAAGAATCGTCATGGATACGCGCGATTGCCTCCCCAAGCAACTTCGCTACGCTGACTTGAACGATTTTCTTCGAGATCTTTGCTGGATCGTGCGGAATTGAATTAGTGACGATCAACTTCTCGATGCATGATTCTTCCAGGCGTTTGTTTGCCGGGCCTGACAAAACCGCGTGAGTGGAACAAGCGATAATCGACTTGGCGCCTTCCCTTCTAAGCAGCTCTGCGCCTTTTACAAGCGTCCCGGCCGTGTCGACCATGTCGTCTACCATGATCGCCGTCTTGCCTTTGACGTCGCCGACGAGGCTCAATGACTCGGCTTCGTTGTGTTTCGTGCGGCGTTTATCGATGATAGCCAGAGGAGAGTCGTTCAATTTCTTGGCGAATGCGCGGGCTCTTGCCACACCGCCCACGTCCGGGCTGACCAGAACGACATCTGTGAGATTCAGCGAATTCATGTAATCGATCAAAACGGGGCTGCCGTACAGGTGATCGACCAAAATGTTGAAGAAACCCATGATTTGCGGCGCATGCAGATCGAGTGCGACGACGCGATCGGCACCGGCAGTAGTGAGGAGATCGGCTACCAGCTTGGCTGTGATCGCTTCGCGACCGGCAGCTTTTCTATCCTGGCGGGCGTAACCGAAATAAGGCATGACGACTGTGATTCTGCCTGCCGATGCGCGCTTGAGAGCATCGAGCATGATCAGCAATTCCATCAGATTTTCATTGACGGGCGAGCAGGTCGACTGAACTACGAAGCAATCGACGCCTCGAACGCTCTCTTGAAGCTGAACATAAATCTCGCCGTCTGAGAACGGTTGAATCTTTACGGGGGAAACACCCAATTCCAGGTATTCGGCGACTTCTCTTGCCAGTTCGGGGTTGGCGGTGCCGGACAGAATCTTCAGATCAAAGTGTCCGCTGGTCTCCTGGGCTTTGCTAATTCCCAGCGAAAGACTGGCTCTGTTTCTTATTTGAGCAACCAAGAGTATCCCCTCCAATCTCAGCCTCCCTAATTCTAAAGAAGAAAAGGGGATAAGAAAAGGCGATAAGAAATCTTTAGAGGTAAGGCCGCCCCCTAAACAAATGGCAATTCGCCGCTCCTGCTGCGGCTTAGCGCCCCTTCTAGCATGCACTTAATATGGAGATATGTAAGGCCGCCCTGCAAAAAAGCAGCGTACGGCTCACGCAGAGGCCCGTCGGCCGATAACTCTATGGTCGAGCCCTCGACGAAGGTGCCGCCGGCCATAACAACCTCATCCTCATAACCCGGCATCTCAGCAGGCTCCGGCGATACGTGAGCATTTACCGGCGAGAAATGCTGAATGGCACGGCAGAAATTGAGCAGCTTCTGCCTGTCTGAGAACTTAATCGCCTGGATGATATCGAAGCGCCGATCGGCAGGAAGAGGCTTCACTTCCAGCCCCAAATCACGGAAGACCACCGCCGAGAGCATGGCACCTTTTATTGCGGATGCAACGACTGACGGCGCCAGAAAGAGCCCCTGGAAAAGCAAGCGGCTCTGATTGAAGCTCACTCCCTGATGCCCGCCGATGCCCGGAGCGGTAAGCCGGAATAAGGCCCGCTCGATCAAATCTTCGCGACCGGCGATGTATCCGCCCGACACAGCCAGACCACCACCCGGATTTTTGATGAGTGAACCGGCGATGATGTCGGCGCCATGGCTTGTGGGCTCGGTCGTTTCTACAAACTCGCCGTAGCAATTGTCGACCATGACCAGGCAGTGCGGATTGATTTTCTTTACCGCAGCTATTATTGCGCCGATTTCGCTGTTGGAGAAAGTGCGCCGCTCAAAAGAATAGCCGCAGGATTTCTGAATAGTTACCAGCTTGGTAGGCGGCTGGAGTGCCGGCTCTAATATTTGAACATCGATTGCAGCCGGGTCGATGTCGACTTGATCGTATGTAATTCCCAGCTCCTTGAGCGAACCTCGTCCGTCACCGGCGATACCTATGACCTGCTGAAGAGTGTCGTATGGTGCGCCGGTAAGGCTCACCAGGCGGTCGCCCGGTCTCAAGCAACCGAAAAGACAGAGCGCCAGAGCGTGCGTTCCCGAAACCATCTGCATGCGCACGGCAGCGGCAGGGGCAGCAAATATTTCTGCAAAAATGCCATCCAGAGCCTCTCTGCCTGCGTCGTCGATGCCGTAGCCGGTATGCTCTGCGAAGTGCTCTTCGGTCAGCCGGTGGTTGCGAAAAGCATCAAGCACTTTCCTTTGATTATGAAGAGCCGTTTCGTCGACATACTCGAACTGCTCGGCAAGCGACTTTTCCGCCTGACGAATCAGATCTCGGGTGGCACTGTCGACTATTGTTGTCTGCATCTAAATTCCTCGGCGCACGGGCCGCTATCTTAGCGGGCTTTTGAAAAATTTTCCCGGGCTTTGAACTTTTTTTCTCAGGCTTACGTCTATTAACTCGTCACCCTGATTGTTCAAAAACGTTGGAAATTAAACCGTCCCAGTACAGGAGGTGATTTTGTGCAAGGATTTTTGGAAGCAGTTTCTCTGGCGCTCTGTCAGGAAAAGTGCCGGGCTTGCAATGAAGAGTTGAAAGTCGATTTGATTGAATTTCTAAACAGCCCAAAAGAATGGAAAGAGCTTAATCGAACGACCTTATGCGAGTGTTGCTTTTTCAAATTCGAATTGGCGGCGCCACTTTTGAAGATAGTGAATGTCGAGAACATGGCACCACTACTGGTGGCATCACGCCTGCCCTATGAAGGCCCGTTGAAAAAGATGCTCTACCATCTAAAATACGATGATGACCGCCTTGTAGTGAAAGACCTGTCTCTATTTCTCAGCCAGGCGCTCGACGATCTGGCAAAAATGGTCCGCATCAAAGACTGCATACTGGTGCCCGTGCCTTTGCATTGGCAACGATTGCTGAAGCGCGGGTTCAATCAAGCAGAGCTAATGGCGCAAAGAGTCGCATACAGCCATGACATACGCATAGACAAAAGGGCTTTGATAAGAACAAGACCGACGGCGACACAGCACCAACTCGGCAAACAAGAACGCAGAGTCAACGTGCATGGAGCGTTTCAAGCACGAAAGAAGCTGGTTGAGGGGCACCACATAATACTTGTGGACGACCTTTTAACCTCCGGAGCGACGCTCGCCTCATGCGCCAGCGCGCTCATGGACAAGGGCGCCCTCAGCGTCAACGCGATCACACTCGCCTATGCCCTGGCGGACAGCCGGGTGAAATCTAAAACTCAAAAGGCCGCAGGCTAAACAGACTCTTCGAAGGCTTTGAGAGTCTCTTCAATGTCCTTGGTCGAATGAACCGTGGAAACAAAGGCAGCTTCGAATTGAGAAGGAGGCCAGTAAATGCCTTTTTCAGTCAATTTGCGCCAGACTTTTGCGAACTTTTCAGTATCGCACTTCTTGGCGCTCTCAAAATCAGTTACTTCTTTGTCAGTGAAGAACACAGTAATCATGCCGGTTATGTGGGCAACTTTCATGCCGCCTTTTTTTTCCGCCAGTTCTTTCAATCCCTTGGCGAGAAGCTCGGTCTTGTTATTGAGACGAACGTAACTGTCGGCTTGCTGAAGCATCTTCAGTTGAGCAATTCCTGCAGCCATAGCCAGTGGATTTCCGGACAAAGTTCCGGCCTGGTACACAGAACCTTTGGGAGCGATCATTTCCATGATTTCTTTGCGGCCGCCGTAAGCGCCCACAGGCAGCCCGCCGCCAATGATCTTGCCCAGGGTGGTGAGGTCCGGTTTGATATCGAAGCGGCCTTGAGCGCCGTTCAATGCAACGCGGAAACCAGTCATCACTTCATCGAATATAAGGAGGGCACCATTCTGTGAGGTAATTTCTCTCAAACCGGCCAAATAGCCATCGGCAGGGAGAATCAGTCCGGCATTGCCGACTACAGGCTCGAGGATGACAGCGGCAATTTCTTTGCCGTGTTCTTTGAATGCCTTCTTCACAGCGTCCAAATCGTTATATGGAACGGTGACGGTGAGCTTAGTTGTTTCTTCAGGCACTCCCGGGCAACTGCTGATGCCGAGAGTCGCCAATCCGGAGCCGGCTTTTGCTAAAAAAGAATCGCCATGCCCGTGGTAGCAGCCTTCAAACTTCAATATGATGTCGCGCTTCGTAAAAGCTCTTGCCAGGCGGATCGCCGACATTGTTGCTTCGGTGCCGGAATTGACCATGCGTACCATTTCAATGGATGGAATGAGCTGGCAGATCAATTCCGCCATCTCAACTTCCTGACGGCAAGGCGCACCATAGCTGGTTCCATGCGCAAGCGCCACTTCGATGGCTTCGAGCACGCGAGGGTGGCAATGGCCCAAGACCATCGGTCCCCACGAACCTACATAATCGATGTACTTATTGCCGTCGACGTCGAAAAGATAAGGACCGTCGGCACGATCAAAATAGATCGGATCGGCTCCCACTGATTTCAGAGCCCTTACCGGTGAATTGACGCCGCCGGGAATAACAGCCTCTGCACGGGTGGCCAGTTGCTTGGAACGGCTAATCACTGAAGTTGTCGACATGTACGTTCCTCTTTTGATTTAGTGTGCGAATGCAGACAAGGCTTCCGGCTTCCGGATTCAGGCTTTGGCGCCCTGCTTTTCGGTGTAGGCGTTGAGCACTCTTTCAATTGCGGATTCGACAAGCTTTGCAGCTTTCTCACCAGCGTTGAATTGGCGCATCTTCCCTTCTTCATCGAAAAGGTAGAAGGCCGGGACGTATTTGTTCTCGAAACCATCAGTGATCTCATGCCAGTTGTCTACGACACAAGGCTGTTTGACTTCGTATTCACCAATAGCTTCTTTGACTGCTTCGATGTTGGTATCAGATTCCTGCCTTGGCATGTGAACGGATACTATCTTCAAACCTTTACTTCCGTACGTATCCAACCAACCGGAAATTTCCGGCAGCGACTCTTTGCAAATCCCGCAGCTAATCGCCCAGAAATGAATAAGTACGGGGGTGCCTTTCAATTCGTCATTCTTGATCGGCGGGCTGTTGAACCACTCGGTTCCTCCTTCAATCGAAGGCAGGGCAGCATCCATACGAAGTGGCATCAGAACCTCCTTTTAGGTCTTTGCTCTTAACCGGTCCGGCGACAAGCGACATTTAAGTCGAACACTCATCGCAAAACTGGAATGCATCCGGCGTCTAGCGCACGAAGATAATTGTATCGCTCAAGGGTTATTCGAATCACACTTATTTAACTGTTCTGAAGCCTCATTCTGCAAAGTTTTTCGCACGATCGCAGGAAGCTTGCAGTTCAAAAAAAAACAGACCGCCCCAAAAAGGAGCGGTCTGCAAAATAATCAACTTGCCGCGATTAAACGGTAAGGGGCTTTTGGCCCGGCTTCCAGTCAGCGCCGCAAAGTCCGCCGGTCTTGAGTGCTTCGAGAACTCTCAAAGTTTCGTCAACCGAACGTCCGATGTTGAGGCTGTGGACTACTTGATATTGCAGGTTGCCATCCGGATCGATGATGAACAAGCCACGCAATGCGATGCCTTTGTCTTCCATCAATACGCCAAAGTCGCGGCTGACATCTTTGGTGATGTCGGAAGCCAGAACGAATTTGATCGGTCCAAGTCCGCCTTTATCTTCGGTGGTTTGGATCCAAGCGCGGTGGCTGTATACGCTGTCGGTCGAGATAGCCAGGATTTCTGCACCGGCTTTCTTGAACTCGTCGTATCTCTTATCGAATGCTGTGATTTCAGTCGGGCATACGAACGTGAAATCCAGGGGGTAGAAGAAAACAACCAGCCATTTGCCTTTGTAATCGGCCAGGCGTACGTTCTCTTTCAGATTTTTCATGTCCTTAGTCGAGGGCATGTCAAAGTCCGGAGCTCTTTTTCCAACTTGCAACATAGACGCAATCACTCCAAAAGGTTGTGAATCAGTCCGACGATTTTATTAGCAACAAGCAAGATCCTTAAAATGTTTAATGGAAATTGCACAATTATTGACGCAAGTTAAAGAGTTAGACGGACGCATCACGGAGGTCCATCGCTCCGAGGCGCTTTCTAAGAGCTCTTCAGCTATTTGCTGCCGTAATTTGAATTCTACTTTTTGACAGCCGGCTTGCGCATGGAAGCGTCTTCCAATTCCTGCCAGGCAGCAAGTTCGCGCTGCAGGCGGTTTTCGGCTACGTACTTAAGTATGAGAGGGCTCTTGGGACTCCAGCCTATCGTTAGAAGATGGCGCAGATGTTCCTGAGGAGTCGATCCATACTTGCTTCTGCCAAGCTCGGCTTCGTTTCCTTCACTCATCGCCTTTCCTCTATTGCTTGCGGCGCAACTCTCGACACACCGGTGAAATGCCTCTCATGATCGCTGTGAGCGGCGCTTGCTCCAACATGCCAAGAACGAGTTGCTCTCAGCATTTCATCAATTTTGCCGGAAAGTTGCTCGGGGCGCCAGACAGTTGCCATCACAATAAAGCTTAAGACAATTTACGTAAATTTGGACGGCAGAATTTATATTTGGTACTATTGCCAATCGCCTGAGTCCTAAAAGGGGCTGACGGCGTCACGCCCAGTCAAATGCTGGGGCGACATTTTATTCAGCGAATCAGCAGTCCAAAACGCTGAGCACAAGACTTGGAGACGACAATGTTTGCCATCGTAGAAGCCGCAGGAAGGCAATTTCAATTGGAAGCAGGACGCTTTGTAGACGTCGATCTGACGGAAGGCAAAGAAGGCGACCAATTCGTATTTGAGCGTGTTTTGATGCTTGTTGATGGCGAAAATTCCACGGTCGGCAAGCCCTTCATCGACGGCGCCAAAGTGGAAGGCAAAATTCTTCGCCACGACAAAAACAAAAAAATCATCGTCTATCACATGAAGCCAAAGAAAGGCACCCGCAAGAAACAAGGGCATCGCCAACATTACACTCGCATTCTTATTGAATCGATCAAGCTGAACGACAAAGTTCTGGCTAAATCCGACGAGCAAGCCAAGCCGAAAGCAAAGGCTGAGAAGAAAGAAGCACCGTCAAAAGAAGCTAAAACCAAAGCGGAAGCCAAGCCGAAAGCTGACGCAAAACCAGCAGCAAAGAAAAAATCGGCAGAGTAAGCACCGGCAAACGGGGCAAGCTCAAAAGGTCTCACATGGAGTTGATTTGTCATGGCACATAAAAAAGGGGCAGGTTCGACAAGAAACGGGCGCGACAGCCAGCCCAAGCGCCTTGGTGTTAAGAAGTACGGCGGCGAGCACGTCACTGCCGGCAACATTCTGGTCAGACAACGCGGCACCCGCTTCCATCCAGGCGCCAACGTCAGAGTAGGCGGAGACGACTCCCTCTACGCTGTCGCCAACGGCATTGTGAAGTTCGAAGAGCAGCGCGGTCGCCAGCTCATCTCTGTTTACCCCGTCTGATAGTCAGTCTTTTAGATCGCTATTGATCGAGATCCAAATCGACATCGACTCATTCGGACCCAACATTGTTGACGCAAAAGACAGAGCCGGCAGCAAAAGCGCTGGATGATTTTCTCTCACAGTTGAAAACGTCCTTCACGGACGACGTTTCGATTCTGAACGCGAACGGCTCTTCGGCCGAGCATCCAGGCTCGCAAGTAAAAGGAATCAGATACGATTCCAGGCTGGTCGAAAAGGGCGATGCATTTTTCTGCATCGAAGGCCAGAAGCAAGACGGCAATACCTTTATTCAGGATGCTCTCAAGAAGGGGGCATCCGTTGTCATTTCTGAGAAGCGCCCGGCCGGCGAATCTTCACTGGCGACGCCTTTCGTGGTGGTGCCGGATGTGCGCTTGGCTCTGGCTAAAGCTTCGGACTATTTCTTCGATCGTCCCTCCACAAAATTGCGCCTCATCGGTGTCACCGGCACCAACGGCAAAACGACCACGACGCACATGGTCGAGCATTTGCTGGAAAAAGCCGGCAAGAAGGTCGGGCTTATAGGAACGCTCGGCGCCCGATGGACTCGTCAGGACGGCGACAAGCAATACGAGGACTTGAAGTTCACGACTCCCCAGGCATCGGATTTGCAGGAATTGCTGGCGTCCAT